>Ga0335069_10007777_pt1 | contig 15436 bp, 19 predicted proteins | sample Lox_Sample_11_FD_206714 | JGI IMG/M metagenome (GOLD analysis project Ga0335069, IMG submission 206714) | Soil microbial communities from Loxahatchee National Wildlife Refuge, Florida, United States - Lox_Sample_1.1 | ecosystem: Environmental > Terrestrial > Soil > Wetlands | place: USA... | reverse complement strand
CAAATGCCGTGAACGCCGTCAGCCTTCGGCCTTGCTTTGCTCTAGATCTCAATCTCTTCTCCTTCAGCTGACACAACAATCTTGTGTTTGATTCTGCGCTGGTTTCTAATGTTAGTTTGTGGATCAATCAACCTACAGTTCTCTGGTGTATAATTTCCATCAGTGTCAATGCGATCAAGTTGAAACAAGTTAGACTTTGTAATAAAGGTTTCTTCAGATACACCAATACGTTGAAGTTCTAATCTAATCCAATCGCGAAAGGTGTTAAGGTTCTTGATCCACGCTGAACACATCTTGATTCCACGCCCACCGTAGTTAGCATAATCCTTGTTGTTTGGCCTATAGCAACGCCCAATCATGCCATCATACTTTTTGCGCGTCACATATCCAAAGTCTTTTTTAGGCATATCTTGTTCCTTTTTAAGATTAAAATCCTCTTTAATAAATTCATTACCATCATTTGTATCTACAAATCCTATAATTTGACAATGTTTTATAATAGATAAATTGTCTAATGCACACTCAATATCTTCTATACAATTTCCTTTATGTAGTGTAATTGTTGCTGTAATTTGAACACTCATTGAATTTATTCCTTTCTAAAGTTAAAGTTACCTTTAATATATTCGTTAAAGTGTTTACCTTTAGAATCTGCTTGAACAAAGTTAGTGTAGTCTACAATTGGAACTCCAGTATAAATATATACTTTGCCTGTTTGAAAAGTTACACGCATTTCCTTTGCTGGCCAATTGTATTCTATTTGTTTGACAACAGAAGACATTTTTTCTTCTGGCAAATCCATTGGGCAAACTTCTTCTTCGTCAACCCAAGGTTCAACCATTTCATAATTGTCAAGTGGCATTAAAGAAGATGCACTTAATTGTTTTCCTTTTGCTAATAAATGATAACCATTAATACATGCTGCATTGTTTAAAACTTTAGTTAAATCATAAAGGTTATATCCTTCTAAAAGTTCTATTTCATATGTAAATTTTAAACTCATTGTATGTCTCCTTTCAAAATGTCTACGATACGCTGGTTAATTGCTCTCCTAGTTTCTTCAACGTCAAACATCTCTGACTCAAAGCGTCCATCTTCGTCTAAAAGTTCTTCTATAGTTTCTAACTGTTTTACTATCTCTTTAATCACACCTAAGTTATCCATAAGCTACTCCTTCATTTTGTTAACAATAAATTGTATCATTTCTCGTTGTTCTTCAGTTAACACTTTAGTAAGTGTTAACATACCATAAAGTTTGTTAGTTGCCATTTTAGTTATATCTTTATAATCTGTTTTATCTAACTCATTGAATCTAATAGTCAAGTTATTTAATACTCTATTTCTATTAATAATAGAACCCGATGACCACCTGCCTTTAATCATTGCATAACAACTAAGTGAAACTAATCTAGAAAAGTATTTTCCTTTTACTCTAGACTTTTTAGATTTTCTTTTTCTTAATTTCAAAAGAAGATCTTCATAAGTAAAAGCAAAAGAAGATTCAACTTCTTTAACTCCAAATGGAGTATCTTGTTTAGAAGTCCAAATGATGTTTAATGTATCCCCTTGTTTTAAGTTAACTGTTGACATTTGTTTCTCCTTTCAGATTTTGCTTGACAGATTTTTTGGCCGCTGTATAATTGACCTATGTTGCTTTTCTTTTTTCCCTTTTTTTCTTTGAGATGAAGTGTCGCACAGAGACACTGAAGCTCGTTCGTTAATTCCTAATGCAAATAGTAAAGAACGATTTAGCCTCAGATTCTGTTAGACATTCTGCTTCAAACAATCTGACGTTGATGCCCAGCTTGTCTGACCAGCCTTCAGATACAACTGCCCAACCGTCTTCCTTTGCAACGATCTGGTAATAACGCCCATCTCTACCTTTACCCTCTTTTAGCACGTTAAGTTTGCTGTTCATAAAATTACTCCTTTGCTTTCTAAATAGTTTAATATATATTTCGCCTTAGTTATAGCCTGAAATTCCCAATCAACTGTTTCCCAATCGAACGGTCTATATTGTATTCTCCAACCTTTCCACTTAGTTATGCCAGTCTCTTCGTCCATCTTAAGACCGTAGAACTTTACTTGCGCTAAGTGAACCATTTCGTGTGCAATTATTTCAGCACGGTCCCTACCCACACAGTCTGAGTTTACGAAGATGGTATGTGGCTTATCTGCTTCAATGTATCCACCAGCTTTGTTACCAGGAATGTACACTAACTTTGTACCTTCGATACCTAGCATTGGTTCAATTAATTTAATTAAAGCTTTATCTTTCACAAAATCCTCCTTTCTGAAACTAACTAAACGTATTTCGTTTAGGTTTTACTCCTTTTAAATTGTTTGGTATAATTTTTAAGCCACTCTTTTTGTCGACGCTTTGCTGCCTCAAGTTTACCCGATCCTGTAAATCGATTGTTCAACTTGTCAAACAGTTTGTCAAAGTAAGCCGAGCGTCTAATAATGTGCCCATAGTCTTCCATTTTGTACACGTTGTTCGGCAGTTCCTCTGTTGGAATCCACGTTGGTTTGTAATTAATGTATGTTGTCATGTATCCTCCTTTGAGCAAAGGCTAACTTACCTTCACTCCGAAGCCACCCAAAGAGCAACTAAAGATAAAGTTACTGTAATGATAAATATAAATAACATGTCGGTTCTCCTTTTACCTTAACAGAGGTGAACTCTGTTTAAATTAGTTAGTAGTTCAACTCACTTCCAAGGTGGTGTTTCTAAATCGGCTTTTGCCTCTGATTCACTTAAGTCGTTCATTTGATCCCACTCTTTTTGTAGCTCTCGAACTTCATCCTTTGCATATTCAATTGCATCTTCCCAAGTGACAGGCTCACCTTCAAAAAAGCCCCTTTCGTCTTCACCGTTCCAAGCTGCCTTCAACCGCTCCAACCTTTCAACTGCCCACTCAACCTCTTGATACTTTTCGTTGCAAAGCCTTTGATGTGTTGTCATGGTCGCTCTCCTTTCTTTTAACCGTTACCTTTAAATGGCTGCCTTCTTTTGTCGCGCTCTGAACTTCAAATTCCTTAAAAAAGCGCTTCAACATTGCGCCCGTTCGAAGCACCTTTAAAGCCCTTTCACGCTCTGTAAGTTTACGAATGTATTTCACAAAAGCTCCTTTCTAAAGTTAAAACAACGTTTTCGTTGTTAAACTCTCCGTTTTTCTAGCAAAAGATCGTTGATTTTTGCTAAGGTTAAAGTTGATTTTTGTCCGTTGATTAAAACTCTGTATTTATTTTGTCCCAAAGCCTTAATTACAATGTAAAATTTGTTGTTGATGAACTTTACCATAAATACCTCCTAGTTGAAAGGGTTAACTCTCTTCTGAGGACCGGCTAGTCAAAGCTAGCCAGTCAAAGTGAAAGGAAGTTAGAGGATAAAGAAGTGCACCTTGAGGAAGCCCTCAGAAAAGGCTGAGGCCGTTCGCCCCAGCTCTTATCTATTAGTTTGAATACGACTTGTTACTGGCCTATAGTAACGGAGCCTCTCGCCGAGACGCCAGCTTGTAAGTAAGCTACTCTTGCGCCCAACTACAACCCGCTTAAAAGCGTTGATGCTGCTTACCAGCTTGCATGCGGACTATGTGCACAACCAACATTATACTTCTCGGCAGAAATCAAAAAAACTTTAGGACTTTATTTTAAGTCCGCGAAATTGCAGGAAAGAAAGTTGATCTGATTGAAGAAAGTTAGCTGTCAAATAATTAGACAGGAACACTTTTTGCATGTGGCCTTTTTTGGCCGAACGTCAAAATTGAGCCCAGCGCTCGCCTTTTTGCCCTCAAGCTTTTCTACTTCCAGACCTGTTTAAGGAGATCCTAAAGCGATTGTGCAATCTGTTTTAAAAAGGTACTTTAGAAAAAAGATAATGATTTCGTTGAACGTCGATTTATGTTAGTACCAACCCCAGCCCTCACCCACGTAAGCCAGAACCAGCAGGAACTACCCGATTGCCAAGTGGGTTTAATCGAAGGCCCAGGAAGAGATTAGCCTTTCCAGACGGGGCCGGAAATTAGAAAGTTTGACCAGTCCGACCTTTGGTCCATTGGGGGGCTGAAATTAGTCGATTTTGGGCCGAAAGTTGGCCGAAGTGTCTAATTTAATTGGGGGAGGTGTTTTTGAAAGTAGTCTTGTCAGAAGACTTTTGGGAGCAGAGGCGGATCGGGGTGGAAGGTGGCTGGCCGGTCGGGCCGCCTCTTTTTTGTCTTCACGACTAACAGAGGAGTCGGCCCTCTACTAGAGTACATATACTAGTACATAGATATATACTAGTATACAGTTATATACTAATAACAGTTACTAGCTTCACCCTGGGCAACCACTTCGTTCACCATATCACACTTTTTAACTTCTGTCAACATCTTTTTTATAACTATCTGACTTTGTTCAAAAGAAAAAGCTTGACTTTTCCAAAACAAGGTAGTATACTTAAATTTGGTAGGGGGGAACGGTACGTGTCAAGACCTAAACAGAGGCCTTTTAGACTTTTAGCCACTTTGATCTTTTCGCAATCAGATTGCATTAAGGTTGAGGGGGACTTTTTGTCTATAGACCTTGGGGACTTGTCTAGGCTTTCAAAGATACCCTCTTTCTACCTTAGACAAACTTTACAGCAACTTTTTGAGTGGGGTTTTCTGTCCTCTCTTTCTTTAGAGTATGGGCGAGCCTTAGTTAGCATAAATATCCCTCCTAAGCTAACCCACTTGAATGGGTCGGGGGCTTCCAAGCCCTCTGCTCATTCTTTAGGGGCCGACTAATGAGTCAGAAAAACAAGCCACAACTTGAACTTGCAGAAAATCTGGTTTATGTGCCAGACGAAGATGCAAAAAGTCTCAAGGCGGCTTTTTGGGCTAAGGCTAAGGACAATCCCCTAGTCGACCCAAACTCGATTACGCTGGCCACGGTTCAGCAACTGTTGGGCAACACTAAGGTCAGCAAACTATGGCACTTGGACGGTTTTGCGGCTTGGTTTTCTAACGGTGAAGAGTGGCGTCAGAAACTAGAATATGCCTTAAACGTAGCCTTAGATGAAATGATTGACTTGCTACGTAATCCAGGTACTATGGGGTCGGCCAAAGTTAGGGCATTTGAGGTAATAGCGAGACTAGCAGACCGAGAGCCTGCGAGAGTGAAGGAAGTTAAGGTTCTGGACGACGACATTAAGAAGATGAGCCAGAAACAACTTCGTGAATTTATCGAAAAACACACGGGGCAGTTAAAAGAGGGACAAACCTCCACCCAGGCCAAAACAGAAGATTTGGCTGAATCTGACCCTAATGAAATCAACTAGTTAACTTTTAAAATCTGAGCTAAATGGAGTAGGTATGATATGTGTTTGGAAATTAGAAGATGACAACCACTATATGGTAGAAGGAATTAAACTTTCACATAGGCGAAATTTGTTATTGTCTGGTGGATATTTATACTGTATATCTAGAAGAATTTTAACAAACCTTTTAAAATGTTTAGAAGTTAACCAAAAAGATATAAATTATATAACGAAAACAAATGCTAAACACTATCCAGAACTAAGGGTCGAAAGGCCAAAGGAGAGCAAATGAACGGTTACTATCCAGTCGAACAAATTTTAGGCAACTCGCCAGTTACGGTCGGAGCTTCTCAGACTTTGGCCCAAGTTTCTAACGAGTTTAGGATTAACCCAGAGGGATCTCTGCACTTTAGAATTGACGTTGAAGTTTCGGCGGCAACGGTTGCTACGGGCATCTCTTTGATTTTACAGACAACTTCTGGAAATGACGCGGCTTCTTGGGTGACGGCAAAGTCTACGACGGTCACAACTACGGGCCTAGTTTCGCAGAGTTACGTCGTTGAAGTTGCTGCAGACCAGACTTATCTGCCACTTAGGCCAAAGGGAAAACTTCTTTGCACTACGGGTGCTGGAGATTCTGTTACTCTTTCTTCTATCAGAATTATGCAAGAGGAATAAAGTGAAAGTTATATCTTTAAATTTGGAAGTTAAGGGGAAAAGGCTAGAACTTTCAGTTGAAGAAGCTAAAGAATTATTTGACCAACTAAGTCAATGGTTTGGAATAAAATATATTTATCCTTCTTACATTTCTACCACTCCTCTTAAAACAAGTCCTTGGGACTATACTCCTCAAATAACTTGTGGATCAGGAACTATTATAGGAAACTGTGGAGGTACAGGATGCCTTTAAAATCTGGAAAGTCGGCCAAAACAAGGTCGCAAAACATTGCTGAATTAATTAAAAGTGGATATCCTCAAAAACAAGCAGCTGCAATTGCCTATTCTAAGGCTGGTGAGTCCAAAAAGAAAAAGAAGTAAAGATCTGTCTCGCCTGTTGTGGGTTGTGCTAGACCACAACTTCAGCCGGAAACCGGCGGTTAAATGTTGACAGATTTAGGGAGAGCATGAGTTCTTCAACCCAGGGTCAAGCTCTCCCGCCACTTTAAGATACCTGATCGGGTATTTTAAAAGACAAACTAACGTTAGTATACCTTAAAGGGTATCTTTACATGCCTTTACAACCACAAATAGATCAAGAACGTAGATTGGCCATTGCATTAAAACGTCAGGCTTCTCTGAAGGTTGGACAGGCTTTTGACCCAGTTAACATAAAATCTAGGCCAACAAAGGGCCAACAAGAAGTTTTAAACGACCTAGGCCGAATTCAGTTTCGCTATGTAACGGCTGGAAATCAGTCAGGAAAGACTCAGATTGGCGTTCGCGAAGTAACGTGGCTTTTTAACGAAAACCACCCTACTTGGCAGAGACCAGAAAAATGGGGAACTGAGCCACTTCTAATTCTCGTATCTGCACGAACTACAAAGCAAATTGAAGAAAATATTTGGCGCAAAATGCAGGGTTTTATAGATCCTGGAACATATCAAGTTCAAAAAGTGGCAGGTGTTTTACAAAAAGTAATTCACCGTGAAAACAAGAACACTATCATATTCTTAAGCCACCACAACGAAAATGAAGCCCGCGAAAAGTTGCAGGGTTTTGTTTGTCACTATGCTTGGCTTGATGAAATGCCTGGATCTGTTGAAATCATTGAGGAAATGCATCGGCGCATTCAATCACGTTCGGGCTATTTCTTAGCGACCTTCACTCCCAAAGTTCGCTCAGATGAAATTAGAAAGTTAGTAGATTCAAGTTGTGAACCTTTTTCTAAAAAATATCAATTAAATATGTTTGACAATCCTACTTTGTCAGAAAAAGATAAACAAGCACAACTAGCTTCTTTAGCATCTTACCCTGAATCTTATAGGCGAACGGTTTTATACGGTGATTGGTCAGCAGGAGAACGCGCAGTTTACGACTTTAACTCAACTTTACACGTTAAATCTCCTACAGAATATGATCCAGGTTGGCGTCACGTTTTAGCAGTAGATCCGGCAATGGCAGGTGCAGCTGGAATTCAAGTTTGGGCAGAAGAACCGGCTTTTGGAATTTGGTATTGTATTAAAGCCAAAAATGTTGAAGGAGTTCAGGCACCTGACGATCTGGTAAAGATGATAGAAAAAGAAGTCGAAAAAGTTAACGTTGTTCGACGTATTTCAGATCCGCACGAAACTTGGTTTGTTAGGGCAGCTCAAAAGTTAGGTTATACTTATTTAATAGTATACAACAAAAAAGAACGAAAACACGATCTTATAAAGAATTCTCAGACTTTTTTAACAGAAGGAAAAGGAAAAATAGCTCCCTGGTGTGACGAATTTATAGATGAACTTACTTCTTGTCACTGGTCAGAAACATCGGCAGATGCTATAGTAAATTCTCAACGGTTACATCAAATTGCAACGTTTCATTACTTTGTAGACCTTCGTCCTTCTAACAAATTTATAAAACCTGCTCAGACATTTGACCAGGCTTTAAGGGCTGCAGACAAAAATAGAATGGTACAAGAGAAAGCAAAGTTTACTATTCTTAAAAATGCTTTAAGACCTGGAACTCGTTGGAGGAAACAGTGGCGGCTTTCTTAATGATAATGTTACCTATTTATGGACTTTTTGTTTTAGCACACATAAGATCTGTTAAAAATCAACAACGTATACTCAACGATGCTTTAAGGGCTTTCGAAATTATTCGCGTTAAGTATGGAAAATAAGGAGATTATATGTCAAAAGTATGTATCTCAATTATGATGGACAACGCAGCTCCAGCTCCTGCAGAAGCACCTATAACTATTGAACAAAAAGTTAACGAGTGGATTGAAGACGTTGAATCTGGTCGCGATTCTAAATATCAATGGGACAAGCTTCGAATTTTGTTTAACAAGTTGGCAACGGCAAAGAATTTGAGTTCTAGAGGAATTAGGCTTTTAAAAATGATTGAACCTACTATGCAGAAATATGGCAAGGATGACTCTGATGGAGTTAAACTTGCTGCATCCTATCCCTATGAAATGGAAGGAGATTACAAGTAATGCCACAGATTCTAGTCTGGTCCCCAGATCAAGCAAAAAAAGAACTTCGTAAACGTTTGGAACTATCTAAGAGATTTCGCAAACGATTTGAAGATCAGTGGGAAATTAACGAAATGACTGTTTTCGGACGTACAAACCGAAGAATGCCTTCTATTGATCCGAATTGGGTATCTGACATAACTCTCGGTGGAGTTGACGAAGGAACTGGAGAATGCTCAGTTAACTATTGTTTTAAACATTTTCGCTTTATACACGCTCAGTTATCGGCTAATCCTCCTACTGTAGTTCCACGTCCAACAACGTCAGACAACGACGACAGGCAAAAAGCTGACGGTGCAGATAGACTTATTAGACATGCTCTTCGTGAATATCAAATGCAGGAACATGTTGATCAGACTAGTCTTAACACTCTTCTTTATGGTACTGGAATTCTTAAAACAGTATGGAACTCTCTTAAAGGTGACATTGCAGAGTTTGACCCTGTTACGGGCGAAATTGAAATGGAAGGGGATCTAGATTTTACTGTCATTCATCCTAGAAGACTCTGGATAGATCCAGATGCTAAAAGAATAGAAGATGTTAAGTGGACTTTTGAGGCTCTAACTATCACATTTGACGAAGCTATTTTCAGGTGGCCAGATAAAAAAGAAGCTCTTGAAAAGGCTCGTAAACAATATTACACTACTAACGTTCTAACAGAACCTGACGATCAACGTACTGATTTGTTTACAGTTTATGAATATTATGAAAAAGGTTTGCCGATGAACGGCATGTTAGGCCGTTATGCTATTTGCACAGAAGATGGTGAACAGTTAGAACCAGTTAGGCCTAATCCACACAGATTTACTCCTTGCACAAAGGGTAAACCTTCTGACACTCCACTTCCTCCAACTGCTTATCTTCCTTATCACATTTTTACCGACATTGACGTTCCAGAATCAGTTTATGGAAAGTCGTTTGTAGAATATGAATCAGCCATTCAAGATACTATAAATCGTTTAGACAACGTTACTTTAGACAACATTCAGGCTAACGGTGTTACTAGACTTGTTCTTCCAGAAGGTGCTGAATTAATGGAAGGTTCTTTAACGAACTCCCCTTGGGACGTTGTAAAAATTACTGGAAATCAACCTCCTTTTCACATGGCTCCTCCTCAACTTATGCCAGATATGTCTAACTTTCGCGACAGGTTACAAGGTGGAGGCAACGACGTTGCTGGTGTAAACGACTCTATGTTTGGTCAGATGCAGCGTGAAACTAGTGGATTTTCCCTACAATATGCTACAAATCAAGGTAACTTAATTAGACGAAGACTTTTTAACAAGTATGTGACTTTTGTAGAGAATGTATACAAAGCTTACCTTAATTTAATACGTAAACATTGGGACGAAACGCATATAATATACGTTTTGGGAAAAGAGAAGGCATTTGAAGCTATATCTATTAAAGGTGCTGATATTGATGGCGGTTACGATCTTGTTTGTGAGTACGGCGCAAGTCTGTCTCTAGATCCAACTACAAGGCGAGAAGAGATTTTAACTATGCAGCCTCTTTTTGAAAAAGCTGGAATACCTACTAAAACTATTCTTTCTCTCTTAAAACTCAACGAGTTAGAAGAAGTTTACGACATGTTACAACTCTCTGAAGAACGCCAACGTGAAATCTTTGAAGAAATGATTTCTTCTGGTCGATATGTTGCTCCAGAAGAGATGCAAGAACACAAAGGCATGTTAGACTATTGTTATTACTATGTTATGACTGCAGAATTTAAATATTTGCCACCAGAAAAACAGGCTCTAATTCTGCAACACATTAAAGCTAGAGAACAAATGGCAGCTTCTTCTACAATGCCACAGGCTACTCCAGCTCCTTCAGGACCAGTACCTGCAGGACTTCCAGGAGGAGCTATGTTACCTCCAGTTGGTGGATCTACCATAGGACCAGCTCAGGCTCCTAATGCAGCTCCTTTAGCACCTCCTTCGGGTGGAGCTAACGCTACTCCAGCTCCTACTTCTCCAGCAACTATAACGACTTAAAAGATTTTTAAAAATAATGCTTGACATGGCACACATTTTGCGTTATACTTTTTGTTAGTAGGCCATAGGTGTCTCTAAAAGGTTCATACCCAACAATTTCGTTGGATTGACATATAATGTCTATCCCTAAAGGACGACAGAAAGAAGGATTTATGGCAGGAAAAACAGTTACAGAAATGGCAGTTGAAGCTCTTAAAGGCGGCGGAACAGATGCAGCACTAGACGCAGCCGCACTAGGAAAGCCCGTAGAAGGAGCAGGCAGGACGCCAGCACCTCAGGAAGCAGCACCAGAAGAAGAAGTTCACACTGACGAAGTGGGAGATTTTTTTAAAGGTGCCAAGTTAGACGACAGTCAACCAGCTACCTCAGAAGATAAGTCTACAAAAGAATTAGCAAAAGACTTGTCTAAAGCCTCAGACGTATCTGTCAAATCTGATGGAACCGTCGAGTACATAACAGCAGGTGGCAAGAAGATTAAAGTCGACTTTGCTAACAAGGATGAAATTCGTAAGGCTTTCAAAATGGCCGCAGGTATGCGGAAGGCTTTTGCTGACAGAGATAAGTTAGCTAAAGATCATGAGGCGTTAAAGACTCAACACGCTGAAACTAAAAAGATGTGGGACACGTTAGAGTCACTTTATGCAACTAAAGGAATTGACGGAGTTATTTCGGCACTTACCAACGGTTCTCAGACTTTAGATACTATCTACGAGCAAAGAAAAGCTAAAGAAAAACTTCGAGCTGAAGCTTCTCCTACTGAACTAGCTGCAATGGATTTGCAGGAACGTTTAGAGGCAGAACGTCGGGACAAGGAAAAACTCAAGAAAGAGTGGGAAGAGTTCCGAACAAGCGTTTCAAAAGAACGTGAAGAAGCTAACCTTAAGTCCTTAGAATCTAGAATACATCCTGTTTTTGACGAATTTAGATTTGACGGAAAATTAGGTGATGCTGATGCCGAAGCTACTTTAGATGAAGCTCTTTGGGGACAAGCTCTTAAACGTCTGGAAGCATATCCTGACGATGTTGAGTTAACTCCTGAAATAGTCAGAAAAGAATTCAGAACGGTTTCTAACAATATGTCGAAAGTTATGAAGATTCAGGCTGAAAAGAAAGCCGATTCTATTGTTCAGAACCGCAAAGTAAAAGCCAAGGAAAATGCGCAACTTGAAACGGCTAAAGGATATCAAGCTAGCAGCAAGCAAGAGGATGCTGCTAAGAAAATAAGAAGTGGGGATCTCAAAGGTATTTTATCTGATTGGGGTTCCTTTGGTGAACTGTTCAAGTAATATAACTAGGATCAATTAACCTCCGAGCATACAACTAAGTCTCGGAAATCATTCGATCCTAAATTGGAGTAGTCGTATGGCAATTAGCCAAATTGAAAATCAAAACTTAGGTAAGTTTCTACAGATCGTCTTTTCGGACGGCGTAAGAAATCAAATTTCTGAAGACTATCGTGATTGGGAATACATCCAGAAAAATCGTCAAGGCGATCCAAACGGTAGGGAACTCAGATTCTTCTTTCAAAAATCTTTTGGTCCAGCCGCTATTCAGTGGTCAGGTATCAATCCAGCGGGTTCTTTTCCAGCAGCACAACAGATTACAGTACAAGAAAACGTAGCCCTCTACAAAGAAATCAACGCCACGATCGAAATTGAATACAACTTGTGGGATCGTGCAAGAATGTCTCCTGCTAAGTATGCAGAACCGTTAGCGATTGAAATTCAGTCGAAGGCAACTGGAACAAAGCGAAGAATGTCTGGCGACCTTTATGGCGACGGAACGGGTGTTTTGGGTACAGTTTCTTCTACATCAGCACCGTCAGTTGTTGGTACAACTCCTTTGAGAAATCTTAGAGTTTACCTTGATACTAGTGACTCGGCTCGTGGATTCGTAGGTCTTTTTGAGTTTGGTGACAACGTGAACTTTTATAGTACAAACGGCGTTACAAAACAAGTTCCTACAGTTGCTTCAGGAACGTTTGATCACTTTATCGTTGAAGTTCGTCAGAGACTTGGTGACTATGTTGAGCTGTCAGCTTGGGATTCAAACAACACACGTTTAGACGTTTCAGCAGCTAACACAGTTAGTTCAGGCGACCTTTGCTATCGTTCAGGTCAACCTACAAGATATGATCTTTCTTCTGCAGTTACAGCAGATTATAACACCATAACTGAAGTTATGGCTGGTTTAGAATCTCTTTGCGCAGCAGACGGAAGACTTATTCACGGCGTGACAATGTCAGGTGCAACAGCTGGAACACAGTATGATGCAGCAGGCGCAGCTTTGGATTCAAGCCACTTTCAACGTGGAATGAGCCAAGTGAAGACGATCGTTGGACAAGGCAAGTATCGTTGGCCAATGGCTAACATGGCTCCAGAGTCAGTTGATGCCCTCATTGAGAGCAGAGAAACAGACCGCAGATTCATGTCAATCCAGGACAACAAGCGCGGCGTTAGCAAATTTGTATACGTACACGGCGAAGATAACGTCGAAATGAATGCTTCAGAATTTTGCCCAAAGAAAAGAATATATGTACTTCCAGAAGCAAAGAGCAACAAAGATAAAGTGCTTGAACTCTGGGGTTCAGATTTCCACGCTGTAAGGCCAGGTGGACAGGGTTCAGAATTCTTCTTGAAACCTGCTTCAGGCGGCGGACATGATAGGTTTATCCGATCATATCTAGCTGGTATTTTTAGCTTAGTTTCTAAGCATCCAGCCGCAGTACTCATGATCAGAGATTTCACAGCTTAATTTTTAAGCAAAGGGAGAGGAGTCACTTCCTCTCCTCCTTTTACCAAAGTATCGGCAGACTCAGAGTAGTGGACTGAGCTGGAGCCGAAGAAGGAATTACACATGTCAGCAGCATCTCTTTATTCAAAACAAATTTATAACTATCCAATCAGGCTCAACAAAAGAGAAGACAAAGTTGTTGAAACCGCAATTAGCGGATCGTCAGCTTCTGCAATATCTTCATCTTTTTTGGTATCAGCTCTTGTAGCTACTAACGTTTCTGTTACAGTTGACTTTGCTCAAGTAGCAGTTGGTGACATTGTAGCTCACATTCCAGCAACAGCAGGAAATGCTGAGTTTGCAGTAGCAGTTACAGCAGGAACTCTTCCTCTAGTAGCAGCAGTAGTTGGTGATCTTTATATGATACTTAGGGCCAGAAGTTAACCCTTTCAACTAGGAGGGTTTTCTTATGAAACTTTTAGGTTCCTTAACTGAGATAGTTTTAGCTATCTTCAGGCAAAATGGTAAGCAAATAACACTTCAGCCTAATTCGTCAACAACGTATACGGCAGATAGAGTTGTTTCCTTGCCTAATCAAGATGCAGATGCGGAACTTGTTTCTTTAAATGCCTCTCAAACTTTAACTAACAAAACAATTGACGTTTCTTCAAACACTGTTTCGAACATTGTTAACTCTAACATTTCGAATTCTGCAGCTATTGCTTGGTCAAAAGTTGACAAAAGTGGTTCTAATCTAACAGACATTGTTACTAAATCTCACACTTCTCTGTCAGACATAGGAACTAACACTCATGATCAAATTGACTCGGCTTTATCTACTGCTGCTTCTCACGAAGGAGCTTCTTCTGGAGTTCACGGTGTAACAGGTTCTGTTGTTGGAACGTCAGATTCTCAAGCGTTAACTAACAAAACAATAAGTGCAGATTCTAACTCGATTTCTAACCTTGTTGTTTCAAACTTTAAAACAGTTATAGCTAACTCTTACAAGTTTTTTACCTGGGATGGTTTTGGGGTTCCACTGTCAACAAAGTCAGTACCAACTGGTGACGTTTTAGGTACTATAGATTATCAGCAGCTAACTAACAAAGATATAGATGGAGCAGGAGCAACTAATTTATCTAGAATTACAATTCCAAAGTCTTCTACATCCACTCTTAATGGTTTAACTAGAAAAGAAGCTACTGTTGTCTATTCTACGTCTGACCATGTTCTATACTTTGACAACGGTTCTTCACTTGTTCCAGTGAATCCTGTCAAAAATACCTTCACTTTACCAGACAACACTGTAGGTACTATTGTTCTGTCAGTTCCTGTAGCAACTTATCAAAATGTTATAATAAACTATTCTTTGTCTAGAGCTGCAGGACAACGTCGAATGGGTCAGATCTTTTTAATGTATGATGGAACTTCGGCTAACGTTGTAGATACTTCTTTAGAAGCTTCAGACTGTGGAGTTACATTTTCAGCTGACATACATTCTGGAAGTTTAAGACTTTTAGCTGATACAACTTCAACAAGTAACGATTGTTCCATGGTTTACTTTTTAAACCAGTGGGCAAACTAGGAGTGAAGGGTGACGGCAACTTACAATCCAAATGAAATATACCCACGGGTTCTAGGTGCTAGAGAATCTAGAGTAGTTGAAGTAGCAGTCGGGGCAGCTAACGGTGCTATGAAAGTAGCTAACGCTGCAGCTAGATTAGCTTTAACTCCTACTGATGGCGACCTTGTAATACAACTTGACAATCACATTCTTTACATTTGGGATGCGTCTGGTCCATCATGGGTAGCTGTTATTGGTGGTGGAGGCGGATCTCCTGGTGGACTTGATTCTCAAATTCAATTTAACAACTCTGGTGCATTTGGTGGAGATGCTAAACTTGCTTGGGACAACGTTAACAAACAGGTTAACCTCAACGGTCTTTTAATAGCACCTCTTGAATCAGATACTCTTAACGACAACCAGTCAGCAACAGTTTGGTTGACTCTGCCAGCAAAGTTTGTGGTTTTAGAGTATTCTATAGCAAGAGGGCCAGATGCAAGAAACGGTCACATTAAGATAGCTTCAAATGGTACGGTTGCTTCTTTAGATGACATTTTTATAAACACTGGTGACGTAGGAGTTACTTTTTCAGCAGTTCCTTCAGGATCTGGTGTGCAAATTAAATATGCAACAACTTCTTTAGGAACTTTGTCAACAATTAAATACTCCATTAGGATGTG
>Ga0335069_10007776_pt1 | contig 15436 bp, 8 predicted proteins | sample Lox_Sample_11_FD_206714 | JGI IMG/M metagenome (GOLD analysis project Ga0335069, IMG submission 206714) | Soil microbial communities from Loxahatchee National Wildlife Refuge, Florida, United States - Lox_Sample_1.1 | ecosystem: Environmental > Terrestrial > Soil > Wetlands | place: USA: Florida... | reverse complement strand
CGGCATCCTCGTGACACGGCCCGCCGGCGCGCAGTTCCTGCCGCTCTCGCGCACGCTGGTGAACATCGGGCAGACTTTCCCGCCGGTCGCGGTGCTCGCGGTCGCGGTGCCGCTGGTCGGCTTCGGTGAGAAGCCGACCCTCATCGCGCTCTTCGCGTATGGTCTGCTGCCGATTTTCGAGAACACGATCGCGGGGCTGCGCAGCTGTCCGCCGGCGGTGCTGGAAGCGGCGAGCGGCATGGGCATGAGTGAGCGCGAGCGGCTGGGACAGATCGAGCTGCCGCTGGCAATGCCGCTCATCCTCGAAGGCGTACGCCTCTCCCTCGTCATCAACGTGGGCACGGCGACCATCGGCTCGACCGTCGCCGCCAAAGGTCTCGGCGAGGTGATCATCGCCGGTCTCCTTTCGAGCAATACCGCCTTCGTCCTGCAGGGCGGGCTCGTCACCGGCCTGATGGCGGTGCTCCTCTACGATGGCCTCGCCGCGCTCGAGCGCCGCGTGAGCCGCGCCGTGCCGCTCGACTGAGACGGCCGTAGCACAAAGCGCTGCCTTGGGCGACGCCTGGGTGGAACCCGCGTTACAATGCGCGCGAGGTTTCCGACGCCCGGTAGGTGGACTGGCCCTTGCTCCCCAATTTCCGTGCTGCGGAAACAAGGGGGTTTGCGAAGGTGAGGCCATACGAGCTGACGGCGGCTGAGCGCAGGGTGCGCACTGGGCGCACGGTCGCGAGCCGGCCGCGTGCGGCCGTCGAGATTCCAACTCTCCTGCTGATCCTCGCGACCTACGCCGCCTGGCTGGTCATGACGTTCGAGTATGGCCGTTGGCCGCCGTGGGTCGCCGTTCCGGTGACCGCGGTGCTCCTCACGCTGCACGGCTCGCTGCAGCACGAGATGGTCCACGGTCACCCGACGCGATGGCGGCACATCAATCGTCTGCTGGCGCTGGTGCCGTTGTCGCTGTGGCTGCCGTACCGGCGCTATGAGCAGAGCCATCTCGCGCACCATGTCGATGAGCGGCTCACCGACCCGATAGATGATCCGGAGTCCTACTACTGGACGGCTTCGGACTGGGCGCGACTCAGCCGGGTGAGCCGCGCCCTGGTGCGCACCCAACAGACCCTTGCCGGGCGCATCACGCTCGGACCGTTCTGGACCATCTATCGGTTCGTGCTCGCCGAATGGCGCCTGGTGCGGCGCAAGGCGCGCGGGGTGCGCGGCGTGTGGATCGAGCACCTGCTGTGGTGCGTGCCGGTCATCCTGTGGGTGAGCATCGTCTGCCGCATTCCGCTCTGGGTATATCTCGGGACCATGGCCATCCCGGGCCTGAGCCTCACGCTCGTTCGATCCTTCGCCGAGCACCGCGCGCGGCCGCCCGTGCGCTACCGGGTCGCCATCGTGGAGGGCTCCTGGATACTCGGGCCGCTCTATCTGTTCAACAATCTCCACGCGCTGCACCACGAGGCGCCGTGGATTCCCTGGTACGAGTATCCGGCACGCTATCGCCTGCACCGTGAGCGTCTGATCCGCGAGAATGGCGCGCTCCTCTACAGGACCTACTTCGATGTGGCGCGCCGCTTCCTGTTCCGCGCGCACGATGCGCCCGTGCACCCGACCAATCGCGTGCCGATCGAGCCCACCGAGACCCGTAACGCCGCCTGAGCCGCTATCGGCACGGAATGCGTGCTCAGGCCGGCAGCTCGTAGCCCGCCGCGCGTGCCGCGCGGTCCCACTCGAGCAGTGGCGCGAAGCACTGCGCGTCCACGGCTGCAAAGCCTGAAAGCAGCAGCTGCATCCGAAAAGGCGCGAACCAGGCTCGTCGCGCCGCGCCGGCGAAGGCGGCGCGCAGCCGCTGGATGAGCTCCGGGGCCATTCCCGCCGCGGCGACGAAGGGCGGCATCGGCGTGAGCGGTGTCGAGGCGAGAACCCGTACTCCTTCGACGAGCTGCGGCGCGTGCTGCGCGATCAGCAGATGCCAGTAGGCATCGAGCGGCCCGACGTCGATGCGACGCTCACGCACGGCATCGAGCACGTTGCGTGCGGTGACGAGGTTGCCGATGACCTCCGCGTAAAGCGTGGGACGCGCCGCCGAGCGGTACCGCAGCAGCTCGTGTCGGAAAGCGTTGAAGCCGGACTGCGAATGCGCGACGGTCCAACCGGCGCGCCCGCCGAAGGTATCCTCCAGCCGGCTGAAGGGCGCGCCCTCGCGCACGATCAGGTCCGTACGATAGACGGCGCGGCCCGCTGCCCAGGGTGCGCTCGGGATCGGCGCGGCGAGCGGCACGACGGATGCAAGCTGCATCGCGATCGGATAGCCACACATGAGCACCGCTCCCAGATCGGGCCGCGACCAGAGTTGCTCGAGCGGCTGCGGCGCGGGATACGGAACATAGCTGAGCGCCATGTCCGCGTCGCGGGCAATGTGCCCGAGCAGCGCACGCCACAGCGACTCGACTTCCGGAGTCACCGAGTACATGCGCGCGTTCGCGATCCAGCCGCTCACCGGCTTTCACCGGACGCCTGGCCGAGCTCGCGCGCGCGGCGCGTGAGGTAGTCGGCGATTGCCTCGCGCACCGCAGGATCGAGCGGCGGCGCCACGTACTGCGCGAGCAGCTTCTTCCAGATCGCGGTCGCGCGCGCGGTCGCGTCGCGCGAGCCGGCTTCGGTCCAGCTCTCGAAGCTCGACCAGTCCGAGAGCAGCGGTCGATAGAACGCCGACTGGTAGCGTGCCAGCGTGTGGGCGGCGCCGAAGAAGTGACCGCCCGCCGCGATTTCCTTGATGGCATCGACGGCGAGATCATCGTCCGTGAACTCGAGCGGCTTGAGGATCTCCGCCCAATTGCGCAGCAGCTCGGCGTCGACGACTACCTTCTCGAGCGAAGCGGAAAGGCCGCCCTCGAGCCAGCCGGTCGCATGGTTGATGAGGTGGCTGTGACTGAGGATGGCGGCCTGCAGCGAGAAGGCGGTCTCGTAGGTCGACTGCGCATCCACCGCCGGGGAGGCATTCACCGCGCTCGTGCGCACCGGCAGCTTCAGGCGCCGGCCGAGCTGCGCACCGGCGAGCACCGCGTGGACGTATTCGGGGGTGCCGAAGGCGGGCGAGCCGCTGCGCATGTCGACATTGGAGGTGAAGCCGCCGAGCACGCAGGGGGTGCCGGGGCGCAGCAACTGGCACAGCGCTATGACCCCCAGCGATTCGGCGGTCTGCTGCACCAGGGCGCCGGCGAGGGTGACCGGCGCCATCGCGCCCATGAGCGTGAAGGGAGTGATGACCACACACTGGCCGTGGCGCGCCATGACCATGATGTTCTCGAGAATCTCCTCGTCCACGCGCCGCGGCGAGTTGACGTTGGTGACCGTCATCAGCGTCGGCCGCGCGGCGAGCGCCTCGATCGTGCAGCCGTGCTCGATGGCCGACATCGCGATCGCATCCTGCGCCTGCACCGCGCCGATGCCGCGCGCCGCCCACACGATGTCGGCGCACTCGATGTGCGCCTGATAGGTGTAGAGGTGGCGCGTGGCGACCGGCAGGTCGACCGGCTCGACCACGATGCCGCCCTGCCAGTGCAGCACGCCGAGCGCGTGGGTGAGCTTGAGGATGTTGCGGAACGCTTCGAGATCGCCGTAGCGGCGGCCGCCTTCGAGGTCACGGATGTGCGGAGCGCCGTTGACCGGCCCGAAGTTCACGACGTCGTCCCCGACATGCAGGTGCCGGGCGGCATTGCGCGCGTGCAGCACGAAGCGCTCCGGGGCGAGCCGCAGCTGTGCCTCGATCAGGCCGCGCTCGAGGCGGACCATCTGCGTCGGCTCGTCGACGAGCGCGCCGGCGCCGCGATAGACCGCGCGCGCTGCGGCGCTGCGGATCTCGAGGCCCGCTTCCTCGAGCACGCGGTAGGCTGCCTCGAGGATGCGCTCGAGCTGCTCCGCACTCAGTATCTCGAGCGGCGCCCAGCGATTCCTCAGCCGCGGCAGGGGCGTGAGCGATGTGGCGCTGGCGCGCCCCGCGCGGGTCCGGTCGCGCCTGCGGGAACTGGCCGGAGCGTCGCTCGTCATGCGCCGGATTCTACTCCGCGCCGCTCAGGAGCCGCCGGCCGCAGGCGGCTCGTGCTCGCGATGGTAGCGGTGGATGGCCCACAGGTAGCTCTCCATGAGCGAGTCCTTGCCGAGGGCGGCGAGCACGGCGCGCCGGCGGCGCGGGCTGCTGATGCGCGCGAGCTGCGAGCGGGCGTGCTCGAAGTGCCGCAGCTGATTGCGGTACTGCCACAGCAGCTCGCGGGTCGCCATCTTGTCCTGGTGCAGCTCCCATACCCCGAGAAGCACCGCCAGCGTCCCCATCGAGAACATCAGCATGTTGCGCAGGGGCACCCCGAGCCCGATGTCGATTCGATGCAGGCTGTCGCCGAAGGCGAACAGCACCGAGATCACGCTCAGGATGGCGACGAACAGGGCGCGCCGCAGCGCTCGTACCCGCCGGCTGCTGCGCTCGAGACTGGCCACCTTCCTCGTGAAGTAGGCATGCTGGCTGTCGATCCAGGCCTGCTCGACGCCGGACTCATCCGCCGCCTCGCTCTCGCGCACGCGGTCAACGCGCGTCTCGGGGGGCTCGATGCCCTTCAGGACGAAGGCGATCCAGCCGAAGCCACGGAAGCGGTCGATGCCGGAGAGCGCCAGCAGCTCCGCCGCATCGACGGCATGATCGGCTCCGGCAAGCCGCAGATAGAAGCGCGCGCGCAGCGTCTCGGCGAGCGCGCGGTAGGTGAGGTGCTTGCCGAACCAGCGTCTGCCCTGGAGCACGTAGTACACGCACAGGCTCGTCAGGAAGATGAGCAGATACGCGATGAGCAGCACGCGCGACTCGGTGAGCTTCTCGTACACGAGATAGGCGAGTCCCATGGTGAACGCCATCACCGCAAAGAGATCGAAGAGACGGTCCGAGCGGCGCTGGAAGTAGACGGCGAGGGTGTCAGCCTTGCCGTACTGCTCGTCGATGTCCGCGAGCAGCCGCCGCTCGGCTACGGCAAAGCGCACCGGCAGCACGCCGAGGAGCGAATGCGGTCGCGCGAGCCGCCCGGCTGCCGTCAACTCGCGAAACTCGGCGTTGTAGTGGTTGAGCTCGGCGAGCTGACGGCGCAGGAGCTCGGGCATGCCGACGCGCATCTGCAGCGTCTGCTCCCCGGCGGCCTGCAGGAAGCAGGGCGACCTCGGCTCGCAGGTGCCCGTGCCGGTGCGCGCGGTCGGCGCCCAGTAAACCAGCCGTTCGGCCGCCTCCGCCTCGGCGGGCGCCTCGAGGAACTCGACGGTCGTCGGACCCGGATGCTCATCGTTGCGCACCCCGAGGAAGCGCAGCACCGTGTCCGCGGTGCCGCCGGGCAGCTGTGACACCCGGCCGTCCCAGAGCGCGAGCAGCAGGCTGCTGCGGCGGATGAGGGTGCTCGTGAGATTCGCATAGAGTGCGTCACGCTGCTGCGCGGAGTGCGGCTCGGCCGCCGCCGCGATGCCGGGCGGGGGGCTGAGCTCCATGCAGCGTACGCGCGGATGACGCAGCAGCGTCTGCAGCTGCGCGAGCGCCTCGGCGTCGAAGTCGCTCGCATGGCAGGTGAGCGGCATCGGCAGCACCGCCTCGACCTCGACACCGAGCGCTACGGCGGTTTGCGCCACCAGCAGGTCCGCTCCCGCCGCCATGCCGATGATCAGGCGCAGGTCGGTGTCCGGCAGATGCTCCTTGAGCTGGCGCACGAAGCCGCTCACCGCCTCGCGCAGCTGCGGCAGCTGCTCGGCATCGAGGTCGCGATGACCCGAGACGCCCACCAGGAAGGGCGAATTGGCGATCGCGCTGGAGTTGGCTACGTGCAAGAGTGCATCCGAGCTCGCAGGCCCGCACCGATTGTGCGGGCGGCGCCGTCTCGCCACAATGCCGCTCGGCTTGCACCGGACGCGAGGTCATGACGCCAACAGCCGCTGCCGTATCGGAGACCGAGGTCGGCGCATTCCAGGCCGACGGTGCGCTCGTGTTGCGTCAGCTGCTGCGCCCGGCGGAGGTCGAGCTGCTGCGGACCGGCATCGAGCAGAACCTCGCACAGCCGAGCCCGCGCGCGAAGGTGGCGAGCGACCGTGACGATCCGGGATGGTTCATCGAGGATTTCTGCTGCTGGCAGGAGAACCCGCACTATGCGCGGGTGATCTTCGAGTCCGCGCTCGGCCGGGCCGGCGCGGCGCTCATGCGCAGCCGCACCGCGCGGCTTTATCACGATCACATGCTCACGAAGGAGCCCGGTACCCGCCAGCGCACCCCCTGGCATCAGGACCAGCCCTATTACAACATCGCCGGCCGGCAGAACTGCAGCTTCTGGATTCCGGTCGACCCGGTGAGCCGGGAGTCGACGCTCGAGTTCGTCGCGGGCTCGCACCGCGGACCCTGGCTCATGCCGCGCTCGTTCCGCGACGCGCAGGCGCGCTGGTTCCCGGAGGGCAGCCTCGCGGATCTCCCCGACATCGAAGCCGACCGCAGCGCCTTCCGCATTCTCGGCTGGGAGCTCCAGCCGGGCGATGCGGTGTGCTTTCACATGCTGACTCTGCACGCGGCCGCGGGGGTCGCTGCCGGACGGCGCCGCCGGGTGTTCTCCGTGCGACTGCTGGGCGATGACATCCGCCACGCGCCGCGCCGCTGGCCGACCTCACCGGATTTTCCGGGGCTCGAGGCACAGCTGCCCGCCGGCGCGCCCATGGAGCATGCGTTGTTCCCGTTGCTGTGGCCGCGCTGAGCAGCTTCAATCCGCGCCGCTCATGTGGCGCACGAAGCCGCTCAAGTCATCCCGCCGATCCTCCCACAGCTCATAGGTGAGGGTCGCGCCGTCAGTGTCGGCGCGCAGCGCGAGATGGCGTGACGCCGCGAGGAAGCGGAGCGTGGCGAGATCCAGCCCGTACACGTTCGCTGCCGCGTTGCCGACCGGCGGCGCGTGCACCGCAACTCCGATGCCCGCTTCACGCGCGGAGTGGCCGCGCAGGCTGAGCGCGATGCGGCGATCGTCGGCCTGGAGCACGAGCGACCCGGCATCGGGCTGGGCGATGCCGCGCAGCCGCGGATCGACCGTCGACCAGAAGTACACGATCAGCACGTAGCTCACCTTGCCGCCGCGATCGACCGCAGCCGCGGCGAGGGTGGCGTAATCGTGGGCGTTGGCCGCCAGGTCGCGGCGCGGGTACTCGAACACCAACGGCCGGTCGACGACGGTGACGGTCGCGCCGGTCTGCTCATCGAGGTACTCGCGTGGCGCGACGGGCGCGGCGAGCGCCGCGCACATGAACAGCAGCAATGCCGCGGCCAGCGCACTCGCGCGGTGAGGTTTCACGGCGGGACTATCGGGCACGATGTTCGCAATCGCGAGGACCAGCCGCCATCGTACGGCTCTGCGACAGGCAGGTGAATAGCAGTGCCGCCGGGAGCAGCGTCAATGATTGAAATTGATGCGATACGACAGGCTGACGTAGTAGCTGGTCGTATTCTGAGTCTGCACGACCTGTCCGTTGGCAAGCTGCAGGAATGACTCGCGGCTGCCGAGTTGCGCGCCGGTCTCGAGCTGCACCAGGTAATTGCCGCGCTGATAGTCGAGCAGCGCCGAGGGAATGTAGCTGGTCTCGTTGCCGCCGTCGCTGAGCTGACTCAGCCGCTCGACGGTGAAGCGGGGCGCGAGCCGCCAGGCCCCGCCGAGCGGAAAGCGCAGGGTCGCGCTGGCTGAGTCGATCTTGCCGATCTCGGTATCGCCGTGCTGGAAGGTGAGCACATTGAAATCGCCCTCGTGCCAGAGGTTCGATGCATACAGCTGCAGCTGATAGTTCGGCAGCTTGCCCGTGGCGGGCTGCGCCGGGACGCCGCCCGAGGCCGGCGTCGCCCCGGTCTGGCTGGCCGAGACGATCGCGGTGAGCTGGAAGCGCTGGCCGAGCGGACGGGTGGCGGTGACGCTGTAATAGGAGCTGACCGCAGTGCGATCGCGTGCGAGCTGGTAGATCTCCTCATCGGTGAACACCTGCTGCATCTCGTGCAGATCGCTGAAGGACTGGCCGATCAGCGCATTGCCGGTGGTGAGGACGGGCGCATTGCGGTGCTCGGTATCGAAGCTCAGGTTCCAGCGTGCCGGCAGCTGCAGAGTGCCGAGCAGGCTCGCAGTATTCAGGGAGCGGTAGAAGGTGTCGTAGTCGACCACCGCGACGAGGGAGCCGCGCGAAGCCAGATAGCGCCCTTCGAGGCCGACCGCCTGGCGATCCCGCAGCCCATCGTACTGCTGTCCGGCGACGAAGAGATTCGCGTCCCAGTGTGCGTTGCGCGGGGTGTATACGAGCGCCACCGTCTCGAAGCTCTGTTGCGTCTGCGGCGACACGTTCAGCAGGTTGACCGGGAAGCCGCCGGCCACGTTGACCGCCCACGAGGGCGAGAATTGCCACGACAGGAACAGGCCGTCGAAGGTGCCGAGGATGCCGTAGCTGTTGCTCGCCTGGCGTCCCAGCCGTGCCAGGAGTCCGAGTGACCGGTCGAGCAGCTCCATCGAGGCGAGGCTCACCCGCGTCGGGTCGATGTTGGTTCCCGACACGAACGACTTGTCGTAGCCGCCGCTCAACCGGCCGATGAAGTCGAAGCTCTCCCCGCGCCGCCGCGCCACCAGGTCGACGTCGGTGAACAGCGCACTTTGCTGTGCCGCCTGCGCCTGGGCCGCGGTCGCTGAAGTCCCGCCGTTGGACGGTGGCGCGCTGTCGGTCACGCGCAATCCGTCATAACGGCCCGTCTGGGAGAAGTCACCGTTCAGCAGCCAGCCGCGCGGCTCGCTACCCACCTCGCGCCCGGTGCGCGCCTTCGCCTCGGCGGCCTGGAGAGTCTTGAGACGGAACGCAACCCGCCCGGCCGCCTCGCCGTTCGGATAGCGACGCAGGTATTCCTCGTATTCGGCCTTCGCGTGTGCCAGCTGTCCGGAGCGCTCCCGCGCGAGACCGAGCAGCTCCTGTGCGCGTGACCGGTCGGGGAATTCCGGCTGGCGCTGCAGCTTGGTGAGCAGCGCGATCGCCTTCGGGTAGTCGCGCGCCGTCATGGCGGCACGCGCCTGCGTCAGCATCTGACGTTGCTGCTCCGGGGGCAGTGGCGGGTCGCTGCCGAGTCGCTCGACCGCCGGGAGCGCCCCGGCCGTGGTAGCGCTCAGATCGCTGGTCACCGCATCATCGCCGATCGCGAGCCAGGCGCGTGGATAGTCCGGCAGCGCGTTATTCAACAGCCGCTCGGCGTCCGAGCGCCGCTCGATCGGACCGGCGCGCAGTCGGTACCACTTCTCGCCATCGACCATGGCCTCGGAGACGAACACCGGCACCCGCAGGCGTTGATGCGCGAGCTCGACCTCCTCCGGCGGGAAAGCCTTGGGACGCGAGTCGAGATTGATGGCGAAGTTGGCCACCATGTCGGTCGGCGCGACCAGCACGCGCCCGGCGGCACTCGCATGGTCGACGAGACGCACCCGCAGTCCGCGCGGGTCCACGCCCTGCGCGAGCACGAAACGCTCGTTCTTTCGGAAGCTGAGCGTGAGCGTGATCTGGCCGGGCGCGAGGGACTCCACGCGTGCCGCGCTCACGATCCCGGTGCCGCCCGACAGCGGCGGAATCTCCGACGGGACCTGCCCGAAGGGATTCACGCCGCAGTCGCTCAGCGGCACGAGCTGGATGTGAACCTCGCTCCCCTGGCTCGCGGGCAGATTGGTGACGAAGCGCATCGAGCAGTTGAAGACGACGGTCACATCCACCTGGCCGTCCCGCTCTGCCACCTCGATCACATCGACCATTCGCTGCGGCGCGACCGGCATCTGTGCGGGCGCGACGCCCACGCCGAACCCGGCGAGCAGTGCCAGCCAGGCGCTGCAGCGCCGCTCAACGCTTGAGCGTCGCATCCGTTGCCCGGTGATGCGGACCCGGCAGGCTCCGTATGACCGTCGACTGCGTGGTATCGCTGTAGATGTGGCAGGCACCCGCGCAGTCGGCAAGCTCCTGAGCGCTGTAGCTCACGCCTTTGGCCGTCCGCGGGTGCGCGGCCGGCTTGAAGTCCTTCGCATGACAGCCGGCACAGCGGCCAGCCCCGGTGGCGGAGGTGTAGGGCGGCTCCTCGGTGCCGGCCGTGTGGCAGCCCACGCAGCTGAGCTTTGCGTGGCCGCCCGGATAGCGGCTGCTCGTGTGGCGGAAGCTGACCACGCTCCAGTCCGGGTAGGCATGGCAGCGGGCGCAGTCGAGTTGCGTGCGCAGGTGCCCGGGCGAGAAGCCCACGGCGCCGACATTGTTGTGACAGGTCGCACAGCTCGCGCTGAGGCGGGCGTGGTCGACCTTAACCGGGCTCCAGGCGAGCGTGCCGTGACAGCTGTCGCACGGCTGCGCCGTCGGAATATGTGTGCGCGGCATGCCGATGGCGCGGACGGCGTTGTGACAGCTGGTGCAGCTGTGTGGCGTCACGGCCGCGTGGTCGAAGCGGGCCGGCGTCCAGGCATTGGTGGTATGGCAGGTGTCGCACGCGGAGCTCGCGGGCAGGTGGCGCGAGCCCTTGCCGGTCGCGATGCTGCCGTTGTGGCAGCTGGCGCAGGCGCCGAGCACCTGCGTGTGATCCACCCGGACCAGCGGCAGCCAGGCGAGTGGCGTATGGCAGGCGTAGCACGCCTCGGTCGTCGCGATGTGACCCGCCGGCTGGCCTCTGCCGCCCGATCCGCTCGCGCTCGTGGCGACCGCGCGCGTGCCGGAAAGCGCTGCGGTGGCGCGCGCCGGCGCGGTGCTCGTCGGGGTGGTCTGGCGCGAGAGCGGAGCGCGCACCACGTACTTGTCGCGCGAGCTGTGACAGCCGCTCCCCCCGCAGTCCTGGCCAGCGTGATGACTGGGCTGCGGCCGGGTCCACAGGTGCACTCCGCTGTTGACCTTCCACTTCATGCCGTACTCGTGGCAGCTGTCGCATTTCATCGAGGTCACGTAGGCGTGCTTCATGACCGTGCCGGAGAAGGTCGTGAACTGCGTCGGCGAGTGGCACAGCTCGCAGGCGATCGCACCGGTGCCGTTGGGTGGTACCGCCGGGATGTGGCCCGTCGCGCCCGAGGGCGGCTCGACCAGTGTCGGAGGCGCCATGTTGTAGAAGCTCAGGCCGTAAGCGTGGCACTGCGCGCAGTTGCTGGTGATGCCCGTATGCCCGGTCGCACCCATGACGTAGGCGGCATAGTTGCCCGCAGTGGTGTGACACTGCGTGCAGGCGGCGCTCGTCGGGATGTGGTTCGCCGGCTTGCTGCCGCCGGTCTGGTTGGAATAGAAGGTCGGCGAGGTCGTGTGACAGCCGCCGCAGTCTCCTGTGGTCGGGTGTGGATTCTTGTCGTACGTGGCGGTGGTCGGCGGCCGCGAGTCATTCCAGGCGCTCGCGGTGCTCGCGGCCATGCCCATGTAGGGTGCGCTCTCGTGGCAGGGCTGGGCGCAGGTCGTGATGCCGGCGGCATTGATAGTGGCGTGTCCTGCGGTGTTGAGCGTCGGGCTGCTCGGGCTGCCGCCGCTGCCGGCGCCGATCTTGAAGCCGCCCGTCGCGCCGCCATTGGCGACGTGGCAGCCCGAGCCGTTGCAGTCGAGGCTGTTGATCGGAATGTGCTTGGCCGGCGTGGTGACGATGTTGACGTTGGCGAAGGTGCTGGCGACCCCCGGCGCATGACACGCGAGGCAGGTCGTCACCCCGGTGTGCACGGCCGCCACCGAGTAGAGGGCGTTGTTGCCCGCGGTGGTGTGGCAGGTGGCACAGGCGGGTGCGCTCGAGTAGGGCGGTGTGCCCGTCGGGATGTGGTTCGAGGGCTTGGCGCTGCCTGTCTGGTTGGTGGTGAAGGTCGGGGTGGTCGTGTGACAGCTGCTGCACTCCGGTCCCTGCGCCGCGGTCGGATGCGGTGTCTTGTCGTACGAGGCGGTGGTCGGCGGCCGTGAATCTCCCCAGTTGGTCGCGGTGCTCGCCGCCATACCGATGTAGGGTGCGCTCTCGTGGCAGGGCTGGGCGCAGGTCGTGATGCCGGCGGCGTTGAGCGTGGCGTGGCCGGCCGTACCGAGCGTCGGGCTGCTCGGGCTGCCGCCGCTGCCGGCGCCGATCTTGAAGCCGCCCGTCGCGCCGCCATTGGCGACGTGGCAGCCCGAGCCGTTGCAGTCGAGGCTGTTGATCGGAATGTGCTTGGCCGGCGTGGTGACGATGTTGACGTTGGCGAAGGTGCTGGCGACCCCCGGCGCATGACACGCGAGGCAGGTCGTCACCCCGGTGTGCACGGCCGCCACCGAGTAGAGGGCGTTGTTGCCCGCGGTGGTGTGGCAGGTGGCACAGGCGGGTGCGCTCGAGTAGGGCGGTGTGCCCGTCGGGATGTGGTTCGAGGGCTTGGCGCTGCCTGTCTGGTTGGTCGCGAAGGTCGGGGTGGTCGTGTGACAGCTGCTGCACTCCGGTCCCTGCGCCGCGGTCGGATGCGGTGTCTTGTCGTACGAGGCGGTGGTCGGCGGCCGTGAATCGCCCCAGTTGGTCGCGGTGCTCGCCGCCATACCGATGTAGGGTGCGCTCTCGTGGCAGGGCTGGGCACAGGTCGTGATGCCGGCGGCGTTGAGCGTGGCGTGGCCGGCCGTACCGAGCGTCGGGTTGCTCGGACTCCCGGCGCTGCCCGCGCCGATCGCGAAGCCGCCGGGGTTGACGTTGACGGTGGTGTGACAGCCGGAGCTGGCGCAGTCGGCCGTACCGATCGGGATGTGATTGGCCGCAAGACCGACGATGGAGATGGTGTTGCTCGGCGGTGGCCCGGCGAAGGGCCCCGTGCCCGGTCCGTGGCACTGCGCGCAGGTGGTGACTCCCTGATGCACGCCACTCACCGAGTACACCGCGAAGTTACCCGGCGTCGTATGACACTGGGCGCACACGGCGGTGGTTGGAATGTGGTTGGAGGGCTTGGGCGCATTGGGCAGCAGGTTCGCTGCGAAGGTCGGCGTCGTCACGTGGCAGGTTCCGCAGTCCTGCGGCGCCGCCGGATGGCTCGGCAGGTAGGAGTTGGGACGCGAGTCCGCTCCCGGGGCAGCGGTGCTCGGCACCATCCCCATGTACGGCGCCGACTCGTGGCAGGCGTTGCATCCGGTCACGACCGCCGCGACGGTCACGTGACCGGTTGCCGTGAGCGTCGGGTTCGAGGGACTGCCGCCCGAACCGACCCCGATCTTGAACCCTCCCGTCGCACCACCGTTCGTGACGTGGCATCCGGACCCATTGCAGTCGAGGGCACCGGGCGCGCCGATCTGGATGTGGGTCGCCGGCGTGGTGACCATCGTCACATTCTTGAACGTCGTATTCACGTTCGAGGCATGACAGGCATTGCAGGTCGTGACCCCCTGATGCACGGCACTCACCGCGTACTGGCCGTAGTTGGATGGGGTCGTGTGGCAGGTCGTGCAGGCCGGCTGCGCCGCGTACACCGGCGGCGCGATCGGAACGTGGCCGGCGGGCAGCGAGCCGCCGGTCTCATTGGTAGCGAAGGTCGGTGCAGTCGTGTGACAGGTGTTGCATTCGCCCTGTGTCGGGTGGAGCGCGTCGAACGCGGTGGGGCGCGAGTCGCCCCAGCTGCCCGTGGTGCTCGGGCTCATGCCGAGATACGCTGCGTTCTCATGGCAGGCGATGCAGCCCGCGACCCCCGCCGCCACCGTCGTATGGCCTTGCACGCTGAGGCTCGGGGCGGTGGGACTCGCCGCGCCGAGCCTGAAGCCGCCCGCCGCGCCACCGTTCGCCGCGTGACAGCCCGAGCCGTTGCAGTCGACCGCGGTAGCGCCCGTGCCGATCGGAATGTGATTGGCCGGTGTGGTGAGCGGCGTGACATTGAGGAAGGTGGTGTTGACGCTCGAGCCATGGCAGACGGCGCAGCCGCTCACTCCCTGGTGCACCGCGCTCACGGAAAACTGAGTGAAGTTGCCGGCCGTCGTGTGGCAGGTCGGGCAGGCGGGCTGCGCACCGTAGGTGGGCGGCGCGATCGGAATGTGGCCGGTCGGCAGCGCGGTCGAGCGCTGATTGCTGCCGAAGGTCGGCGTCGTCGTATGACAGGTGCCGCAGTCGGCCGGCGGGAGGGGATGCTTCGAGTCGTAGGCCGTCGGCCGCGAATCGCCCCAGGCGGCCGAGCTGCTGGCAATCATGCCGCTGTACGGCGCGGTCTCGTGGCAGCTGCTGCAGGCGCCGACCGCGCTCGCGACGGTCTGGTGTCCGGCGACGCTGAGGGTCGGATTCGTGAGATTGCCGCTGCTGCCGGCGCCGATCCTGAATCCGCCCGGGGTGACATTGGCGGTGGTATGGCAGCCCGAGCCGTTGCAGTCGAGGCTGCCGATCGGGATATGGGGCGGGCTTCCCGGCCAACCGACGATGGTCACGTTGGCGAAAGGACCTGTGCCCGGACCGTGACAGCTCAGACAGCTCGTCACCCCCTGATGAACACCCACCACGGAGTAGAGCACGTTGTTTCCGGGGGTGGTGTGGCATTGCGCGCACGGCGCATTGGTGGGGATGTGGTTGGCGGGCTTGAGACTTGCGCTGAAGGAGCTCGTATCGTGACACTGGCCGCAATCGCCGGTCTTCGGATGATTCGGGTCGAGCGTCGCATTGGGACGCGAGTCGGCGGCGCTGGTATTGGTGCTCGGATGCATGCCGAGGTAGCTGGCGGTCTCGTGACAGCTGGCGCAGGCCATGCCCGTCACGGCCGGATGATTGATCTTTCCACCGAGCCAGTTGCTGAAGTTGGTGTTGGAGTGACACGCCTCGCATGGCGTCGCGGGCGTGCCGATCGGCATGTGGTTGCCCGGCATGCCCTGCGCCGAGACGTTGTTGTGGCACTCGGCGCAGCCACCGGTCACCCCCAGGTGCGTGAACGTCGCGCCCGTCCAGCTGACGGTGGTATGACACGCGTCGCACTCGAGATCGGTGACGATATGATTTGGCGGCTTGCCCTGCGCCTGCACGTTGTTGTGGCAGGACGAGCAGCTGCCGAGCGCCTGCTTGTGATCGAAATTGACGGCAGGCTTCCAGGCAACCTCGGTGTGGCAGCCGTCGCACTGATCGGTCGACATGATGTGGCTGGCCGGCTTGGCTGTGGCACGCACGGTGGTGCCGACCCCATGGCAGGCGCTGCAGCTTTTCGGGGTTCCCTTGAAAATGGCGTTGACGTGGCAGGACTCGCACTGCAGGTCACGGTGCTGTCCGAGGAGCTCGAAGCCCGTCGTGAGGTGATCGAAGGAGCTGCGCGCCGGTGCCGCGGACCGAGCCGGCACGTGGGCGAGCGCCCCGACGAGCGACAGCGCGAGCAGCAGCAGCAGTCGCCGCAGGGAAGGCGAGCCGCGCGCGCTCGAGTGCCCTGGCGCGGGTGCCGGCATGCTATTGCACCCTCGCGCCTTTCCAGCTGACCGCGCC
>Ga0335069_10007775_pt1 | contig 15437 bp, 14 predicted proteins | sample Lox_Sample_11_FD_206714 | JGI IMG/M metagenome (GOLD analysis project Ga0335069, IMG submission 206714) | Soil microbial communities from Loxahatchee National Wildlife Refuge, Florida, United States - Lox_Sample_1.1 | ecosystem: Environmental > Terrestrial > Soil > Wetlands | place: USA... | reverse complement strand
ATCCCCTGCTGACGTTCCAGGGCGGCCTCGTGCTGCCGCCGCCAAAGGGCGTCGTCGGTGAGGAGCCGCACCGCCGCCTTGGCGAAAGCCTCCCCATCGGCGGCGTGAAAGCCGGTGACCTTGGCGATGACGCGCTCAGGCAGGGCGGCGATGGGCGCGATGACGGCCGGCGTGCCCAGGGCCTGGGCTTCGGCCAGGGACATGCAGAAGGCCTCGCACTTGTGGCCGAGGTAGAGCATCACCCGGGCCTCGCGCATGGCCTCCAGCAGCTGAGGCCTGGCCGCCGTAGGGTGAACTCGCACCGAGGCCCGCGCGGCTTCAGGGACGCCCGTGGGCAGAGCGCTCCCCGCCCAGGCCTGCCAGGCGTCCTCGCCCTCGCGCAGGCTGTGGACACCATAGACGTCGAGAATGGCGTTCGGAACCAGGGGAAGGATCTTCTCCACCCAGATCTCCACCAGGGCCTTGAGATTCCTCTGCGGATTGGAGGCGAAGATGGCGTGCGGCGCCGGAGCTTTCGCCTTGGGCCCATAGCCGCGCACATCATCTGGCAGGGGGAGGGGGATGACGGGCAGGGGCCCGCTGCGGGGCAGGATCGGCCAATACTGCGAGACCTGATATTGGCTCATCAGGATGGGCGTCGGTCGATGCAGCCACAGGCGCCAGATCTTCTTGTAGTGCCGCAGCTGGTTGGCCCCCCACAGCACCCAGATCGCCCGCCGCCGCGGGTTCGGCACGAAGGAAAGCAGCTGGGCGTGCTGGATGGCGACGAAGGCGTCGCAGGATGAGTCCGGCGTCTCGCTCAAAGGGCGCCACCGGACCCCTTCGTGGGTGACGGCGGCCTCGCAATGGGTATGCACCGTCACTGCATGGCCGCGCTTGGCCAGCTCCTGGGCGCACAGGATGACGTTGGCCTCGGTGCCGCCCAAAGGCTTCTCGCCGAGCGAGCGGCCGTCATAGCGACCGGTGGTGTCGGCCATGATGATGCTGGCCATGGAAATCCAAGAGCTAAGCGAAGGTGGCCGTAGTGGCTGAGCCGGGACCTGATGTCCAGCAGGCCCTCGTCGGCCGTCGAAGCGGGAATAAGACGCGAGCCTCGTACGTCATACCCTGCATGAACAGCAATGCGAGGGCGTCATGAGCACGAGCGAAGGTCGAACAGATCGGCGCGGTTTCCTAAGATGCATGGGCTGGGCCGGGACGGGTCTCGTCTGGACCCTGGCGGGAGGGGTTCCGACAGCGGCCAGCGTTGAGGCTGCGGCCGCGGAACGGACCGGCGTGCCGTTCAGCTTCGTCCAGATCAGCGACAGCCATATCGGCTTCGCCAAGCCCGCCAACCCGGACGCGCGCGCCACCTTCCGCGAGGCCGTCGCCAAGATCGCCGCCCTGCCTCGCAAGCCGGCCTTCATCGTCCACACAGGCGATGTCAGCCAGCTCTCCAAGGACGAGGAGTTCGACGACGCCGACCAGATCCTGAAGGAGACGGGACTGCCGACCTTCTTCATCCCCGGCGAGCATGACATGCTCGACGACGGCCAAGGCAAGGCCTTCCTCGATCGCTTCGGCCAAGGCGCCAAGGGCGCGGGCTGGCGCAGCTTTGACCATGGCGGGGTCCATTTCGTGGCCCTGGTCAATGTGGCGAACCTGAAGGCCGGGGGCCTCGGCAGCCTGGGCGCCGAACAGCTTGCCTGGCTCAAAGACGACTTGGCCGCACAGCGCTCTTCGACGCCGATCGTCGTGCTGGCCCACATTCCGCTCTGGAGCCTCTACCCCGCCTGGGGGTGGGGCACAGACGACGCCGCCCAGGCCCTGGCGATGCTGACCCGGTTCGGCTCGGTCACCGTCCTCAACGGACATATCCATCAGATCCAGCAGACTGTCGAAGGGCGCGTCACCTTCCAGACCGCTCGCTCCACCGCGTTTCCGCAACCGGCTCCGGGCGCGGCGGCCGCGCCGGGGCCCATGCTGGTCCCGGCCGATCAGCTTCGCACCGTGCTTGGCCTGCGGGAGGTGGGTTTTGCGGGGCGGCGCCATCCCCTTGAGATCGCGGACCAGACGCTCGCCGCGCAGACGGGAGCTTGAGCCGTGTCCGAACGCTCCAGACTTCGCCTGGCGGCGATGGCCGCCCTGATGACGGCGGCCGCGCTCGGCCTTGTCGCCGCCGCTCCGGCGACGCCCTCCGTGACCATCGACAACTTCACCTTCAACCCCAATCCCATCGTCGTGGCGCCGGGGGAGCAGGTGGTCTGGACCAATGGCGACGACGTGCCCCACACGGTGCGGGCGGAGGACGGCTCCTTCCGGTCCAAGCCCATGGACACGGGCGACAGCTACGCCTTCACCTTCACCAAGCCGGGGATCTATACCTACTTCTGCTCCATCCACCCCAAGATGGTGGGCAAGGTGATCGTCAGGGCGCCGTGAGGACCCCCGGCGACGCCGCGGCGAGGGGAGTCATGAGCGGCCGAGTCCTGCCCTTCAGGCGCGCAAGCCCCCCAGGTCCGGTCCCCCGTGCGGCCGTGGCCCCGGCGGAGCCCGTCGCCGCGCCGAGCGGACCGGAACAGGCTCAAAGGTTTCGCAGCCTCGTCATGCCCCATCTCGACGCGGCCTATTCGCTGGCGAGATATCTGGCGCGCGACGCCCACGCCGCCGAGGACATCGCCCAGGAGGCCCTGCTCAAGGCCTACCGAAAGATCGAGACACTTCGGGCGCAGGACGCCAAGCCCTGGCTGATGGCGATTGTCCGCAACGCCTATTTCGACTGGCGGCGCCAGCAAGCCGGTGACGCCATCAGCGGCGCGGCGACGGAGGCGGCGCTCGAGGAGACGGCTGATCTGGCCCATGTCTCGGCGGAGGACGCCCTGATCGCCCGCGGCGACGTCGCGGCCCTGCGCGGCGCGATCGCGGCGCTCCCCGAGCCCTTTCGCGAAGCCTTGGTGCTCCGCGACTTGGAGGAGCTGAGTTATCGGCAGATCGCTGAAGTCACCGGAGCGCCCATGGGTACGGTGATGTCGCGCCTGGCCAGAGCCCGCGGGATGCTCGCCGAGCGCCTGGGCCTGGCGGAGGCCGCGTCATGACCGCTTGTCCGGACAAAGCCCTCCTCCTGAACGCGCTCGTGGACGGCGAGTTGGACGCCGGCCACGCCCTCGAGGCAGAGGCGCACGCCGCGAGCTGCGCCGGCTGTGCGGCCGAGCTAGCCGCCTTGCGCACCCTGAAAGAGACGCTCCGCGCCGCCGCGCCGGCCTACGCGGCGCCCTCGGAGCTGCGGGCGCGCATCGAGGCCTCCCTCGTCGAGATGACCACCGCGCGTCCCAAGCGCCGCGTGGCGGCGGAGATCTGGGCCCTGGCTGGCGGCCTGGGCGCGGTGGCGGCGAGCCTGGTCATTTTCGCGCTGAGGCCAACAGGGGACAGCCTGGAGAGCCAGCTCGTAGAGGCCCAGGCAAGAAGCCTGCAGGCGGCGCACCTCACCGATGTGGCGACCTCGAACCGCCACGTGGTCAAGCCTTGGTTCAACGGCAAGGTGGACTTCGCCCCGCCGGTCGTCGACCTCGCCGGCGACGGCTACCCCCTGGTGGGCGGGCGCCTGGATCATGTGGGCGGGCGGGCGGCGGCGGCTCTGGTGTTTCGCCGCCGCGCCCATGTGATCAATCTTTTCATCTGGCCCGGCCAGGGCTCCGGAGCGCCCGCCGTCGAACGACTGCAAGGCTACAATCTCGTCCGCTGGGGCGCGGGCGGTCTGACCTTCTGGGCGGTCTCCGACGTCGACGCCGCCGATCTGCAGGCATTCCAGCGTCTCTACGCCAAGGCGACGGGCTGAGAGGTCCTACGGCGCCGCGAACGTCCCCACGAGCTCGCCATCGGCCAGCACATGCCCTTGCAGCGCGTCTTGCAAGTGAGGCAGGTCGACGCTGGCCGCTTCGTTTATGGGGCCGTCGAGGGCGAAGACCTGGATGTGGTAGTGATGCGCGCCCGTTCCCGCGGGCGGCCGAGGGCCGAAATAACCCACGCCCCCGTCGCCGTTGGTTCCTTGCAGCGCGCCACGGGGCGAGGCGAGAGCGCCGACCTTGGGCAGCCCCTCGGGGAGGGACGCTGTCGCCGCGGGAATGTTCCAGATGAGCCAGTGGACGAAGGGCGCCGGACTGGGCGCGTCGGGGTCCTCGATGACGATGGCGTAGGCGCTCGCGCCCTCGACCGGGGTCCATCGCAGCGGCAAGGAGAGGTTTTCGCCGTAGGCGGTATGGCGCAGGTCGAAGTCGCCGTCGGCGCCCAGCGCGTCGGAAACCACCGAAATCCGCGCCGAGGGATTTCGCGTGGCGAGCCGATCGATCGTCACGGGACGATGGGAATGGGCGTCGGTCCCGGCCATGGCGCCCTCCGCATTGGGGGCGGCGCGCCCACAGTCGGCGAGCAGAACCGATAGGACCAGCGCAAGGGCCAGGCGCATCAGCATCTCCGACGGGCGCTCCGTCTCAGCCGGCTTCAACCCGCAAGACATCGATCCGGTTCTCCTCCGTCGCCGTCAAGGCGCCAAGGATGGCCGCGATCTTCGCATCGGTCTCCGCCACTTCGGCCTGCGGGTCGGAGTCGGCGACGATGCCGCCCCCGGCGCGGGCTTCCAGGGCCCAGCCCTCTGCGGTCATCTCGAAGGCGACCGCGCGGATGAGGACGCTGGAGTCGAAGGCGCCATCGAAGCCCGCCCAGAAGAGCGAGCCGAAGAAGGGGCCCCTGGGGGCCTCGTAGTCGGCGATCACCTTCATCGCCTGGCGTTTCGGTGCGCCGGTGACCGAGCCGGGCGGAAAGGCCGCGGCGAAGAGGTCGAGGGCGCTGGCGTCCGCGGTGAGGTCCGCGGTGATGGTGGAGACGAGGTGGCTGACGTTGGCGAAACGCTCCACGTCGAAGAGGGCCGGCACACGCACGGAGCCGGGGCGAGAGACGCGCGCCAGGTCGTTGCGCATCAAATCAACGATCATCAGATTCTCCGCTCTGTCCTTTTCGGATGCGGCCAGGGCGGCGGCCAGCCGGGCGTCGAGAGCGGGGTCGCCCCCGCGCGGCGTCGTCCCCTTGATGGGGCGGGTCTCGGCGACGAGGCCCCCCGCCGCTGGCCGCACACTGAGGAACCGCTCGGGCGAATTGCTGACCAGCGCCAGGCGCGGCAGGCGCAGATAGGCGGCGTAGGGGGCGGGGCTCGTCCGAGCCAGTCGCGCGGCGAGGTCGAAGGGATGGCTCCTCGGCGCCAGGACGCCGCGCCAGGCGCGGGCCACATTGGCTTGGAAAATCTCTCCGGCCGCGATCCGGTCCATCACCGCCGCGACGGCCCGAGCATGGATCGAAGGGGCGGGGGCTTGAAGCGGTCCGGCGGCGAACGGGCTTGCGGAGGCCGCGGGCTTGGCCTCCATCCACGCCAAGGTTTGCTCGGCTCTCGCGGCGTCAGGCCCGATCGCCAGAACCTCTTGCCGGACATGGTCGAAGGCGAGCACCTGTTCGTAGAGGCCGCAGGCGAGGTCGGGCCATCCCGCCCGCCGCGCCAGCCCCATGGGGTCGATACGCTCGCCGAGCTCATAACAGGCAAGACCGGCGAGCCCTCCCTGGAACGGCGGGCCCCCCGGATGGAGGGAGCGCGGCAGCCCGAGCGCCGCGCGCAATTCGCCGAGGATGTCCGACCCGTCCTGCGGAACGGCGATGAAGGTCTGCGCCGGCGCCCGCGCAAGATAGGACCACCGCGCGCCGGGTCGGCCGTCGGATAGCAGCGCCAGGGCGAAGGGCTCTTCGGCGAAGGCGCAGGCGACCTGCGCCGGATCGCGCCAGGGCGCCCGAACCAGGCTGGGCGGAGGCGGCCGGATCAACGGTGAAGATCGGGGTCGGCCTGCCGCATGCGAAGACGCACGGTGTAGGCCGAATCCCCGGAGAGGATGCCGCTGCGGGCCAGAAGGCGGCCGTGCTCCCAGTTGGAGAGGCCCAGCTCCGGCCGGCTCAGGGCGAACTGCCCGTCGACCCAACGGGTCATCCCGTCGCCGACAAACCCTGCGTCGATCTCGCTGAAGAACCGGGTCTGGGCGGCCTCGTCCTCGCTGATCAGCGAGGCGGCGAACTTCGGGCTTAGTGTGTTGAAGAGGGCGATCGCCTCGGACAGATCTTCCACGATCTTCAAGGAGACCTCCGGCGTTTCCTCCCATTCCCATTCCTGGCCGAGCGCGCTGGCGGCGATGGTCTCGACGAGGGGCTCCTCGGCCTGGCCTGACGCGCGCCGCACTGTCCCTCGCGCCGAGCGGAACGGTTCGGGGATCAGGTCCTCGCCGCCTGCGGCCACGTGAAGCTTCCATCCGTGGCCGCGCCGCTCACCCGCCTTTTGCAGGGCCTCGAGGAAGACCGGAACCAGCTCGGCTGCGCGCGGGCGCACAATGCAGCAGACGTTGAGGGTGTTGCAGACCTTGCGATCGAGGGAATGGGCCACCGCCTGGCTGAACCGCGATGTCTCGGCGGCCACGTCCGCGACGATCCAGGCGCCCCCCGTCCCGTGCAAGCTCACCGGAACGCCCGCCTGCCGAGCGACGGCCCCCAGCTGCGCCACCGCCTGGCCCGATCCCCGGGCCACCGCCAGAGCTAGCCGCGGATCGGAGAAAAGCGCCCAGCCGACGGCGTGCTCCGCGCCATCGGCCAGGCGGCAAGCGCCGGCGGGCAGGCCGGCGGCCGCAAGCGAAGGGGCGAGGGCGTGGCGGACGAGGGCGCGGGCGGTGCCCAGGGCGTCGGCGCCGATGCGAAAGACCACCGTGTTTCCGCCCCTCAAGACCCCCGCCGCGTCGGCGAAGACATTGGGACGCCCTTCGAAGACGAAGCCCACCACGCCGAGGGGGGCGGTGAGGGCCTCCACGCTCCAGCCCGCATGGTCGATGCGCTCGACGATCCGACCGCGGGAGGGTTGCGCGCGCGCCCAGTCGCGCAGCCCGGCGATCATGCCGCGACGCATGGCCTCGTCGGCGGCGAGCCGCGTTGTCGCCCGGCCGCGCGCCCGGGCGCTGGCCACGTCCGCGGCGTTGGCCTCGGCGATGGGCGCCCAGATGTCCGCGGCCTCGAGACGCTCGGCGAAGGCGTGGAAGAAGGCGGTGATCTGATCGTCGGAGGTAGCCGCCATGGCGTGGAAGGCGCCCGCGGCGTCGTCGACGGCCGCCTCGGCGATAGCTTGGGACTGCGCGGTTACGTGCAGGAGATCGCCCGTCTCCTGGACGATGATCAGCCGGTCGCCGGCCGTGAAATTGCGGGCCAGCTCTTCGGAGACGCGCGCCACCTTGTCCCCGCCGAAGGGGATCGCCATGCCCGGGGACAGCCTATCGAGACGCTCGCGGCTCATGGGCTGCGCCTTACTCCACCTCGCCGGCCAAGCCCAGCTTCGCAGCAGCCGGCTGTTTGGCGGCGGCTCCGATTGCGCTAAGGCGCTTGGCGTTCAAGGGAGGAACGCTCCATGAAGACGCGCGCTGCGGTCGCCTGGAAGGCGGGAGAGCCGCTGACCATCGAGACGGTGGACCTGGAAGGCCCGCGAGCCGGCGAAGTTCTGGTTGAGATCAAGGCCAGCGGTGTCTGCCATACCGACGAGCTCACCCTCTCGGGCGACGATCCTGAAGGCCTCTTTCCTTCGATCCTGGGTCACGAAGGGGCCGGCGTCGTTCTGGAGGTGGGGGCGGGCGTGACGACGGTGGCGCCCGGGGACCATGTGATCCCGCTCTACACGCCCGAATGCCGTCAGTGTAAGGCCTGCCTTTCCCGGCGCACCAATCTGTGCACGGCGATCCGCCCGACGCAGGGGCAGGGGCTGATGCCCGACGGCACGAGCCGATTTTCCATCGGCGGCGACAAGATCCATCACTACATGGGCTGCTCGACCTTTGCGAACCACACGGTCCTGCCCGAGATCGCCCTGGCCAAGGTGCGCAAGGACGCCCCTTTCGACAAGATCTGCTACATCGGCTGCGGCGTGACCACCGGCGTCGGCGCGGCCATCTGGACGGCCAAGGTCTGGCCGGGCGCCAATGTGGCCGTCTTCGGACTGGGCGGCATCGGGCTCAACGTTATTCAGGGCGCGCGCATGGCCGGCGCCGACAAGATCATCGGGGTCGACCTCAATCCCGCCAAGGCGGAGATGGCGCGCCGCTTCGGCATGACCGATTTCATCAATCCCGAGAGCGTCGGGCGGGACAAGGTGGTCCAGGCGATCCTCGACCTGACCGGCGGCGGCGCGGACTTTTCTTTCGAATGCATCGGCAATGTCGCGACCATGCGCCAGGCCCTGGAGTGCTGTCACAGGGGCTGGGGCGAATCCGTCATCGTCGGCGTGGCCGGCGCCGGTCAGGAGATCTCTACGCGGCCCTTCCAGCTGGTCACAGGCCGCGTCTGGCGCGGCACAGCCTTCGGCGGCGCCCGCGGCCGGAGCGACGTGCCGAAGATCGTCGACTGGTATATGGGCGGCAAGATCGAGATCGACCCCCTGATCACCCACATCCTGACGCTGGACGAGATCAACAAGGGCTTCGACCTGATGCGGTCCGGCCAGAGCATCCGCTCCGTTGTCGTCTACTGAAACCAAAGCTGGCGCCAGGCCCCGGCCGCCGCGGCTGGCGCTGGAGATCCTCGCCTTCTTGCGGGCGGAGATTCGCGCCAGCGAGCTTTGGATGGTGGTTATCGCCGCCGCGGTCGGCGCGGGCGCGGGCGTCGCCACCATGGCGATCGGGGCGGCGGCCCACGGGATCCAGCAGGTCTTTTACGGCATCGGCGCAGACGAGCGGCTAAGCGCCCAGACCCATCTCGCGCCTCACCGTTTTCTGGCCCTGCCTTTGGGCGGCGCGATCTTCGCCATGGTGACCTGGCTTTGGAGTCGGCGCCGGTCGAGCAGGCCTGTGGACCCGGTGGAGGCGAACGCCCTCCATGGCGGACGCATGTCCATGCGTGACAGCCTTTTCGTCGGCCTGCAGACGCTGATCTCCAATGGATTTGGCGCCTCCGTCGGCCTGGAGGCAGCCTATGCCCAGCTGGGCGGGGCGATCGCCTCCCTGACCGGCCGCAGCCTCAGCCTGCGTCGCAGCGACATGCGGACCTTCGTCGGCGCCGGCGCTGGGGCGGCTATCGCCGCGGCCTTCGATGCGCCCCTGACAGGGGCCTTCTACGCCTTCGAGATCATCATCGGCTCCTACACGGTCGCCAATCTCGCGCCGGTGGCCGCCGCCGCCCTGGCCGGCGCCTTGGTGACCCATCTGGCGAACTTCGAGCCCTTGGCGGTGCGGGTCGTTACGGCCAAAGACCTTTCCCTGTCCCACTACCTTCTCTTCGCCGGCCTTGGCCTCGTGAGCGGCCTCTTCGGTGTGGCCATCATGCGGCTGGTGGGATGGACCGAAGCCTTCACCGCAAAGGCGCCCGGCCCAAAAGCGCTTCGCCAGGTCGTGGGCGGCGCCCTCCTGGCGGGGATCGCCTTCGCCGTCCCGCAAACCCTTTCCGCCGGCCACGGCGCCATGCGACTGGATCTGGCGGCCCACCTGGCCATCGGCGCTCTTGTCTTCCTGATGGTCGCCAAGACGTCCGCCTCGGTGATCGCGCTCGGGTTCGGCTTCCGCGGCGGGCTCTTCTTCGCCTCGCTCTATCTGGGCTCCCTCTTGGGCGACATCTACGCCCAGGCGCTGAGCCACATCCACGGCCTGACCCTCGATCCGCTGGCGGCCTCCATGGTGGGCATGGGCGCTCTGGCCGTCGCCGTGGTCGGCGGGCCTTTCACCATGTCGTTCTTGGTGCTCGAGACCACGGCCGACTTCTCCCTGACCGCCGCCACCTTGACCGCTTCCCTCGTGGCGAGCCTCTTCGTCCGCGAGACCTTCGGCTACTCCTTCTCCACCTGGCGGCTGCACCTGCGCGGCGAGACCATTCGCAGCGCCCATGACGTCGGATGGCTACGCACCCTGACCGCCGGCCGGATGATGCGAACCGATGCGGCCACCATCGCCGCCAGCGCGAGCCTGGCCGAATTCCGGCGCCGCTTTCCGCTAGGCTCGACCCGACGTGTGATCGCGCTCGATGACGCCGGCCGTTACGCGGGCATTGTCGCCGTGTCCAAAGTGTACGCCGACCCCGACGAGGAGAGGAAGGTCGAAGAGGAAATGATGCTCCAGGCCGACTGGCTGACCCCGGAGATGAGCATCAAGGAGGTTATGAGCGCCTTCGACCGGACCGCCAGCGATGAGCTCGCCGTGCTGAACGACACGCACGAGGTCCTGGGCGTCCTGACGGAAGCCTACGCCACGCGACGTTACGCCGAAGAGTTGGAGAAGAACCGGCGCGACCTGATTGGCGGCGAGTAGGGCGGGCAGCCATCACTCCGCAGCGTGGGTGACGAGCTCGCAAGTGTGGTCCTGGGCGCCGTCCTCAACCTGCAAGGTGGCGTGGTGGATGGAGAAGCGGCGCTTTAGCTCAAGGCAGGCTTGCGCCAGCAGGGCGTCATCGAGCGGCGCCCCCGGGCGCACCAGGTGCGCGGTCAGCGCCGTCTCCGTCGTGCTCATGCCCCAGATGTGCAGGTCGTGGACGCCCGTTACGCCCGGCAAGCCGCCGAGATAGCCCAGCACGCCCTCGCGATCGACGCCGGCCGGGACCGCCGCTAGCGCCAGATCCAGCGCTTCCCGGAGCAAAGACCAGGCGCCCCAGACGATGACGCCGCTGATCAGCAGACTGATGGCCGGATCGAGCCAAGGCTGTTTGGTGAGAAGGATCAGGCCGCCGGTGATCACCACCCCGAGCGCCACGAGGGCGTCGGAGGCCATGTGCTGGAAGGCGCTTCTGATGTTCAGGTCCGTGCGCCGGCCGGCGGCGAACATGGCCGCGGTCACGCCGTTGACCACGATGCCGGCCGCGGCCACGATCATGATGGTTTTGCCCGCGGCAGGTTCGGGCCGCATCAGCCGCAGGATGGCTTCCCAGCCGATTCCGCCGGTGATGACCGCCAGCATAACGGCGTTGGCGAGCGCGGCCAGGATCGAGGACGACCGCAGTCCGTAGGTGTACCGCGCGGTGGGCGCCTTTTCGCCGAGCCAGGCTGCGAGCCAAGCCAGGCCCAGGCTGACGACGTCGCCGAAGTTATGGCTGGCGTCGGCCAGCAGGGCGAGGGAGTTGGCGAAGACGCCATAGACCGCCTCCCCGGCGACGTAGATGAGGTTGATGGTGATGCCGATGGCGAACGCGCGGCCGAAATCCCTGGCCTCACGCCCGGCGTGGTCGTGATGATGGTGACCGTGATCGTGGTGGGCGTGCGCCACAGACCGCCTCGCTCGGAATCTGAGCGGGCAGTCCAGCGCCTCCCGGACCGCAGATCAAGTCCTCGTCCGCAAAGGAGGCGCTGGAGTCTTCGCCGTCGAGCCTACTTGAGCGCGATGTTCATGCCCGTCGGCGCCAACGAGAGCTTGAGCCCCGTGGTGTCGGCCGTCACCCGGATCTCGACGCCATTTCCGTTTTTCATATCCAGCACGCCGGCGCCGGAGCCGGCGGTGGCGGACGCCTCGACGGCCGCATAGACGCCCTCGATGTCGCCGGTCCTATGCAGATTGTAAACCTCGCCGTGGGCGTCGAAGCTGCTGACGCCGATCGTGCCGACGCCCAGGCCGCTGACCTTCAGCGGAATATGGCGTCCGTGATAGGTGAGCGTCCCGCTGCCCCAATGGGCGCCGACGATGAAGCCCGCAGAGCCGCCATGGAGGCGGATGTGAGCGTCGGGATGCTCGTCTTGGCCGAGGGCCGGGGCCGCCAGGGCGGCCGCAAACAGGATGGCGGCGGCGCCGTGCAGCATCTTAAGCTGGTTCATGAGCGATTTCTCCTTTTGCACTCGGATGACAACGAAGCTGGACCGCAACCGGTTTCCCGGCGTTCCGTCGAATTAGGCGGGACCGGCGCAGTTCCGAAGAGACGCATAGGACTGATGTCGCAAAGACAGAATCGAACCGCAAAGGTTCCGTTCCAGAATTCCTTATGGCCTTTTTCAAGCGTGGGCTCACCTTCTTTGGCGAGGCCTTGGCCTGCTTTAGTGCTCTGGGGCCTTGAAGGCGTCGGCATAGCGCGCCCGCAAGGCCTTCTTCTCGACCTTGCCCATGGCGTTTCGCGGCAGATCGTCGACGAAAAAGACACGCTTGGGGACCTTGAAGGCGGCCAGATGCGCGCGCGCCGCAGCGATGATGTCGGCTTCCGCCCCGGCTCCGACGATGACCGCCGTGACTGCTTCGCCGAAGTCCGGATGGGGTGCGCCGATCACCGCGCTCTCGACGACGCCGGGCAGTTCGTCCAGCACCATCTCGATCTCTTTCGGGTAGACGTTGAGCCCGCCGGAAATGATGAGGTCGCTTGTACGGCCGGAGAGCCACAGCCGTCCGTCCAGGTCTAGGCGACCGATGTCGCCGGTGATGAAATAGCCGTCCGGCGTGAAGGTCTCGGCGGTCTTGTGCGGCGCGCGCCAATAGCCGCGCGTCACGCTGGGGCCCTTGATCTCGACGACGCCCGCATCCGACAGGCGCAGGTCGACCCCGGGGAGGGGATAGCCCACGCTGCCGGCGAGCCTCTCCCCGTCCAGCGGGTTGGAGGTGATGATGGCCGCCTCGCTCATCCCGTAGCGTTCGAGGATCCGATGGCCGGTGCGCGCTTCGAAGGCGGCGAAGGCGCTTTCCAGGAGGGGCGCGGAGCCGCTGATGAAGAGCCGTACCCCTCGGGTGATATGCCGGTCGAGCCGCGGGTCGGCCAGGAGCCGGGCGTAGAAGGTGGGCACCCCCATCATCACCGTCGCGCGCGGAAGGGCCGCCAGCACCTGATCTTCGTCGAACTTCGGCAGCCAGATCATGGGCGCGCCGGAGAGGAAGGCGCAGTGGAGGGCGACGAAAAGGCCGTGCACATGGAAGATCGGCAGGGCGTGGAGCAGCACGTCGGCGGGTCCGAAGCCCCAGGCCTCGCTGAGCGCCAGGGCGTTGGCCGCAAGATTGCCATGCGTGAGCATCGCGCCCTTGGAGCGTCCCGTCGTGCCGCTCGTATAGACGATCGCCGCCAGGTCGTCGGGGTCGGCCTGGTGCGTCGCTTCCAGCGGCGGAAGGCCGCTCGCCTGCGCGGCCAGGGCGACGGCGTCGCGCACGAACAGCTTCGGCTCGGCGTCGGCGCGGAAATAGTCCGTCTCGGCCTCGCCATAGGCGGTGTTCAGGGGCAGGAAGACAGCGCCTACCTTCAGGACAGCGAGATAGAGCATCACCGCTTCGGGACTCTTGGCGGTCTGACAGGCGACCCGGTCGCCAGGGAACACGCCCTCGGCCTGCAGAAGGGCGGCCAGGCGTCCGACGCCGTCTTCCAGGGCGCCGTAGTCGATGGCCGAGCCGTCGGCGAGAAGGAAGGCTGGGCGGCTTCGATCCGCCGGGAAGCGGGACGAGAGCAAGGCGTAGAGGTTGCCGTTCACCCGCGCCACCGGCGGCTGCTACTTTCGCCGCTGCTTGCGCGCGGCGTAGCGCGCATCGCGGGCAGCCTTTTGCTTGGCCCGCAGCTCAAGCTCCTGCGCCTCGGCGATCTCCGCCTCGAGGGCGCGACGCTCGGCTTCCTTGCGCGCGGCGTCCTCTCGCTTGGTCCGACGTTCGGTCGCTCGCGCCTCGCGCACGGCTATGAGCTCGGCGGCCTTGGCCGCCCGGCGCGCCTCGAACTCGGGGTCGGTGACGGTCGGCTTGGCCTTGAGCTTGGCCACAAGCGCTTTCTTGGCTTCCACCGAGGCCGCCTGGCGCTCGGCGAAGCTGCCGTATTTCGGTGGCTTCATGATCGGCGCGTCTTAGCGACAGGCGCGCGCCTTCGCCAACCCCAAAAAAGACGGCGCCGCTGCAAAGGGCCACGCCTTGGCGCAACTCTTGACGTTTGCGCTGCGCCTTCGGATGGCATAGAGACATAACGAGACGATCATATAAAGGAATCCATATGTCCTTCGCGCACGACGTGGTCGCCATCGGCAACGCCATCGTCGACGTCATCGCGCCGGCCGAAGACGGCTTTCTCCAGGCGCATGGCCTCGCCAAGGGCGCCATGACCCTGATCGACGAGGCTCAGGCTGAGGCGCTCTACGGCAAGATGGCCCCGGGCATCGAAACCTCGGGCGGCTCGGCCGGTAACACGGTGGCTGGCGTCGCAAGCCTGGGCGGGCGCGCCGCCTATATCGGCAAGGTGGCCGCCGACCAGCTGGGCGAGGTGTTCGCCCACGACATGCGGGCCATCGGCGCCCATTTCGAGACGCTTCCCCTTAACGGCGGCGCCGCGACGGGCCGCTGCCTCGTCAATGTGACGCCGGACGGACAGCGCACCATGTGCACCTTCCTAGGCGCGGCGACCGAGCTGACGGCTGCGGACGTGACGGCCGCCACGATCGAAGGCGCCGCGATCGTCTATCTGGAAGGCTACCTCTTCGATCCGCCGGAGGCTCGGCGGGCCTTCGCCAAGGCCGCGGGCCTGGCGCGGGCCTCCGGGCGCATGATCGCCCTCAGCCTCTCGGACGCCTTCGTGGTGGACCGGCATCGGGGCGCGCTGCTCGAATTCATCGAGACGGAAGTCGACCTCCTCTTCGCCAACGAAGCCGAGATCGGCTCGCTCTTCCAGACCGAGGATTTCAGCCAGGCGGTGGCGGCCATTCAGCCGCTGGTGCGGATGGCGGCGCTGACCCGCAGTGAAAAGGGCTCGGTTGTCGTTACCCCGCAGATGGTCCAGGGCGCGCCGGCCGCGCCGGTGGACAAGGTGATCGACACTACCGGCGCCGGCGACCAGTACGCAGCGGGCTTCCTGTTCGGCCTGGCCAAGGGTCGCACGCCGCTGGATTGCGCGCGGCTGGGCTCCCTGGCCGCGGCCGAAGTCATTTCCCACTATGGCCCGCGGCCCCAGGTCGCTCTGGCCGAACTCGCCCTGGCGAAGGGCTTCGCGCCAGCCTAGCCAGGCCCCGATCCGAAAAGAGGACATTCATGAGCCAGCGTCAGAATTACATCTTCACCAGCGAGAGCGTCTCCGAAGGGCATCCGGACAAGGTGGCCGACCGGATCTCCGACGAGGTGGTCGACGCCTATCTGGGGGCCGATCCGCAAGCGCGCGTGGCTTGCGAGACCATGGTCACCACCAACCGGATCATCATCGCCGGAGAGGTGAGGGGCCCCGAAGCGGTGATCGGCTCGCTCGAGGAGCGCATCCGCGCCGCCGTGCGCGACATCGGCTACGAGCAGGAAGGCTTCCACTGGAAGAACGCCGACTTCGCCTGCCACCTGCACGCCCAGTCGGCCGACATCGCCATGGGCGTGGACGCATCGGGCAACAAGGACGAAGGCGCCGGCGACCAGGGCATCATGTTCGGCTACGCCACCGACGAGACGCCCGAGCTGATGCCAGCCACCTTGCAATATTCCCATAACATCCTGAAAAGCCTGGCGAAG
>Ga0335069_10007774_pt1 | contig 15438 bp, 15 predicted proteins | sample Lox_Sample_11_FD_206714 | JGI IMG/M metagenome (GOLD analysis project Ga0335069, IMG submission 206714) | Soil microbial communities from Loxahatchee National Wildlife Refuge, Florida, United States - Lox_Sample_1.1 | ecosystem: Environmental > Terrestrial > Soil > Wetlands | place: USA... | reverse complement strand
GTCGCTGGCCGCGATGAGCGCGTCCTGCGTCGACCCGGCGATGCGGTGCCACTGCACCCGCGCGTTGCGGGGCTTGGGCGGCCGTGACTTGGTGATCATCTCGGCGTCGACGGCCAGCGCGCAGCTGCCGTCCCACCGCAGCACGTCGTAGCTCCCGGTGGAGTTGCCGACCTGGATCCCACCCTTCTGAGTGGCACGGTAGCGGAGCGCGAGCACCTCCTCGTCGAACGCCAGCTCGTCCATCTTGCCGCGCAGGTACAGGCGCGTGAACGGCGTGTCCTTTCCGAAGAGCCAGAGGGCGATGTCCTGGTGAGGCTTGTTGCAGAGCCGATCGACGAAGCCGCCGGACGGCGTGCACACGGGCGAGGAGGCATCGGCACACTTCGAGGGCAGACCGGACTCCGCGGGGGTGGGCGGATCGTCGGTCGGCGTCGAAGTGCCGGATGCAGCCGCAGCGCTGGGAGACGGGGCTTCCGGGGCGGAGGGAGGCGGAGATGCAGCGGATCCGCCGCAAGCGACGAAAGCGAGGAGCACGACGATCGAGGACCGGAACATGGGGGCCGAAGCTTACCCGATACCCTGACCGGCGCGCCCGGGTGGCACACTGGTGTGGATCGAGGGGCGCAGGAATCACGCGTAGTTGGGCGTGGTACCGGCATTGCTGTATCGGGTCGGAGGAGAAGGCACATGCGCGCGATGCTCTGTGTGGGCGCCGCCCTGGCGGCGCTGGTGGCTTGCGGTGGAAGCACCTCGGTGGACACGGGCCACGACGCGGGCGGCGATGGCGGCAGCGGATCGGGAGGCGGGTCCGGCGGTGGATCGAGCAGCGGCGCGTCGAGCGGTAGTAGCTCGGGCATCGGTGGCGGAGGCGGTTGCCCCGCGACTGAGCCGACCGCGGGATCGGCGTGCTCGCCGTCAGGCATCTCGTGCGAGTACGGGGACGCCCCGAGCCCCGAGTGCAACGTCGTCGTCACGTGCCAGGGCAGCGCTGGCTGGAGCGGTCCGCCGCCGGGCTCCCATTGCATGCCGGGCACGTGCCCCGCGACCTACGCCGACGTTCCCCAGGGCAAAGATTGCTCGCCCCTGGGTCTGGACTGCGCGTATCCGCAGGGACAGTGCAACTGCGCCGGAACGGTGCCGGTCAGCGGGCCGAACCCGGTGTGGCAGTGCTCGACGCCAGCGTCGGGATGCCCCGAGCCCCGGCCGCGCGAGGGCAGCGCCTGCTCGTCCCCGGGCCTGACGTGCGACTACGGCGCGTGCACGGGAGGCGTCTCGCTCGAGTGCTCCGACGGCTACTGGCGCGTCGCCCAGGTCGCCTGCCCGGTGTAGTCATCAGTCCGTGAAGTGCTCGGCGTAGGAGTCGGGTGCAACGGACCGGTAGAGCGCCTCGACGAGCGACAGCGCCTCGGGTGCCGGGAGGGTGATGCGATCGCCCCCTCGAAGGCCGAGGACGATCCCGTCGGTGGCCTGGCGACGATCGTCGAAGAAGAAGCCGCCGTAGGTCTCGACGTAGCCGAGGAGCGGGCGGTGGAGCGTGATGCGGAAGAGCGTGCGCGCGAGCCAGTAGCGAGGAACACGGGCGCTCGAGGCGCCGATGCGGATCGTCACTTCAGTCGCGTCGGGCTCGACGGCAGCGAGGCCCGCGCGGGAGAACGGGAGCGGTTGGCGTCGACCGCTCTCGAAGGGCGCGACGAGCGAATCGGGAAGCCCCGTCCACGAGTCCGGAGGCGGAGAAGCGGCGACCGTGTCGCCCTCGAGCACGAGGGCGCGATCGATACCCGACGCGTCGAGCGATACGCCCGGAAGCAAGTGGATCAGGTCGCACGCGCGGTACGTCGCGCCGGTCTCGGCGGCGAGCACGACGACGTACGCGCCTCGCGAAGCAGCCAAGGTCGAAGGTCGGACGACAAGACGGAGCGTCGCATCCCCCACGCGCGCCAGGGTGCGCGGATCCTCGTGGAATGCGTCTAGAAGGGCGAGGCGCGGCGGTGTCGCCGCGTACGGCTTGGCATCGGCATCCCGCCCCGCGCTCACGGCGCGTGTCTCGTCGCCCGCGGAAGTGGGTGCCCCCGCGCAGAACACGAGGCTCGTGCCGCAGCGGCGCATTCCCGGCGGGGGCACGATGGGGGCGTAGGGGGGACGCAGCTTGCCGGGCCAGTGCATGGCACCCAGCGGATGCAACACGAGGTCCCCGACGCGGTGGTTGTATCGTGCGAGGTCCTCCCCCGTCGCCGCATCGGAAAGGAACGTCCGTAGCGGGAAGCCGTCGACGAGCGGGTCGCCGGTCGGCAAGGCCATCGCGTACTCGTCGGACACGTTGACGTGCGCGAAGTAGAGGGGCTCGCTCGCCGTGGCGATCTCGAGCTGCGCATCGCCGATGCGTGCCACGACCGTCAAGTGGTGTTCGAAGCGCCCAGGCCGCGACGCGAGATCGAGCAGGTTGGTTCGAACGACGCTCACGGCATCCTCTCGCGGAGCCATGGCACGACGACGTCCATCGCGCGATCGACGTCGGGCGTCTCACGCTCGCCGTACTCCGGCTCGAAGTAGTGGCGGGCGCCCTCGATGCGCTCGAGCCGCTTGTCGGTCGACGGGCACCCGTCGAAGACGGGGAGCACGTCGCGGTCGAAGTACACCTCGCGGTCGCACGTCGCATGCACCACGAGCACAGGTACGTCGATCCGCCGCGCGTTCTCGACGAGATCGGCGTGCGAGGAGAGACCCGACCACGTCGACAGCCACGCGCGAGGCGTGCAGGTGCGGGCGAAGCCCATGGCTGCCATGTTCATGAGGTCCGGACGGTCGCTCATCAGCGACCCATACTCGCGCTTCGCCCCCGCGGGATCCGCGTCGATGCGTGGATCGACGAATGCCGGATTCGCCATCGTCCGCTGCACCAGCATGACCGGCTCGTAGGCGCGCCGCTTCAGGACGGCCTGTCGCTCGGGGAACGGACGATCCGCGAAGCCCGCGCGCTCCGACTCCTCCGTGGCGGCCCCGTGCTCGGCGAGCAGCTCGCGGGCGCGCGCGTCGATGCGGCGCACGCGCTCGACCTGTGCGGCTCGCACGCGGGCGACGAACTCGGGTGCGAAGGTCGAGGGCTCCGGCGGCTCGCGGAAGCCGTTGCGCACGTCGTACACGTCGAGCGAAGCATCGCTCGCGAACGGGTCGGCCTCATCCACGACGGCCGCATCGATGGATCGGAGCAGGACGTGCCCCTGCGCACGGTGCGCCGCGACGAGGACCATCGCATCGGCCGGGGCCATGTCGGCTCGCGCGAAGTGCGTAGGCGATCCTCCGGGGGATCGCTCGACCCGTGCCGTCGGTGCGAGCGACGCCTGCGCCTGGTAGTAGCCGGCGAGCGCACCTCCGCCGCTGTTGCCGAGCAGCACGACACGCTGCACCCCCGCCTTCGCGCGCAACCACTTCACGCAGGCCGCCAGGTCGAGCACCAGCTCCTCGTGCTCGCACATCGTGTCGTTGCCCACGTGCCGGCTGTTCGCCGCGAGCACCCCGAACCCCGCCGCCACGAGACGGGGCACCGAGTAGTGATGGGTGAAGTCCACGCGCGGGTGCATCACGACGACGCCCGTGCGCGGCGCGGCCACGCCGGCACGCGTCCACCAGAGGGCACGAATCTGCCGCATGTCGTCGGTGCGCAGTGCGAGCGACGTGGACTGAGCTCCCTCCGGCAGCCGCCGGAACCAGAAGGGGGTCGTGCCCCAGTACGTCTTGGCGACGAGAATCATGCACTCTCGGGCGGGGACGCCAGGGTTCCGATCCTCATGCCCCGAGGATACTCTCGCGGTTCGGAGGAATCATGGCCGCCAAGAAGACGGACGCGAAGAGCGCTGCGCTCGCCGAGATCGAAACGCACGCCCAGGGGATCCGCGAGAAGCTCAAGGTGCCGAAGCAGAACGAGCTGTTCCGCTCCGCCGTGGAGGCCGGATACCTCGCGGCCCTCGCCGACGGCCACTTCGACGACAGCGAGCGCGACATCCTGGTGCGCGCGATCGAGATGCTCTCGGAGGGTGCCGTCGTCGAGTGGGAGACCGAGGCGGAGCTCGACGCGTGCGCGGACCGCGCGGAGGCCCAGGGCTCCGACACGCGCGCCACGGCGGTCGGCAAGACGCTCGCGGCGCTCGGCCACGCCGACGTGGGGCTCTACATCGCGGCCCTGGTCGCGCGCGCTCACAAGGGGATCGACAAGAAAGAGGCCGAGGTGCTCAAGGCGGTCGGCGCGGCGGCGGGGCTCTCGGCCGACGGCGTGAAGGACATCGTCAAGCGCGCTTCGGGCCCGAAGTAGCCTTCTCCAGCCTCGCGAGGCGTTCGAGCACGTCGGTGTGCACGGTGTCGAGCTTGCGGTGCAGCTCGGCCACCTCGAGCTCCGCCTTCAGGTTCACGCTGTACTCGATGTCGTTGCGCACGCGCTCGCGCGCGACCTGGCGGTTCTGCGACAGGAGCACGAACACCGAGAGGATGATCGCCTCGAGGGAGACGACCATCGTGAGGAGCCCGTAGGGGAAGGGGTCGAACCCGCCGATCCCGGTGTGCGCCAGAGGCCCCGTATTCAGGATGATCCAGAGGAAGAAGATCGCGCAGTGGATGAAGAGGAAGGGCAGACTGCCCGAGAAGTCGCTGATCCAATCGGCGACCTTCATCACCGGCGTCCGCGTGTCCTCCTCCACCTCGTTGATGTTCTTCGCGGCGGTCTGACGCAGGATGCGGTTGGTCTCGCGCAGGCGGCGACCGGTCGCTCCGAGAAGATCGAGGGCGGCCTCGGGGCGCTTCTTCAGGAATCCCTCGAGGTCCTCGCGGTCGACGACGAGCAGCTCGGCGTCCTTGGTCACGACGGCGGACGCGGTGCGCGGGCCGCCGTCGAGCAGCGAGATCTCGCCGAAGAAGCCGCCGGCCGTCGCAGTCTCGAGCAGGATGCGGTCCCCCGTGTCGCTGTGGAAGAAGATCTCCACCTCGCCCGTGCGCACGACGTAGAGGGCGTCGCCGGGTTGGCCCGTGTGGAAGATGGTGGTCCCCGCCGGAAAGGAGGCCTCGTCGAGGCGTTCGGCGAGAGCCGCGCGTTCCTGTTCGTCCAGCAGTGCGAAGAGGGGAATCTCGGCGAGGGCTTCGGCTCGGGTGGCCATGGCCCGGTCGAGGCTACATCACGGCGGCCGCGCGCACCTGAAGCCGTCGTTGCTGAAGTGAATCGTCGGGTCGTCCGACAGGCGTGTCGCGACGTAGAGCTGGTTGGCCGGGTAGTCCCAGCTCGCGCCGCGGAGCGTGCGAAGGCCGGTCCCCGGATCGTTCACGTAAGCGCAGTCGAAGCAGGGGCTCTGGTAGGTCTGGAAGTAATCGAGCGTCCACTCCCACTCGCCACCGGTCAGGTCGGCGTGTCCATACTTGCCGTATCCCGAGGTGTAGATGCCCACGGGGGCCGGCGCGTCGGCGCACGCCTTGTAGTCCGCATCGGCGCAGGTGATGGTCGTCGACGTAGGCGGCGTGGACCAGGCGTAGACGCGCTGGTCGGAGCCTCCCGCGGCCGCGTAGTTCCACTCGGTCTCGCTCGGGAGGAAGCCGTTGTCCCAGATGCAGAAGGCGTACGCGATGTACCAGTTGACGCTGTTGATTGCGTAGGCCTCGTAGGCCGATGGATTGTTCGTCCACGTCGAATGCACCGGGTCGGACTCGAGGTAGCTCGTCCACGCGCCCGGTTGCGGGAGGTACTGGGACCACAGCGAAGCCCATCCCGGTTCGTAGACCCCGCCACCGTCGTAGCTGCTGTCTACGAGGCCCTGTCCACCGTTGAGGTGCGAGTGAATGCCCGCGCCCTCGGGCGGGACCCAGCCCGCGTTGGCGGCCGCCACGAACTGCCGGAATCGACCGACCGTGACCTCGAACTTGTCGAGGGCGAAGCTGCTCACGGTCGCCGGGTTGGTGTTGTCGGTGGCGGTCACGCCGTCGTAACTGCGAAGAAACGTCCCGCCGGTCACGTCGAGCGCGGTGCAGCAGCTCTCGTCGCCCCCACGGCCACAGTTGTTCTGGCCGTTGCCCGCGTCCGGATCACCGGGTCCACCGTCGAAGTAGCAACTCGGGGCGCACACCGACGGGCCTCCGCCGCAGCAGTACGCCTGGTAAACGGGGCCCCAGCACGCCTGTCCGCCGGGGCACGGGGATTCGCTCCAGCGGTAGCAGCCGCCGTCGTCGCGCTCACAGGTCACCAAGCCGCCATCGCCGCACTTGGTCTCGCCTCCGTTGCAGGCGGGCGGGCAAATCCTCAGCGACGAGTCCTCCTCGGTCGCGTCGTCGGGGCCGTCGGACATCGTGACGTCGGCCCCGGAGTCGGCGTCCGTCGTGGAATCGAACGTGGGCGACGAATCCCCCCGGGCGTCACCTGGGCCACTGTCCAGCCCGGGAGTGCCGTCCACCGGCACGGGAGAGCTGTCCACTTGCGAGGAGACATCGCCGCCTGCATCGGGAGGCTCGATGTCGTGAATGCCGAGGACCTCGCTGCACGCCAGTGCGAGCGTGAACGACGCTCCAGTGGCCAGCGCGGCGGCAACGCGACGCGCGCTGAACGGCGACACCATCGGACGGCATTCTAGCGAAGTGCATGCTCCGGCAAGTCGATCGAGGCGGCGTAGCGACTTACGCGGCGTAGCGAAATTCACCTGAGCGTAGAACTTCGGGGCTGGCGCTCAACTTGCACCGGGCCGCCGTTGCGACCATGTATCCCACGGTATCGAGTCTCGTCGTCGGCGAACGGATCGTTTCGCAGTGCCACGACGGACTGCTCGAAGCCGAGTACGCACTGTTCGATGAAGCGGAAGTCGTCCTGTCAGCGGGGCCGGGCCGGCGCGGGAGCTGCGAACAGGGGTACCTGACGACGGCGGCGCTCGCTCGGAGTCGGCTCGCCGACGTGCGCATCACGGCCAACCTCGCCCACGACGCCTTCGCCGCGCTGCGCACCGGCCACCGACGAGCGCTCGCGACCACCCGCTGCGTGCTCGACGTGATCGAGCAGCTCGGCCCCTGCGAAGCGTTCGAGGGGTTTTCTTTCAGCATCGTCACCGGCCGCTACACCGGGACCTGGCTCGACCTGGACTCTCTCGCCGAAGCGTGCCCGCTCCGGGGAGCAGCCATGATTTTCCAGGCACTCCATCTCGCGCTCGTCCTCGAGGAGGTCGCCGACGATGCCCCGGTTCGCTTGCTCACCGGCGGCGTGACGGAGACCTGCCCGCTCGGAGAGCGAACGTGGCGCAAACCCGAGCTCGACGCCGCGCGGCGCATGCCGGCCGTGCTGCGTCAGATGCGCGTCCCGCCGAAGTCGCAAACGCCGCGAGACGACGATGAACTGCGTCGCCAGCTCGTTCGCTCGCTCCGTGAGCGGACGGCGGCCTCGTCGAGAGCTCGCCCACGGCTGCGTCGGCTGGCCAAGCTTCTCGCGCGTGGCCTTGCGACGGGCGCGGAGGGAGCGACCGTCCACGAGCTTCGTCCTTACGTACCGCCGGCCCCCGACACGGTCCCCGTGATCGCGCCTCCCGATTCGGCGAATCTATTCGAAGAGCTGCGACGCCACCGGCTCCTGCTCCGAGGCGAGGACCACCTGCGTGCGGTGGCGAAGTTTCTCTCGATGCAGGCCGACCGCCCGGGGGCGCTGCCCGAGGTCTCGATGCTCGCCGCACGCGCCTGGCTCGCCACGGGCGAGAAAGGGTATGCGCGCTACTTCGCCAGGCGGCTCACGGAATCGAGCGAGACCCCGGTCAGCGTGCGGCTGATGGCCACGGAGATCCTCGAGGCGACCGAGAACGCCAAGGGCGCGACGGTGCCACCGCCTCCGCCTTCCGCTCCGTCGGTACCCTTCCTGCTGACTCGCAAACGTGAGCCCCCCACGCAGCCGCGCCTTCGCTGGACGGGGCCGACGCGACCAACCGAGACCCTGCTGCTGCCCCGCAGGATCGAGCGCGATCCACCTGCCGCTTCCGAGCCGCACCTGATACCGCCCGAGCCGGAGACCCAGCCTGCTCTTCCCGTACCGCCGAGGCTGCCTGCTTCTCCTGCCGTGGAGGAGCGCTCGGCGGGGCCCGAGATCGTCGAGTCTCTCGCGCTTCCCTACGGCGCGAGTGAAGAGATGCTCGACGAGCGAACGACTCCACGCGATCCGCTCCTCGCACGCATCGCGATGACACGGCTCGCCCGCGCGCTCGGCCGCGATTACCGGCTCTGGTACGGAACGACGCTCGAGACCGACGTGTTCGCGGTCGACGTGATGCAGCGACACCTGCAGCGCCGCTTCGCCGACGCGCGCGCCAGCGCCAAGCAGCGGCTCGAGCTGGAGGGGGAGCTCACACGCCACGGCGCCTTGCTCAGCGAGATCCTGGTGCGCTCGCTGGGCTCCGCGTGGACCGACCTTTCGTCCGACGATCCGCGCGAGTGGACGATGGTGGTGCCGCCCGATTGCGTGGTGCAGCCCATCGGACGAGTGCACCGCTTCTTCCGCAAGGGCCGCGAGGAGCCGGACCTGGTGGCGTTTTACACCGACCTCAAGTCGGACCAGGCGAGGCAGGCGTGAGCCGGAAGACGCTCGCCCGCGTCAGTGCGCGGGATGGGGCTCGCCTCCGCCCAGGTGGACCGCAGGCGACTCCGCCTCCGCGTGGGAGTCGCGCGCGCGCGGCAGCTCGATCCAGAAGACGGCGCCGCCGGCGCGCGCTGGACGCACACCCAGCTTTCCTCCATGGGCGAGCACGAGCCGTTTGACGGTGGCGAGCCCCAGCCCGAGGCCGGGCTGCGTGACGCCGGGCGCTCTGCGATAAGGCTCGAAGATGGCGCTTTCGAGCCCCGGAGGAACCCCAGGACCGGTGTCCTCGACCTCCAGGTGCACCCAGTGGTCGTCGGCGCGCTCGCGGACGGTCACTCGCCGGACGGGGGCCTCGCGCGTGAACTTGAAGGCGTTCGACAGAAGGTTGGTGACGACCACGCCGAGGACGTCGTGGTCCATCGCCACCGGCACCTCTTCGAAGGGCTGCACGTCCACCACTGGCGGCGCGTGCGTCTCCGAGGCGAACAGCGCATCTGCCGCCTCGAGAACCGCCGATCGAAGCGGCGCCGATGCGCCTGGAACCGGCCGCGCGCCCGACTCCGAGAACGCGTAGATCCCCTGCACCATCTGGCGCGAGCGCTCCAGGGCGCGGCGCGCACGATCGAGGACGCGTGTGGTCTCGGCCTGAGGGCAGGCGCGCTCGACGCTGGCGAGAGAGAGCGCGACGGTGGCGAGGGGGCTCATGAGGTCGTGGGCCACTCGCTGCGCGAGCACGTCGAGCTCCGCGGCTCTCTCGCATTCCCGATCCACCTTTTGCCTCGCCTCGAGAGCGAAGCGGCGGCCGCCACGAAGAGCAATCGCGGCGGCGATGATTGCGACGATGCACGACAACACGTCCAGGAGCAGCGTGAGGCGCGAGGTCGTCTGACGCGTGCTCACGATGCGTGTGGCCGCGTCGTAAGCGTGCGCGTGGTTCAGCTCCGCCAGCGAGGCAAGCCCTTCGTCCAGCTGGCGGGCTGCCGCGGTCACCGTCGTGAGCGCGGTCATGAAGGCTCGATCGTCGCCCGGGCGGGCGTTCGCAGCGGCTCGCAGCCCGTCGAGTGACTGGTCGAGCACGGAGAGACGCGGCGCCACCTGGCTGTCGTAGAGATCCTTCTCGCCGCCGTAGAACGGCGTCGCCATGGCCGCCGCGAGCGCGGTGTCCAGCTCGGCGCGCGCGCTCGTGAGCTCGTCGAGCAGCTCGGCCCGCGCCCCTCGGGCTCTCGAGAGCATGTCGAGGTCCACGTCGAGCCGTCGCTGAGCGCTCCTGGCTCGCATCAGCTCCGTGACGCTCGGCAGGGCATTCGTCAGAAGATCACGTGCGTCCGCGTCGATGGATCGCGCCGAGAACAGCGTCGCAACCGACGAGCCCAGGAACGCCAGAGCGATGATGATGAAGGCGCCGACGAAACCGTAGAGCGCCTGTGTTGCACGGTACCAAGGCGCTCGATGCATTTTGACTCGGTCGTGCAACGACCGGGCCGCCGATGAACGAACGTCACCCTCTTGCCGCCACGGCCGGAAGCTCGGGATGCGGCGGCGTGCGCTCGACCAGGACCCGGTCGAGCATCGTGAGCAGCCGCGCCCAGTCGTACGGCTTGCCGAGGAAGTAGGGCGTGCCCACGATGGCCGCGACCCGCGGGAGATCGATCTTCCCGGACAGGAGCACGATCGGAATCTTCTCGTAGCCCGCGTCGCGCAGGAAGAGCCGGTACGCCATCTCCGGTCCGGTCAGGCGCGGCATGTCCACGTCGAGCAGGATCGCGTCCGGCTGCCCCTCCGTCAGCAATGCGATCCCCTCGGCACCATCGTGAGCAACGCGAATGTGGTGGCCCTCGCAGCCCAGCAGCTCGCAGAGCACGTCCGCCACGTCCTCGTCGTCGTCGACGATCAGCAGATCCGCCATACCGGCTGACATGGGGCCAGCAAGGCACGTACCGGATCGGAGTCCGCCGTCCTCGCAGGCGTCGTCGGGGCCAGTCACCGGGTAACCACGTGGCGTCACCGAGTCGGGCGCCTCGACTGGTCGGCCTCGGGGCTAGGTCAGCTTCGCGTACGAGGCCTCGTCGAAGCCCACGATGGCGCGCTTGCCGAGGAGCAAGATCGGTCGACGCAAGAGGTTCGGCTCCTTTGCGACCGCTCTCGCGAACGTCGCAACGTCAGGTGGCTTGGCGACCCACCCCTTCTCCTTGGCGATCGCGTGTCGCGCGTTGAGCACGGCCGAGACGCCTCCCGCCTTCTCAACGATCGCGCACACCGTCGCCTCGTCGAGCGCCTTCTTGGCGTAGTCGATCTCGTCCATCTCGACCTCGTGCTTGCGCAAGGAACTCCTCGCGTTGCGACAGGTCGTTCAGGTGCTCTTCCAGAAGAGCGTCGCCTTCCTCATGCGCACGACGATACATCGGGTGACGAACGTTCGTCACCGACGACGAGGCGTCGTCACCCAGCGGCCTCCGCGTAGCGCGTTAGCGAGTGGATGCGCGCAGTTACACGAACACTGCAGGGTGGCACCGTTCTGGCACCACCGCCTCCGGCCGATGCGCGATGACACCTGGAAGCCGCGGGCAAACGCCGCCATGGATCGCTACGCCGAGGGCGACGACGCCGCCTTCAGCGAGCTCTATGCCCTGCTGGCACCCCGGCTCCAGGCGTTCCTCTGGCGGCGCACTCGCAACACCGCCCGGGCCGAAGAGCTGGTGCACGACACCTTCCTGCGCATGCACGCGAACCGACGTCACTTCGCACGCGGCGCCGAGGTGATGCCGTGGGCGTTCGCGATCGCACGTCGCCTGCTCATCGACGATCACCGCAAGTCGTCGCACGAACCACCGGATCCTGACCAGGATGCGGGAGGACCGTGGGTCGACGCGGTCGTCGCGTTCAGGCGCCTCGGGCGGCGCATCATGGAGGAGCTCGAACGCGTCCCGGAGCAGCACCGCGAGGCGTTCGCGCTCGTTCAGATCGACGGTCTGTCGATGGCCGAAGCAGCGCAGGTCCTGGGCTGCACGGTGGGTGCCGTCAAGCTGCGGGCGCACCGGACCTACGAAGCGCTTCGCGACCGCCTAGGCGACGAGGTGCGCGAGGAGCTCGGAGACGTGCGATGAACGAGCTGTCTCGAGATCTCGAGGCGCGCGTCCTGGAGAGCGTCTTGCGCACGCCGTCCCTCACACGACGGACCGCGCGCGCGTGGGAGTGGCTCTTGCTGCCTGCCGGCGCGATCGTCGCGGTCGTCCTGTACCGCGCCTTCGACGGCCCGGAGCAAGGACGCGGCGGTCGCGACGCGTGGTTCTACGTGGTGGCCGCGATGAGCTGGGGAGCGGTGGCCGCACTGTCGCTCTGGGGCGCGCTGGGGCATGGACGGGGCGCCAGCTGGCGGTCGCGGTCCGCTCTTCTCGCGTGGGCCTTGGGCACGCCAGCGGCGCTGTTCGGGATCATGATCGCGCTCGGATCGCTCGACCCCGCGATGATGGAGATTCATCCCGAGAAGTGGGGCAGGATGTGCCTGCCCCTCACGCTCGCCGCGGCGGCGCTCCCGATGCTGGCGCTGCAGGTTGCGCGCCGCGAGAGCGATCCGGTCCACCCGGCGCTCTCCGGGGCTGCCCTCGGCTCGGCCTGCGGGGCAGCTGCTGGCGTGATGGTGGAGCTATGGTGTCCAGTCTCGACGCCCAGGCACATCGCGCTCGGTCACATCCTGCCCATCCTTCTGCTCGCCTTCGTCGGTGCGCTGACGGGCGTGCAGACGCTGGGGCTCGGCGAGGCGCCGCGCCGCTGGCCGCCGCGACGTCCACGTGAATGATCCCGGGCCCGTGGTAATAGGCGGCGCATGCGCACGACGGCGGTGTGCTCTCTGATCTGCGTTCTCGCCGTGGCGTGCCACGCGTCGTCCCTTTCGCCGCAGCAGATCGACGATCTGCACGCGCAGTGTCAGGCGCACCTCGCGAGCGTAGGCCCGCAGCCCGTGCCGCGGAGCGAGAACGTCGGCGTGCGGACCCCTGCCGACCCAGCGGGGACTCCGATCGTCATCTACGGCGCAGCGTGGTGCGACGCTTGTCACATCGCTGCGCAGTACATGACGAGGGAGCACATTCCCTTCGTCGAACGAGACATCGAGAAGGATCCCGCGGCCCGCGCGCAGGCCAACGCAGCCCTCGTCGCCGCGGGATTGCGGAGCGACCTGCACCTGCTTCCCGTGATCGACGTGCGCGGGACCGTCCTCCTCGGCTTCGACTCGTGCCTCGTCGAGCAAGCCTGGGCGAGCCCCTAGCGGTTCGCTCGGCGAAGGGTCGGCCGCGCGCGTCCTTGACAAAGGCAGTTTCGAATGAATATTCAATCGGCGTGACCGGTACCGAAGACAAGGCCGAGGCCATCCTGGCGGCTGCCCTCGACCTCTTCGTCGAGAAGGGCTTCCACGGCACCTCGGTGCCCTCGGTGGCGGAGCGCGCAGGCGTTGCCGCCGGCACCATCTACCACTACTTCGCCAGCAAGGAGGCCCTGGTGAACGCCTTGTACAAGCGGTGGAAGGCGGAGATAAGTGCCCGAGTCACTTCCGGTTTCCCGTTCGATCGGCCGCCGCGGGAGCAGTTCAGGACCATCTGGGAGCGCATGGCAGACTTCGGCCTCGCCCACCCCAAGGAGCTCGCGTTTCTCGAGCTCCATCATCACGGGTCGTACCTGGACGAGGAGAGCCGCCGCATCGAGAACCACACCCTCGACTTCGGCATCGAGATGGTCCGGCAGGCGCAGGCCAACGAGGCCATCAAGCCGCTCGATCCGTCGCTGCTCGTCGAGCTGGCGAACGGCGCTTTTCTCGGGGTTTTCCGCGCCGGGCTCGAAGGGCGGGTTCCGCTCGACAAGAAGACGCTGATGGACGCCGAGCGCTGCTGCTGGGAGGCAGTTCGCGCCTAGAGCGCCCCTTTTTTTGACCACAGATTGAATGAACGTTCAACCGAACCAAGGAGGGACATCATCATGATCGACCATCGCAGCCCCCGAACCGTGCTCGTGACCGGCGCCACCGCAGGCATCGGACGCTTCATCGCGCTGGACCTGGCAGCACGCGGTCATCGCGTCTTCGCGACCGGCCGCAATCCACGCGCGCTCGCGGAGCTGGGCTCCGAGGCGGCGAATCGGAAGTTGCCGCTGACCGTCGCAGAGCTCGACGTGACCTCCTCCGAGAGCATTGCGCGACTGGCGGCCGCTATCCGCACGCAGACGGCTGGGCACGGCGTCGACGTCGTGATCAACAACGCGGGGTACGGGCAAGGCGGAGCCCTGCTCGATCTCTCCGACGCGACCCTGCGCGCGCAGTTCGAGACGAACGTCTTCGGCCTGATGGCCGTCACACGCAACTTCACGCCCGAGATGGTCGCTCGCGGCCGCGGCTGGATCGTCAACGTGAGCAGCGTCGGTGGCCGCGTGACGTTCCCCTTCTTCGGCGCATACCACGCGTCCAAGTACGCGGTGGAAGCGCTCTCGGATGCGCTGCGTGCGGAGCTGCACCCCCTCGGCGTGCGCGTCTCGCTGGTCGAACCCGGGCCGATTCGCTCGGAGTTCTCGGAGCGCGCCTTCGGATCGCTGCCCGCGTCGGACGGATCTTCGTACGCCGGGTCCTACGCGCTCGCGGGCGGCATCCGGACGGCGACCGATCGCGCCTCGTTCGGGCCCGAGCACGTCGCGCGCGCCGTGAGGCTCGCAATTGGCTCACGGTTCCCGCGCGCTCGCTACGTGGCTCCCTGGTTCCTCGCCATGCCGCTCGCGCTTCTGCCGCTCGTGCCGACGCGCGTTCTCGACGCCTTGTTCCGACGGGTGTTCGGGCTGCGTCGCACGGCCCCGGCGCAGCTCCAGCGGGCAACCAGCGCCCTGCTCGGCGTCATCGCGATCGCGCTGGGCCTCACCGTCTCGGCTCGAGCCGACGCCGCCAGCGGCTGGGAAACCCTGCGCAACCAGGACGGCATCACCGTCTCGCGCAGGGACGTACCGGGCAGCCCCTTCGTGGCCCTTCGCGGCGAAGGTGACGTGGATGCCCCGTTGCTCACGGTCGGCAGCGTTCTCGTGGACGTCGCGCGCGACCACGAATGGATCGACGACATCGTCGAGGCGCGCGTGCTGCGGCGCGTGAGCGAGACGGAGTACGTCGTCTACTCGCACCTGGGGACGCCGCCGACGATGTCGGATCGCGACTTCGTCGTGGACGTCACGATCTCCGCGGACGCGCCGAGTCGCACGATCGCCGTACGCATGCACTCGGTCGACGATCCGGCGGCACCGAAGACCGACTACGTGCGAGCCGACCTCGAGGAGAGCTCGTTCGTCCTCACGGCAAGCGCCGACGGGAGCAAGACTCACGTCGTCGCCGAGATGCACGCCGATCCCAAGGGGAGCATCGCGGCCTGGATCGTGAACCTGTTCCAGAAGAACTGGGGCTACAACACGATCGCGAATCTGCGGAAGCAGCTGCGCAAGCCCGGCATCGGCATCAGTGCGCCGCTCCAGTCGCTGCTCGCGTCACGCGGCTTCTCGCCGTAGCGGAGCGCGTGCCTCTTCACTTCGTGCGCATGTGCACGTCGCGCTGCGGGAACGGGATCTCGATGCCAGCCTCGCGGAACGCCTTCTCGATCGCGAAGCGCAGCGCGCTGCCGACGCGCAGGTCGTCGCGGGCCTGCGCGATCCAGAAGTAGAGGGCGAACGCGAGCGCCGAGTCGCCGAAGTCCTCGAGGCGCACGTCGGGGGGCGGCTTGTCGAGAACGTCGGGGTTCGCGCGTGCCACGTCGAGGAGCACCTGCTTCGTGCGTTCGACGTCGCTGCCGTACGCGACGCCCACCGGGATGCGCACGCGCAGCTTGGTCGTCGGGCGCGAGTGGTTGATC
>Ga0335069_10007773_pt1 | contig 15442 bp, 12 predicted proteins | sample Lox_Sample_11_FD_206714 | JGI IMG/M metagenome (GOLD analysis project Ga0335069, IMG submission 206714) | Soil microbial communities from Loxahatchee National Wildlife Refuge, Florida, United States - Lox_Sample_1.1 | ecosystem: Environmental > Terrestrial > Soil > Wetlands | place: USA... | reverse complement strand
TCGTCCCGCCGGCCCCCCCTCCCCGGCCCCCCCCGGGCCGCCCCCCCCCGGCCCGCGCCCCCGCGGGGGGGGGGGGGGCGCGGCCGGGGGGGCGGGGGGGGGGGGCCCCCCGAACCCGGCAAAGATGATCACGCGGCGCAAATTGCGGAAGGGCATGATGCGTTGAGACAGCATCGCTAAAGGGAAAATTAAATTCTCTATTGCAGATGGGGAAAGGTTTGCTTCCGATCCACAAGTCGATATGCTTACATCTCAAATTCTATATGTGTAGCTTTGAAAGCGTGGTGCAGCACCGCGCAGAGATCGTGTTTAACAATGGGGCCATGCCATGCGCGTGCTGGTGACTGGCAGCAGTGGACTGATTGGCTCTGAGGCTGTCGTCTTCTTCGACCGCATGGGGTTTGATGTGCTGGGGGTGGACAATAACATGCGCGCCGATTTCTTCGGGCCAAAGGGGGACACCACTTGGAATCGCCAGCGGTTGGAGGCTGCTTGTCGGCGGTATCGGCATCAGGGAATCGATATCCGGGATCGAGCGGCTGTGCTGGAATTGTTTCGCTCCGGGAAATTCGATCTGGTCATTCACGCGGCGGCCCAGCCTAGCCACGACCTCGCGGCCAAGCGCCCCTTTGATGACTTTGATGTGAATGCGGTGGGGACGCTGAACCTGCTGGAGGCGTGCCGGCAGTTTGCGCCAGAGGCGGTCTTCTGCCACATGAGCACCAATAAGGTGTATGGGGATGGGCCGAACCATGTGCAGTTGAGGGAGGACGAAACACGCTGGGAGTATGCGGATCCGGCGTATGCCCATGGGATTCCGGAGACGTTTTCGATCGATCATTGCCTGCATTCGCTTTTCGGAGCGTCCAAAGTGGCGGGCGACGTGCTGGCGCAGGAATACGGCAAGTATTTTGGGCTGAAAACGGGAATCTTCAGGGGCGGATGCCTCACGGGCCCGCAGCATTCCGGGGTGGAGCTGCATGGATTCTTGAATTATCTCGTGCTGGTCGCGCTGCGGGAGGGACCCTACACCGTGTATGGGTACAAGGGAAAACAGGTGCGGGATCAGATTCATTCGTATGACGTCATCAATCTGTTCTGGAATTTTGCACAAAACCCCCGGCCGGGGGAGGTATACAACCTGGGCGGCGGAAAGGGGAACGCGGCGAGCCTGATGGAATGTGTCGAACTGATTCACAGGATTACCGGGAAGCGCCCGAATTTGACGTACACCGATCAGGCCCGCATCGGCGATCACGTCTGTTATTACAGCGATCTGCGGAAGATTCAATCGCACTTCCCGAACTGGAAGCTGACGCGGAACCTTGAGCAGATTACCCACGAAATCGCGAAGGCGGCAGTGGACAATCACCGCGTATGACGGGGCGTCCATGCAGATCACGATTATCAATCAATTCTACGTGCCGGATATCAGTCCCACGGCGCACTTGTCGGCATCGTTGGCCGAGGGGCTGGCAGCGAACAGGCACGCGGTCACTGTTGTGACCAGTCAAGGGGGATACGTACAGGCGTCCCGTGTGGAGAGGAAATCGGGCGCGAATCCCCGCATCTACCGAGTCTGGACGCCCCGGCTCGGGAAGAAGACGATCCTCAAGCGATGCATCGATTACGCGAGTTTTTACCTGTTGGCGACGTGGCGGATGCTGCGCCTGCCGTCGCAGGATGTGATTATTTCCCTGACGACGCCGCCGTATATCGCGTGGACGGCGGTGATCCACCGGTTGCTGCATCCGCGGACAAAGATCGTGCTGTGGAACATGGACTGCTATCCGGATGCCGCAGAGCGCGCGGGGGTGCTCAAACGGGGCGGGCTCGCCAGCCGGTGCATGCGGGCGATGAATCGTTCGCTCTTCCGGCGGCTGGATCATTTGATTTGCCTCGATGCCGCAATGGCGGATCTGCTGCTGTCCCAGTACGGGCCCGGGCAGGGTCGATTGGCCATGACGATCATCCCGAATTTCGAAAAGGCAGCGTTATTTCCCGCAGCGAGGCCAGTGGCACCCTGGGCCGAGGCGGAAAAGATCGGGCTGTCGGACACATTTGTGCTGCTCTACCTCGGCAACGCCGGCGTGGGGCATCCGTTCGAAACAGTGATTGAGGCGGCGAAGCGGTTGCGCGAGAAGCCGGTGGCGTTCCTGTTTGTCGGCGGCGGCAAACGCTTTGCCTGGCTGGAGGAGGCCAGGAAACGGGAGGGGCTAAAGAATCTGTTGCTGTACGGGTATGTGCAGAAAGAGATGACCTCCAGCGTCATGGCCAGTGCGGATTGCGCGCTGATCACCCTGGCGGATGAGATGCTGGGAGTCATGAGCCCGAGCAAGATGCATGCGAACCTCGCCAGCTCGCTGCCGATCGTGTACGTCGGACCAAAGACCAGCAACGTGGACGAGGCGATTGAGCGGTTTGGGTGCGGCGTGAGTTTGCGCGGGGCGGACGTGGACGGTTTGGTGCGCTTCGTTGACGAGGCGCTGCAGGAGCCGCAGGATTTCGCGGCGAAGCGCCACGCGGCGCGGCGGGCATTTGAGACGGCGTATTGCGATTTGCGGGCGTTGCCCCAATTTGAAAGGGTGATCGCCTCTCTTTTTGTCGAAGGATTTCGGGATCGAGACGGTGGTGGTACAGCCAGTGGATGGGGAACCTGGCCCCATGAATGGGGAGTGAAAAGGGGCGATGAAAAAATCGGCGGGTTACGCCGGCCTACACAGAGTTTCTTTGGGAGCGGCGGCCTGGGGGGACGAAACTCGCCCGATGGCGCAGCGCACTCGCCGCCGGAGCCTCCAGCGATTCGACCAGTTCGGTGAGCTTGGCGGTGTTGACCTGGCGGCTGAAGTTTTGCCGCAGGACGTCCCGGGCGCGGGCTTCGAATTCCGTTGCGTTGGACGGGTCTTGGAGTTGATGAAGGGCGTTGAGGAAGCCTTGGACGTCGCCGATCGGGAGCACCGTGCCGAGGTTGGATTCGGTCAGGGCGTACGCCACTTCGGTATCCGCAGGGCCGATGTAGATGGAAGGCCGGCCGGCGGCGAGGATGCCGTAGAACTTGGAGGGGACGATCAGGCCCGAGGTGCCGGGGGCCTGCGTGATGAGATGCACGTCGGCGGCGGAGAGGGTTTCGGCAAGCTTTTCGCGCGGCTGGTAATCCAGAATCGAGACATTCTGCAGGTGGTGCTGATCGACAAACGCTTCGATTTCCTGCATGCGCTTGCCGCCGCCGATGAAAACGAAATGGATGGTCTTGTCACGCGGGTCGGCGGAGTTGGCGAGCTGCTGCATGCCGGCGGCAATCGTGGTGATGTCGTGCCCGAGACCGAGATTCCCGGAGTACATGACGACAAATTTGTCGGCGAGGTTCTGCTGCCGGCGGAACCCGTTCGACTCCCGCGCCGCCGGCGCGAGTTCGTCAGGATCGGCCCACGGCGTGATGAGGGCGAGCTTCTCCGCAGGGATATTCTTGGCGGCAATCACGCGCTGCATGCAGCGCCCCAGGACGACGACCCGGTCCGCCGAGCGAAGCAGCTTGCGGTGCAGGGCATCAAAGAAACGGGCCGGCAGGGACGATTTTCGCATGACGCCCAGCGCGATTGGAACGTCCGGGTAAAGATCCATTTCGTACTGGATGTAGCACGAGCCGCGGATACATTTGGTCAGCATTCCGACCAGCCCGATGAACGGCGGCGTCGTGAGGCAGACGACGACATCCTGTTTCGGCAGCGTGAGGGCGCGGTAGAGGGCAAGAAAATGAAAAAGCCCGAAGTCGACGAGCCGCGTGAGAATTCGCCCCTTCTTGAATAAATTCGCCCCGACGCGATAGACGGTGGCGCCTTTATAGGTATCGCGTTTGGGCAGATTGGCCCCCTGCTTCCCGTAGACGGAGCGAGAAGCAATGACGGTCACCTCATGCCCCTGCGCGGTGAGATGCTCGCTCCAGTCGGCAAGATGCTGGGCGGTGGCGACGATATCGGGATAGAACGGCTGGTTAATGATGAGGATACGCATGGTGGGGATAGTATCGGGTGGATGTGAGGCGGGCGAGAGGTCGGGAAGAAGGATGAATGCAGAACGATGAGATGTTTTTGCTGGAGTTGCGCGCGTTTTTGCGATGGAAAAACGTTTTTGGGGGTGAAAAGTGGCTTTTTGAGGTGGAAATGGGGATTGGGTGTGGTATTTGGGGGTATCAGAGGGGCTTTTTGGGGGGCATTCCGCGTCATTCCGCTTCGTTCCGCTTCGATACCCCGGGTACCTTGGGGGGTTTGTTGGGGAATGTGAAATGGGAGGGGTCGACGGGATTTGGATCGTTTGCGCGGGGAGAGTGCCGGGTGGGCGGGTGGTTGAGATGCGCTCCCTGACGGTCGCGGTACCGATGAGCAATGGTTGCATGATCCGCCCTCCCCGGATTTTCAGTACAGGAGTATACCGAACTTATTCCGTACATTCAAGGGAAAATTTTGCGGCCGCTGGCGCGCGGTGGGCGTGGCATTGAGTCACGGTGTGGCATGTACTTGCGATTGGGGGGGTGGAACGTCGCCGCTGCGGCGACGGCTAACGGGAGGGGTTGGCGGGGCGGGCGAGTTGCCAAATAAGGGCGCGGGAGGGGCCTTTGGTGCGGCGTGGTGGATTTCTTTTTCGGGGCGTTTGTCCGTTCGGGGCAGGGGCGGTCGTAGGGGAGGCGGACGGGATTGCAAAGGCGTGCGCCGATTTCGGGGGTGAGGGATGCAATTTCACTTGAAGGGGTTGTTTTTAGGCTGGGCGGAGCGTGGTCCGAATAGAGGGCCGCCGAAGAGGAGTTTGCACAGGAGTGCGATGCAGAACAAGAGGGCATAGGCAGCGGCGAAGCCGACGGCCAGGCCGGTGGGAAGGCCTATAGCGATTCCGATGATACCGTGGGAAGCACCTGCGACGCAGCCGGCGGTGGCACCGGCGATGGCAAGGACGACGACAAGGAGTTCGAAGACGTTCATGCAGCCCTCCGTGGAGAAGGCATGCATTGTACGACATTGAAAGGGGTTGACCCTGACGCTTTACCGATTACCCCCCTGCTGCATGGGGGAGTGGCCGCGCCTGTACGAGGGGTTGTGGGTACGCACGGGGCGGAGCGCGTGGGCTTTTTGTGGGGAGGGAGTTGTGCGGCGATCTGGGCGGCGGTGTCCTGCGCGGAGGGTTGTTGAGCCGGCGATTACGCTACGGGTTCTGTTGTTCGTACCAGGCGATGGTTTTTTTGAGGCCGTCTTCGAGGGAGGTTTGGGAGGAGAAGTTGAATTGTTCTTTGGCGCGGGTGGTGTCGAGGCAGCGCCGGGGTTGTCCGTCGGGTTTGGAGGGGTCCCATTGGATTTGGCCTTTGAAGCCGGAGAGGTTGGCGACGAGTTCGGTGAGGGCTTTGATGGTGATTTCGCGGCTGGCGCCGAGATTGACGGGTTCGGGTTTGTCGTATTTTTCCGTGGCGAGAATGATGCCTTCGGCGGCGTCTTCGACGTAGAGGAATTCGCGGCTGGCGCTGCCGGTGCCCCAGGCTTCGATGTGGCCGGCATTGCGGCGCCTGGCTTCGATGCACTTACGGATGAGGGCGGGGATGACGTGGGAGGACTTCAGATCAAAGTTGTCGCGTGGGCCGTAGAGATTCACCGGGAGCAGATAGATGGCGTTCATACCGTATTGCTGGCGGTAGGATTGGCACATAGTGAGGAGGGCTTTTTTGGCGATGCCGTAGGGGGCGTTGGTTTCTTCGGGGAAGCCGTTCCAGAGGTCGTCTTCCTTAAACGGCACGGGCGTGAACTTGGGGTAGGCGCAGATGGTGCCGACCTGGACGAATTTCCGGATTTTGTGGATGCGTGCTTGTTCGATGAGGTGGAGTCCCATGGCCATGTTGGCGAAGAAGAAGCGGCCGGGGTTTTCGCGGTTGGCGCCGATGCCGCCGACTTCGGCGGCGAGGTGGATGATGATGTCGGGTTTGACCTTCCCGACCAGGTCGGCGACGGGGGCTTCGTGGGTGAGGTCGCACTGGGCGCGGCGTGGAATGATGATGTTGTCGCGATCGACGCCGCGCTGGAGGAGTTTTTCGGTGACGAAGGAGCCAAGAAATCCGGCGCCGCCGGTGATGAGGTAACGCATGAGAAGCCTCGCGAGAATCGGGAAGTGCGGGCTGGAAGCCCGCGGTACGTGCATTGTGCCAGGGAGCGGCCGACGATATGGTGCGGCGATCATCGACGCAAGCAGGTGAGGCGTGAAATCGTTGGACAGCGTTTTGACATTCTGGATTGCGGCTGTGTGGGGTGTAGCGGTGCTGGGGTCGTGGGTGGGATGGGGGACATTGGCGGGGATGCTTTTGGCGAAAGAAAAGAGGATTGATTGGGGGCTGCGGGCGGCGTGGGGAATGGGGGTGACGCTGGCGATTGGCGGGTTGCTGGTCTGTTTACAGATCGCGACGGCGACGGTGCTGCAGGTAATGGTGATGGCGGGGCTGGCGATGTGGCTGTTGATCGTCTATGGGGGGCCGCGGGCGAAGGCGGCGCGTGCGGAGCATCGCGTGGGGCGGGGGGTGTGGGGTTGGAAGTTGCCGGTGATTGTGCTGGTGGTGGTGGCCTATCTGGGGAGCGTCGGAGCGACGTCGTCGGTGGATTTGAACTGGTCGGACGACATGCCGATTTATTTGCCGCTGGTGAAGCGGATGGTGCAGACGGGGAATTTGAATGAGCCGTTCAGCCTGCGGCGGTTGTCGAGTTACGGGGGGCAGTGGTTGTTGCAGGGGGAGGTGATGGCGGTGGGGACGGAGTCGAACGGGATGCTGGTGGACAAGGGGCTGTCGGTCGTGGTGCTGGCGGGGTTGATGTGGGGAATGATGGCGGAGGGGCGCGGGAAGCCTGGGAGGGGGCGGGCGGCGGTGGTGCTGGCGGTAATGCTGGCGGGGTTGCTGGTGGATGTGCCGCGGGTGAATACGCAGAGCCAGATGACGGGGGTGGTTTTGTTTTTGGGGTTGCTCAGGACGTTGATGCTTGGCGGCGGAGGGGCGGACCGACGGATTCGAATCCGTCGGCTTTCTTCTGCGGTGATGGCGGGCGTGGTGGCGGCGGGGCTGGGGAGTTTGCGGATGAATTATGCGCCGGTGGCGGGGTTGGTGCTGGTGGTGGCGTATGGGGTGCGGGCGTGGCGAAATCGAGGCGTGTGGCAATTGCGGCTCGGCGAGGGCGCGGTGGCGGTGGGGAGCATGGTGGTGTTGGTTGTGCCGTGGGCCGGGGCGTTGTGGGAGTCGTCGCGGTCGCTGTTTTATCCGGCGATGCTGGGGAATCAACGGGGGGAGTTCAGCGCGATGTATGCGAGCGCGATGACCTTCGGAGAGAAGGTGGCATTTGTCACGGGATATCTGACGTATTGGAAAGCAGTCGTCCTGATTGTGCCGGTGGTGTTGATATGGCGGCGGCGATTCCGGGGAACGGGGTTGGCGATTTATGCGGGAGCGATTTGTGGGTCGCTGGCGGTGGCGTGGGTGTTTACGGCGATCAGCAATGCGACGCTGTATCGGTATACGTTTCCGATGCTGTTTGCGGCGGCGCTGTACGCGATTGGGTTGACGTTGCGAAGCGGGCGGTGGAGTTGGCGAAGCACAGTGGCGAGCGCGTGGGTGGTAATGATGCTGGCGTTGAACGTGCCGGCGGCGTGGGGGAATCATGCCAGGAGCGTGGAAGAGATGGTGACGTGGAACACGAAGCCGCGGGTGTTTGCGCCGCCGCGGCTGGTCGATCAGTATGTGAGCGCACAGCAGGCGATACCGGCGGGGGAGGGCGTGTATGCGGCGGTGAGTTTGCCGTCGCTGCTGGACTTTTCGCGCAACAGGGTTTTTCTGGCGGATGAACTGGGGATTGTCGCGCCCGATCCGGGGATTCCCGTGTTGAGCGGTCCGGCGGCGGTGCGGGCGTATTTTTTGTCGAAGGGGATTCACTACATTCTCGCCGTCAATTTTGATGAGGCGGCGGGGTTGTACTCGCGACCGGTGTATGTGGCGTTTCGCGGTCATCCGGAGCACCTGTTCATGGGGGACGTGATTGAGCACAATTTGGCGCCGGTGGTGCTGAAGATGGAGGAGAATATTGATGCGCTGGCGATGCCGGAGCGGACGCAGGTGTTTGGGCCGGTGCGGGTGATCAAACTGGATTGATGGAACGGCGATGATGATTTTTTCGGGAGGATATTGGGAGGCGGCGGTGTGGGGGGTGGTGGTGCTGGCGTCGTGGGTTGGGTGGGGTGAACTGGTGCGGTGCGCGGTGGGTGTGGGTCCTGAGCGCGTGGGATGGGCGCTGCGTGCGGGGTGGGGGATGGCGGCGGTGCTGGGGATTTCGGGAGTGCTGGAGGCGTTTCACATGGGGGATCAGCGGGCGCTGACGGCGATAGCGCTGATTGGGTTGGGGATGGCGGGGCTGGAGGCGTGGAGTCGCATACAGACGCGGCGGCCGGTGAAGAAGCGAGAGGGGATCGCGTGGAGTTATGTGCTGCTCGGCGTTCTGCTGGCTTATTTGTATGCGACGAGCGTGGTGACGTGGGACTTGAACTGGTGGGATGACCTGCCGAACTATCTGGTGTACGTGCAGAAGATTTTGCACACGGGGACGTTGATTGAGCCGTACTCGCTGCGGCGGATCGTGACGTATGGGGGGCAGCAGACGCTGGAAGCGATGGTGCTGCTCGGCGGGACGTTTTTCAACGCGGACATACTGGAAATGGGGTTGGGGCGATTGCTGTTTGTCGGACTCTTGCTTGAGATGGTACGGCCGGCGGGGAGGCGGGAGCAGGTGGCGGCGGGGATCGCGTTGATCGTGCTGGTGCTGGTGCCGCGGGTGCCAGTGACGACGCTGAACACGCAGTCGGAGATGACGGGGGTGGTGCTGTTTCTGACGCTGCTGCGGACGCTGGGGCTGGGCCGGGGGGAGGAGAATCAGCGGTGGGTGGCATGTGTGGCGGGGGTGGTGGCGGCGGCGGTTTGCACAATGCGGGCGAATTTTCTACCGGGGGCGGAGGGGACGCTGATTGTTTTTTATGGCGTTCGCGCGGTGCGGGAGCGGGAGCGGCGGAAGGGGCATGCAGTGGACTGCGTGATTGCGGTAGGGAGTTGCGCGGCGGCGCTCGTTGGGTGGGCGGTGGTGCTGGATCAATCGTCGGGGACGCCGCTGTTTCCGCTGTGGCGGGGAAATCAGCGGGCGGACTATCTGTATTTCGATTCAGGGCTCACGCTGTGGGAGCGAGTGCGGTGGGTGGTGGGGTTTGTCGGGTATCCGGGCGGTTTTGCGTTGATGGCGCCGCTGCTGCTGGTGGTGCATCGGCGATTCTGGCGTGCGGAACTGCCGATGGTGGTGGCGGCGATGCTCACGGTGGTACTGACGCTGCTGTCGTTTACGCTGACGGAGTACACGAATCTTTATCGACTGGTTTTTCCGGTCGTGTTCGGCGTGAGCGCGGTGATGATGTTGCGGCTGGTGGTGCAGCCGGGATCGAAGACGCAGTGGTGGGCGGGAGTGGCGGTGCTGGGGCTGACGGCGGCGTTGAATCTGGTGCCGGGGATTGAGTGGGCGGTTGGGGAGCGGGGGAAGGTGTGGGTTGAGGAAGAGCAATCGCCGCTGGCGGGGGTGGCGCAGAATGAGGGCGTTTACCGGGAGGCGCAGGGGGCGGTTCCGGTGGGGGCGACGATGCTTTCGGCGACTTCGTTTCCGGTGCTGTTTGATTATTCGCGGAATCCGATTTTCATTGCGGATGTGCCGGGGGCGGTGAATCCCCCTCCCGGAATGCCGATCTTTCAAGGGGCGGGTGCGATGCGGGAGTATTTGCTGGGGCAGGGGATTGAGTATGTGGTGTTTACTTTTCCGGACATGGATCGGACGTTGTATTCGCGCGCGTATTGGGAGCCGATTTTTGAGGGGACGCGGGCGGCGAATCCGGATGAGGTGCGCTGCAGCAAATACAACGTCGCGTTCATTCGCTGCATGGACGGGTTGCCGGCCACCGGGAAGGTGTTGTTCCGGTCACGGACGCTTTGCGTGGTGAGGTTGAGGTAAGTCGCGCCAAGCACGGCCTGCGGGCCGTCATGGGCAGGATGCCCAAGGCACTTATTTTTTGTGGTCGTGGTCGCGGAGGACCTTTTCGCGCTCGGCGAGTTTGAGGTCGGATTCGATCATCATTCTGGCGAGCTCTTTGAATTTGACCTTGGGCTCCCAATTGAGGAGTTTTTTGGCCTTGGAGCAGTCGCCGAGGAGGAGGTCGACTTCGGCGGGGCGGAGATAGCGGGGGTCGGTTTCGACGTGTTTTTTCCAGTCGAGGCCGAGGAGGGAGAAGCATTCTTCGATCCACTCGCGGACGGAGTGGGTTTCGCCGGTGGAGATGACGAAGTCCTCGGGTTTTTCCTGCTGGAGCATGAGGTACATGGCTTCGACGTAATCACCTGCGAAGCCCCAGTCGCGTTTGGCGTCGAGGTTGCCCATGAAGAGTTTGTCCTGCAGGCCGAGCTTGATGCGGGTGGCGGCGCGGGTGACTTTGCGGGTGACGAAGGTTTCGCCGCGGCGAGGGGATTCGTGGTTAAAGAGGATGCCGTTGACGGCGAAGGTACCGTAGGACTCGCGGTAGTTGACGACCTGCCAGTAGGAGTAGACCTTGGCGCAGGCGTAGGGGGAGCGGGGGTGGAAGGGGGTGGTTTCCTTCTGGGGGGTTTCGACGACCTTGCCGAACATTTCGGAGCTGGAGGCCTGGTAGAGCTTGACCGGGTAGCCGGTGGATTTTTCGAGGTCGCGGACGGCTTCGAGGAGCATGATGGTGCCGAGGGCATCGGTCTGGACGGTGTAGACGGGCATGTCGAAGGAGACGCGGACGTGGGACTGAGCGCCGAGGTTGTAGATTTCGGTGGGCTTGCACTTGGAAAGGACCTCGCGGAGGCAGGAGCCGTCGGTGAGGTCACCGTAGTGCAGAGTCAGGCGCGGGTGCGGGGTGTGGGGATCCTGGTAGATGTGGTCGATGCGTTCGGTGTTGAAGGAGGAGGAGCGGCGGATGATGCCGTGGACTTCATAACCTTTGGCGAGGAGGAGTTCGGCGAGGTAGGAGCCATCCTGGCCGGTGATGCCGGTGATGAGGGCGCGTTTGTTGTGACCTTGCATGTCAATTCTCCGGGAAACGGAATATCTGGGCACTGAAAGGGCAGCGTACCCGGAGGCGGCGCATTGCGGAAGAGGAGAAGTGGCGGAACTAACGAGATGTAAAATTTCTGAAGCAATATGGGACCCGCGCGGAGAAGCGGTCGAGCCATCCGGGGGGGAAATCCATCCGTAGCAAGTGAGGGGTGGAAGGCGAAGTGGGAGTACAACAGATGATGGATTCTCGTCCTTGTGCGCGCGAAGCGGACTGGTCGCGCGAGCGCATCGGGTGGCTGCGGTGGAGCCCCGGCGGCCGGCTGGTGCGGGCGATACGGTCGTATCAGCGGTGGAGGGCGTGGGGCGTGTGGGGCACTCCGCTGCGGTGGATGGCGGCGGTGCGGGTGCGTTTGTGGAACATGCTGTGCGGTTGCGATGTGCCGCCGGATGCACAGCTCGGCGGGGGCCTTATTTTTCCGCATGCCAACGGCATCATCCTGCATCCGAACGTACAGGTGGGGGTGAACTGCATGATCTTTCAACAGGTGACGATCGGGATTCGGGGAAGCGAACCGGGGGCGCCGAGAATTGGGGGGCACGTGGACATTGGGGCGGGGGCGAAGATCCTGGGGGGAATTGTGATCGGGGACCACGCCCAGATCGGCGCAAATGCGGTGGTGCTAACGGATGTGCCTGCGGGGGCGACAGCGGTGGGGGTTCCGGCGCGGATTATCCTTCCGAAGCGGGTGAGTGTGATCGAGATCACCAACACCATGACAGCCGCCATGAGCGATCGGGGGATTCAGGAAATCTTGAACGCGGCACAGGAGGCGGGGGAGCGGATGGGGGTATAGGTGTCTGGGGTCTGGGGTCTACGAGTTTGTGGAGAACGGGGGGTTTGGGGAGGACATTTATTTCGATGAACTTTTCTGCGGATGGTCTGTGCGGCCGTCGCGTCTCTGGGTTGGGTCGCTTCACAGGGACATACTCGTGGATGCAGAACGACGGATAAAGTTCATCATCACTCCGCTGGGGAGCGCGGGGGACGTGCATCCCCTGGTCTGGCTGGGGCGATTGCTTCGGGATGCGGGTCACGAGGTGGTGATGATCGCGCAGGAGGTGGTGGCGGACATGCCCCGGCGGGCGGGGTTGCGGACGGTGCCGTACGGGGATCGGGCGGAACAGGAGAAGTTGATCGAGCATCCGCATTTGTGGCATCCGCGGAAGGGGTTTGAGCTGCTGGCGTCGTGGGTGCCCCGGTGGGCGCGGGAGGCGATGCCGGTGATTCGGCGGGAGATCGTGCCGTGGGAGACGGTGATGATCGGTGGGGCGTTGGCGTTTGGGTCGCGGGTATTGAGCGAAGCGATGGATGTGCCGCTGTTGACGGTGCATTTGCAGCCGCAGGTGTTCCTGAGCGTGGAGGAAAGCCCGGTGGCGGCGGCGGGGGCGGAGTGGATGGTGAAAGCGCCGCGGTGGGTGCGGAAGGGGGTGATGGGGCTGGTGCACATGCAGGTGGATAGGAAGTTGAAGCGGCCGATCAATGGATTGAGGAGGGAGGCAGGGCCGGCGGGTGAGGATCCGGTGCGGGGGATCATGAGATATTGGTGGAATTCGCCGGACGGAGTGATTTGTCTGTTTCCGGAGTGGTATGCGCGCAAGGTGCAGGACTGGCCGGAGCAGGCGGTGCTGACGCGATTCCCGCTGTATGACGAGTCGGACGTGCGTCCGGCGAGCGAGCGGCTGGAGGCGTTTTTGCGTGCGGGGGAGGCACCGGTGGTGATTACGCCGGGGTCGGCGAATGTGCAGTCGCGGCGGTTCATTGGCGAGTCGCTGGCGGCGTGTGCTGCGATCAGGAAGCGGGCCGTGGTGGTGACGCGGCAGGTGGACCAGTTGCCCAGGCGGCTGCCGGCCGGAGTGGAGGCGTACGACTATCTGGCGTTCAGCCGGATTTTTCCGCGGGCGGCGGCGGTGATTCATCACGGGGGAATCGGGACGACGGCCCAGTGCTTTGCGGCGGGAGTGCCGCAGTTGATGATGCCGATGGCGCACGATCAGCCGGACAACGCAGCGCGGGTGAAGCGGCTGGGGGTTGGCGATTATTTGTATCCACGGATGTTCAAGTGGCAGCGGGTGGCGAAGGTGCTGAAGGGGATGATGGGGTCGGAAGAGGTGCGAACGGCGTGTGAAGGGGTGAAGCGGAAGGTGTCCGAGCAGATGCCGCCGGGTGCCGTTACCCAGATTGTCAACGAAATAGCGGAGCGAGCGTTGCGGATTCGGCAGATCAACGGCCCGGGGGTACCTTGCTGAGAGCGGTCGAGTGTCGGCTCCCCGCAACAGGGGTCGCGGCGAGGTAACCGGACGCGACGGCGTTGCGTTTGAGCAACAGATTGACGATTCCATGGGCGGGCGGACGGACAAGCTGTCGGCATCGCTCCCGGCCCGAAAAAAAATTGGTCTAAAACGTGTTGGCGAGCGATAAGTAATTTCGACAGGGAGACATGCAATGGTCTCCCGGCAGCGAAGATTCCATGGTCGCGACGGAAAGTAATTGACACCTGCGCGACACACTCGTATCTTCGCTTTCTGTTCCAGCGGTCTCTGCGGTGCCGGCGAACAGGTCAGCGCGATGGGTTGAACCGATTGCGTTTTCACTGCGGCGGCGGCACATATCCGCTGGCGCGTTTTACACTCGGATCCACGCCGCAAGACGTGATTCGGTCGGCAGCAGGACGCTTCCACCCCTTCATCCCGGCGATGATTTGCTCCATTCGGCTGAGTTGCGCCATGCGCCTGCGGCCGAGCGCGGAGCAACCTGTAGGAGCAGTTATGCCCGGCCCGTCGACACTGCACGTCGCAGCGCACGCACAGAATGTCTGGAAAGAAACTCTCGAATACATCTCGCGGCTTCACTCCTCCTGGGTTCGCCAATGGTTCGATGAGTTGCAGGCGAGCGAGCTTGCCGGGGGCGTGCTGACCGTGCGGGCGGGGACGATGATCCAGCAGCAGTACCTGATGGGAAAGTGCCGGGAGGTTTTCAACGAAGCCGTGCAGGCCGTGACAGGAAACCTGGTGACGGTGAATTTTGTCACAGGACCGAACGCCGGGGGCGGGCTGGCTCGCTATGGCGATGCCTATGACGATGTGATTCTTTCGCCGGACTATGTGTTCGACAATTTCGTGACCGGCCCCTGCAATCGGCTGGCGACGGCGGCGTGCTCGGCGGTTTCCGAAAAACCGGGGCGGGCGTACAACCCCCTCTTCATTCACGGCGGATGCGGGCTGGGAAAGACGCACCTCCTGCAGGCGACCTGCCAGGACATTCTGCGGCGGCAGCCGGACGCGCGAATTCTGTATCTCTCGTGCGACACGTTCATCAACCATTTCATGGAATGCGTGCAGAACGGCGACATGTCGGAGTTCCGGTTCCGGTATCGCCACGTGGATGTGCTGGTGATCGACGACATTCACTTCCTCGCCGGGCGCGACCGGACGCAGGAGGAGTTTTTCCACACGTTTAATACGCTGTTCCAGTCGAACAAGCAGATTATTCTGTCGTCGGATGCGCCGCCGAACGAAATTCCGGATCTCGAGGACCGGCTGGTGTCGCGGTTCAATTCGGGGCTGGTCGCGCGCGTGGACAAGCCGTGCTACGAGACGCGGATTGCGATCGTGAGCAAGAAGGCGAAGCTGCGCGGCGTGACGCTGCCGGATGAAGTGGTGACGTACATTGCCCGTCGGGTGGAATCGAATACGCGCGAGCTCGAGGGGGCGCTGACGAAAATCCAGGGGTATGCGATGCTCAACGGGGGGAAGTACGACATGGACGTGGCGCGGTCGGCACTGGGAGATCTGGTTCCGCCCTCGGAGCGGATCGTCACGATTCAGCAGATCATCGAGGCCGTAACGCGGTACTACAACGTGCGGCTGGCGGATCTGCAGTCGAAGAAGCGGCACAAGTCGATCGCGCTCCCCCGGCAGGTGTGCATGCACATCGCCCGGCAGAAGACGCGGTATTCGCTGGAGGAAATCGGCGGCTACTTCGGCGGGCGCGATCACACCACCGTGATGCACGCCATCAAGACGGTGGGGGAACTGCGGCAGAACGATACGCAATTCGCGGCACAACTGGAACGGATCGAGACCTCGCTGATCCCGGCGCAGGCCCAGGCGGGGTGACGTGTGCCGGGTGCCACATCGCCGGAATCCCCTTCATCTACTGGAACCAACACAAAAAAATCTTCGAGCACGTCTCCTTCGACTTTGTCGCCCGCAACGTGCCCCCCCGGCGGCGTACACCACTGCCGCGTCTGCAGATCCCCCCCCTCTCCTCA
>Ga0335069_10007772_pt1 | contig 15442 bp, 24 predicted proteins | sample Lox_Sample_11_FD_206714 | JGI IMG/M metagenome (GOLD analysis project Ga0335069, IMG submission 206714) | Soil microbial communities from Loxahatchee National Wildlife Refuge, Florida, United States - Lox_Sample_1.1 | ecosystem: Environmental > Terrestrial > Soil > Wetlands | place: USA... | reverse complement strand
ATTTCGGCAAGCCGTTGAACATCATGATCCGGCGCATCTACACTGGCAAGTTTCCCGAGAAGAAATTCCTCGGCGGCAGCCGAAAGCCGATGCTGATCAGCACGACAGTCAAGGACATTACAACGACGTCCGCGGGTGCACGAGCTGTAAACGTGCTTAAGGGCGGCGTCAGCCCAAAGTCCATCTTCAACGGTCCCGGCGCGGCCGAAGAAGGCACGCCGCTCGCGTACTACTCACCGGCCGTAACGAGCCCCTTCATCACGATCGGATTCACAATGGTCTTTGAAGATTTTGATCAAAGCCTGTTCGATCGCGTTTCCAAATTGTTCAGCGCGTCCGCGGGTGTTCCGGTCTTCGTGCCCGCATCCGCCTACCTGATGGCGGCATCTACAGTCGTCAAACTGGCCGGCGACCTCGGAAATCAGATCCTGAACGGTCATCCCGTGCTGGACGAGAATGTTCAACTCGACTTCTCTTTCGGCGGCGGGGTTCCACCGCAGCCCGGATTCTTCATCATCTCCTCGGGGCCGATCGATGGAAGCAAATACCAGTTCGACACCATGAAAGGTCTGATTAAGACCAGCACGTCGAGCCCTTATGACGAGGAAGACCCGGTGATTGTCGTGACCGTCGACGGCACCGCGGTTGAAGGCGTCTCGAACTTCACACCACTGCTCGCGAGTGCATCTTTGCTGGGACGATTTTTCAGCCAGAAGGAAGATAGCGAGGTTGCGACAGATACGATCCTGAGCGCGGTGAAGCTCGTCAACGACCTCACTTTCCGGAAGAAGGCAGAGGACGCAACGACGAAGATGGCGGCTCTTCCCGCCGGCGATCCCGAACGCCAGAAACTTGAGGACGCGATCAAAGCATTCAACCAAAACATCGGCGAGAGCCGGTTGCAACTGCAATCGCCGGCTGCCGGAGGACACGGATAGCGAACGCGGCGGTTGTGCGCCGAGGCAGCAAATCAGAGGTGGTCGGGTTGGCGGAAACAAATCTGTAGCGGACGTGGATTAGAGTTTCTGCTAACGCGGGGAAGCGGTTCCAGGGCGAATGAGCAAGGGATCCAAAGCCACTAATGGAAACGTGACTATCGACGCTACTTAACTCGCTGGCCCCAATACGGGAGGTTGCGAGGGTAAAGGCTTGTCTGGCAAACCATCGAGACCGGGTGGTCCGATCGGACGATGCCAGAAGGGCGAATTGACCAGAAGCGCATCGGTGCATCCAGGACGCACTGGCGCGGCTGAAGCTGGCGGTAAAGTCTCACAGGTGTGTTGCTATGGCGTATTTGCCCAAGACAGCGTTCGACGTAATGGAAATCCGTATCTCGCGGCCGAGCGACCGCCCGGAAGCGACAGGAATGGCCGGAGTATTCAACCGGGTTCTCGGTGCGTTTTCGAGCAAACTCAATTTCGCGTATCTGGCTATGATGCAACTGAGCGATGGCTCGGGCCACTTGGCCGGCTTACCGCCACTTCCACTCACATGGGGAGAAATCAAGGATCCGCACGAATACGGTCTCCAGGTCTTCAACTGGCTCTTTGCCGAGGGGAGTGATCTGCGCAAGGGATTTCTCCAGGCCAGGCAATACGCCGAGTCGCTTGAGCGAACTGTTCCGAGCCGCGGGCGTATACGCCTTGGGCTGAGCTTGGACAAAAACGGGCCCGAACTGCATCGCGTGCGGTGGGAGGCTATGTACGATGCGACCAAGAGCACGGAACTGGCTCTGGATATGCCAATGTCGCGCGTCGTCAGGGAAGGCCGCCCGCTCCTCTGGCCCATAATCGAGCGTCCGCTGCGCATGTGTGTCGTAATTTCAAACCCGCGCGGACTGGAGGCAGTTGGTTGTGAGCCGTTGGACGTTAGTCTCGAAAAGGAATTGATCAATGAGGCGGTCGCCGATGTAAGCACTTTGGTTATCTGGCGCACATTGGCTCCCGATCCCTCGGTCGGCGAAGTGGCGAGCGCTATTAGCGAGATGAGGCCGCACATCGTTTATGTTCTGGCCCATGCGATCTACGGAACCGATGGCCAGGGAAGTCTGTTGTTTTCGTCTGGAGTCGCTTCGCCACAGCAACTTCCGTTTTCCGAATTCGCGAGTCTGCTGGTGCCTGCACATGGTGAAGCGCCGTACCTCGTGGTTCTGGCGCTGCCGCAGAAGGCTAGGGTCGATAACATTAACTCTCTGGCGCTGCTTGGCCAGATGCTAGTCGGTGCCGGGGTGCAGGCGGTGGTCGCGGTGCATGCTCCACTACCCAAAGATCAGCTGCTGCGATTCACCGAAGGCTTCTTTGATGACCTCTTGCGGACCGGAATTGTGGATACAGCCGTAATGGCCGCCCGCCAAAGTATCTATAAACCGGGCGAGTGGACCTGGACTTATCCTGTTTTGTATTTGGGTTCCTCCGACGCAGTGTTATTTGAGCCGTTCTCCTGGAGTTGATTGCCATGCCTGCAACACCAGATCCTGCCTTGGCTGAGGGCCTGATCCAGATCATGGCCGCGGTAGACCGGGTCAAGATGTCGATCGAAGTTCAGAAACTGATAACTAGTGTGCAGACTGGATGCGAGATGTTCAACCGCGTTGCGCAGAAGAATTTCGAGATTGCGAAGGACGCCTGGAACATGGGAGCGCGGGGTCTCGGGGGCTTGAACGAAATCGAGGACAAGGTCAACGCCGATTCAGCCAGACCCAATCACGAGCTAGTGGCCTACAAGGAGCTTCAGCAGCTCTTGAAGTATGCCACCGATCTAGAGAACAACCTTGCCGCAAACAATCAGGGCAACGTGAAGACAGCATATGAAGCAATCCTTAAGAGTTTGATCAGCTCCTCGATAGCGTGCCGCGATTGGAATGAGGCAGAATTGACTAGAATCCGAAACATCACTTATAAACTCCTGAATCCATAGTCCTGAGTACTTCCACTGAAAGGGTCGGGCGTTGGCCGAGTAGGCATTGATGTATCGGCGTAGCTTGCGAGCCAGATCCGAGACGGAAGTGAAGATTCCGCGTGCGATGACATCCCGTTCGATCTTGGCGAACCAGAGTTCGACTTGGTTCAGCCAGGACGAATATGTGGGCGTGAAGTGGAAATGAACCCGCGGATTGTTTTCCAGGAACTCGCGGACGGCGGTGGTTTTATGCGCCGAGAGATTGTCCAGGATGATGTGAATCTGCTTGTTCCCGGGGCAGAGGGAAACGACTTCCTTGAGGAAGGCGACGAATTCGCGGCTGGTGTGGCGAGGGGCGGTTTTGCCATGAAGCCGTCCTGTGGCCGTGTCCAGGGCGGCATAGAGGGAGAGTGTTCCGTGGCGAAAGTACTCGAAACCGTGGCGCTCGGCACGTCCCGGAGAAAGCGGCAGAACCGGGTCCAGCCGGTCCAGTGCTTGAATGGCCGTCTTTTCTTCCACACAAAACACCGCCGCGTGCCGAGGCGGATTCAGGTACAACCCGATGATATCGGCGGCTTTGCTTTCAAAGTCGGGATCGTTGCTGGACATGTAGCGTTCCAGCCGATGCGGTTTCAGGCCGGCTTCGTTCCAGGTGCGAGCCCCTGTTACCGAAAACTCCGTCCGAGCTGGAAACGCCAAGATCTCGTCTGCATACCGTATTGTGCCTCTCGAAAACCTGGAAAGATCTGAACTGACGGGAATTATACTTCGTTGCGAGCGTTTTCTCCGATGGCTACATCTCTGTTTGTACTCTTGGCAGCCCTACGTTTGTTCCTCCGTTCCCGAGTGGACCTCCAACTCGAGAACCTGGCTTTGCGTCATCAAATCGGCGTGCTGCAACGCTCGGTCAAGAAGCGCCCGAAATTAATCCCCGTCGATCGCATTTTCTGGGTTTCTTTGTCCCGCCTCTGGCGCAATCGGCGCTCCGCGTTGGTTCTCGTTAAGCCGGAAACGGTTGTGGCCTGGCATCGTAGGGGGTTTCGCTGGTTTTGGACTTGGAAGGTTCGACAGGGACGTCCCGGACGCCCTGCCGTCGTTCGCGAAGTTAGAGATCTGATCCGCAGGATGTGCCGGGAGAATCCCACCTGGGGAGCACCGCGGATTCACGGGGAACTGCTTAAGCTGGGCATCGACATCGGCCAGACCAGCGTCTCCAAGTACATGGTGCGCTGCCGCCAGCCATCCTCTCAAACCTGGCGCACCTTCTTACAGAACCACGTTTCACAACTCGTCTCCATCGATTTCTTTACCGTCCCGACCATCCGTTTTCAGGTCCTCTACGTGTTTCTTGTCCTGGCACATGATCGTCGCCGCATCCTCCACTTCCACGTGACCCGCCACCCGACTGCCGAGTGGACTGGCCAGCAACTGAGGAACGCCTTTCCCTTCGACCAACTCCCAGCCTACCTGCTGCGGGACCGCGATGCGATTTACGGCCAGGACTTCCGAGAACAGGTACGGAACATGGGTATTGAGGAGGTGTTATCGACGCCGCGCTCTCCCTGGCAGCGAGCCTATGTGGAACGGATCATTGGCTCCATTCGGCGGGAATGTCTCGACCATGTGATCGTGTTTGACGAGCGCTCCCTACGCCGAACTCTTGCCTGCTATTTCGATTACTATCATCGATCCAGAACGCACCTTTCGCTGGGCAAAGACTCGCCCGAGCCGCGCCCGAGCCAAGGGCCAGAAATCGGGCCGGTCGTGGCGATATCTCAGGTGGGCGGCCTGCACCATCGCTACGAGCGACGTGCCGCCTGAAATGACACACCTGCGCAGCGTTGAGGGCTGTTCTTTCTACCCCTTCGATGTCCTTCCTTGCGTCATAGCTCACACGTTGGTTCTGCGAACCAGGTTCACAAACACAAATGGCTTTCCCAACCGGAACGCGAGATCCGAATCTTGTGGAAGGCCAGCATGCTCAACGTGTCCGCACAGAATTTTCGTTACGCACAATGAAGCAGACCTGGCGCGGCGCCGTTATCTGCAGGTGGATCCGGACAATCGCCTGGTCGCCGATCAACTGGAAGCAGACTGGAACACCAAATTGCGAGATCTACGCTCGGCGCAGGAAGAATACGAACACCAGCAGGAGAACGAGCAAAGGATCTGCCACGCCGAGCAACGAGAACGAATACGCGCTCTGGCTACGGATTTCCCCCGCGTCTGGAATGATCCGAGCCTTCCCTATCGGGAACGGAAGCGCATGGCGCGTTTACTCCTCGAGGATGTGACCCTGCGAAAAGAACAGAAGGTCATCGCACAGGTGCGCTTCCGAGGTGGGGCCCTAAAGACTCTCGAACTGCCACTTCCTCTGCCCTTCTGTGTGCTTTCCAGAACGCGGCCCGAGGTTGTGGAAGCCATCGATGAGCTTCTCGGTGAACACGAGTACCGCGAGATCGCCGATCTTTAAACGCGCGCGGGCTCCGCTCCGGCGATGGCCACGCCTTCAATGTCAATATCGTCGGCCGCATCTGCACGCAATCGGGCCTTAAAAGCCGGCGACAACGGTTACGAGACAAGGGGATGCTGACGCTCAAGGAACTGGCGCGTACAATCCGAGTCGCGGACATTAGAATCATCCGCTGGCGCAAGGAGGGCCGAATCATCGGCCATCGATCGAATTACAGGACCGAGTATCTTTACGATGCGCCCACAGCGGAGCAGGTCGCCACGCTTAAAAGGAGAAAACGATCATGAAAAAGCGAATCGTTCGCTTGCAGGATAACAGAAGCGAGATGGGTGCAATGTGGCGGGCACATCTTCGTGTTCCGCTCGCGGCGCGGTGAGCGGCTGGAGGTGGCCAAACATACCCAAGCCAAGCCCGGATTTGTGCTCTTGCCACGTCGATGGGTGGTGGAAAGAAGCTTTGCCTGGGCAGCCCGCTTCCGCTGCTTGGCCCGAGATTACGAGCGACTCGCCCAAACCCTCGCCGGACTGCACTACCTCGCCTTTGCATGCCTCATGCTTGCTAAACTGTTCGCCATATTGGCAGGAAGTTAATAACAGGCTCTAGGCGCACCGACCTTTTCGTTACCCACAGGCCGCGGCCTGCTGTACCATTGAGCCGGAGAGCCCTAGCCGGACGCGACGCGGGTGAATCCACAACGACAAATGATTGATTCCGACAATGCGATAGCCGACGGCTATCTGTCCTGATGGGAATGCACAGATTGGCGACACTTTTTAGGGATGTCTCAATACGTGAGGTGCTCTCGATGATGCATTCTTTCCTGAGATGCGCGGTACTTATCTGCGTCACTGTGGGGTTGTCAGCACAGGCTCCGAAGCAATCGGGACAGGTCGCAGGAGGATGCGAGAACGCGGTAACTACTGCTACGATGCGCACCTGCGAAGGGTTACGCTATACAACCGCAAATCGGGAACTTGACGAAGCCTATCAAGCTCTCATGGACCGACTCGATGCTGGACAGAAGCAAAAATTGCGGATAGCCCAACGGGCATGGCTTCGCTTTCGCGATGCCAACGCCGATTTTGAGTCCAGCCAGGCACAAGGAGGAACTTTGGCTCCTTTGCTTCGGCTCGGCACTTTGACGGAAATGACGATCGCGAGAACCAATGAATTGAAGAAAGATGCCGCGCCTTAGTGGTCATGGTGGTACATTTAGTCGCAACCGACGAAGAGGGGGAATAACATGGCTAGCTTTGATTTGTTTCTTCCATTGCTGCTGCGATTCGAAGGTGGTTATGTCGATAACCCTACGGATCCGGGTGGGGAAACCAACAAGGGAGTCACAATGGCAACATTTCGGCAATGCTCTCACGAACTGTTGGGGATAGAGCCGACCTCGCCGAATTTGAAGGCACTGACCGACGCGCAGGCGGGGATTATCTATCGCGCTCTCTACTGGAACAAGATCATCGGCGACAGTTATCCGCTTCAGGACCTCGCCAACATCGTTTGCGACTTCTATGTGAACGCGGGTACGCATGCCACGATATTGCTGCAGCGAATTCTAAATGGCATGGGCGCGAATGTCGCAGAGGATGGCGCGATTGGCCCAGCCACAATCCAGGCCCTGACGGGATTCGACCAAACCAATGTCTATCGCCAGTACAAGCATGGTCGCATCAACTACTATCAGGGCTTGGCCCAGCGATTTCCGCAGTTTTTGCAGGGATGGTTGAATCGCGTGAATGCCTTCCCTGATCTGTAAGGCACGACACCCCGGCGAGAGGTTCCGATCCCGTTCTAGTGGCCTGTCGCAGTGAATTCGTTACTAAGGATGCGGCGCGCGGGATCTGAGTACTTCCACTGAAAGGGCCGGGCATTGGCCGACTAGGCATTAATGTAGCGGCGCAGTTTGCGAGCCAGATCTGTGACGGAAGTGAAAATGCCGCGGGCAATCACATCCCGTTCGATCTTGGCGAACCAGAGTTCGACTTGGTTGAGCCAGGATGAGTATGTGGGCGTGAAGTGGAAGTGAACCCGCGGATTGTTCTGCGGGAACTCACGGACCGAAGTGGTCTTGTGAGCCGAGAGATTGTCCAGGATGATGTGAATCTGCTTGTTCCCGGGGCAGCGGGAGACGACTTCCTTGAGGAAAGCGATGAACTCCTGGCTGGTGTGGCGAGCGGTGGTTTTGCCAAGAACCCGCCCAGTGGCCGTGTCCAGGGCGGCATAGAGGGAGAGTGTTCCATGGCGAAAGTACTCGAAGCCGTGGCGTTCAGCACGTCCGGGAGAAAGCGGCAGAACCGGGTCCAGCCGGTCCAGTGCTTGAATGGCTGTCTTTTCATCCACACAGAACACCGCCGCGTGGCGAGGTGGGTTCAAGTACAACCCGATGATATCGGCGGCTTTGGTTTCGAAGTCCGGATCGTTGCTGGCCATATAGCGTTGCAGCCGATGCGGTTTTAAGCCCGCCTCGTTCCAGGTGCGATGCACGGCATCCTTGCTGACACCGAGGGTCGCCGCCAGTTTGCTGCAAATCCAGTGCGTCGAGCCGTCCTTAGGCTGTCTCCGAGTGGCCGACAGTATCTTGGCTCGCAATGTGGGTGTGACCACCATGGCAGACTGGCCTGGGTGACGAGTATCCAGACCGTCCATACCGGAACGAAGGAAACGAACCTTCCAACGGCTGATGGTCGGTGCTGTGGTCCGCAGTTGCCGCTTGATCGTGCTGTACGGCGCACCCTCAGCCAGCATCAGGATCAGCCGGGCACGAAAAACATACCCTGCAGGCAGCGAACGGGATTGGGCAATGCTGCTCAATTCGATTCTCTGTTCCTGATTCAACACGACATCGTTGGGCGGCATGACAACTTAGATGTTAGCCATGTCGGTAACGTTTACTCTGCGACAGGCCACTAGTTGGACAGTGTTACAAAAATGCGGCCTCAGATGGTTAGGTTGCTACGTATGGGAGCACAAACTGAGGCGGAGGCGAGGAATCGCTACGAAAATCTCTTGAACAGGAAACCGGCGGTACACTTGGTGGCCCCGCCGTTTCGAACGAGTCGCCGTTGTCCAGTGGTGCAGTTTCAGGCCTTGCTAAAACGGATGCTCGGCCTTGGTATGCTCAAACCTTTTAGCTGATAACCCAAAATGTATGATCCGCCGCTTTGCCGCAAGGGCAAAGCCGTTGGAGGGATAGTCTGCGAAAATGTATCCGGCCTATTTATGGAGCGTAGCTCCTGGCCATGATGGATATTCGCAGACGATTCGGACGGGGTAAACCTTGCCCGAGGATTCGCCGCTGCGCCCTTCGGCATTTCTGGGGGAGAGTGACCCGCGTGAGTTGGGGTGGACCCCTCGGCTGAGACAAACGAATAAGACACTGTTCGCCGTTCGCTGGAAATTGCTCGACCGGCAGGACCACTATACAGCATTCTGACTGCAACCGATGAAGCGGAAGCGGGCGCCGGTGGAGACCGACCCGCCGAGGAATAGTCGGCAGCGACTCATCCGCGCCGATGAGAGCCGGGAGTAGGAGCCAATCCTGCTCCCGGTTTGTTCTTTCCATATCGGACGGAAAGATCGCCGATGCCTGAGAAAACTCATGCGACCAGTTGCGGCGTAGCCGCCTGCATATTTTTCGCTGCCAGTTGGGCCTCGAACTTGGCCGGAGGCAGATAGCCCAGTGCCGAGTGCAGGCGTTTTTGGTTGTATACCTTTTCCAGGAATACGCCGATCTGAGCGCGCGCCTCGGCTAGGTCGCGATATTCGTTGCGATAGACTTCCTCGTACTTGAGCGTCTTCATGAATGACTCGCACTGGGCGTTGTCGTAAGGATTGCCGCGGCGGCTCATGCTGATCTGGATACGGTGGGCTTTGAGCAGATCGGTGTAGTCCCGCGAAGCGTACTGCACGCCGCGATCGGAGTGATGCACCAGGCCAGTAGCGAGCTTACGTGTTCTGAGCGCCATCTGTAAGGCTTCGATGGTCAGAGTCGTCTCCAGCGTGCGGCCCAGCGCCCAGCCGACGACTTTGCGCGAGAAGCATCAAGGACCACTGCCACATACACGAACTCCGTTTCCAGCCGGACGTAGGTGAGGTCGGAGCGCCATAACTGATCCACGCCCGTCAGCACCATATCCCGCGCCAGATTGGGATACACAGGCAGAGCATGATTGGAGTCGGTAGTCACCATGAACCGGCGCTTGCGCAGGCACAGCAGGTTGTCCTCGCGCATCAGCCGCTGAACCTTCTTACGGTTTACACGCCGGCCACGCTCGTGCAACTCTCGGCTGACGCGGCGGCTGCCGTAATAGCTGAAGTCCAGAGCGATGCGCTGGATCTCGTCGCGCAACTCCATGTCCGGGTCTGCAGACGGGCCGTAGGCCTTCCAGCGATAGAAGCCCGCACGGCTGACCTTGGCCAGCCGGCAGAGCTTGTTGAGCGGCACGGGGATGGGCAGGCTCATTTGCTTTTCGAGGTATGGGTAGACGAGTTGCGGGTAGTCAATGCCTGCAGCCTCCGCTGCTCCTCGACATGCTGCAAGCATCCCCGCAGAAAATCGATCTCCACCACCTGCTGGCCTACCTTCCGTTCCAGCTCAGCAATGCGATTTTCGTCGGCGCGATTCCGGCCTGGCCCGGAAAACGCCTTGGCGCCAAACTCGCGCAGCTCGCGCCGCCAGCGGTGCAAAATGTTCGGGTTTACCTCGCAGGCACGGGCCGCTTCGGCCATCGATGCCCCCAACTCCAGCCGCCGAACGGCGGCTTCCTTAAACTCCCGCGTGAACTTCCGTCGATTCAGACCCATAAGACCATTCTCCATTCGCCGGGAAATGTGTCTTATTCGCCTGTCTCAATTTTGGGGTCCACTCCAAGTTATTGCGGACTGGGGCCAGAGAAGCACGATAGAGATCAAGGGTTGGCTTGAAGACCGGTTGATTTCGCGCGCTCGATTCTGCCTCTGCCAGCGCGTTACGGTCACAGGCAATCGAGTCTATTTAGATTCAAGTGCCTAAAGAGATGAAGAGAGTGTACACTGCATGCGTGTCGAAAAGGGAACCTAGATTAACAGTGATAGGAGGCAGCACATGCGCACCTCAACGCACGGTCAGCAGCCACTGGTTACACAACCAAATCGCAACAGAATTTCTGCAAGGGACCAGCATCCGGAACACCCGTTACTAAGGCTACAACGGCTCGTAGGCAATCAAGCAGTGCTGGGCTTGGTGCGAAGAGCGACTGCTTCAAGCGAGGATGGTGCCATTGGCCTCGAAGGGGGACCAGTCGGCGACGCGCTCGCCCATCGAATTGAACAGGCGCGGTCAAGCGGAGAACTCCTGGACCGAAGCTTGCAGACTCAAATGGAAGCAGGATTTGGCGCAGACTTGTCAGACGTGCGCGTGCACACTGGCGCGGAGTCCGAACACTTAAACCGCCAACTTACTGCCCGCGCATTCACCGTTGGTAGTGACATCTTTCTAGGCCTCGGTACTGATCTAAATGACCGTCGAACGCTCGCCCACGAATTGACACACGTTGTCCAGCAGCGTTCGATCGAGGAAGGGGGCCCACTGACGGTAGGGGCGGCAGACGACGCTTACGAGCGCGAAGCCGAAGCGGTCGCGCTTGAGGTTGAGTCACAGCCAGCGAAGACATCTGCCGCGCCGCTTGGCTCGGCGGGATTTGAGCGGGCCCAACAGAGTGTGGGTCAGCAGGCTCTCTCGAGAATGCTTTCCCCTGCTATCCAACGGGATGTTGGTTCCGACGATTACAACGCCGGCTACATGGATGGTCGGACCGGTAGCGATCCTCATGCCGTGCCTCGCGATGGTGACGCACTTACCGACTACAATGAGGGATACGCGAGAGGCCAATACGAGTACAGCCAGGGGAAAGTTCCCTACACTCCGGGGCCGTCCCCAGAGCCGAACCAATCTTCAGCACCGGCGCCCATCGGTCCACCGGAGCAACTCTACACTCCGGCGCCGCCTCCAGAACCGAACCAATCTTCAGCCACAACACCGGCACCCCAACCTTACCAGGGTCCCTCCATAGGTCCAGACCCGGGAACCGGCACTCCAGTTCCCGAATGCAGCCCGATCGAAGAATTTTTGGATCTTTGCCACGAGAAGCCCTACAACCCGCGATTAGACGACAAGAATAATCCGCACATAGAGCCTCCAGAAATGCCCGAAATCGTCGATTGAACCGAGAGGAAACTACGCAGCTGGTAAACGCGAAGCGTTTCTAAGGCGGCTTTATCGCCGTCATTTCCACCGCTGCAGATAGCTGCGAACTCGGCCCGCGTGCGATTCGCCAGGGCAGAGTGAGGGCTGGCTCTCGCCAAAACTCCGTCCGGACTAACCCTATTGTGTTTTCTATGATATAGAGCCGCCATGCTGCGCCTTCTTAAGCTCATATTTGTGGTGTTCTGATGCTCTTTTCGTGCTCGCCCCGATCTACTTTGGAGAATCTCGCGTTGCGGCAACAACTCGCGGTCTTGGCTCGACGATGGCGTACCCAGGTTGCACCACGATCTCATGCTCTCCCTGCTGCTCCACGTCCAGCCCGGGAACTACGCCCCACGGGTGCAGGTGCCGGTTATGCCGCTAGAGAGCCTCGATGTGATACTTCTGCTCATCCACCACTAGAGGTTGTGACCGAGACGAGGGAAAATTATGGCCGGTTCAATCAGGCAGACATCATGGCTATTCATGCCGCGAGAGTGGTATGTCGCTTGTCCTGGCTGTCACCATGTCGACTTGGGGGTGACCCGCGACAGCTTCCCCCGCGAATGCAGCAATTGCGGCGCAAAGGAGAAACGAACACCGCGACAATTCCTCGTCCCGCACGGCTTTGTAACCTCCTACGCGGAGCGGACTGGACAGGATCCGGGGCAATCGCGCCGCAGGGAACGCCGTGCCGACGAGGCGCGACTGCTGACCATTCCCCAGGAAGAATAGTTTAGTGCTTCGGTCGACGGCTTGGTTCGGACGATTCTGTTGCGCGCGCAAGCGGAAAAAGACGAGATTTGTGGACGACTTTTCATAGTCAATCGTGGCCCGTTTGGGTTTGGATACTTAATTTGCCCACTCTGTCATGCAGCGGAATCAGCCCGCAAACCTTTGGGTGCAAAATATGCTCACCAAAATCCGATGAGCGGAAAGACCTGCGTTCACGGAAACATGATTTTCCCCAGCGACCTGGTCCATCGATTCGACACTGACGTGCTGGTGCTTCGCCTCAGCCAGGCTCCCCCACAGGCCGGTGCTGATGACGGCGATCCAAAGTTTTTCCAGGACAACTGCGCTCGGACATTGGCTGAGGCGATGCGGTTCGCCGCCGCAGAGCAGCTTGAGGTTCAGGCTTCAGAGTGCCCAGCTGCGCCAACACTTGCCAGAAGTGAAGATCGTGCTCCGCGCCGCTCCAGCTTCTGCCGCGAGGAGCTGATGGCCCGGTGCGAAGCCAACGCGGTCGATTATGCTCTGGGGCTGGCTCCCAACCAGCGCCTGGCGCGGATCATCGGCCGACCGATGCATGAGGCTCGGCGGTTACATCAGAGCACCGGCAAAGCCGCACGCCTGTTTACCGAGTTCCCCACCAGACGCGCAGCAGCTGGTCGCGGTCTCGCCGGGTTGTGGCTAAGGCGGAATATCTGGACAAAGGCGAGAACCCCCGCTTCCTGGTCACCTCGCTGTCGGCCCAACTATGGAATGCGCAAGATCTGTACGAGAAGTTCTACTGCGCCCGCGGCGAGATGGAGAACCGCATCAAGGAACAGGGTCGAAAATCGCCTCGTTCATGCGAGGACTCCAAAGGGTTCGACAACCAAGTTTTCGGAGTGTACAGATCATTCGCTGTGTACGCAGTCTTTTTGACTTTTCGCATACCGCCGGCCCGCGTTCCTCGTAACGAATTCCTTTGTGCAGAATCAGCCAGATTAGTTGACAAAGGCGGTGGACGATCGCGCCGATGGTTTTCTTGTGCCCCAGTCGGGGTACGAGACGGCGGTATACGATCTCGAAGATGCTGCCTTTGTGTTTGACAGCAGCGTTGGCGCACTGATTCAGAGTGCGGCGCATTTGGCGGTTGCCCTTGGGCGAGCGCTTGCTGCGGTTTACACCAGAACTCTCTTCGTCTCCCGGGCATGCCCCTACCCAGGAGACGAGATTCTTGGCTGCGGCAAATGTCGCTGCCTTCGCACCCACCTCGGCAAGGATCTGCTGGGCCGAATCCACCCCTAAGCCGGGGACTTCAGCCAGCCGCTGAACAGCATCCTGATGCTCCCGGAGAAGAGTGGCGATCTCCTGGTCCAGTTGGCTGATTTGCTCCTCGATGAATTGCAAGTCTGCAAGTGCCATTTTCAGGAGCCGACGGTAGACTGAGTGAATCCCGTTGCAGGCACCCAGCGCGTCCCGCAACTGTGCTGGAGTGGCACGCAAACGCCGATCGGCCAACGCGGCTAAGATGGCCGGATCGGTTTCTCCATCCGCCAGCGCTGTTAGCATACGGCGCGCACTGGCACCCAATAGCTTGGAAACAAAACTCGACAACTTGATATGGGCTTCCTCGAGCAGCGCCTCCAGCTGATTCTGCAGGCGTACCTTGTCACGGGTCCGTTGATACCGGGTTCGGGTTAGCGTTCGCCACAGGCGCTGCTCGGCATCGGGAACGAAGCTCAAGATCAGTTCTTGGGAAACCAACCGTTTCACTAAACGTTCGGCATCGGGAAAGTCTCTCTTGCGTCCGCGACGTCCGCGATTGGATAAGGCCTGCGCCAAGTGCAGGGTTCCGGACTTCGGACCTCCATCCTCCCGCTTCTGACAAACCGGCTTCCAATAGCATTCCAGAGCGCTCCAAACCGGTTTCCAGTATTGGGCCGTGGATTCCATCACGACCTCCTCGACTTGCTGTGCGATCAGCCATTCTGCCAGCAGTTGCAACTGCTCGGGGTTGCTGGTACCAGCGACGCTCGAATTGGTACTCCTCCTCGACTTCGACATCGGTCACCACCACAGCCAGCTTCTTTTTGTGCACATCAATTCCCGCTATCCTGTATGGCATGAGTTCCTCCCGGCGGGAGCGGAGAGCATGCTGGGGATTGCACAAAGCAGGGTCTCGGGCTATCGCCACTCCCAAATGAGGAGAGACAACGCACCATTTATTCGCTCTATCGCGCACGCTCCGAATCAGACAAATGTACGGCCTCGGCCTCTCCACTGGTCCTTCGATTTCGCCGCTCCGAGCCGTTTCGATGTTAGCTCGAAACGATTTTCATGGGCTTTCGCGGGCCGCAGGCCCTAATCGACAGATGTGCCTGTTCGCCGACCGGCTCTCCACCGATGAGATGAAAGCCAACCAGCTCAGGCTCTACTTCTCCTCCCTGGTCCTACACACTGGGTCAAGCCCTGCGCCGCTTGGCGTTGAAAGGGCACCGAGTGGGCCGAGGCCCAAGTCGACACCATTCGCCTGAAGTTGTTCAAGATCGGCAGCATCGTCCGCCTTAACTTAGCGTTCGCCGTGTGCAACTGGAGATGAGTTCCGCCTACCCCCTGGAACGATCTCTACTCACGTAGCCTTCCAGCAACTGCGCTGTTGAAGCGAGCAATCAGAACCAAAATCCAGTTCGCACTACCATCGACCAGCAGAGCTATGTCGGAAATCAATCTCTCCTGGCCGCAAGACTCTGGACCAGCCACTTTACCCCCCACGCATCCTCGGCTCATGCCCATTTACACCCTGCCGCCCCCACCCAAGCAACAAAGTTCAGTGCCTGTGAGAAATGCGGGCTTGGACTGCCGAAGCGAATCAAAGCTTCCCGGCGCGCCTGTTCGGGAGTCATGCCCGCCGTGACGTTGTCTTCAGTACGCATCTCAATGTGCGTATGGAGTTCCGCCTCGATCTCGCGGTCTATTTTGACTCGGGAAAACACATCTGTTCCCGGGTCGCCCGCCACCGGCTTTAGTCGCTGGAGGATGGCGTCCTCAATATCGACTGGTCATTGGGACTTTTCCGCAGCCTCTTTAGCCGCAGGCCGTTGCTCGTCCCGGCATATACCAGAAGAACG
>Ga0335069_10007771_pt1 | contig 15446 bp, 12 predicted proteins | sample Lox_Sample_11_FD_206714 | JGI IMG/M metagenome (GOLD analysis project Ga0335069, IMG submission 206714) | Soil microbial communities from Loxahatchee National Wildlife Refuge, Florida, United States - Lox_Sample_1.1 | ecosystem: Environmental > Terrestrial > Soil > Wetlands | place: USA... | reverse complement strand
CGTGCACGACCGGTCCGGCGTCGACGGAGGACGCGGGGGCCCTCGCGCCCACCGGGCGAGCGCTCCGGCGCCTGAGCGAGCGCGAGTACGACAATGTCGTCCGCGACCTCCTGGGCGACACCTCGCAGCCAGCCAGCAGCTTCGGTGGCGAGGTCTACGTCAACGGCTTCGACAACGGCTCCGACGGTCTCACCGTGCAGGGAAACGACGTGATCGATTTTCAGGCGGCCGCCGAGGCGCTCGCGGCCCGAGCGGTCCAGAGCAACATGTCGGCGCTCATCGGCTCGTGCAATCCCGCTTCAGGCGAGATGCCGTGCGTCGACGCGTTCCTCGAGGGCTTCGTCAAGAGGGCGTACCGCCGGCCGCCGACGACGACCGAGGCAGCTCGGCTTCGCACCGTCTTCACGGCAGGAGCGGCCGACGGGGGCTTCACCGGAGGCATCCAGCTGATGGTCGAGGCGGTGCTGCAGTCGCCGGCATTCCTCTACCGCGCCGAGCTCGGGGCCGCCGATCCGTCGCTCCCCAAGAACGTCGTGCACCTCACCGACTACGAGGTCGCCACCGAGCTGTCGTTCCTGATCACCGGCTCGATGCCCGACGAGGCCCTGTTCACGGCCGTGGAGAGCGGCAAGCTGAAGACGGCCGACGATCTGCGGCTCCAGGCGCTGCGCCTCATGACGACGCCGGCAGCCAGACCGGCGTTCCGCGCCTTCGTCCACGAGTGGATGGGGACCGATCAGGTCGCGAGCATCTACAAGGACCACACCGTGTACCCGAGCTTCACCCCGGCCGTCGCCGCGTCGATGGCGAGCGAGCTCGATTCGTACTTCGACGACGTGCTGTGGACGGGCCCAGGGTCGCTGCGCGAGCTCTTCTCCTCGAACCGGTCGTTCGTCGACCCCACGCTCGCCGGCCTCTACGGCGTCACACACGGCAGCGGGACCGGCTTCGCGCCGGCGACGCTCGACCCGCGCACGCGCCGAGGGGTGATGACGCGCGCGGGGTTCCTCGCGGCGCACGCCGACACGGACAGCTCGGGGCCGATCCCACGGGGCGTCTTCGTCCTGGGCGCGATTCTCTGCGAGGGGCCGCACCCCCCTCCGCCGAACGTCCCGGCCGCACCGCCCCCGAGCGCGGCCGCGCAGATGCACGAGACGACGCGGCAGCGGTTCGACCAGCACCTCACCGAGAGCTTCTGCCGCGGATGCCACGCGCAGATCGACGGCGTCGGCTTCGGCTTCGAGGAGTTCGATGGTGTCGGCGTCTACCGGACGACGGAGAACGGCAGCCCGGTCGACACGAGCGGGGTGCTGCAGGGCACCGACGTCGACGGGCCGTTCGTGGGTGTCTCGGCGCTGTCGGCGAAGCTCGTGACCAGCCAGCAGGTGCTCGGCTGCTTCATCAAGCAGGTCTACCGCTTCGCGATGGGACAGGAGGAGACGGGCGATTCGTCCCGCATGCTGACCGCGCTCGGAGCCGGCTTCTCCGCCGACTCCCGCGTGACCGACGTCTTCTCCAAGCTCGTCGCCGACCCGGCGTTCGTCCTTCGCACGACGGAGAACGCGCCGTGAGCCGCATTCTCCTCTCGCGACGCACGGTCCTGGCGCAGCTGGCGGCCGTCCCCATCACACTCTCGCTCGCCCGACTGCTGCGGGCGCAGGACGCCGGCGCCCCGCCGCCCAAGCGCCTCGTCATCTTCATGCAGAACAACGGCACCAAGCGCTGCAACTTCTGGCCGGCTCCGCCCACGCCGGGCGCCACGCAGTACCCGCTGACCAACACGCCGATCCTCAACGCGCTCTTCACCAACGACGGCAAGACCGACAACGGCCTCAAGGCGAAGACGAACCTCATCCGAGGTCTGACCACCACCAACTACGTACCCACCACGGGCAACCAGCACGACCTCGGCTTCGCGCGCATGTTCACCGGCGCGCAGCTGATGCCGACGCCCGACGGCGCGCCGTGGGGCGGCGCGGCGTCGGTGGACCAGATCCTGGCGAACGACTGGAACGTCCAGTCGCTGACGACGGCGGTCTACGCGTCGGCGGTCGAGGACCATCCGAAGACGGGATGCGCGCACCGGGCCTCGTTCTCCTACGTGGCGCCGCAGCGGCTGAACCTGCCCATCATCGACCCGCTCACCGCGTTCACGACCTTCTTCCCGCAGACGGGCGATCCCGTCGCCGTGCGCCGTCTGGCGCTCCGCAAGAGCGTCCTCGACTCGGTGAGCGGCGACCTGCAGGAGCTCTCCGGGCGCCTGGGCAGCGACGACAGTCAGAAGCTGGACTTCCACCTCACGGCCGTACGCGAGGCCGAGACCAAGATCTCGAGCCTGCTCGCCAACCAGGCCGCCTGCAAGTACACGGTCACGCCCCCGCGCGACTTCAAGAACATCGCGCCGGGGATGGCGAACAACGAGCTGAACATCGAGACGTACGTGCCCGACATGCTGGACGCGATGGTCACGCTCGTCGGCGCCGCGCTCAAGTGCGGTCTCACGCGCGTGGGCAGCGTGCAGATCGGCTACGGAGGCGGCAAGTGGTACTGGGGGTGGGAGAACATCAACGTCAACCACCACGACGACATCGCCCACCTCGACACGACCGACGGCCCGGGCGCCACGCCCGCCGCCATGCTCACGACGGCGCGGGTCACCACCATCAACCAGTTCTACGCGGACCTGGTGCGGCGGCTCGCGGTCGACCTGCAGTCGGCGCCCGAGGGCACGGGCAACATGCTCGACAACACGCTGATCGCCTGGGGCAACGAGATGGGTCGCGGCGATCACGACAACGCCGACATCCCCGCCGTCCTGATTGGCCTGGTGGGCAACGGCATCAAGACGGGCGGCAACGTCTTCGACGCGGCCGCGATGCACGGCGGCGCCCAGCAGCCGCACAACATCCTCGGCTACCACATGCTCAACGCGCTCGGTCACGCCACGAAGGGCTGGGGCGACATCGCCGACATGAGTCCTTACGCGATCGCCGCGCTGTGATCAGCGAGGCTCCGCCGTACACGCGCCGCCGTCGACCGGCGTGATCTCCACCTGCACCGACGACGCATCCGGCTTCGCCGCGACCGTCAGCAGCGTGGCGCACGGCGCCGACGTGATCCACCCTCCGCTGGCGGTGGCCGAGTACCCGCTTGGGTACGCCGCGACGGGTACCTCGAACGTGGTCACCGTGCCGCTCGCAAAGGAGCTGCCGCCGGCGCGCGCAGTGGACCAGGTGAAGGAGAGCGTGCGTGCCGTCGGATCCACGGTGAGCTCTTGCGGCACGCCGGCGACCGCGAGGGGATACGCCTGCACGAGGACCGACGCGGTCGACGCCACGAGGTTCGTCCCGCCGGGCGCCTGCTGCAGCGACGGCACGAGCTCGCAGCAGAACGACCAGAAGATCCAGGGCACCAGTCCGGTGTCGAGCGCGCTCACTTCCTCCGTGAGCGGCGTCTGGTCCACGATCGCTCCCCACTCCGTGTCGAGCAGCGCGCCCCCCGTCGTTTGCGACCAGGCGACCGCATTCTCCACGACGTTCTTCGTCAGGCCCGGCGCCAGCGGGTAGGCGTGGAACGCCATGCCGGCGTTGGGGTCGCCTCCGGGAACCGGGATGCTCGTCGCCGAGACACCGAAGTTGAAGAGGTTGAACGGCTCGCCGAAGACGAGGTGCCGATCGCCGGCGGCGCGGATCGCCGCGAGCGCCTTCGCGTACGCGGGGCCGAGCTCGCCCCGGTCGAGCGAGGGACAGCCGGCGGGGTCGTTCAGGCACGGCGACCACGTCCTGCCCGGCCACGGCTCGTTGAACAGGTCGTATCCGAGCACGTAGGGCTGCCCCGCGAGCGCCTTCGCCAGCGCCCCGAACATCGCGGCGTAGTCCTCCTGCAGGCCAGCGTCGCCCGGGCCGATGCCGTCGTCCCAGAAGCTCTGGAACGCCTGCTGCAGCGCCGGATTGTCCTCGTAGTAGAACGGGAAGCCGGCCTCGGTGTCGTTGCCGGCGTCACCGGTCAGCGTCATCCACGCGGGGAAGCCGTCGGACCCGACTTGGGGGCTCCAGCCGTCCTGGTGGAAATCGACGAGCGAGTACACGTCGTGCTTCGCCAGATCGGCGACCGTCGCCGCGATGGAGTCGACGTACGTCTGGTCGACGACGCCCTGGGTAGGCATGAGCCCCGTCGCGAGGACGCCGACGCGCACGACACGGAAGCCGTTGTCGGCGAGCCACGTGGCATCCGCGTCGGAGAAGCCAGCTGCCGCCGGCGTGTAAGGCGGGTCCTTGTTCACCATGTTCACGCCGTGCACGAGGAGCACTCGGCCGAGAGCGTCGGTGAGCCATCGCCCCTCGTGTCCGACGGGGGACACTGGGAGCGCCGGGCCGCTCGGCGGGGGTCCCGCGGTGGACGACTCCGCGTTCGAGTGTCCGCACCCGACGAGGGCGGACGATGCGACGGCGAAGAGCGCGGTCCGCAACGAGAGGCGCATCGGGGGTCAGCGCGATCGTACAGCGGCGGACGCCGCGATCGGAAGCCGCACCACGAACGTCGCGCCTTGGCCGGGAGAGCTCGTCGCGGCGATCGAGCCGCCGTGCGCTTCGACGATCGCCTTCGCGATGTAGAGCCCCAGACCGACACCGCCGAAGTGCTCGCTGGGGCAAGCCCGCTCGAAGGGCTGGAAGATGGCCGACATGCGATCCGCGGCGATCCCCTCGCCGTGGTCACCGACCGAGAGCTCGGCCCACGTCCCGTCGGCCCGAAGCGCCACCTCGATGGGCCTGCCGCGCCCGAATTTCATGGCATTGTCGAGCAGCGCATCGATGACCTGCGCGATGCATTCCCGGTCCAGCGTGCCCGCGAGCGACGGCGGGCAGTCGACCGCGATGGCGCTCCCGACGGCCTGCGCACGGAGGCCGATCCGGCCGGCGCGCTCGCGCACCAGCGCCGTGAGATCGAGCGGGCTCCGTGCGAGGTGGACTCCTTCGGCCCGGATCCGCAGCGCGCCCAGCACGTGATCCACCAGTCCGCAGAAGCGTCGCACGTAGCCGGCGATCCTCTCGCTCCGCGCGGTCTCCGCGGCGTCGCCGCTTCGTCGCGCAAGGCGCACGAGGTTGTCCGTCTCCAGCATGAGGGGGGTGAGCGGCGTGCGCAGCTCGTGCGCTGCGACGGCGAGCAGGTCGTCGCGCGCGTGGATGGCCTCGCGGGCAACCTGGTACAGGCGGGCGTTCTCGAGCGCGGACGCGACGCGCTGCGCGATACTCTCGGCGAGCTGCAGGTCGTCGGCGCCGAAGTGACGGCCGCACGCCATGAAAGTCATCGCGCCGAAGACCTTGTCCGCGAGAGCCAGAGGGACCGACATCCCCGTCGAGATGCCCAGCATCCGGATCGCAGCATCGTCGGTGGCACTGAACTGGAGGTGCTCGAGCACCTCGGGCGTGAACGCGGGGACGAGGAGCGACTGGCCCTGCGTGAGGACGCGAGTCGCCATGGGCGGTCGCTCGCGACCTGCGGGCGAGCGCACGTAATCGGCGACGCGGCTCGTGAGCGGTGCCGCGCCCTCGAGCGCAAGGCACTCGAGCGTGCCGTTTGGGTGCTGGGCCCAGATGAGCGAGACGTCCCCGACCCTCGGGACGCAGAGGCTGACGGCGCGGCGCGCCACGACTTGCACGTCGAGCGAGGAGAGCCCCCGCGAGACCGTGTCGAGGAACGCAGCGCGCAGCGCTGCCGCCTCGGCTTGCGTGTGGGCGCGGGCCGCCAGTGCGGACGAGACGATCTGGCTGACGCTCGTCGCGAAGTCGAGCTCCCGACCGGTCCAGAGCCGCTTGGGGCCGACGTGCTCGTGGCACAGCACGCCGCGGAGCTCACCCTCCGACCACACGGGGACGTCGAGCATCGAGGCGACGCCCCGAGCGGAGCAGTAGTCCCGCAGGCTGCAGCAGCGTGGATCGGTCTGCACGTCGCTCATGTCGAGGACGCGCTGCTCACGGATGGCCCGGAAGTACTCGGGCAGCTCGCGCTCGGTCATCGCGGCGCCATGCTCGAACGACCGAAGGCTCGCGACGTAGCCCGCGTCGCAGCCGATGGTCCTGGTCCCTGCGCAGTAGTGCCAGTAGCTCACGCGTTCGACGGCGAGCGCCTCTGCCTCGTACTCGACGATGCTTCGGATGGCGACGTCCCAATCCATCGCCCCGACCCGTCGAGAGAGCTCGGCGAGACCATCCACGCCATGTTCGGTAAGTCGGCGCCGAAGCCGGTCAAGTACCGCCGTCGCACGCCACGAGAGCCGGGGGTGGCGGAGCCTGGATGACCTTCGCCTCGCCGAGCTTGACTGCGACCGCGTCGAATCCGTGCCCCACAGAGAGTGACAAGCTCAGCGAAGCGCGCCGGAGGGGTTCGAGCCGCCGTCGGGCGCCTCGCAAATGTGGCTCTCCGCGAGGTGCCGGTCGCCATGGCCGTCCCATCGTGCGCGCTCCGGATACGGACACAGCGCGCCAGATTGCTGGACGGCCTTCACCGGGCTGTCGTCGACGTACTTCGTGGCGAGCAGGCGGTCGGGGGCCACGCCACGCTCCACCCAGGCCGTGATGGCCGCGCGCGTGTCGAGCACGTTCGGTCCTCTTCCGCCGTAGCAATGGAGCATGCCCGGAGCCATGAATAAGCGGTAAGACGCGCGCGCATCGCCCATTCGGCGCTCGACGGCATCGTGGTACGCGATGGAGTCGCGCGGCGGCAGGACGGGGTCGAGCCAGCCGTGGTAGTGAATCAGCCTGCCTCCGCGCCGCGCGAACGCGCCCAGGTCGGGGTTCGAGGGGTTGAGGATCGCGGCGAGCTTGGCGTCGGTCGTGGCCACGTCGCGGGCGAGATCCAGCTGGCGCACGTCATAGCCGGGCCGCTGGAACACCATGCTGGAGAAGAACGTCGCGGCGAGGCGGTACTGGCCCGAAGCGCCGTCAGCTCCGGGCCCGCTGCCTGTGATCCACGCCGCCCAACCGTCGGGGTCGGGCCCGGGGGGCTCGCCTTCGCCGCCTGGTTCGAAGCCCGGCTCGATCGAGGCGCCGGTGCGAGGATCGGTGGCTCCCGCGTAGATCTTCCGGAGGGCCGCGATCTGGGGGTCACTGAGGCAGCCGGGAGCGTCGCCCCCCTTGCATCGCAGAGCGGCGGGGTCGAAGCGGCACGACAGCGGATCCTGGATGACGCCGTCCTGGTCGCCGCACGCGGCCATCGCGGCGGCCTCGATGGCGGGGAGCTTGGCGCGAGGGATGTAGCTGGCTGGCGATGCGACGAGCGCGAGGAAGTTCCAGGCGAACCCGAACAGCACGTGCGTCGTGGGGATGGTCGGCGCCCCCGCGACGATGCCGTCGAAGTCGTCCGGGAAGCGCTGGGCCTCCGTGAGCGCCTCGCGCCCTCCGTCCGAGCAACCGCTGAAGTACGAGAAGCGCGGCGCCCGCCCCGTATACGCGCGGACGATGGCGATGGCCGCATCGTGCGTCTCCTTCACCGCGCGATAACCGAAGTCGATCACCTTCTCCGGGTGACCGATCGCCCAGCTCGCGTCGGCGGGGCCCGCCTCGTGACCGTCGTCGGTGCCCGCCGTCGCGTATCCGGCCGCGAGGGGCTCGAACATGTCGCCCTCGGGGATCCTGCCGGCGAAGGCTCCGTTGCCCACCTGCTCGAAGCGCCCGTTCCATGCGTCACCGACCGGGATGGCGACCTCGAAGCGGATGTCCGAGTCGGACGTCGGGTGCGACGATCCCAGGACCTTGCAGTACGCGGGCAGCCGCAGCGTACCTTGGTCGATGCCACGCGGCCCCGAGCGAGGCTCGTTGGAGGCGGGCACGACGCGCGCCTCCGTGATGGCGCCGTGCGGCAGTTGAAGGGATGTCAGACCTTCGCACGGGACGGACGGCGCCGGGTTGGACGGCGCGGCGTCCGAGGTCGAGGCAGCCTTCTCCGAACGGCAGCCGGCCAGTGACCCCAGCAACCACAAGAGGGTGACGAGACGCACTGCGCGGGGAGACACCCGCCCCACGCTCACACTTGGGTCCCGGGGCGTCAACCCGGGTTCACCGCGTTCGTGATCGCGGCGTCAGGGCAGCCCAGCGCTTCGGCGGCCTTCCGAAGCGACTTCGCAGATCCTCGTGCTGGCTCGAGCGTTGCTCAGTGGCGCCGGCATGCGATTTCTTGGCAGGCGGGTGGTGTTCGCAGGGGCGACGATCCTCGGATTGCTGGCGTGTTCCGCTTCGAACTCCGAGGACTCGGGAGGATTCATCGGAGAACCGGGAGTGTCGGGGCCGGGGTCGACTTGCACCGAGGACGCGGGCGTTCTGACGCCCATCGGACCGCAGGGGTGCGGAGCCAACCAGACGGTGGCGTATCGGAGGCCACTCGCAGGCTCGGGCGCCAGCGCGATCACGAGCGCATCCGGCACCGCCAACAGCGCCCAGCCCGCGATGGTCACCGCGTGCACGAATACGAAGTGCGCTCCGGGGCAGGTCGCCGTCGTGACCTACCAGGCCAGCGCGCCAAGCGCGCCGTTGTCGACGGACGGCGGCGGTTCGGGCGATGCGGCGATGGCCTTCGGAGAGGGCGCGGCCCCCGTCGTGGACGGTGGCGCGGCCCTCGTACCCGACGGGGCGGGCTCCGTCGCGGACGCTGGCGCAGTACCCACGGCAGAGGGTGCCGCACCCCTGCCCGACGGCGAAGCGCCGGACGCCTCGGCCCTCGCCACCGGGGACGCGTCGGATGACGCGACTGGGAGCGCCGGCGACGCCGGCGTCATCGGCATTCCCTGTGGCGCGGTCGTCACCTGCATCACTCCGCCCCCGACATGCCCCGAGGGGCAATCGCCGTCGTACACACCAAGCGGCAAGTGGCACTGCATGCCGGACTGCGACCCGAACAACGGCAACACCGTGCTCATCACGTACGGCGCCACGTACGGCAACACCAGCATCTGCGCCCCCGCGCCTCCGACGACCGCGTGCTCGACGCAAGGGCAAGTGTGGACGTGGGACTACCAGAACGAGGCGTGGGTCTGCGCAGCCGAGTGCGATAACGGCCAGTACGACCAGCACGCCTACGGCGGGCAAACGGTCTGCGTGCCCTGCTGACCGCACCGAGAGCAACGGAGAGGGCGTCTTCGACGCCTGCGTGCGGCCGCGAGCCCAAGGAGCACCGCCGCTGCGGCAGCTGCTTCGATGCCGGTTCGCGAGCGGCCTACGGCGCACCCCGACCGTCCCGGAGCCTCGAGATCCCCGACGACGTCACCGCCATCGACGGAACCTGTGCCGGAGCCCAACGCAGCGCCCGAGCTCGAACCCGATCCGGGTCCCGATCCTGATCCCGACCCCGATCCCGAACCCGAGCCGGAACCGGATCCCGAACCGGCGTCCGAGCCCGGTGCGGTCGTGATCCCGAAGAACTGCGCCGAGTAGGTCACGCTGCAGAGTCCTTCCGCGCTGAAGAACGCCGCGTCCATGCCGCAGCCATGCGACGGGTCGATCGCCACGGCGTGGGTCATCCCGGTGATCGTGTACGTCTCGACCGATACTGCCCCCGAGCCGTCGGCGTACTCGGCGTGCGCGGCACCATTCACGGTGTCGGTCTTCGTCGGCGTCGAGCTCGCCCCCGTCAGGTTGGTCCACTGCGCGACGAGCGCGGGCTGGTTCGCCGGGGCCACGATCGTGTCGGCCGTGCCCTCCCAGATCGAGATGCGCGGGTACGGGCCTGCGTAGCCCGGGTAAGCGTTCCTCACGAGCGTCCCCCACTGCTGCGCGGTGTTCTGCGGGGGGCTGGACATGCACGTCTCCGTGCAGCCGAACGCGAGACCCTCGAACGACGAGCCGGCGGCGAATACGTCCGGGTACAGCCCGAGCAAGACGACCGCGTACCCGGCGCCCGCCGACATGCCGTTCACGAAGACGCGCTTGGAGTCGATCGAGTAGTGCGCCTTCATCCAGTCGACCATCTGGATCACCGACGCAGCCTGACCCTGCCCGCGCGTGGCGTCGGCGCTGCTCTGCCCGAACCAGTCGAAGCACGAGCCTTGGCCGTCCTGGGGGTAGAGGACGTAGAACCCCTCTTGGTCGGCGAGCGTGTTCCACCCCGCGTTCACGTAGTCACTCGCGGTCTCCGTGCAGCCGTGCAGCGCGACCACGAGCGGCGCGTTGGCCGGCACGTTCTGCGGCGCGTACGTGTACATGAGGAGGCTGCCCGGGTTCGTGCCGAACGAGGTGACCTGGGTCAACGTGTCGACGGCCTGGGTCGTTTGGCCGACGGGCTCGGAGCTCGGACCCCCTGCCGCACACGACGAGAGGGCGGCGCCGAGCGCCAGGATGCCGAACGAGCGGTGAGCGTGCATGCGGGTCGACATTGAACGGCTCCTCCGTTTCGGGCTGACGCGTCGCCGACGACGCGGCGACGAATCGGGTGGCCCCCCGAGAACGATTCAGCCGCCGCCGCCCGCGTCCACGGGGACGGGGCAGGCGTTCTGCGTCGTCGCGAAGCAGACGCCGGAGCCCGTGTCGCAGCAGTTGGTGCCGCCGCCCTGCACCGGCGGGCACGCCGCCTGGCACTGCGAGTCCGACGTGCAGCTGCCGCACGTGCCGCCGCCGCTGCTGCTGCCCGACGAGCTTCCACTGCTGCTGCTGCTGCCGCTGCCGCTGCTGCTCCCCGAGCTGCTGCCCGACGAGCTGCTGCTGCTGCCGCTGCCCGAGCCGCTGCTCGAGAGCCCACCGCCGGAGCCGCTGCCGCTGCTCGCGCCTCCGGAGCTGGTCCCGCCGCTGCTGCTGAAGCCACTCTCCGTTCCGCCCTCGGAGTAGTCGCCGAACGAGGGCTGATTGGAATCGCCGGACCCGCAGGCAGCGGCGGTGAACGCGAGGGAGACAGCGAGAGCACCGAACATCGCGAGCTTCATGAACGCGCTGGACGGAGCACGTCACATGCCACGGCCCAATGCCTCGCCGTCGGGCGAAGACGCGCGTAGCTGCGTCGCGCGTGACGCGCGGCCCGGCATGCGAGGACCGCGTCGCGGGCGACGCACCCTGCTACGGTGCGTCCCCATGAAGACGCTGGGGCTCATCGGCGGCATCACCTGGCTATCGACGGTCGAGTACTACCGCGCCATCAATCAGCAGGTGAACGCCCGCCTCGGTGGGCACCACTCGGCGAAGATCGTCCTCTACTCGGTCGACTTCGCCGAATTCCAGCCGCCAGCGCCGGACGACGAGGTGGGCTGGGCGGACATCGCCCGACGCTTCGGCGACGCAGCCGCTCGCCTCGAAGGCGCCGGCGCGGAGGGGCTCCTCCTGTGCGCGAACACCCCGCACAAGGTCGCGCCGGCCATCCGGTCTCGCACGCGCGTTCCGCTGGTGCACATCGCCGAGGCGGCTGCAGCTGCCGTCGCGGCGCGGGGAATCGACCGGGTCGCGCTCCTCGGCACGCGCCCCACGATGGAAGCGGCGTTCTACCCGGAGCTCCTCGGCGCACGCGGCGTCGAGACGATGGTGCCGGATCCCGACGATCGGGCTTGGATCCACGGCTCGATCTTCGCGGAGCTCACGAAGGGTGTCTTCACCGATGCGACCCGCGCGCGATACGTCGCGGTGATCGAGCGGCTCGTGGCCCGCGGCGCGAAGGGCGTGGTCCTGGGCTGCACGGAGATCCCTCTGCTTCTCCGCGAGGGCGACTGCGCCGTCCCGACGTTCGACACGACGCTCTTGCACGTCGGTGCCGCCGTCGACTTCGCCCTCTCCGGTTGAACCCGCGAGCACGAACCAGGTGACGCGGCATCCTCACCACGTGCCGCCAGGTGCAGTGACTCTCTTCCGGATGAGGCTCAGGCTGCTCAGGCCGTATCCTGCGCCTCGCGACGTTCTCGTGGGACGACTGCCGCTGGCCGCTCCGGCACGTGCCCGTCGATCGCGGGACGCCTGGTCCACGACCAGCGGCCAAAGCCGATTGCACCGAGAGCACACACGGCGCCCCCGATGGCGATGACGAGGCAGGGGCCCAGAGCCGTCGTGACGGATCCCGCGATGACGGAGCCCACGGGAGCAAAGCCCATGAAGATCATGAACCAGATCGCCATCACACGACCACGAAGGGCATCGGGGGTCATGGTCTGGATGAGCGTGTTCGTCGAGGTGAGCTGGACCATGCTGGCCACGCCCATCGGGATCAAGATCGCGATGGCCATCCAGAGCGTTCGTGCCTGCGAGAAGAGCACGAGAAGCACGCCGAACGTCGCGCAGGCGCCGGCGATCCGACGATAGGAACTGGCACCGCGATGCGATGCGAGGACGAAGCCTGCGAGAACGGCGCCGAGTCCCGGGGCGCCCATCAGGAAGCCGAGGGTTCGCGCGTCGCCGTGCAAGATGGTCGTGGCGAAGACCGGCATGAGTGTCGCGAACGGCAGGCCGGCCAGCGCGGTCAGCGCGAGCAACATGAGGACGGCGCGCACCCCCTCGCTGGTCGCTGCAAACCGAAAACCCTCGTGCAGCCGGGACCACATGGACTCGCGAGCCGGACTCTTCGTCGGAGGCGGCAAGTCCCGCATGGCGAGGAGGCCCGCAATCACCGCGAGGAAGCTCACGCCGTTCACCAGGAAGCACCACCCCTCGCCGAGCACCTTGATGGCACCCCCCGCGATCGCGGGGCCGATGAAACTCGCGCCCGTGACCATCGTCGTGTTGAGCGCCACTGCGCTCGCCAGGTTCTCGCGCCCGACCATCTCGGGGACGAACGCATGGCGGGTCGGGCTGTCGATGGCGTTCACCGTACCGAGAAGAGCCGCGAGGACGAGGATGTGCGCGACCCGGACGTGGCCACTCAACGTCAGGGTCGCGAGCACGAAGGCGAGCATCATCGCCGACGACTGGGTGACCACCAGGATGGTGCGTCGCCGATGACGGTCGGCGACCAAGCCGCCGAGCGAAGCGAAGAGGAAGGCAGGCGCCTGCTGACAGAATGTCGCGACTCCGAGCCAGAACGCCGAGCCGGTGAGGCGATACACGAGCCAGCTCTGCGCGACCGACTGCGTCCAGGTGCCGATGAGCGACACGAGCTGGCCGGACACGAACAACCGATAGTTTCGGCGCTCGAGAGCCAGCCGGAGGCCTGCCCATCTACTGGTGGCGTCCGCCATGGTCTCCGGGACGGAGCCTACTCGCCGCGACCCCGGGCGCGCTCGAGATTCCGGCGATCAGCGCGAGGAAAGGACAGGACGCGACGCCGCGGCCGAGGCGCGCTTGCCTTCGATGCCGCATGCCGGCGCGGGGGTGGCCTTGAGCGCATTGACCTGCGCGACGAGCGCGTCGATCTGACGCTGCTTGGCGGCCATCTCGAGATCCGTGTAGCCGCAACCCGAGAGCATCGCCGCCGTCCCGACAATCGCTCCGCACACCATCCACTTGAGCATGGGGCGGCCTTGCCCCGCCCATCGCGGTTGGCAAAGTTTCCGGGGATGGATGAGAAGCCGACGGCTCGCAGCGGCTCCCGGACGGCAGATCCGAGCAAAGCGTCCGAGTCGTCTTGCAACGGCAAAACGTCGCCGAACAACACCGATTCGTGGCGGGGCCCACGTATCCTTCGCGCCGTCCCCTACGTTCTTCTCTCGTCATGAGCACTCTGCCGCAGGTTCTCCGGGCGTCGTGGGACGACTTCGTCCGCGAATGCGAGTCGCTCCGGCCCGACCTCTACCGCTATTGCCGTCATCTCACGCGGAGCCCATGGGACGCGGAAGACCTCGCGCAGGACACGCTCGCCCGCGCCTTCGTCACCCTCGCGCAGATGGGCGACGCGCCGCCGAACCCCCGCCCGTGGCTCTTTCGCGTCGCGTCGAACCTCTGGATCGATCGCATGCGGCGTGTGCGGCGCGAGACGTCACTCGACGAAGAGCCGTCGACGTCGAGGGATGCGCGCAGCGTGCGCGAGGCGGCGGGCACACTGCTCGGTCAGCTCTCGCCGCAAGAGCGCGCGGCAGTCGTGCTGAAGGATGTCTTCGATCTCTCGCTGGAAGAGACGGCGGAAACGCTCGGGACGACCGTCGGCGCAATCAAGGCGGCACTTCATCGCGGGCGCGGCAAGCTCCAGGACCCCGCGCCCGAGGCGCCGGCACCGCCACCCGCCGTCCTGGATGCATTCTGCGACGCGTTCAACGCCGGCGACATCGATCGTCTCGCGGCCCTGCTCCTCGTGAACGCTTGGGTCGAGGTCGTCGGGGCGACGACCCAATACGGACGCGAAGCGGCGAAGGGCACGGTGCTCTGGGGAATGCTGTTCGGTGCCTCGCGGATGCCGGACACGCTCGGCAAGCCGCCGCGCGTCGAGCTCCGTGCTCACCGTGGAGAGTGGATCCTCGTTCACTTCTACGCCCACGAAGGCGGCGAGGCAGTGCGTGCGCTCACGCGTGTCACGGCCACGCCGGACGGCGTCGCGCACGTCGCGAACTACTTCTTCAACCCCGAGCTGGTCGCCGAGGTGTGCGCCGAGCTCGCCCTTCCCTGGCGCTCGAACGGGCGCGACTGGTGCAAGTCATGATTCTCCATTTCCATCCCTTCGCGTCGTTCTGCCAGAAGGTCCTGATTGGCCTCTACGAGCTCGAGATCCCGTTCGAGCGCAACGTCGTCCATCTCGAGAAGCCCGAGGAGCGCGCCGCGCTCGCGAGGCTCTGGCCGTTCGCGAGGTTTCCGGTGATCGAGGACCGCGGCAAGGTCGTGGCCGAGTCGAGCATCATCCTCGAGTACCTCGCCGGCGGCCGTCTGATCCCCAAGGACCCCGAGCGCGCCCTCGAGTGTCGCCTCCGCGATCGCTTCTTCGATCTCTACGTCGCCGATCCGATGTCGAAGATCGTCACCGACAATCTCCGGCCCGAGGGCCATCACGACGGATTCGGCGTCGAGGAAGCCCGGAAGCTGCTCGCGACGGCCTACCGCGTCGCCGACGGATGGCTCGCGGGGCACGAATGGGCGGTGGGCGACACGTTCACGATGGCGGACTGCGCCGCGGCGCCGGCGCTCTTCTACGCGAACCTCGTGCAGCCGTTCGGCGACTCTGCGAACGTCGCGGCGTACTTCGCGCGCCTGGAGAAGCGCCCGTCCTACGCACGCGTCCGCGCCGAGGCGGAGCCGTACATGAAGCTCTTTCCTGGCTGAGCCTCTGAGCCACGGGGTACGGCACTTGCTGCACCGGTCAGCGGAGGTTGGCCGTGACGAGGAGAGTGATCCTCACTTGCGTCGCCGCCCTGGCGACTCTGAGCGCGAGCGGCCTCGCGCATCCCAGCTCGATCGATGCCGCCGCGACCGCGCTGTCCCCGCTCTCGAAGACGATTGCGGGGGAGCCGCTCGCGTACCCGAACACTCCCGAACCGGTCGTCTCCTCCGGCGTCGTGACGATCCCTCCCGGAGGAGTGACGGAATGGATGACGCACCCGGTCCCTGCGTATCTGTACGTCCTCG
>Ga0335069_10007770_pt1 | contig 15448 bp, 12 predicted proteins | sample Lox_Sample_11_FD_206714 | JGI IMG/M metagenome (GOLD analysis project Ga0335069, IMG submission 206714) | Soil microbial communities from Loxahatchee National Wildlife Refuge, Florida, United States - Lox_Sample_1.1 | ecosystem: Environmental > Terrestrial > Soil > Wetlands | place: USA... | reverse complement strand
TGATTCCTCTCATCCAACGCAAGACCGACCGGGGTTGGCAAAAAGAGGTCATCGACAACGTCCGGGATTGGTGGAAGGTCATCGAAGCACGCGCCATGAATGACGGCAACCAGGGTTTGCTGAACCCCGAGCGCGTGTTTTGGGAATTGAGCCCGCGACTGCCGGATGGCTGCATCCTGACCGCCGACAGTGGCACCGCGGCCAATTGGTTTGCGCGCGACCTCAAGGCCCGACGGGGCATGATGGCGAGCGGGAGCGGCAATCTCGCCTCCATGGGACCCGCGGTACCCTACGCGGTCGCGGCCAAGTTCTGCTTTCCCGAGCGGGTGTGCATCGCCCTGACCGGCGACGGAGCGATGCAGATGAATGGGCTCAACTCGTGCATCACCGTGGCCAAGTATTGGAAGGAGTGGAAGGATCCGCGCTGGATCACGTTGGTGCTCAACAACCGCGACCTCAACCAGGTCACCTGGGAGCAACGGATCCTGACCGGCGACATCAAGTTCGACGCCAGCCAAGACCTGCCTGACTTCCCCTACGCAAAGTTCGGCGAATCACTCGGTTTCCGCGGCATTCGCGTCGAGAAACCCGAGCAACTCGCCGAGGCATGGACAGTTGCGCTATCGAGCAACCGCCCCGTGATCATCGAAGCCATCACGGATCCCGATACCCCAACCCTGCCGCCGCACATCACGCTCGCACAGGCCAAGCACTTCACCGAGACCATCCTGCGTGGCGATCCCCACGAGGCCGGCATCATCAAGCAAGCCATCAAGGGCGTCGCCGAGGCAATCGTTCCCCACAAAGACAAGTAGCACTGTACTACTAAGCTCACGTTTCTTCGCACGACGCGAAGATCTCATCGCACCGGATCCGGATTTCACCACCGAGGCCACAGAGACCACAGAGCCGGACAGGAAGGAAAGGGTTCGGATCAGATCCGGAACCGTCAGATTCTCAGTGGCCTCTGTGCCCTCTGTGGTGAAATCCGGTTTAGGCGATGGAGCGGTTTTGGTGACGGCCGGCAGCCCGCGTTGTGGCCTCTGTGGTGAAAGTCCGGAGCGTCACGTTCGCGCGTGGTGGCGCATCCAAGTCCGGCGTCTGGGGTTGGTCGAGAGCGTCGCTTGCGAGATGCGAACTTCACTCGTGGTCAGTCTCCTCATCTTCGTGGTGTTGGCCTTGGTCAGCGCCGGGGTGGTGGTGACCCTCATGCCGTATCTCAGCCGAGCCGAGATCGCAGGGGAGCTAGCCGGTGTCGCCCCGGTGGCGGCCAAGCCACTCGTGCCGACCGCCCAGTATTTCCCTCCCGGCCCAGGCGCGGCACCGCCTTCTCAGCAAAAGCAGGTGTTGCGCGGCCAGGACTTGTTGGCCAATACGCGCACGCGGCTCGCCAGCGACGTGGGCAACAGCCTGTCGTGCAATAGCTGCCATTTCGCATCCGGGTTGAGCAGCGGTGGTCGCAACAACGGGTTTTCACTGGTCGGCGTCGCCGCCGCACCGCCGAGCGATGACATGCCCTTCGACCTGGAGGCACGTATCGACACCTGCTTTCGGCGCAACCTGGACGGCCACGCCCCCGCGCACGGCAGCGTGGAGCTCGAGGCCATGCTCGCCTACCTGCGCTGGATCTCGAGCGGCATTCCGTACCTGACCGACGTGCCCTGGCTGAAGCCGCAGCCACTGGCCGGCGACCGGCCGGCCGATCCCGAAGCCGGGCAGCAAACCGAACGGCAAGTGTGCGCCCCCTGCCACGGGGATCATGGACAAGGCACTCGGATCGCGCCCGCCACCCACGGCCCGGCGTCGTTCACCGGACAGTCGAACCTTCTCGCGGTCGGCGTGCTCGAACGCTTCCTCTACGACAACATGCCGCGCGGCAATCCCAATCTGAGCGTGCAAGCGGCCGCCGACGCGGCCGCCTACCTGCGCGGGCAAGCCCGGCCGAACCCCAAGTAACGGTAGGTGAAGCCGGTGTTCCCTCCCTTCCGTGCCTCATTCCTCGGCGCCGGCATGGTGATCGGGACCAACGCGATCACGCACATGGTAATCGCACAGGGGGTCGCGGTCGGTCTGTTTTCCACGCTGGGCTTGTTGGACTGGTATGGGCTGCGCAGGGGTTACGGCACGGGAGACGCGTGGGACGCCATGCTCAAACGGCTGCTCACCTTCAGCGCTGTCGTGGCGAGCGTCGCGGGCGCGGTGACCGGCGCCGGGATCTGGTTCACCATCGGTTCGCTCGCGCCGCGCGCCACCGCGTCGATGCTGCGGGTTTTCCTGTGGCCTTGGTTCATCGAGTGGCTGGTCTTCGTCGTCGAGGCAGTATTGCTGATTGCTCTCTACTTTGCCTGGGACTGGCTGGGACGGCACCGCCTCATGCGCAGTCTGCTCTTTATCGCTTACGGTCTCTCGGCCTTTTTCTCGGCGTTTCTCATCACCGGCATCATCGGCTTCATGCTGACGGTGGGCAACTGGCCCGAACACCCGACGCTGGCCACCGCCTTCTTCAACCCGTCATTCGCACCGCAACTCCTCGCGCGTCTCGCAATTGCGGGCGTGGCCGGCAGTGTGATTGGCATGGGCGTTCTGCTGTTGCCCGGGCACGAACGGGAACCGCAAGCGGCGGCGCTCGGGCCTTTCGGCGCCATTCTGCTGGTTTGTCTGCTGGTCTTCGCGGGGGCGGTGACCTGGTACTTCTCGGTAGTACCGGATTTCTACACCACGCGCACCGTGTTCGCGGTGCTCACGCAACACCTGTCGAGCACGCCGCTGCTGTTCTATGCGGCCAATGCGCTCGCCGCCCTGTTGCTGCTGGCCGCGGCTTTGCTTGCGCTGGCGCGCCGGGTGCGCCCTTCACGCTGGCTGGTCGTCCCCGGCTTGATCGCCGCGATTGCCTTCATCGCCGAGATGGAACGCGTGCGCGAGTTCATCCGCGGGCCCTACCTGATGCCGAGCCACATGTACGTCAGCGAGGTCTTGCTGCCCGAGCGCTTCCTCAATGCCGGACGCGGCATGCTGGCGGGCGACTACTGGTACCAGCGCGCGCGGCGCACGCCCGATCTCGATCAAACCGGGGTCGAATTGTTCAACGGCAACTGCGCTACCTGCCACACCGTCGGCGGCATCAACAACATGCGCACGCGTGTCGCCGGGCGCAGTCAAGACGGCATTCGTGTGTTGCTCGATCACACCCACGAGCTGGTGTCGTTCATGCCGCCGTTCTCCGGGAGCCCGAAAGAGGCCGACATCATGGCGCGCGTCCTCTATCGCCTGGGGCAGGGCCAGGCCCAGCTCAAGTCACACAGCCGGATGCTGGCGGGAGCGCCATGACCAGGCTGACCGACATCGTGCTTCCTCCTCCAATCAGCATCGGTTGGTTGCATGGCCTGCTGTCGTTCACCTTCGCGCTGCACTTTCTCTTCGTGTTGCTGACCCTGGGCACGGCGTTCTTCGCGACCGTGTATTACGTGGTCGGGCAATGGACCTCGGCAGATTGGCTGCGCCACTGGGACCGAGATTTCCTGGAATGGTTCTTCGCGCACAAGAGCCTGGCGATCGTTCTCGGCGTGGGACCCATCTTGCTCATGCAGGTTGGCAACAGCATCCCGTTCCTCACCGCTGTCAATTTGGTGGCCCCCCTGTGGATGCTCATCATCGTCTGCTTGATTGGCGCGCTCGCGCTCTACGAATGGCAACACCGGCGAAAACGCGAGCGCCGTTGGCTCTTCTTGCTGGTCAGCACCGTGGCGCTCTTTCTGTTGGTCTACGTGCCCGCGACCTTCGTGGCGGTGCTGACCTCCACCGAACGTCCGGGCATCTGGGCCGCCGCGATGAAGCTGGGTAGCGCGCTGCCCGGGCCCGCGACCTTGCACTGGGCGCTGCGCCTGTTGCACGTGCTGGGCGCTTCCGTCCTGGTGACCGCGGCGGTTCACTACCTGGGCGTGGCGCGGAATGAGGACAGGCGCCGGCATATGCTCGGCTGGATGGCGGGCGGCTTGGCTTTTCAGTTTGTCGGTGGCGTCGGCCTTTACGCCAGCGTGCGCCCACCGCCTGCGGTCCTTCCCACCGTGATCGTGGCCATCGGGGTTGCCGCGGCCGGCCTCCTGGGCTTCGTCACCTCATTGTGGCGAACGAATCCTCGCCCCGCTCGGGTCTTGGTGGGGCTCCTGCTCTCCTTGGTCTTGATACCCATGCTGATGACACGGCAGATCTTGCAGGACCGCGTGCTGCTTCCGCTGGTGCAGGATCTGCGCGAGAACGCGGTCCTTCACAGCTCGGCGCTCGCGCCCTATCGCGGCGCCGCGCAAGCCGCCTTTGCCGCGACCCTGGCGGTTCCTTACAACAATGCCCTCGCGATCTACACGAGGAGCTGCTCCTTCTGTCACGGCGCCGTCGGCAACGGCCAGGGCGATTCGGCTGGTGAGCTCGTGGTTCGACCCGAGAACCTGACTGAGATCAGGCTGACCCAGGACAAGCTTCACGAGATCCTGCGCGAGGGGGTACGGGGCTCGGCCATGCCGGTTTTCGACTTCTACCTGAAGGACGAGATCGCGCTGCTGCGCGGCTTCTTGCGCGAGAAGGTGGGTTTGCGCGAGCCGGTGGAGGTGGCGGCTCGTCCGCAACCGGCAGCCGCCACCGGCGCGGCCAAACAGCTCTTCGACGGCACGTGCTCGGTGTGCCACGGCTCCGACGGGCGCGGCAGCGCCACCGGGCTCGCCTTTGCGCCGCCGGTGCCCGACCTGACTCGCCTGTCGGTCACCCCGGCCTACGGCTTCGCGGTGGTGAGCGAAGGCTACCCAGGCACCATGATGCGCTCGTTTGCCAGCGAGCCCGAGGAGGTACGGCACGCGGCCGTCGCGCTGATTCAGGAATTCTACCTCGGTCGCCGGGTCCCTGTTAGCGAGCCGCAACCGGACGGAGGAACATAGCGTGCCTCCCTTCACTCCCGCCAGCAACACGCGATTCTGGATCGTGTTCGTTCTGGTCGGGTTGAGCGGGACCGCGGCCCTCGGGTTGCCCATGTTTTTCGTGCGCGAGCCGATGGAAACCGCTCAATACCAAGCCCCCGAGCAGCCAATCCCATTCGACCATCGCCACCACGCGGGTCGCGACCAGATCAATTGCTTCTACTGCCATCCACACGCGCGCAGCGAGGCCAAGGCCGACGTGCCGACCATCGAGCGCTGCATCGGTTGCCACCAACAGATCTGGACCGAGAGCCCCATGCTGGCGCCCGTGCTGCGGGCCTTTGCCAGCAACCGGCCCATCGTGTGGACACGGGTAAACCAGCTGCCGGACTTCGTGTACTTCGACCACTCCATGCACATTCACCACGGCGTGGCTTGTGTCACTTGCCACGGCCCAGTCGAGCAAATGGCGCGGGTGTCACAGCAGGCACCCCTGCTCATGAAATGGTGCCTCGACTGCCACCGCGCCCCCGAGGCGTACCTGCGGCCGCGCGAGCTGGTCACTTCGACTGTTTGGGAGCCCGAGCAGCCCCCGGCCGTGGTGGGCGCGCAGCTTGCTTCGGCGTACGGCACCCGGCGAGTCACCCACTGCACCGCATGTCACCGATGAGACCCAGTAAGCACAATGCCGCCAGAACCACGCCGCAGCCGGCGGCGGTCGGGCTAATTGGACGCCGAGCGGACGGGTTCTCGCGGCGGGATTTTCTCGGCCTGCTGGCGGCCAGCGCGGCCGCGGTGCCCGGATGCCGGCGCATGGTGCGCGAGCGCATCGTCCCGTACGTGAGGCGGCCCGATGCGGTCCGTCCCGGCGAGCCGACGACCTATGCCACCAGCATGGTGCTCGACGGCTACGCCACCGGTCTGCTGATCGCCTGCCGTGAAGACCGCCCCATCAAGGTCGAAGGCAATCCCGATCACCCGGCCAGCTTGGGCGCGGCCGGTGCCGTCGCGCAGGCCTCGCTTTGCGGCCTCTACGATAACGATCGCGCCCGAGACGTCACCTTTCGCGGCCGGGCCGCGTCCTGGCAGGGCGCGCGCCGCCTGCTGGGCGATCTGCGCGGCGGCGGTGGCGAGGGCCTGCGCATCCTGATGCCTCCCAGCTCTTCGCCTTGGATCGGCGAGCTGGTGAGCCGCGTCGCGCGCGAGCTGCCGGCCGCGCGCTTCGTCTTCTATTCCGCGATGGGCGCGGGACAAGGATGGCCGGGCGGCCCGCTCAGCCGCGGGCAGCCCCTTCTCGAGCTGCTCAACGACTTTTCACGCGCCGACGTGGTGCTCTCGCTCGACGCGGACTTCCTCGCGCAAGGACCGTTTTGGTTGCGCTACGCCCGTCAGTGGGCCACCCGGCGCGATCCCGAAACGGCGATGAGCCGGCTCTACTGCGCGGAGAGCGCCATGAGCGTGACCGGCAGCATGGCCGACCACCGGCTCGCCGTGCGACCGAGCGAGATCGTTGCCATCGCGTTGGGCGTGGCGGCCGACGTTTCCGCCATATGGCCCGGCGTGAACAAGGGCTCGGCGCTCGCCGCGCTTCTGGCGAAGCACCGAACCAAGGATCCGTGGATCAGCGCTGTGGCCCGTGATCTGGTTCGCGCGGCCGGACGGGGCGTGGTGCTCGCGGGCCCGCGCCAGCCGCCCGTGGTGCACGCAACCGCGCACCTGCTCAATCAATGGCTCGGCAATCAGGGCAAGACCGCATGGACGATTGCCTCGCCACAGGTGTCGAGCAGCCAGGCCATCGAGCTTGCGGCCCTGGTGGAGGAGCTGGGCAAGGGCAAGGTCAAGGCGTTGCTCGCCCTGAACGGTAATCCCGCGTACGCCGTTCCCGCCGAGCGGGAATTCGCTCGGCTCGCCGCCGGCGTGCCGACCTCGCTGTATTTGGGCGATTACCTCGACGAGACCGCCCAGTGCTGTCAGTGGTTCGTTCCGGCCGCACACGATCTCGAATCTTGGGGAGACGCGCGCGCGCTCGACGGCACCGTGTCGCTCATGCAACCGGTCATCGCTGGATTGCGTGAAGGGCGGACACCGGCCGAGATCCTGCTGGCGCTGCTCGACAGCAGCCCGATTCAACCGCGCGAGGCCCTGCGCCAGTTCTGGCGTCGCGGGCGCGGTGCGGCCGCGTTCGAAGCGTTTTGGGAGGAATCGCTGCGCGCCGGTTTGCTGAAGGACACCGCCTTCAAGCCGGTCGACGCCAGCATCGACGAGGGCGCGCTCGTGCAGGCGCTCTCGCGCTTGCCGGCCGCCCAGGGCGAGGAGATGGAGCTCAACCTGTTGCCCGACCCCAATATCCACGATGGGCGCTTCGCCCAGAACGCCTGGTTGCAGGAGTTGCCTGACCCGATCACGCGAATGTGTTGGGGGAATGCGGCCCTGCTCGGCGGGACCACGGCCGCGCGATTGGGCGTGGCGGACGGCGACGTGGTCGAGCTGGCCCTGTCGGGCCGAAAGCTGCGGCTGCCGGTCCTGATTGCGCCCGGTCACGTCGAGCGGGCCGTCACCGTGCACCTTGGTTACGGGCAGCTCGGCCGAGCGCGCACGGCCCGGGGGGTGGGTGCTTCCGCGGCGACCCTGCGCACACTGGCCGCGCCTTGGTTCGCCTCGGGCCTGGTCGTACGCCCGACCGGTCATCGCGAATACCTGACCGTGTATCAGCTTACGATGAGCCAGCACGACCGACCGCTCGCGCTGCACGCAACCCTGGCCCAGTACCGGCAGGACCCGGAGCGTTTTGCGTCTCACCGCAGCTCGCAGACCACGCTCTATCCCAAATTCGATTACACCGGCGCGCAGTGGGTGATGTCGATCGACCTGGGCCTGTGCATCGGGTGTCAGGCGTGCGTGGTGGCGTGCCAGGCCGAAAACAACGTGCCCGTGGTCGGCGCCCACGAGATCCGACGAGGTCGCGCCATGCACTGGCTACGCGTGGACGGCTATCTGGGCAAGCCGGGCGAAGCCATCGCGATGCTGCACCAGCCGATGCCGTGCCAGCACTGCGAGAACGCGCCCTGCGAATACGTGTGCCCGGTCAATGCCACCGTGCACAGCCCCGATGGCTTGAACGAGATGGTCTACAACCGCTGCGTGGGCACCCGATTCTGTTCGAACAATTGCCCATACAAGGTACGCCGGTTCAATTGGTTCAATTGGTACAGCCGGCAAGAGCTCAACCAAGGATCGCTGCGCCTGCAGCGCAATCCCGAGGTCAGCGTGCGTGACCGTGGCGTGATGGAGAAATGCACGTACTGCGTTCAGCGGATTCGTCGCGCCGAGATCGCCGCGCGGCTGGAGGACCGCGCGATTGGCCCGGGCGAGGTGCGCACCGCCTGCCAGCAAGCTTGTCCCACCGGCGCCATCGCTTTCGCCTCGCTCTCGCATCCGGAGAGCCTCGCGGTTCAGCGAAGGCACTCCAAACGCGCATACGAGCTGTTGCATGAACAGGGCACCCGCCCGCGCACCTGGTATCTCGCGCGCATCATCAACTCCAATCCGGAGCTGACCTGACCATGCCGGATCCGTTGATTGTTGGCCGGCCAAGCAACCGCGAGCTGACCGAACAGCTGCTCGGCATCGTGCGTCCGTGGGGCGCAAGCGGAAAGGCGGCGCTGGCGGCGTGCGCGCTCGGGACACTTTGGCTCGGGTTTGCGGTGACCCTGACGGTGGCGACCGGAATCGGCCTGTGGGGCAACAACATCCCGGCCGCCTGGGCGTTCGCCATCATCAATTTCGTGTGGTGGATCGGGATCGGGCACGCCGGCACTTTCATCTCGGCCATCCTGCTGCTGCTCGAGCAGAGCTGGCGCACCTCGATCAATCGCATCGTCGAGGCGATGACCTTGTTCGCCGTCATGCAGGCCGCGCTCTTTCCCCTGTTGCACCTCGGGCGGCCCTGGTTCTTCTACTGGCTGATTCCCTATCCCGCGACCATGGGTGTCTGGCCCAACTTCAAGTCCGCGCTGCCCTGGGACGCGGCGGCCGTGTTCACCTACTTTACCATCTCGTTGCTGTTCTGGTATCTCGGGCTGCTGCCCGAGCTGGCGGCCATGCGCGACTATGTCGGTGGCCGATGGCGGCCGCGCATCTACGGCGTGTTGGCGCTCGGCTGGCGCGGCTCGGCGCATGACCATCGCCACTACCGGTTGGCCTATGGTCTGCTGGCCGGGCTGGCGACCCCGCTGGTGGTGTCGGTGCACAGCGTGGTCAGCTCGGACTTCGCCATCGGCATCGTGCCGGGCTGGCACGCGACGATCTTTCCGCCGTACTTCGTCGCGGGCGCGATTTACTCGGGTTTCGCCATGGTCGCGAATCTGCTGGTGCCCATCCGGCGCGTGTTCGGATTGCACAACGTGATCACGCCGCGGCACTTCGACCTGGTGGCGAAGATGTTGCTGGTGACCGGCTGGATCGTCATCTATTCGTACGCCACCGAATGGTTTTTCGCCTGGTTCAGCGGCGAGCCCTACGAATTCTACCAGAGCTTCGTGGCCCGTCCGAGCGCGACCGGCGCCGTCGTGTTCTGGATGTCGATCGTGTGCAACGTGCTGGTGCTGCAGATGTTCTGGTCGCGGCGAGCGCGGCGCAATCCCTACGCGCTGTGGATTGGCTCTTTCTTCATCCAGATCGGCATGTGGTCCGAGCGCTTCGTCATCGTGGTGCAGTCGCTCGAACGCGACTTTCTGCCCTCGGCATGGCGAGGCTATGCCCCCACCTGGGTCGACCTGAGCATCCTCGGGGGGACGGTCACGTTCTTCCTGCTCTTGTTCCTGGTTTTCCTGCGCTGGATGCCATTCATACCGATGTCGGAGCTCAAGGAATTGGTGGCCAAGCTGAATAGGGCGGAGCGCAAGGCATGATGCGGACCGGGTGCGTGGCGGAGTTTGCCAGCGAGGAGGCCTTGCTCGAGGCCGCGCGAGCCATGCGGGCGCGCGACTACACCCGCCTGGAAGCGTACACGCCGTACCCGGTCGAAGGCCTGGAGCAAGTGCTGGCGCTCAAGCGATCCTGGCTGAACTGGCTGGTCTTCCCGGTGGCGATGTCTGGCGCTGGCCTCGGCTATCTCATCCAATGCTACGTCAACGCCATCAATTACCCGCTCAACGTCGGCGGCCGCCCTCCCCACAGTTGGCCGGCATTCATTCCCATCACCTTCGAAACCTCGGTCTTGCTGGGTGGGGTCTCGGCCTTCGTGTTGTTCTTCTTGTTGGCCCGCCTGCCGCGACTGTGGCAGCCCATCTTCGACTTGCCGGGCTTCAGCTCGGCGAGCGACAACGGTTTTTGGCTGGGCATCGACGGTCGCGATCCGCGCTTTCATCCCGAGCGCACGCCCATTCTGCTCGCCAATTTGGGCGCGGCGCGGGTCGATCGGATCGGCCCGCGCGAGGAGTCGCCGTGAGAGCGCCCGCGTGGCTTGCTTCGCTGGCCTTGCTCGCTGGCTGCAAGTGGCAGTTCGAGCGCATGTTGGTCCAGCACAAAATGCATGACGACGATCCTTTGCGACTGGCTCTGATCGCGTCCGCCCATCTGCGGGACGGGACGCTGGAGCATCGCCTGCCGCCCGGCTTCGCAGCGCCGCCTGGCGAGGACCCGGCCGCCTTCCTGACCGGTTGCCAGGCGGGCGGCTATGTCGAGCAGGTGCCGATCCTGGTCACCGAGGCCGTGCGGCGCGAGGGTCGCGACGGATTCCTCACGTTCTGCGCGGCCTGCCACGGCCCGCAGGGCAATGGCGAGACTCCCGTGGCCCAGGCCATGACGATCAGCAAGCCGAAGTCACTGGTGGCCAATCCGGTGCGCAGCTATCCGCCCGGCCGCGGCTTTCGCACGATCACGCTCGGATACAAGCGCATGCCGTCGTACCGGCAAGAATTGAATCCGCTCGAGCGTTGGGCCGTCGTCGTCTATCTGTGGACCCTGCAATCGGCCTTGCCACCGGGCAATGCGGGGGAACCGGCATCGGTATCACCGGGTCCAGTTTGCGAGGGAGGCAAGCCATGAAATTCCCACGCGCGCCGGCAGGCACATTCATCGTCCTGGCCGCCGTCGGTTGGATAGGTACGGCCATCGGTTTCTGGCTCGACACCCGCCACACCTTCTTTTCGTACCTGGCCGCCTATGTCTGGCTCATGGCGCTGGCTTTCGGCGCGCTGGCTTTTCTCGCGATGGTTCATGCGATGAATGCGACCTGGCCGGTCGTGGTGCGCCGCCTGGCCGAGGGCATAGCCGCGAGCTTGCCGCTGTTCGCGCTCTTGTTCGTGCCCATCTTCGTCGGTATCGGGTCGCTCTATCCGTGGCAGACGCCCGAGCAGTTCGGCGATCCGCACCTGCGCGAGCTGGTCATCCACCGCCGGGCCTACTACAACGTGCCGTTCTACGTCGTCCGTTGGGTCGTCATCTTTGCCACCTGGACCGTCTTCGCTTGGCTATTCTGGAAATGGTCCGTGCGTCAGGAGAAGGAGCCCGGTGAGGCCTTGCACATGCGCCTGTGCCATGCCGGGACCGCGGCGCTGATTCCCCTCGGACTGACTGCCACGGTGGCCGCACACGACTGGCTCATGTCCCTGACTCCGACCTGGTACTCGACAATCTACGGATTCTATTTCATGGCCGGCAGCGTGCTGGGCGGTGTCGCGTTGACCACCCTGATCGCCGTGTTCGTACAAGGCCGCGGCGGCTTCCCGGTCTTACGGCCGTCTCACCTGCACGCGCTCGGCCGTGTCTTGCTCGCGTTCGTATCGTTCTGGGGTTACATCGCCTTCTTTCAGTTCATGCTCATCTGGATCGCCAACCGTCCGGCCGAAGGCGCCTGGTTCGTGCACCGGGAGATGGGCGCGTGGCGCAGCTTCAGCCGCGGCTTCGTCGCCGGGCATTTCGTGGTTCCTTTCGTGTGCCTACTCTCGTTTCGTCTCAAGCGGTCGGGACCCCTCATGGCGCTGCTCGCGGTCTGGATTCTCGTGTTTCGCTACATCGACGCCTACTGGCTGGTCATGCCCGCGTATTTGCCGGGCATTCTGCCTTGGAGCTGGATCGACGCGGCCACGCTGTTGGCGCTGGGAGGCACCACCGGCGCTTTCGGCATCTGGCTGTTACACCGCCACCCGCTGGTGCCCGCCGGCGATCCCGCGCTGGCTCGCGCCCTCGAGTACGAGTCGCGCTGAAACGGCCGCGCGGAATTGCCGCGAACCGGTGGCCCCATGGCGCGTCCGGGTCAGTAGTGGGTCAGCGATCCGTCGATGCGCGCGCGATGAAAGCCATAGGCAAACAGCCCGAAGCCGGCGGGCGCGAGCACGGCGGCGAAGATCCCCAACGACAAGACGTGTGGGGCAAGCTCGGCAGGCGAGGCGCCGAGGAGCAAAGCGAGCCTCAGGGCTTCGAGCGCGTGGGTCAGTGGCAGCAGCGCCGCCACCGACTGCAGCCCCGCGGGAAGAACGCTTACCGGATACAGCACACCAGAGAGCAGGAGCGAAAGCCCACCCATGACCGCGGCCACCGGGTTGGCCCGTCGGGCGAGCAAGGTGGCCGCGCCAGCCAGCAAGCCGAGACCCATGAAGGCCGGCACAACCACCAGCAAGACCAGCAGCAACGAGGCCGGCTGCACGCGCTGCAAGCTCACGCCGCAAAAAGCCGAGGCCCCCACCAGGTAGAGCGCCGAGCGCAGCGTCGCCGCGGCAAAGTCGTAGATGGGCGAGCCGATCAGCACCAGCCAGGGCGGCGCCGGGGTGGCCAGCTGCGCCTCGAGGTAGCCCATCACTTGCGCCATGCGGACTCGCTGGGCGAACACCGAGACACCGACGTGCTGAAGCTCCATGGCGATGAGGCCGACGATGCCGAACGCGAGATAGCTGGTGCCGTAGCGCTCGAGATGCTGATTGGGCGCCGCCCCCACGAAACGCGAAAAGAAATACAGTGAAAGCACGCCGAGCGCGAAGGTGAGGACGCGCACCATCATGGCCATGCGGTAACGGCCGAGCTCGGCGAGCTCGCGACGAACCGTGGCGAGCAAGATGCGAAGAAACCACACCGGATACGATGGGTAGCCCGCATCGGCCGCGGCCATACTGCCTACAGACTCACGACTGGCCACAGGAGACTCCGAGAAAGCGCTCGATGGCGTCAGGGCTCGACTGGGCACGCACATGTCCGCGCTCGAGGAAGAGGACGCGATCGGCCAGGGCGCGTGCTTCACCTGGATCGTTGGTGCCGAGCAACGCGGCTCGCCCCGTCTGCCCAGCCACGTGCTCGCGTAGGAAGCGGCGGATTTCATGAGCCCCGCGCACATCGACGCCCAAGGTCGGCTCGTCGAGCAGCAAGACCCGAGGCTGTCCCAAAAGCCCGCGCGCAATGGCCAGGCGCTGCCTGGTCCCGCGCGAATACTCCTGGAAGCGCCGATCAGCCATCTCGGTCAAGCCGACGCGTTCGAGCATATCCGCCACCCGCAGCCCCGCTTGCTTGCGCGAGAGCCCACACAGCGCCGCGAAGAACATCAGGTTCTCGCGGCCGGTGAGCGGCCAATGAAAGCTGCGCTCGTCACCCACCACCAGGGTAACCTCGCGTCGGATACGCGCGCTTTGCTGGCGAACATCGTGGCCGGTCACCTTCGCCTGTCCGGTCGAAGGCGAGAGCAGCCCGGCCAAGATACGCAGAAGCGTGCTCTTTCCCGAGCCATTCGGCCCCATGACACAGACGATCTCACCCGCGGCCACGTCGAGCGATACGTTGGCCAGCGCCACCCGTGGCTCGCCGAACAACCGGCCGCGCAAGAGATCACGAACGGTTCCGGGGGGCCGAAAGGTCTTGCCCAGATCGCGCGCACTAATCATGCAGCACGCAGCGTATCCGAATCGCCTCGGCAGAGCCAGTTCGGCGCTGGCCACCGGCCAGCAGCCATGGTTTGGCTCGACACGGGCTCAGGGCACCCGAGGGCCTTCCGCGCCGTCCGCCAGGGCTTCGACCTGTTCGATGCCCCTTGTCAGGGAGTGCCGGCCGACCCACTCGAAGGCCGCCTTCGCGATGCGATCGCGCAAATCGCGGCGGGCGAGCAACGCGCGGATGGCTTCGATCCATTCGCCTGGCGTCTCGGCCGCGAGGTAATGCCGATTCTCCTCGACGTCGAGTCCGGCCACCGCCGCGCGCGTCGCGATCAGCGGCCGCCCGCGGGCGAAGGCTTCCAGCGCCTTGATCCGGGTTCCACCTCCGGCATGAATCGGGGCCAGCGCGACCTGGGCCCGCGCGTAGAGCGCCTCGACCCGTTCGGGCGCTTCGATCCAGCGACGGCCTGGACCAAAGAGGCGGCGGCGTAGCGACGGCGGTGGCTTGGCGCCCGCCACGGTCAGGCGAACCGCTCCGGCGGAGAAGGCGGGCATGACGTTGTCGAGCAGGAACTCGACCCCATGGTGGTTGGGCAAGTAACCCAGCCCGCCCACGAACAGCAAATCGGCCGGGTCACACTCGAGCGGAGGCGGCTGCACGGATGGAACTTCGACGGAGTTTCCCACCGCCACGACCGTGGCCAGCCCGTGTCGACCGGCGATCGCCTGCACGTCGGTCTCGGCCGCGACGAACAGACGAGAAACGCGCGGCAACCAGGTGCGCTCGTACTCGGCCAGCGCCGTGGCCTCCTCGGCATAGCGGCGATGCAGCGCGGGCTGATTGCTCCCGGCCAGACGGCTCAGCGCGAGGCGGGTTTCGGATTCCCAATCGTCCAGGTCGAGATCCAAGGCAGGGAGGGGGCGCCCGGCCAACACGGCCAGCGTCACCGGCAGCATGTTGAGCCGAAACACGTGAGCGCGATCGAACGCGCATTCATGCAGCCGTGAAAGCTGGCGTCGCATGGGCGGCGTCGGCTCGGCCCAGTCCCAGCAGGGGGCCATGCGCAGGCCGACCCGCCTGGCCAGCGAGCGGACCCGCACGAAGGGATCGCGGCGGAAATCGAGAGCGATGATTTGCTGGACCAAGCCGCGCAAGCGCTGCAGGTCAAGCGCGCGAGCCTCGGGAAAACCGGGGCTTCCCACCACCAGGGTGACCGCGTAGCGCCGAACCAACCCCTGCAGGAACATCCACCCACGCATCTGTACGCCGCTGCCCGTCGGGCGCGGCACGGCGGGTGCGGCGAACAACAGGCGCTTCACCGCTCGGTCACCTCGGGCGCTCTTCGCAGTCGCGCAAGCAGATTCCTGGACCAGAACGCCACTTCGGAGATCAGGCGCCCCGGTGAAGCGGCTACGTATTTGAAATGTGAAAGCGCGGGCTGCGAACCGGTCAGCGCGCCGAACCACGCCAGCTTGAGATGAGCCAGGTAGGCGTCTTCGGGACGCTTGAGCAAGCCGTCGCGCAGAAGCCGCAAATAGCAGGGTTGAATCTCGCGCACATAGGCCCTCAGCGAGCGTGTCGTGTTGCTGGGATGGCGACGAACCACGACGCAGGCATGCGGGTCGAGCAGAAAGCGCCGACCCGCGGCCGCCAGCGAGATCCAGAAGTAGGTGTCCTCGCCTTGC
>Ga0335069_10007769_pt1 | contig 15448 bp, 11 predicted proteins | sample Lox_Sample_11_FD_206714 | JGI IMG/M metagenome (GOLD analysis project Ga0335069, IMG submission 206714) | Soil microbial communities from Loxahatchee National Wildlife Refuge, Florida, United States - Lox_Sample_1.1 | ecosystem: Environmental > Terrestrial > Soil > Wetlands | place: USA... | reverse complement strand
GGTCGAAGGATGCCCTGTTGCCTGGTATGTGTTGATGCAGAGTAACGGCGTGACCCTTCCAAACCCTGCAGTAGTAGATATTGGTTCCGCCTCCGCATCTTACCGCGGGGTAGATGTGCTCGTGATTGTCGTCGTGCGCGGAGGCACCACAAAAAGGGCAAACCTTGTCGTACTCATCAATTCGCCACTCGTCTGCGAGTTCGGGCATGTCGGTCTCCTTACTGCGTGGATGATTGAGAGTTCCTGGAGACAGCCAGTTTCTTGGTTAACGCTGCAATGCGCTGTGATCCGACCTCAATCGCCCAACTCTCCCGGATTGAGAGAGCCCGGCAATGCATGAGGACATTGCGGACCGCGGGTGGCGCATACATTGCCGTGTATGTATGCGGCACTTCTGGTGGATCGCCGGCGCTGAGCCACCGGCGGGCGAGTCGGAAGGCGGCGGCCCGGGTCGCGTACATACAGTGCAACGAATGCACCACCCGCGAGCCATCAACCGGCATCCCCGGTAATCGGCTAGCTCGGTCTGGAAGACCCAATTTCGCACAGCGGACTTCCGGGGAAACGAGCGTTGCGCTCTACCGGTAGGCGACTATGCGTCAAGTTCATCGTGACCTGTGGGGAAACCGATCAATGATGGGTGGCGCATACATCGCTTTGGATGTATGCGGCACTTGGCCCCTCTTGCTTTAGAGCCCACCCTTGCCGCTCCGGAGGATTGTTCCATTGGGATGATGCATCGCTCGCCATGAACGCCCGCTGCCCCGGGTCGCCCGGCGACAAATCTGGTCGACATACACGGCAATGCATGCGCCACCCGCGAGTCGGAAGGCGACGGCCCGGGTCGCATACCTACACGGCGATGTATGCGCCACCCGCGAGATGAGCTACCCGCTTCGGTCATGCGGTGGTAATCTTCGATTTGCCGCCTGCCCCATCCCGATTGACCCTGTCCACCTACCACAATCGTATCGCCGATGATGGAAAACCCCACGACACCACCATCGTGCCGTGTCCTGCTTGCTGGATTTAAGAGAATACTTAAAGATTTAGGAGCTCCATTTTTCCTCACGTGTCGAGATATCCCTTAAAATATTAACTATTGACAGAGGCATTCGACCAGACTATAATCTTCATACATTCTCGATAAGTCTCTCCGGATTCTCAAGGAGGCCAAGATGGCCAAAAACAAGACCATGAACGGGGTAACATCAGCTCCGAAAAGAGCGTACATAAGCCAGGCAGATGTGCCTGGAAGATCTCTCGATGACGCAATTAGAATTCCCACTGCAATCGGAGATAACTATGGCTTCAAGCCGTCTACGCCGCTCCAAGTGGCGAGGGCCTTGGGGGTGCAGCCGACGACTGGCCCCTTTAGGACGATTACGGGAAGCGCCGTCGCATACGGATTAACTAGCGGGGGATACAACTCGCCGGTAATTTCCATCACCCCGCTCGGCATGCGGATCTTGAAGCCCACAACCGAAGGTGACGACCTCGCGGCAAAAAAGGAGGCGCTCCTTCGCCCCCGCGTAATTCGCGAGTTCTTACAAAAGTACAATAATGCACCAATCCCAAAGGAAAACATCGCCCAAAACGTCCTAGAGGAAATGGGGGTGCCCCGAGACCGTACAGGTGACGTTTTCAAGCTAATTCTCGAGGCTGCGGAGGGGGTCGGATTTGTGCACAGCATAAAGGACCGGAGGTATATTGAACTCGGTAGCACCAAGGTTCCCTCTGAAGGGGCCGACAAGGACGACGAAGACCAAACAATGGGCGAGTCCGCAGAGGCACCGCCCACCGTTGTGGTTCCTCTGAGTTCGTTGTCACCCGCACCCGCTGTTGCGGCCGCAGTCTCGGACGCTCGCGCCCGAAGGGTTTTCATCACCCACGGCAGGAACAAGGCCATTATCGAGCCTATCAAGAAGCTTCTTGCATTCGGCGAGTTAGAGGCCGTAGTCGCGGTCGAAAGCCAGACCGTTTCCCTGCCAGTATCGGAAAAGGTGATGACTGACATGCGCTCTTGCGGTGCCGCGATTATCCACGTAGACGACGAGCGCCACCTCGCGGACAAGGAAGGCAAGGAGCACATAGTGCTCAATGACAATGTGCTCATAGAGATCGGTGCCGCGATGGCCCTGTTTGGTCAGCGCTTCATCTTGGTAGTGAAGGAAGGGGTCAAGCTGCCCTCAAATGTTCAAGGCTTGCTGGAACTGCGCTACAAAGGGGATATGCTTGACATGGGAGAAACTGTTAGGCTCTTGGAGGCAGTCAACGACATGAAGAAAAGGCCTTTGCCGGTAAAGTGACAGCGGGAATGTGGACAAGTCACAGACGTATACTCTGCGAAACTTAGCCGATTTTTCGTGCAGCGACCCAAGGTAACCGCGGATGCCGAACAAGCTCAAACATCTCGAACTTATTCAAGGCGTGATAAACCGCCTTTCGACAAACTCCTTCCTGCTGAAAGGGTGGAGTGTCGTGCTGGTCTCCGCGCTGTTCGCTCTTTCAGCTTCGGATCGCAACCGCGCTTTCGTCTTTCTCGCCTACATTCCCGCGGCGGTGTTCTGGGGGTTAGATGGTTTTTTTCTTTGGCAAGAGCAGCTCTATCGTGCGCTCTACAACCATGTGCGCCTGCTCAGGGAGGAGGAGATCGATTTTTCGATGGACACTCGGCCGTTCAAAGCGGGCAATGGCCCTGCTTGGCTCACTGCAACCTTGTCCAAGACCCTTGTTGCATTTCATGGTGTTCTAATTCTGGCGATTCTGGTTGTGATGTTTCTTACTTCATCGTCACGATAGGGGGTAGCCCATGCCGCGCAGAGTGTTTTACAGCTTCCACTACAGCCCCGATAACTGGCGGGCGGCGACGGTGCGAAATATAGGAGCCATCGAGGGCAACAAGCCGGCGACGGACAATGATTGGGAGACCGTGATTAAGGGCGGTGATGATGCAATTAAACTCTGGATCGCTAACCAGATGTATGGGCGCTCATGCACGGTTGTGCTCGTGGGCAGCCAAACAGCCAACCGAAAATGGATCAACTACGAAATCGTCAAATCGTGGGGCGACAAAATGGGTGTGGTCGGTATCTGTATTCACGGACTCAAGAATTCAGAAGGCCAGATTGCAACTCAGGGCTGGAACCCCTTCGATTACATCGGGTACGGAAACACCGGCAGGAAACTGTCCTCAATCGTCAAGTGCTACAACCCGGCAGGCTCCAACAGCCAGGAACGCTACGACTGGATTGTCAAATATCTCTTTGATGCCGTCGAAGAAGCCCTCGACATTCGCAGCAAAAACTAACTCTGTTCCCAAGCCACGACACGCACTTAGTGTCGTGGGCCTCACATCCGCGGGTGGCGCATACATTGTCATGTATGTATGCGACCCGGGCCGTTGCCTTCCGACTCGCGCAGCGGTGGTTCAGCGCCGGCGATCCGAAGTGCCGCATACATAAAAATCAATGTATGCGCCACCCAGGTTTTCGGGCTTGGTCGATTAACAAACCACATGGTCGCCCGCGGCGCATACATTGTCGTTTATGTATGCGACACAGGGCATCGCGTTGCGATCCGGAGCGCGCAGGGTTCAGCGCGGGTGGTCCATGGCTAACAGGGAACGATCCTCGCGGTAGTAAAATCTCCAACTTGACCAGGGCCAGTCGCCGGGGTGGGCCACCAACCCGCGGACCACCGGATTATTGTGAATGTAGTCGATCTTTTCGTTCTGCTTCTTGTCACTCCAGATATTCATGTCGTACCCGCGCCGGTTCCAAACCCGGTAGTGGGCGTGATGATGCACGGTCGCGGGCAGTTCAAACCGCTGCAGCATCTTTTGGCACCAGGGATACGACAGATTCTGGCGCAGATTACGGAGGATGAAGTTCGCCGTGCGCTCCGAAAGCTTCTGCATGATTTGGGAAGGGTTGGCCGCCGAGCTCGGCCAGATAAGTAAGTGGCAGTGCTCGGGCATCAGCACATAGGCGAAAATTTTGAAACCCAGTTCCGTGCGGAGGTCGTCGAGGGTTTGGACGAATTTGCGCTTGAAGCGGTCGGAGTCAAAAATGCGCGCCCGCCGATAAATGTTTTCGGTCAGGTAGTGGTAGTGACCCTCCCCGTAGAAGTGCCTCAGACGCGGCATCGGCGCAGTTTACCGCCAGGAGAAAGTGCCGCATACATAAAAATCGATGTATGCGCCACCCCATCGTCATTTGATATCCGCTTAATTCGCGACCATCTCCACGGCTTCTCGCCAAATAATACGAGTCGCACTCAAACTCCCGAGATACAGGGTTCTGGGATGCCTGGATTTGCGTTCATCTCCACTTGGTCGTTTAACGGCCTTTCTTGAGAAGCAAGTGGCCCGAACTTCACGCCATGCCACGAATCTGTAGCGCGGTCATGCTGCTGAATGTCCGCGGCTCTTAATCCGGCACGTATAGGTCAGTAGTTAGTGGTCAGTGGCGAGTGGCACAGTCCGAGGGTAATGCCCATCGAAAATCGTCAATCGAAAATCGCAAAAGCTGGGGCCGGAAGTCAGGAGGCAGGAGAACCGAGGAGCAGCCCGTCGGTCTCCTGACGAGCTCAAAGCCGCGGACATTGAACCGCATGACCGCGCTACAAAGGCGGCCGGCAGGCCACACTGTTCCCTGTTCCCTATTCCCTGTTCTTATTCCCTGTGCCCTGCTTCCGGCCCCTACCTCCGAGGCAGCGGCCTCTCCGTTATCGACGGATTAGGGCACCCGTAGTGTTAGCATCTGCGGCCGCTGCCGTGGGCATACGTTAGGGGCTTGTCCGCGCACGGGCGAAGCGTGTCCAGGCGAGATACACTGGAATCCCCAGCAACACGAATCCCAGGCCTATACCCGACTCACGCGGGCTGCGTGCCATGGCGTTGATGATGATCGTCAAGGCGGCAACCGCGAAAGTGACGGGCAACACCGGATACCCCCACACACGATATGGCCGCGGCAGTTCCGGCCGGGTCCGGCGGAGAACGACCACGGCTAGTGCCGCCGCCGCGTAGAAAATCCAACCCGTGAAGATCACGTACGTGTAAAGCTGTTGGAAACTGCCCGTGGCGGCCAGTACGATGGACCACACTCCCTGGATCACGAGGGCCACGTAAGGCGTTTCGAAGCGCGGGTGAATCCGGCCCACGGCGGAGAAGAACACGCCGTCGCGGGCCATGGCGTAATAGGCTCGCGCGCCACCCAGAATATTGCCGTTTGCAGCCCCGAACATCGAGCAGAGAATCAGCCCGGAAACGAAGGCCGCTCCCTGCGGTCCCCACAGAACTTCCATGGTTCGTGCTGCGACGCGCTGATAGGCGGGCAGCGCCATGGCCGACAGCGGCACCACGCGCAAGTAAGCGAGATTCGCGCTGAGGTACACAAAGATCACGACGAGCATTCCCAGAAAGTAGCTGCGCGGCAAGACCCGCGCCGGGTTCTTGACCTCCCCTGCCGCATGGGACAAGTGGTGCCAGCCGTGGTAGGCCCAGAGCACGCCAATGAGAGCCACGCCGAAAGAGCTGAGCGTGGTGTGGGATACGTTAACAATTCCGGCAGCGTCCACCGGGGTCACGTGGCGCGCGAAGAGGGCGAAACCGACGATGATCGCGAGGCCCACCAGCTTGGCGAACATGAAGATGGTCTGCACCGCCGAGGCCCGCCGCACACCCGCGATATTCACCAGCGTGAGCACCGCAATCACGACGCTGGCCACCAGTTTTCGCTCGACCGGCGAGAGGGGGAAAAAGCTGGAGGCGTAGATACTGAAGCCCACCGCGAGTGTGGCGATTCCGCCGGATTCAATCACCAGCAAAGCAGCCCAACCGTAGAGAAACGCCGCCAGCTTGCCGTACGCGTCGCGCAGGTAGATGTAGACGCCTCCGGCCTCGGGAACCGCCGCCCCGAGTTCGGCAAGGGAAAGCGAGCCCGCCAGGGCCAGCGCGCCTCCCACAATCCACACCAGAAAGACCGTCGCCACGGAACCTGTCTGGCGAGCCACATCGTGCGGGACCAGGAAGACTCCCGAACCGATAATCGTCCCGACGACAAGCGCCGTCGCGCCCATGTAGCCGATGGCACGCGGAAGACCGCGCGGCGCCGTGGCGTGTGTCGATTCCGATCCTGCGGTGGAGGGCGAGGGCGGTGTTGACATTAGGATTCCCCGTTGAACAAGAATGGGACGTCCGGTTTCCCACTTCCTAAGGAGGCGGCCGGAAGGTGCGGGCTTCCTCACTCGAAGGTGGCCCCGTCACCTGCGTGGCTTCGCCTCATGTGCGCGGCGAACCGTAGTCGCTCCCAATTTTCGGTTCCTGATTCTCAGTGGCTGTCTTCTTACGGCACGCTTCGGTGGAAGCATCCTCCGCGGCGTAGTGAACACGGTTGTATTCGCGCAGGACCAGGCCGCCGGGGGTTGAGGCGCTCGGATCGCGTTCGTACCAGGTCACGGAACAGGTGCACACATCCTGTTCCGGGTCGCGGCCGATGGCGAGCAAGGTTTTCTCCGACAAGCGTTCGAGCAAGCGGCGAAACGTCAGCACCACAACCGCGTGGCACACGACCAACACGGACTGGCCCGCGCATTCGTGTACCAAGGTTTCGAGAAAACTCCTGACGCGGAGGCCCACGTCGGGATGGCTCTCACCGCCGGGCGGGCGATAGTAGTAACGGCCCTGCCGCTCCCGCCGGCGCCACTCTTCGGGATACTTGCTGCGGATGCCCTGGCCGGTGAGGCCGTCGAGGATGCCGAATTCCTTTTCCCGGACCCGCTCATCGAAGGTCAGGCTGGCCGGGTAGGAGAACTGCTCGGTGATGATGTTGGCGGTTTGCAAGGTTCGTTCGTAAGGGGAAACGAAGACTCGGTCGAAGCGGAACTTCGTGGCCAAGTGTCTTCCGGTTTCGGCTGCCTGCCGGACGCCGCGCGGGGTCAATTCCACATCCATGTCGCGGATGTCCCCGTGGTACTCGAGGCCGCCGGTGCGCAGCGCTTCCGCCCGCCGTACGTTGCGATGCGACTCCCCGTGGCGCACGATCACGAGGTTGTCGACCCAGTTTTGTGCAGAATGCAGCAAGCCGGTCACCACGTTTCGACGTGCCTCATCGGGCGGCAAGTCAGTTGCGATGGCCGCAGGCACGGGGTCACCGAGGCCCGCTTACCGAGGCCCCCGATGGTCGCCGTGCCCTCTAGGCTCTTTACCCGAAGAAGGCGTGCCATTATACTGGCTGAGCTTTGGTGTGGCCAAACAACTTTTCGCTGGCCGCAGCCTGACGCCTCGGGGCAAACCATGCGAGATCCTATTCCGGGCCGATTCGACGGGCAGGTGGCGCTTGTCGTGGGTGGAGCGCAGGGCATCGGCAAGGCCATTGCCGTGCGTTTGGCGCGGGAGGGCGCCCGGCTGGCGATTGCGGATATTGACCGTCCGATGATGGCGCGCGCGGTAGAGGACATTCGCGCCGCGGGGGGTGACGCCCGCGCGTTCTATTGCGACGTGCGGAAAAGACCGCTGGTAGACCGGACCGTGGCCCAGGTCCTACGCCGCTTCCACCGGCTCGACGTGATGGTCTACGTCGCGGGCACCAGCAAGAGCGTGCCGTTTGTGGAAACGGACGAGAAACAGTGGGACCGGACGCTGGCGATCAACTTGCGCGGCGGCTTTCTTTTCGCACGTGCCGTGGCTCCACAGATGATCAAGCAGCGGCGCGGCAAGCTGGTTTTCATGTCCTCCACCAACGCTTGGGACGCGGAGGCGCAACTGGCGCCTTACAATGTTTCGAAGTCCGGCCTGTTCCTTCTGGCAAAGACCTTGGCACGTGAGTTGGGTCCTTATGGGATCAATTCCAACGCCATCGGCCCCGGACTGATTCGTACCCGGTTGTCGGAGCCTTTTCTGAAAGATCCGGAGTTTATGAAGAAGTACGAAAATCTGATTCCTGTAGGGCGGGTCGGTGAGCCCGAAGACGTGGCGGGGCCGGCGGTGTTTCTGGCCTCGCGCGATGCCGACTACGTGAACGGCGTGCTGCTGTTCGTCGATGGCGGCCAACTGGCTTAGCCGCTCTGCCCTATGCGGGATGTACTCACTAAGGAGATAACATGCGCAAAGTGGTTCTAGCTGCTGACGGTCCACAGCCCCAGGGCGTCTATTCGCAGGCGATCGTGGCCAACGGTTTTGTGTTTGTCTCGGGGCAGGCGTGCGTGAATCCGAAGACCAACCAGTTCGAACTGGGTGACGTCAAGTCGGAGACCCGGAGAACGCTCGAGAATATCCGCGCGATCTTGGAAGGCGCGGGAAGCTCTCTGCGCGACGTCGTACGCGTCGGCGTGTTCCTGGCCGACATGAACGACTTCGCGGCGATGAACGAGGTTTACAAGCAGTTCTTCTCGGAGGAACCGCCAGCCCGCACCACGGTGGGCGCACAACTGAACAAGATCAAAGTCGAAATTGATTGCATCGCGCGTGTCAGCAAGTGACGCGGGCCTTACGCGCAGGCGAGGATCCTCGACCGGACGTGCGGTAGGGGCGCACGGCCTTGCGCCCCTGGAATTCCGGAAACGGCGCGGTCAGGTTCCGCTCCTCCTGGCGAACGCGAAGCGCCAGGCGGGGGGACGTTCGCGCTCAGGCTGGTTGGGCACGGAGGGAGGTTTGAATGGTTTATCGAGAGCTTTCTACGCCGTCATTGACGGTGGACCTGGATGTGCTCGCGCGGAACCTTGATCGCACGGCCGAGTTATGCCGCCGCCAGGGTGTAGGTCTGCGCCCGCACACGAAGACCCACAAAACGGTGGAAGTGGCGCAGATGCAAATGGAACGTGGCGCGGTGGGTCTTACCGTGGCCAAGGTGGGTGAGGCTGAAGTCTTCGCCGCTGCCGGTTTTGACGACATCCTGGTGGCCTTTCCCATCTTGGGAGAGGAGAAGCTGCGGCGCCTCGCGCTCATTGCGCGCACGCGGCGCCTGCTGCTTTCGCTTGATTCCGAAGCGGTGGCGCACGAGTTGTCGAAGGCAGCGGCTGCGCAGGGTGCCACCATCGGCGTTCTCGTGGAGTTTGACGCGGGCGTACACCGCTGTGGGCTTGAACCGGGCCCTGAGCTGGTCCGTGTGGCGCGGGTCATTGAGAAGTTGCCGGGCCTCAAGTTCCGCGGGCTGATGAGCTATTTCGGCAACGTTTGGGGAACGGTCGAAGAACGCCGCGCGGAGGCCGAGCGTGTGGCGGAACGCGTGGCGAAGGCCCTGGCGCCGTTCCGCGCGGAAAATCTGCCAGTGGAGATCTTCTCCGGCGGTTCCACACCGTCGGCGGAATTCGCTCATCTTATTCCCGGCCTGACCGATATCCGCCCCGGCACCTATGTCTATAACGACATGAACACATACTACCAGGGTGCTTGCACGCTGGATGACTGCGCGGCGCGCGTGGTTACGACGGTGGTCTCAATGGCCGTTCCGGGGCGGGCGATTATTGATGCCGGATCGAAGACGCTCTCTTCCGACCTGCTGGGTTCCGGGCCCAAATCCGGGTATGGTTACGTGGTGGAAGCGCCGGACGCGCCGATCATCAAGTTGAATGAAGAGCACGGTCTGCTGGATATCACGCGTTCCCAACACCACTTCAGCGTGGGAGAGGTGGTGACCGTGATCCCCAACCACATCTGTACCGCCGTCAACATGCAAGACGAGATCTTCACGGTACGCAACGGTGAGGCCGTAGGCTGCTGGAGAGTCGCCGCGCGGGGGAAGATCCGCTAGCTCGCGGCTCCGCGCGGCATCTTTATCGTGGTGAGTGGCAGGCCCGTTCAGCATTTTCGCAGGACAGGCCTGCCACTTGGCCCACAAGCCGAGGCCACGATAGCCGCAGGGCTGACTCCCTGTCCTTCCGCCAACGTCCAAGAGTGGCGAAAATCCAGGCTAAAAGACAAACTTCAACGCGAATTCCCAGTGGCGAGGATCGGTCTGGATGTTGGTGATCCGGCCGTAGTGGCACCCCGTGACGTGCACGGCGTCGACGGAGCCGTCCGCCAACGGCGGAAGACACCAATCACTTTCCGGAATCGCCCAGTTTTGGTGGTTCATGGCGTTGTAGGATTCGACGCGAAATTCAAAGTACTTCTGCTCAGAAATGTTGAACTGCTTTTGCAGGGCCATGTCCGTTCCCCAGAAGCCGGGGCTGCGCAAGCTGGGAATTCTCAGGCCCGCGGTGCCGAATTTCCACAGTTGGTCGACGGTGTCGTAATCCACAACGCTTCCATCCGGCCAATATCCACTGGTCCACGCCGTGATGATCGCCGGATCCATCCCGAAGTTCGGCTCAAAGGCTGCAGGGTTGAAATACTGGTCCTCGCGCTGCGTACGGGTTTTGCTCCCTCTGCCCGCGTTGGGATTGCCCACCAGGTTGGGCCGCCCGCTAATGAAGCCGCCGCCCGCGCCCTCGACAGAGGTGACCCAGAGAGGCACTCCCACCTGCGCATTGAAGTCTCCGGCGAACTTCCAACCGCCGATAATTGCGTTGGCCAGGCCGTGGGCGCTCGGGGCCAGCGGCTTGCCCTTTCCAAAGGGGAGCTCGTACGTCCACGCGACATTGAAGATGTGGGGAATGTCGTCCGACGCCAGAGCTCGATCTCCGCGGAGATTGTCAGGGTCCTGGGCGGAGTTTCCCGTGCTTAGCCCATTGACCACACTGGCGCGGCCTCGGCTGGAGCTGGGGTAGGCCGGATTCGCAAAATACCCACCCAGGTTCTGGCTGGCGATGTTCTTTTGCCAGGCGTAGCTCGCGAGGAAATTGAAGCCGTGTGAAAACCGCTTCTCCATCTTCGCTTGTAGCCCTTGGTAGGAAGTGGACCCATCGCCGTTCAGAGTGTCCTGGACGCCGCTACTGTATTGAGGAAAACGATAGAGGGACTTATTCATGGGCATCCAGTCGCCATAGACGGACTCGAGATCGGTCGGCGTCGGGATCCACGACCAGACCTGCGTCCGCAGCCGGAGCGCATCGGCGGTGTGAACGTAATTGAAGTTGCGGTATTCATCTCCGATCAGGTGCGTTCCTTTGCTTCCCACGTAGCCTACGCTGAGCATGAAGTTGCCCGGCAGCTCACGCTGAATCTGCAGGTTCCAGAGGGCCACCATGGGATCGTACTGATTCTTGGCGGGACTTTGGATCTCGCTGCCCAGCGCCTGGTAGTTCTCACCCTTGGGGTCGGTGAGCGGCGGCAATGAGGGTGCCCCGTGGCTCAGGAGAAAAGCCGGCGTCATCGAGGTGCCCGCCATCCCCTCTTGTCCGGTGGCGTCGGTATCCCAGTATTGGTACTGGGCGAGTCCGGGAAACTGGGAGCCGCCGTTTTGCTGTCCGAAAAGTTGCGTGGTTCCGTTGGTGTAGATCACGTCGATGCCGCCCCGCACGACGGTTTTCTTGTCCGCAAAAGGCACATAGGCAAAATTCAACCGTGGCGCAAAGTCTCCCCGGTTTGCAGGAAACAGGTTGCCGCCCGCATGATCGCTCGTGCCGAGGTAGGTGATTCTTCCCAGGCGCGTCGGAATGTCCGGATTGGGCGCGCTGAAGTCAAAGAAGGAGGCGTCGTCGTGCCGCTCGCGCGGCCACTTGTAGATGTCGTAGCGCAGGCCCGCGTTGACGGTGAGCTTGCGGGTCACGCGCCAGTCGTCCTGCCAGTAGAAACCCCAACTGTGGGTTGTCGTGTAAGGAGAGTGGAAGTAGCCCGTGTACCCATACTGGTCAATCGCACCCAGCATGAACTGCGCCAGGCCGCTCCCGCCCGCCCCTCCGTTGGGGTTGGACGTGAGTGATCCCCAGGCGCTGAAGAACACCGGGAATGCACCCACGTAAGCAGTGGCGTCTCCGCGATAGAGGAAGCCCGCCTTGAGCGTGTGCTTGGCCAGCACTTTCGTGACATTGTCGATAATGGTGAAGCCCTCGGTCGCCTGCAGGCCGTTCGACCACGAGGTGGGTCCGAATTGGCCGTAGCTGCCGATGCCGATCTGCGGCACAGGCGCATAGAGAGGGATGGTGGGAATGTTCAACCCCTTCAGTTGTTCCTGCACGCCGGCGTTGTTCACCAAGGAGTCCGGGTTGGGCGAAGGGATCAGCGCCTGGCGGCTGAAGTTGAAGTGCGCCTCGTTGATGAGCGTGGGGCTGAGGGTGGAAGTGAGTCCGATCGCGGCGATCTGGTTGATGACTTTGTAGGGGTTGGAACCGGCAAACCCGCCCACGGGCGCCGTGGCGCCGCTCCAGGGAAGCTTGAAATTCTGGTAATAAGTCGGATTGAACAGCCACTCCGCAAAGAGCCGGTGCTTCTCGCTCAAGACGTGGTCCACTTTAAGGGAGACGCTGTGGGTGGTCTGGCTGCTTCCGGCACTGCTGATGTAGTTGTTGCAGGTGTTCAGGCATCCCCCTTCTGAAAAGTTCTGCTCCCGCGGATCGAGATAATTGGGCAGCGGATACTGGTTGACGTACCACTGTGCGACATGATCGATACGGTCCCCGGGAAGGCTGGTCGCCATGCTGCCGTCAGGATTGGTGAACTGGTCCCGCGTGTAATAGCTGGACGCGTTGGGATCGTACTTCGTGCTCATCGGATCGTACATTCCATACTGCGCGATGTTGGGATCTTCACTGAAGTCGCCGCTCCGCATCTTGACGGTGGGCACGGTGTACACGCCCGGAACCCGCTCGTGAAGCATCGAGATGTCCCACGCCGCAAAGAAGAAGGTCCGGTTCTTGCCGTTGTAGAGCTTAGGAATGTAGACGGGCCCGCCCAACGTACCGCCAAATTGATTGCGATTTACAAAGCGCGGTGAAACCTGGTTGCCGCTTGCGTCGAGCGCCGCAAATGGGTTCCGCGCGCGGAAGTAGCTGTTGCGGTTGTACTCGTACGTGTCTCCGTGCACCGCATTGCCGCCCGACTTCAGCACGACGTTGAAAACACCGCCCGCGTTGCGGCCGTACTCCGGCGCGAAGGAATTTGTGACCGCCTGGAACTCGCTCACGGCGTCCGGGCTGGGATTCACCACGGCATTGTCCATGCCCTGCGCGGCGTTCAGATTGCCGTCCAGATACCAGAGGTTCGCCCCGGCTTGGCCTCCATTGAGAGATATCTGCGAACCGATGGTGTGGGTCGGATCGGGGAAACCTCCGTACTGCCCTTCGAAACCCTCCAGAGAGCCCGGAGGCCCGAACGACTGTATGGCGCCGGGGATCAAAGCGACGATGCCTTGGATGTCCCGGCCGAGCAAAGGCAGGTTCTCGACGTATCTTTGCTCCAGAGCCACTCCGGAGTTCGAGGCCGTCGTTTCCACCAAGGGATTGGTTGCAACCACCTGCACCTGCTGCACGGTGTGCCGGAGTTCGAGTTTTAGATCAACCGTCGCGACATCGTTAGGTTTCACCTGGACGTTCGAAACCTCCGTGGCGGCAAAACCCGCAACCGCAACTTTCACGCGGTACGGACCGGGCACAAGCTCGGGAGCGTAGTAGAAGCCGGCACTGTTCGTGATCGCGGGTATGGAAACGCCGGTTGCAGAATTGATGACCGTGACGGAGATACTGGGCACGACGGCGCCTTCCGGGTCGGTCACCGTCCCCTGAACGGTGCCGCGGTTCAGCGATCCGGCAGCGGTCAGAGAAAATAGCAGGCAGGCTAATAGGGCTGAAAATGAGTTTCGCTTGGTTCGCATGGTTGCCTCACTGATATCAGAAGCTGTGTTTGGAGGAGGTGCCTCTCGCCTCCTCAGCTGTATTGGGGACCGCCGGGTTCGTCTGCGGCAGTCCTGCATCAAAGCCAACTGCGGCAGGCGCAGGCTGATGGGTAATTATGAGTGCCACGCCCGCGACGACCGTCACGGTGGCAAATACCTCGCGCGCCATCAGTACCTCGCCCGCGGCAAGCCAGCCCGCGAAGACCGCGACGGCCGGATTCACGAAGGCATAGGTCGAGACGCGCGCGGTCGAGACGGAACGTAACAGCCAGATGTAGGAACTGAAGCCCACGAGCGAGGCGAAAATAAGATAGGCGACAGCCCACACCGATCGGGCTGCCACCGCGGACAGATGGAATTGCCGGGGCTCTCCGGCGAGCACACCCAACAGCAGGAGCAAGGCTCCGCCCAAAACCATTTCCATGGCGGCGCCCAGGAACGGAGAGGCAGGCATGGCGAGCCGGCTGGAGATAACCGATCCCAGCGCCCAAGAGAAAGACGAGAACACCACAATGCCTGCGCCGGCCAGGTCAACCCGAGTGCTGCCCCATATGCGTGCCGGGCCTACCAGCAAGGCGAGCCCCACCGACGCGATGGCCATTCCGCCGAGAACTTGGCCGCCTATCTTCGTGCCGCCTTTGTGGAGTCTATCGAGAAGAACCATCCAAATGGGAATCGTTGCTGACAGCAGCGCGGCCAGCCCCGACGGAACACGTTGCTCCGCCCAGGAGAGCGCTCCGCTTCCGCCCACCTGGAGCAGAACCGCTAGAATGGCGGCGCTGGCCCAATGGCGGCGTGAGGGGGAAGCGCTGCCGCGTACACGAGCAAATCCGTAGAGAACGACGCCGGCCACGAGGAACCGAAGCCCCGCCGTCAGGAAGGGTGGAATCGTCTGGACGGCGTAGCGGATAGCGAGGTAGGTGCAACCCCAGACAAAATAGACAGCCGAGAAGGCGCTCAGGATCTTTGCACGCCCCGAGATTCTCGCGGTGGCGTCTGCCGCCGGACACGGCGCCTCTAGCGTGGCTGAACGCGACCTGCTTCGGCCTTCTGCACGTCTCGAATCCTGCACCGTATCCGTCCTCCCGCGCGGGGCCTGCCCCCTAGCGGCAGATCAAACAGAGGTTTGTAGCGATCCGCCGACAGGCGCGCCGGAAAGCGCAAAAAAGTTCTCAAGCATGCGTGCACCGTCAGGGTGTGCGGCATCGAAGAGTTCGGGGTGGAACTGGACTCCGTAAATGGGCTTCGCGACATGACGCATGGCCTGGACGGGGCAAGCGCGGTTGTCAGCGATCACGCGCACGGAATCGGGCACCTTCACGAGGTGCCAGAAATGGCGCTCATTTACCGTGATTGGGCCGGTGAAGCCTGCGAAGAGCGGGTCGGGAACGAACTCAACTTGATAAAAGCCCCATTCTTTGAAGTAGCCGGCGGCGTAATCGGGGGCGAGGTCCGCCTCGCCCGGAGCGAGTTTGCGCAACGGCGCGCAAGCGCCACCCAGCAGCAACCCTATCAACTGGTGCCCGCCACAGATGCCGAGGACGGGCTTGCTGGTCTCTTCCAGGGCGCGGCCGAACTCGGAGAAGTCCCGCGTCAAGTCGTAGGCCTCCCAGAGCGACCGGTTTCCACTCGTCACCAAGGACGAAATGCCGGGAGCGTCCAGGTCTGCCTTCTGGAAATCGGAATAGTGACAGATGTGGCAGGGCTGGCCGCTGAGTTCCTGAAACAGGCGC
>Ga0335069_10007768_pt1 | contig 15448 bp, 34 predicted proteins | sample Lox_Sample_11_FD_206714 | JGI IMG/M metagenome (GOLD analysis project Ga0335069, IMG submission 206714) | Soil microbial communities from Loxahatchee National Wildlife Refuge, Florida, United States - Lox_Sample_1.1 | ecosystem: Environmental > Terrestrial > Soil > Wetlands | place: USA... | reverse complement strand
CGCGAGTTGCGGAAATCCGGCTCCAAACGCTCCACGCGCTCGCGCTTGCTCTGGCCGCCCTCGCGCACCCAGTTCAGTTCCTCAATGTCAAAAACGGCATTATCCACGCCATTTTTATGCTCCAGCAACATTTGTTCCTGAAAATACTCATCGTCCGACTGCGCGCCGTACCTCTCATAGCCGACCGCCACATGTTGCACTCCCGGCACAGCCGACCATTTGCGGTAGAAACCGCGAAGATAGAGCCACCGCTGGGAAAGCGTCATCCGGTGGCAGATCCCATCCAGTAGGTACTTCGCGCCATTCGTGGCGATGCCAATTACCGCCATGGCCGTATTGTCGCTCTCCGCCCCGCGCCCCTTCGATGGGTCGGCCATGATGTAAACGTTGAGCGTGCGCGGGCGCAGCTCGTAAGGCCGCAACCATTCTGGCCGGAACGTGGCGTCTTCATCGGCCATTGGGTTCTGGAGCTGCTGGGCCGCGATGGTCTGCCGACTGGTAGTTTGAAGCTTGCGCTCCCACTCTCGTTTCGTGAGCAGCACCGGGTTCCCATCGAACCGGCCGTTGTGCGTGGCGGCGTATATCCTGGGCTCAACTGCCTTGCGCCGGAGCATTTCGGCATAGGAGTCGTTTAGGCTGTATCGCGTGCCAATATACCGCTCCCGGCCGCCGCGCGTCTCCGATACCCCGAGGTTCAGCGACAGCTCCCAGGCGTCGGTGGTTTTCTTCACCTGTTCCGCCGTAGTTACGCTCTCGCGCGTCACCACGTCATCGTACACCCGCAGGATGAAATGGCGTCCGGTCGGCTGGCCGTCCACGAGACCCCACGCCTCGACCGTCGCCTCTTTCGGGTTGCCCTTGCGCTTGACGATGATACCGCCATCTTCGCCCCACTTAGGGGCCTCGCGCCGGGGCTCGGCCCATAGAATATCCGAGAACAGGAAGATAAGATATTTGTTGTCTTCGAACTCGCGCATGATCTGCCCGAGGAAGGTTTTGGCAGTCGGCCGGTTGTGCGAGAAGATGCCGACCGTAATCTCAGGATCTTTCAAAATGTCCTGAATCGTCAGGCCAAAGGTGATGACTGACGACTTCCCGTGCTCTCTCGCCCAAAGGTCTAGATGCCCGTCCGGGTTCGCCTCGACCTCTCGGATGCGGCTGAAGTGAAAATCCGTGTTCAGATCCACGCGCCGGAGAAGCCGAATCAAGAGATAGAACAGATCGTTCCTGGCGAGCCAGCGTTCCGCCTCGCGCCATTCTGCATCGCCATTCTTCCGCGTCCTGGCCGCTTCCTCAATGTCTGCATAGAACTGAAAAGAGGCCAGCCTGCTATCCGGCAGGCGGCCTCTCAACTTCTCAACGGGCGACTTGGGAGGCATTAATGCAGGATAATCCAATCCACGGCGAGAATGTCACAAAGACTGATGCTGCTCACACGCCAGCGGGAAACCTTCTCAATGACCATGCCTTCGACCAACACCCACGCCTGCGTAACCTTCCAGTTTGGCCGCATGATAGCGTGCCCGGCCTTCATCGCCGCCAGCGCGCCGGAGAAATCGCAGGCATCCTCCGGCTTGTAGGCCGCATCGAATACGTCCTTGGGCGACCATGAGACATAGCCATCCGCGTAGCGCACGGTATATCCAGGGACTTCGTGGATAGGATCTCCATCAACAACGACCTGTGGGCTAGGCACGGCATCAACACGCTTCGTTCCCCAATATCCGCGCCATTCATCCGGCATAACGGTGGCTCCTTGTGTTCTTGACCGCGATTACGGCCCGGCCGACGCTTTGCGCAGTCAATATGTCATGAAATTCCTGCGCGTTCACGTCCGAATAGATCGAGACCTTGCCGCTGGGCCACTCGACGTGAAGCTCATTCGCCTCCGGGTCATGGCCGAGTGCCTTGACGTAGCTGCTTGTCACAGATTGCCGCTCAACCATGTTCGATGGTCCTTTCATACTCGGTGATGCGCCGCCAGCCCTTTGTGGCATGGAGGCGGTAGCCGTCGATCTCGCGGATGATATTGGAATCGACGCGCGTCAGGTTGCGCCGCCACTTGATGCCGGTCCGAGGAACCGGGGTGAACTTGCCGCCGCCGGTCCTGGCAAGCTGCACTTTGCGCCGACGCTCCAGCATTTCCGCGCGCTCCGGTGAATTGCGCTGCATCATACGTCTCCTTCTCGCCTTTAGTAAAAGGCCGGAGGCCCGTGTTACGAAAGCCTCCGGCATCAAGTTAAACAGGGATTGATGCCGTCACGTGCATCACAATCTATCTCACCCTTGCGACACTTTATTGTCAACCGAAAAAGAAGAAGGCCACCGGGATAGGCACCCGATGGCCTTCTCTTGCCACCCTCACGCAACCAAATGCGTTCTTGGGTTACGGCATCTTGCCAGCTTTAGCTCAGGCAGCCTCTCCATTAAGCCTCGCGCCTTCGTCGCACGCCGCTGGCACGGCATCTGGTTGCGGGGGCCGGATTCGAACCGGCGTTCTCTAGGTTATGGGCCTAGCGAGATACCGGACTTCTCCACCCCACGAAAACTAGGGGAGCGCGAATAGGCCCGATTCCATTCGCACTCCCCAAGACGGCCGCCCTAACGGTGCGGGCCTCCCGTCTTTATTTGGGGCTCTGGTCCCAGGCCAGAAAGCAGAGCCCCTCGATATCCACACCCCAAGGGGCGACGACACCGAATTCCGCTCTCCACGCCGGGCGCTTCCCCCGGCCGCCTTAAACCACGCTTTCCCCGTGGATGGAGAGGCGATGGAATTGTAGCCGGCCTCCACCGACACCACGCACCATCTATTAACCTAAAAAAGCCAATATAAAATCGTGCCTTGCGCGTCAACTGTTTTATACGCGCGACACTATTTTTTCTTCCCTGCGACAAACCCAACGTCAATCGCCGCGCCGTCGCCGCACACGACCGGCCAGATAGAGCGCGGCGCGCGGGGCGCAATTCCAAGCCGAATATCCTCCGCCCGGCACCATGTCTCCCATTCTTCATCAGTCGCCTCACACGCGAACCATGCCAGCTCCAGGCTATCCCGATCTGGATCTCCAACCATGACCGGAGGCTTGCGTCCAGCCGCGCCGGAGAGATACCGGCGGAATTCGGCGGCAGATTCTGCGTCCCTCAGGGCCTCCATAACGAGGCCGACTCCCGCAGCATAAACCGGGCGAGACGTGGCTGGCTGCAATGCCACGGCCTTGGGCGAACCCCGCTGCTCATCCACCGGCCGGCACACCACCTCCGGCCGCCGCGCCGCGCTACCAGTGCCCATCTCCGTGCTCACGTTCTTCGGTTCTTTCGCGCTCAATGGCCCTGGCAAGCCAGTAGAGCCCTCCCACAACAGCGAGGCCGGAAAGGATAACACCGGCTGCGATTCCTGCGATAAGTCCTGACATTTCTTCTCTCCCTCTTTGGATTCATGCTTCTCTGGCCGCGCCAATCCGACGATGTTCCGATATTTTCGTTCCATCACGATTTTTCCTCTCGCCTTGTGCAAATAGTGAAGCTGCCGGAAGCCCATCACCACCACTCGTCGTCAGCATCGGAGTTTTCGAGGATAAAATGGACGGCCCATACAACGACGCCGACAAGTACCGCCGCGATCCCCATAACCTCCGCTATGTGGACAATCACATGCGCCGCGCTATCCATCGCCTTGCTCCGAAAAGAATTGCGTCACCGCCTCGATGAACATGGCCGCCACCTTATCCCGTGGCAGGTTAGCGAACACCTTCTCGCCCAGCTCCAGAGCCGCCGTGAGTGAACCAAAACACACCGCGCCGACCGGCTGGTCCTGTTCCAGCTTCGCCGTCACCCGAGCGCGCAGATATTCTCGCGTCAGGCTTTCCTCAAAACCGCAGTCGGCCAGCCATTCATCCATATTTTCGTGCATGATCTTGGCATTTCTGGCCCGCTGCAGAATCAGATCAAAATCCATGTTTCTCGCCTTTCCTCTGGTTAAGTCTCTCTTGCCGATCCTCGCGCCACGCCCCAATCACGGCCAGCACAGCCAACAACTTGCGCGCCAGCCACTCGCCCAGGTACGTCCCAAGCACGCCACACACCAGTACGGCGATCACCGGCCATAGCTCAGTCATCGACTTCTTCCTCCACCTCGCGCACCGGCATCATTTCCAGCGCAATCGAAATCAGATAGGCAACAACCAACGCCGTCGCCAGCACCAACAAAAACCACCTCTCGGAAGCGGCCCCGGCCACCAAACCCAACATCACTCCAAAACCCATCCGCTTCACCTCACTCATCCCCAGGTAACAAAAACCACGCCACGGACACCGCCAGCATTATGAACGCCGGGTAGCACGGAACCCACACAAGCAAATATGGCATCAATCAATCCTCACCCCTTTGCCGGTATGATCTGGCGGCAACGGCCGGCCATGCTCGACAAACGTGGCCCCGATCCAATCAGGCGTCCAAAATGGCGCTGACCGTGCGCCCCACTGCCCATTTGGCTTCATAAGTACGGCTAGCGTGTACACCCGGTCTTTCTCCACCCACAGCTTTGTGACCTTCGCCAGCTTCCCGTTCGTGGACCGAATCACGTCTCCGACCTGAAACTTATGCTGCGCGCACAGCGCGGAGTGGTAGGCCGCGACCGCAGCCTCCGCCGCCGCCTTCAGTTCCTCAATCGTCGCCATCACGCTTCCTTCCATACTGAAATCCGTAACTTTGAACCTCACAAAACCAGCAGCACAGTGACCAGCAGCACCACGCCAAGAACCACGACGATGAAGCAAACCACTCGATTAATGAACCGCTGAATGTCCTGAAGGTCATCCAGCTCCGTCCGCTCACGGTCCGCCATCACGCTTCTCCCTTCAACTTCCCCTTAATCTCATCGAGCAAGCTATTCCTCAGCGCCTCTCCGCCAGCCGCATCCAGCGCCATCGCCGCCGCCCCGTCAGACCAGCCAGCCGCAATACGACGCGCCTCCACTTCATCCGCCGCCATCTTGGTAAACGCTGCCGCTTCCTCGCTGCTCAGATTTCCAGCCAAAACCACTTCAGAACACTTTTGAGCGTGTTGAAGCTCTTGCCGGCCAAACTCGCGCAGCGCTTCCCAATCAATGCCCGTCATTCCCCGCTTCCTCTACCCCAGCGTCAAAATTGTCGTTGACGAATTCCAGCAGAATTTCCCGAAACACCTTCTCGTCGTTAAGCATTGCCGACGAATTAGCCAATGTCTTCACCGCATACCCAATCGCCGCAACCGCCGCAGCAGACGGCCGAGCCCCATCAAGACACCGCCGACGCAAAAACTCCCGGAAAAAATCTACCTCCGCGTTTACCTCTTTCTGAAAATCAGCCGAAAAAAATACCTCAAACGCCATCGTTAAGATCCTCCACTGCGCCAATCACAGATGGATCTTGGCCCTCAGGAGAATCATAGTTGATCGCCACAAAATCCAAGAAATACGCCTTCGCCGCAGGCGGATTGAGCCCAGCCCGACCAGAAATCCCCATCCGCTCAGAAACGATCCCCGCTGCCCCAAGGTTAACCGCCACAGGCATCGCCCCGGCGGCCAACCGCGCCTTCAGGTACTCAGAAAATAAATCCGCCTCCTGCTGCGCCAGCTTCATGACAAACTCGTCTTCGCGTCCTTTCACCTCAGATCCTCCATAACGTGTGTCAACAGTGCGACACTACCAGCCGCTCATAGCCAAGCGCAACAGGAACATATTCCTCCCGCGCTAGTGCCGCTTGTCCTCATGCTTCCCGCTGACCTTAACCCCATTCCGACGGTGGCAATGATGCCTCACCTTCGCCGCAAATCGCCGGCGCGCTTCCTCATGACGACGCCGCACCACAGCCGCGTGCCACTCCACAATCCCCCACACGATCAATCCCCCGACAATCGCAGGAACTAAATCATGCCAAAATATGTGCAATAGCGGTCCCATTCTGGCCCTCCTGGGAAAAACTCGCCTAACAAATTCGCCTTTATCCCACGCAAATGGTAAGCAACATTACAAATCATCCCAATTGAAAATAATTCCGAAGAAAAAAATAAAAAATTTCGGAAAATGGCACAGAATTTGCACAAAAACACAAAATACAAGAACAAAAAGCCAACTAAACCCAAAACAAACGATTTATCGCGAATTTCCGCAAAAAACGGCCGAAATCTGAGAAAAATGAGGGAATGAGGCCGAAAAAGCCGCTTTTTGAAAAAAATAAGGGAATGACCCCACAAAAAACCGCTTTTTGGCCAATTTGAAGCAATAACGGGTGGGGGATGGGTCCCTATCCACGGGCCGGCCTCCAGCATAGGAAAATCGGTTTTTGGGTCCTCTTTAAGCCCCTGGCTGCCCTGGTCCGGTTCCTTTCCCGGCCCCGCGCCGCGCGCGCCGCGCCCCGTCGATCTGCGCCTCAGTCCTAACTCTGAGCCTGGGTCCAGTGTCCACCGCTACGCGCTGCCGCGCTACGCCGCCGAATGTTCTCTTCCCCTGATTCACATAGGCATATCAGAGCGTTGCTAGGTCCACTTTCCATAATATGGATTCTCTGTTTCCGGGTGCCAACCATATCAATGGGTTAGCTTACACGGTTAGCAACGCCATGCCATGCCGTTAGTCCTGGCCCTGATCTGGCACGTCTAGCAGCCGTGGCGGCGGCTCAAACGGCTTGAGGCACTGCGCCACGAGGTCGGTAATCGGTGCGCGGTCTGGCGTCACGTGCTCCACCGTGAGGCTGCCGCTGTGCACCACTTCGCTCTTGTCTGCATACCGTGCCGAGTATTTGCTTGCGCGCCATTGCAGGAAGCGCGCCATTGCCGCTGCTTTTGCAACCTCTGGTCCGGTTTTGCCTTTGCAATCAGCTAGTAGTTGGTACGCTTTCGAATCGCATGCCTCTGCCAGAACCATTAAAGCGGCTTGAACCCGTGCGAAGTTTTGATCGTCGGCATGATACCACGCCCACACCTCATCATTTTTGACTCGCCATAGTCTGGATATTTCCGTTGGTAGATAACCACGTTCGATGAGTTCAACGAATTCATCGATGGTATGGTCCGATAATTTACCGTTGCGTGGGGGAGGTGGCGGGAGTGCTGCGACCGTGAAAGCTGGGTGGTTTTCGTCTTCGCCTGGGATTGTTTGGGCGTGCTGGTCTGGTCCTGGCGTGTAGTTTGCACGTTCTGACTTGATACGCTCGCGCGTTGCGGTGGCGTTGCGTCGCGTGTGCGCGTATTCGAGGGGATGTGGCGGGGCGAGGTCTGGAATGCCGAGTGCTTGGAAAGCCTCAGCGCGCACGGAATGCAGCGGGTGGTTTTGAGGTCCGATGTATTCCGTGTGCCGCTGCTTTGCCTGGGCGGTGAGCTGTTCCGTGAAGCTTGGCGGTTCTGCCGGGCTCTCTGGGGGATTGTTGTGCGGCTGGCTGCATGAGACTGGGGGGAGGTCTGCGGTCTGCGCCTTTGTTTGGCGCTTGGTCCACCAGCGGGGGGGCTTTTCTGTGTGTGGCATGGTTTGGGTTCCAGGGTTGTGTCGTGGGTGCAGTTTATCATGTTCCTGGGTGTTTTGGGCATATCCCCCCCTAACCCCCCCTTAGGACGTGCGCGCTGCGCAACGAATTGGATGCAGTATCCGGCCCTAAGGGTGCAGCGTATTTATCCGCTGCGGGGCTTATTTGCGCCAAGCTTGCAAGGCGGTTCTAGGCCGCGTGTGGCGATAACTGCCAGCATGCAATTGAGGCTGCCAGGGGGGGATGCTGCCCGCCCTGGCGGGGCTTGGCGACGGGTGGCGGTGCTAGGGGCTGGGCTTCGGGTAGCGTGCCGGGACTAGCGATTCTGGGCCTGAGCATGATTCCTATGGCTAGGCGGCGCGCGCTGGCAATAGGAATTTTATCTTCAAGCGATTTGAGACACTTACTCATGAGGATAAACGGCTGGACAGGGGTCTGGACGGCTTTTGGGGCATGGCGTGGGTGTTTGTGCCGTGGTGTGGCGTGGGGGCTGTACGGCGCTATGTGTGCCTCCTGGCATTATGAATTGTTACGCAATGATCTGTTTAGGACGAAAATCCTACGTTTTTAGGCTTTTCCGGCTGGGGGCTGGATATGCTATGCCTGGGCGAGATCTGGAGACATAGCGCCGTGATTGCACCCTATGTTCACTATCTGGCCGGTGTACCCCCTCAGGGCGGGGCGTCACTGGCTGGCAATGCAACCGCTCCCCCTGGCGCGTCACTGGCTGGCAACGCGCCGCAACCGCAACCGGCGCAATTCATGCCTGGATACCAGGGCGGCTATAAACCCCCAGGCTATTCGTATTCCATTGTGCCCGTACCCGTTTATCATCATTTTTTCGGCATGCCGGTGTTTGGTGGGTATCAGTGGCAAATACAGGTGAAGCCGCCTAGCCCCGCGCCTAACGTGACGCCGAATCTTGGCGCGTGGCCGGATACGACGCCGTAGGAATATCTTCCTGTCCCAGCTTGTGCGGTTTTTCTTGCCAGCTTCAACAGACTTATTGTAATGTGTAGCAGTAGCGCGACAGTTGTGGCGCTAGGTGCCTGGAGATACTAGGCAAACTGTGGAGTAATACCATGAGAGCTAATGATATTCAAAACACGCAAATCACGGTTCGCTACAGCGCGATTGACGGCGCGAAGCAAACCAAAAAATTTTCGAACGTCAACGCCGCGCGCGCCTTCGCTGTGGATCGCGTTGGAGCGGGCGCTGAAGTCTCCCGCTCTGGCTATGCCGTCTCCAATGACGGTATTGGTAAAATCACAGTCGAGGGGATCAGCATCCAGGAGTTGATGAGTGGCGAAAAAGCTTCCAGGGTAACTGGCACATTCGGAGTGATGCGCTTTTACAACTGCGAAAGCCACAATGGCAGCCGTCTCGTAGGGCAGTACGACACCAGGGAGGATCAGATGCAGGCTCTGTGCCATTTTCAAGAAACTGACCATTCCGAGTGCTACCACCTCGCCGTCGATCTGGTGAACGGGCAATGGGTCAAGGTACTTCCGCTCTACAACGGCAAAACCGCCGACGAAATTGTGGCAGAAACCTACGGGTGTGGGAGAAAACCATGATCCAGATTCGTTATTGCATATCCCGCTACCCGCGCCGCGTGGCGCGCAAGCTGGGCTGGCGCAATCTAGATCGCAAGATTGTGCGACATGACGCCTACATGGCGGCGCGGTTTGAAGCTTTCCCTAACTGGTGAGGTGCAGATATGAATCAGATTCTTTTTAGGCGGCGCGGCTGCACTCCACGTGGAGTAGTGCGGCTGGCTACATGGCGCTTCTACAGCAAGAATTGCAGCGGCAAGTTTAGAGCGGAGATTTGATATGATCTATCGTGTTCGTTGCCCGTTGTGGAGCGTTGAGGTTGAAGCAGACTCTCCCGTTAATGCTTACGGGAAAGCTTGCGAATTAAGGGGGTTTGTCGTTTTTGAATGCTGCGAAATTAACTTAATGCACCGTGATTAGTGGAGGTCTAACATGATCTATGCAATTGAATGCCGGGAACTAGGTATGGAACCATGGCATAGGGGAAGCCGTCGCTATTCATCGCGCGACTTTGCAGAATGGAAAATCAACGAGTTAGCGCCAGTGGTAAAAGATTTGACCGGAATCAAGTTTGAATATCGCGTGGTGGAGGAACCTGGGGATATTCTGAAAAGACAACCCGCAAACTATCCATAGCGCCTTACCGTGTGCCGGGCTGTAATGGCCCGGATCATGGCTAGACGCCATCCCTTGGATGTACCAGGGGACACAAGAGAGGGAATTTTTACAATGGACGGAATGAACCAACTTTACGGACATAGCGCGCGTTTCGATCATGCGCACGTTTTGGTAGATGTAAACTATGAGCGATACTTGATTTGTTGCCATAGTGGCGTGCAGATTGAATCCGCTTATGATGTAGTGGATTAGCCTATATGCCGGGCTTTGAAGTAAGCCCGGATTATAGACTAGAAGCCTAGGCATGATGCCTTGGCAAGCGTGGAGCATACCGCAATGTCTTTACACTTTCACCAAGCTATCCACACGCGATGGCTTGCGCCAACAAATACAAAACCAAGCCGGGTTAAAGCTTCCTGCCGTGCTGGCAATCTGACTCTTTTATGGGATTATGATTGGGACCAATGCGAGAATCATGCACGTGCGGCCATGGCGCTTGTGCGCAAGCTTGGTTGGACTCCTGATAAGGGGAAATATCCCGTTTATTGGCACGCGGGCGCTGCGCATCCCATACCTAACGGTTATGTCTTTGTGGGTGGAGGCGATGTGGTGCGGTATGACTACACTGCAATAGACCGCGAATTAACGGACATTTCGGGGGTGGATCATGCTTAGAACTGTTATTCTATGCGCTCTCGCATGCTGGCTTGTTCTTATTGGGTTAGGCTGGCTTGTCGCTTGCACGATTCAATGCGCCAAGGGGATATGAGATGATTGATATACACCTATATGATGGCGCATTTACGGAAAGTGCAACAATTTACTATCGCGCTAGACGTGAGGCCATGGGCGAGCGCTTACAGGATCGGCTTGACCGTGAATATCTACACACGGCCATGGCTAAATCAGAATATGATGAGCGTTGTGCCGAGATAAAACAATTTGTTGAAGACGACACGCCCGGTATCAACAGCGCGGCCTTTATCAGTCTCGCAATGCAAGGATTAGACTAGTGGCCGACGTTCTTAAATGGGGATTCATTCCATCTTGCGATCTGCATTTTGCCAGCTTGCAAGACGGAAACATACGGCACGATTTTTTTGTGCAATCGTGCACCATATCAGGATGGCGGAGTGTTCATCGACTCACGACGCTATCAACAGCCAAATTACCTTGCTGTACATTAGATTGCAACAATGGGTTAGAATTCGCGCAACAGACGGCGGAGAGATTAGCGCGGGCGATTTTTTTGGATGCTGCAATAGCTGGTCGGGCCACCCCCGTGCCAATTGATCCTAGCGTGCTGCAAAGCTAATCGCGGCCTAGACCAGGGGCTTTGTCCCTGGCCTATACAGCGGAAAGCTGGTGCCGGAATATCCCGGCATAGAATGGAAGGTGTACCATGTCGCAACGAGTTAGAATTCTTTGTCCGATGTGTGCGAGTAAAAACGTGCGTCGTGAAGCAACAGCGGAATGGAACCAGAAAAAACAACGCTGGGAATTGTCTACACTTTTAAGTGATGGGCAGTGCCAAGACTGCGCGCGCGGGAATCTAGACCTTGTTGAAGTGCCAATTCGCAGTGCTTTCCTGCGGCCTTCAACCAATGGGTAAGTTGCTATCTCTATGCGAGTACCTAGCGGAGTCCGGTGGACTCCGCATGTCGCGCAATGGACGCCCCACGGACGGCGCGGGGGATCTGCGCGCCATGGGTGCTCCTTGGTGGCATCGCGGCTATTCATTCCGCCGCAAGCTATGCCGGGATGATTCCGGCCTATGTCCAGATGCTGCCGCGCTGGCGGCGTGGGAAGCTGGATATTTCCCCGGCTCTACCTCTCGTCCTGATCTGAGCGAATTTTTAGAGGCCGTACGGCGCGATATGGCGACGGGAGAGGTCCTGGCTGGCTTTCCTGGCGCGGCTGACCATGGAGAGCCTGTGGAGGCTTGTCCTACCCTGGCGCTTCCCCCTGCGCCTCCTGGCGCTATCCTGCGCCACCGTGCCGGGCTGGCCGCGTATCTCTATGAGCAGCGGTCCACCCGGATCAATGGGCGATACGTGGGTGCGGCGCTGGCCGGGCTCATGGGCCAGCCTATCACCGCGCCGTTTAGGGCCGACGTGTTCCGGCCTGGGCAACGCGCGCCGGTCTGGAGCGTGGCGTACAGCACGGCTGGAGAGCGTGACGCGGCGACTGAGGCATATCTTGCCGAGGTTCCGTTTTGAGCCCCGGTCCCGGCCGGCGGTTTGCCAATGCCGGCGGTCGGGGGGCGCGTGCGCCGCCTTGGCCGATCTATCCCTAAGGATCGGCCAAATTTTTTTGAAAAAGCGAGTCGAAACTAAAAATCTGTTTTTCACAATGGAGAATGAAAACCGCCATGACCCTTCAGGAAATCATCGAATATCTAAAGCAACAGGCCGACGAACGGTTAAGGGTGAAGGAAAACGTACTACGCATCCACGACGCCGACGAACGAATTGCAGCATTCCGTAAGCTGCCAGCTACCGTATCTTATGGGCGTGTGACATGCGAGGCGATTTCCAAGCGTCCAAACTCGAAAGGCCCAAATTATCTGTGGTTCTACGACAACATCAACATTCCCGGCATGGTGGCGGTCGAAAGGCGAATCGTGGATGAAATGCGTCGGCTCGGAGATCTTACGTGAGGCCCCGCATTGAGGAAGCCAAGGCGCGGAAATATCCTTTCCGCATCATGGTCTTCAGCTACCGGCGCAATATCTACAAGGTGTACGACTGCCACCGCACACGAGAGCGGGCGGAGGGACAACTAAAAAGGATACTGCGCGAGATCAAAAACGGAACATTTGAAGGGATAAAGTGATGGACGTTTCCACTCTATCGACCGCCGGATTGCTTGAAGTAATTGGCTGGTCGCCCGCAAAATTTGCCGAAAAGCTTGGCGGCATCAATGTGCGAACAGCCCAACGCATGGCAAGCGGCGTAAACACCACGCCAGACAATTTGCGCAATTGGTTGGTGTTTCTCGCGCAAGCGCATGTTACGATGCCCCTACCTAAGGATTGGACACCGCCATGTCAGAGCTAGAATTTAAGGATCTGCGCTTTGAAGCTCACGACGGAACGCCGATGCCTAGAGGCCGGCCAGCGGCCATATTGCAGATCGATTCGGCCAAGAAATTCGTAGTTTGCGATTCGATTAGCTATTCCGGAAATGCCCGTGACCTCCACCAAAGCATGCAGCCAGAGCACGCGTTGCCTTCTGGCGGAGGCTTATGGATTCGCTGGCATCTGTTGCATCCCCTTCTCACACCGTCGCAAGGTTGGTTATGAAAAACGTTCTGAAATGGATATTTGAGGAACTTACCGGCATCAAACTATGCCGGCACGAATGGACAAAATGGGAACCATACCTGAGTGGAGTATTTTTCCAGCGCCGCACTTGTAAAAAGTGCGGCTATATTCAGGAGAAATCAATTTAGTCTTCTGGCTCGTGCCATGACATGCGCTTGAATTGAGACTGAACATTCGGGTCGGGAATATCCAAGTACCGGCCCGTAAATTTGTCATATTGAAGCTCGCAGGCAGATCCTTTACGGCCGTATCGCCAATGCCGCGCCTTCCATACTCTCACGCTAGTTAAATCACGTGGCGTGTGGATGGTTATGCCAACGTCGGGCTTGTTAGCCCAATGCGCGCTACCGGCTATGTCATATGGGCCTGGGGCTTCGATGGCAGCACCATCCTTTGGCTTCTGCAATTTGTTTGGGTGAGCCACGATCCAGACATTGCAACCATGTCGCCGTCCGAACGCGCGCGCTCGCTGAAGGCAGCGGCCAATGTACTGTGTCTCAGACAGATTGCCAGCCGATAACTCCAACTCATTGAACGGATCTATGCACAAATCCGTCACGCCATAGCGCAACACCGCACCGCGCCCGCGCTCAAGCATTTGATCCATGGAAGGCGGCTCGATTTCCGCGTCGGTGCAATGGCCGATCATGCGATGCTTCAGCCATACCAGCCACGCCCGGTAGGATTCATCGTTCAGCACCTCATACCCGGCCGGCGCGCTCCGGTTCGTCCGTACCATGGCCCCACTTAGGATCTCCACCATCTGCATTACGAATTCATCGAATGGTTCCATCTCTGGTGAAAACACGAACCATTTACGGTTTTCGTAACGCATGGTGTAGGCCATGATGTTCATCACGAATTGGCTCTTGCCGCTGTTAGGAATCCCCGTGATGACAATCACCCGGCCATCCGCCGGCCAGTTGATTATGTTATTCGCCGCCGCCATGCCGCTTCGCATTGTCGGCGGTGGCGGAAGCTTGCGGTAAGCCACCATCCGGTCCACGTCGATCTCTTGCACGCCATCGATAGGCCATGGCTGCGCCGCTTCAAGCGCAGCTTGCATCCCGGAAACACCATGCGCCTTTAGGGTATCGTTTGCATCCTTGCAGCCTTCCGGCCAAGTCACTCGCCAGCAGCGATGCCGTCCAAGCCGCCGCGCCAGTTCCTCATGCAGCCTTCCCCCGGCCGCGTCAGAATCTCCGGCCAGTACGAATTTCTTGACCTTGCCTAGCAATTCCTCGTGGGTCTCAAGCGCGTCAAATCGCTTGTCCTCCTGGCGCTCTGGATCGTCTTCATCGCGCAGTTTGCCCGGCGAACCATCCTTCAGCGTCACGGTTTGCGTGTATCCGGCCTGCCACATCGCCATAACGTCGGGCTCGCCCTCCACCCACCACACACAATCGAAATCCTCGATGCCATCCACGTTGAACAGCGTGGGGAGCGCCTTGAATTCCTGCGCCATGAATTTCTTCTCTTTGACGCCCCGGTACTTCCGGTTCACCACCTCGCCGCGATATTTGTACGGAAACACGACGGCATCTGATACGCCGATCTTCCCAAACTTGTGATCTGGCTTGATAAATACGCCGAACGCATCAACCGTATCTTCATCAATTCCTCGCGCCGCGAACCACGCATAAACATCCATCGCAGGCTTCGCAGCTTCGGCCGGGATGGGCTTTGGAGGCACATAGCAGCGTTCTTTTTGCGGCCGGGCAGTGGGGGTAACGGCATCATGCACGCGCGCCCCAATGGTGTGCCCACAAGATCCACGATGGCAGTTCCCCGTGAAGCCTTGACCGTCAGCGTCGATCTTCAGGGAGAAGGAATCCTCATCCTTCGCCTCGCATTGAGGGCAGCGCAACCGAGACTGCGCGCCTGGGTTCATCCGCTTTGGCCGGAGGCCATGCTCCAATAGCAATGCACGAAGATCGCTCATTTCTTGATCCAGTGTCCAATGTGCCAGCAATCACATTTCCGGCAATGCCAAGTGTTCATGCGCGCCCGGCTTTTTTTTGGCGTTAACCCGATAGCCGCCTGGGCCGCGTCCTGAGACGGGTATCTGTCTTTCCCGCACTCACTGACCAAGGAAGCTTCCATATCGTCCTCCAGCCTTTTCTCTGTGGCTTTGCGTGGCATGTTCCAGTGGAGTTTGCCGTCGTTCATTTTACCACGCCTCAAAATGACCATTTTCAATATCTCGATTTTCCTGTGGGAACGGATCTTCATACCGCCCCTTTTTCAACCACCTTTCAGGATCAAGGGTGTAACCCGGTTTCCGTGCCGGATCGGTAGCATATGCCGCCGCGCGTTTTATGATTGATCCCGCTGGACGCCGCTTGATTGCCTCTTTCCATTCTTTGAACGCCGCAAGCTTCCCAACTTTTTTTGGATAAACTTTCCAAAATTCCTCAAAATCTGCGGAATATTCATTTAGTTCTTTCTTCT
>Ga0335069_10007767_pt1 | contig 15449 bp, 13 predicted proteins | sample Lox_Sample_11_FD_206714 | JGI IMG/M metagenome (GOLD analysis project Ga0335069, IMG submission 206714) | Soil microbial communities from Loxahatchee National Wildlife Refuge, Florida, United States - Lox_Sample_1.1 | ecosystem: Environmental > Terrestrial > Soil > Wetlands | place: USA... | reverse complement strand
GCGTGGCCGCGATTTTCGGTCAGGATGTCGACATCGGCAAAGGCATCTCTGATCTGCTGGTGAAGTATTTGGTGAAAGACGGGACCTACTCGGTCATCGAGCGTAAAGCGCTGGACAAGATCCTGGCAGAGCAGAACTTCTCTAACAGTGATCGCGCCAATCCAAATTCGGCGGCCAAGATCGGTAAGCTGCTCGGCGTCGATGCCATCATCGTGGGCAGCATCACGCAGTTTGGCAACGACACGAAGAAGACGGGCGTGGGCGGCGGTGGCGGCGGTCTAGGCGGGTTTGGTCTGGGAGGATTCAAACACTCGAACACAAAAGCGATTGTGGGCTTGGATGCTCGTATTGTCGACATCGACACCGGCGAAATCCTGGCGGTTGCGGAGGGTAAGGGTGAGTCGCAGCGGTCCAGCACTTCCCTTCTCGGCGGCGGCGGCAATTGGCACGGTTGGGGCGGCGGCGCGGTGGATTTTGGAAGCAGCGACTTTCAGAACACCATCATCGGCGAGGCCACAAAGGCTGCTGTTGAGCAGATGAGCGCTGGCGTAATCGCGGGCAAAGACAAGCTGGTCGCGCGCACCATCGTCGTCGAAGGACTGGTCGCTGCCGTCGATAGCGGCATGATCGTCCTCAACGTGGGCGGCAAGGCCGGCTTGAAAGTTGGCGATGAACTGACCGTCGAACGGGTGACGAAAGAAATTAAGGATCCGGCCACCGGAAAGGTCCTGCGCCGGCTAAGCACTCCGGTAGGGGTGGTCAAGGCTACCGATGTAGACGATGTGTCTTCTGTGTGTTCCGTCGTGTCAGGGAGTGGCTTCAAAGTCGGCGACGCAGTGAAGACGAAAACGCAGTAAATGCGTAGTCCAACTCGATGAAATCCAGGCGGGGCGAGCGATCGCCCCGTCATTTCTTTGCGATCGGCAATTCTCTACAGAATCTTCTTTCCGAACGCCGACAGCGCCAGTTCTACGGCCAGGTCCGCCGTTTGGTTACGCTCGTCGATAACGGGATTCACTTCCACGATTTCAAAGCTCAACATGCGTCCGTGGTCTGCCATGATCTCCATCGCCAGATGGGCCTCGCGATAGGTGGCGCCGCCCCACACCGGAGTGCCGACGCCGGGAGCGTCTTCCGGGTCGATCCAGTCCATATCGAGCGAGACATGGTAGCCGGCCGTGCCCCGTCCCGCCATGCGCAGCGCCTCTTCCATCACGGCGCGCATGCCACGCTCGTCAATGTCGCGCATGGTAAACACCTCCACACCAGCTTTGCGGATGTTCTCCTTCTCAAAGTTGTCGACATCGCGAACGCCGACGAGCACGCAGTTCTCGGGCTGAACTTTCGGAGAGAAGTCGTAGATTCTGCCAAGTTCATGCGGCGGCAGGCCCATCAGCGACGCCAGGGGCATGCCGTGTACGTTCCCACTCGGCGAGGAGTCGGGCGTGTTCATATCCGTATGCGCGTCGATCCAGATGAGGCCGATCTTCTGATTCTGGCGGCGGTAGAACTCGGCGACGCCGGAGACCGTGCCCGCTGCAATGGAGTGATCGCCGCCTAGAACCACCGGAACTTTGCCTGACTCCAGCGTTTTCAGAACCAGTTCCGCACCCTTCGTGCAGGTTGCTGTGATCTCTCTCAAGTATTTGGCGTGCGCAGCGCCTTCTTTCTTCTGTTCTGGAATCGCAACCGGAATGTTGCCGGCATCTTCGACCTTGTGGCCAATCGCTTCGAGGCGCGCCTCGAGCCCGGCGACGCGCACCGCCGACGGACCCATGTCGACACCTCTTCGCGATTGGCCAAGGTCCAACGGCACGCCGATGACGCGGATCTGGCGGGGCGTGATGCTGGTGAAGGACGCTCTGGTTGTGTGTGGCATCGTCTATTTCACCGCCGTGACGCCAAGCACGCTGGACATCGCCCGATCTCCTCAGCGATGTCTGCGGTCGTCACGGATAGAGCCTGTACAACATCCTCGGAAACGGAATCGTTTCCCTCACATGCTCTAGCCCGCAGATCCACGCCACTGCGCGCTCGATGCCCATTCCAAAACCGGCATGCGGAACGCTGCCATACTTGCGCAGGTCAAGATACCACTTGAACGCCTCTTCCGGCAGATTGTGTTCGTGGATTCGCTCTAACAACAGCTCATGCGATGCCATACGCTGCGAGCCGCCGATGATTTCGCCGTAACCTTCCGGCGCAAGAACGTCGACGCACAGCGCGAGTTCCGGACGCTGTGGATCCGGCTCCATATAGAAAGCCTTCACTCCTGCCGGGTACCGATGCACCATCACGGGGCGGTCGTAAAGAGACGAAAGATAAGTCTCGTCGGGCGAACCCAGATCTCCACCGTACTCGAACTTGCTTTCGAGTTTGCCTTGGGCGTGTCCCTCCTGCAGCTTTTGCACGGCTTCGTCATAGCTGATGCGCGGGAAGGGCGTTTCGATCTTCTCGAGCCTGCTGGTGTCGCGGCCGATCGTCTGCAGATCTGCGCAGCGACGCTCCAGACAGCGCTTCACCAGATGGGTGAGCAGCCCTTCGGCGAGTTCCATGATGTCGTCGAGCGTGGCATACGCAACTTCGGGTTCGACCATCCAGAACTCGGTGAGGTGGCGCCGAGTCTTCGATCTCTCGGCGCGGAACGTCGGCCCAAACGAATACACTTTGCCGAGCGCCATTGCGGTCGCTTCGATGTAAAGCTGGCCCGACTGCGTGAGATAAGCCTGCTCTTCGAAGTAGTCGACCGGGAACAACGTAGTTGTGCCTTCGCATGCTGCCGGCGTGATGATCGGCGGATCTGTCAGCGTGAAGCCGTTGGTATCGAAGAACTCGCGAGCGGCGCGAATAATCTCAGCCCGCACGCGCAAAATGGCGGCCTGCCGCGCCGACCGCACCCAGAGATGCCGGTGCTCCATCAGAAAGTCAGTGCCGTGCTCTTTGGGCGTGATCGGATAAGGGTCCGACTCTGGCACGCGCTGCACGACCTGGACGCTTGAAACGTCGAGTTCGTATCCGCCCGGAGCGCGCTTGTCAGCCCGAACCTTGCCCTCGACGACGACGCTCGATTCCTGGGTCAAGTTCTTGATCGCCTCAAAGACTTCCGGTGCAACAGCATTCTTGGGTACAACCCCCTGAATCACTCCGGACCCGTCGCGAAACTGTGGGAATAACAGCTTTCCGCTTTCACGCAGGTTGTACAGCCAGCCGCGGATCGTGACCGCTTGGCCGTCGTGTTTGCCAATTTCTGCAATGGTGCTGATGGGTGCTGACATAGTCAAGATCGTGAAATCAAAGAATACCTGCAACGAGGTCAAAGGGCAGAGGTCAGAACGCAGAGGTTTTCAAACTCTTACCATGGATCTCTATTTCTGCAATCTGACCTCTAGCCTCTGACCTCAGGTTAACTCGCTTCCAGTTTGCTGAACGTCGCGCTCAGATCCGCCCCGGGACTCTTCTTCTCCTCACCCTCGATCTCCAGCAGCAGCGGCGGCGCTTGCGGGGCAGTGCGGAGCAGGTCCATCGTTTCTTTCCAGTTGATGGTCCCTTTCCCCGGCCACAAGTGCGAATCTTTCAACGCATCGTTATCGTGCAGGTGCGTGGAGCAAATGTGACTCTTGACGGTTTCAAAAGCCGGGGCAATTCCGCCCATCATGTGGGCGTGGCCGCAATCGAAACAGATGCCGACGTCTTCGAATCGCGACGTCTGGATGAACTCCACCAGTTTTTCCGGCGTCGAAAGTTCGTTCGGAATGTTCTCAACCAGGATTCGCACTCCCAGAGGCTTGGCAAATGCGCGCAGGTGCTCGACCGATGTCATCGCCGATTCGAATTTCTTTTCGTCGAACGCCTCGCTGGGAGTCCCAATATGCTGGACGAGAAAGCGGAAAGGAATCTGCTCGGCAACCTCCAGAGCGCGCTTGATTTCATCCATTGCCTCGATCCGACCAGCGCGGTCAGTAGAAGCGATATTCACGGGAGGCGCTCCGGTGCGTCCCCACTCGTAGTCGGCAAACAATGGGGCGTGAACGGAGTTCAGCGACACGCCGGTCGATCGGAACCAGTCGGCAATCTCACGAATGTGTTGCTTGCGGTTGGCGTAGTCGAAGTGCTGCCGCGCGGCAAAGATCTCAATCGCCTGCGCTCCCGCTTTCACCAGCTCATCAAGCAGGCCGGGATGCAACCGTTCCTTCACATAGACGTAGGTAGACACTGCCCGCAGCATCAGTAACCCACCGCCTTCCCGTTGTTGCGTCCGTCGCTCGCACCCAGGCGCTCACCGGTCGTTGGATCGACCATGATGCACTCGCCGTCGCCCCAAGAGTGCTCGACTTCCAGTTTGTGCCCTTTCGAACGCAGTAGGTTCATTGTATCGGTTGAGAGGCGGTCTTCCACACGAATTGCATCGGGGAGCCACTGATGATGGAACCTCGGCGCGTTCACCGCTTCCTGGATGTCCAGGCCAAAATCCACCACTCCCATCAGAATATTGGCTACGGTGGTAATGATCGTCGGCCCTCCCGGCGATCCCAAAACCAGAAACAGCTTGTCGTTCTTCAAGACAATGGTCGGGGTCATCGCTGAGAGGGGGCGTTTGCCGGAACCAATCGCATTCGCTGGCCCCTGAATGAGTCCGTAGGCATTTGGGACGCCCTGCTTGGCTGCAAAGTCGTCCATCTCGTCGTTGAGCAGGAAGCCGAGTCCCTCCGCGGTCACCCGGGACCCGAAAGAGTCGTTCAATGTCGTCGTGACTGCTACCGCATTGCCCTCAGAGTCAACCACAGAATAATGCGTCGTGTGTTCCGGCTCGCGGACCGCCATTCCCCGTTCCGTGGCAACTCGCTCGAGTTCATTGAAGCTCGCTGGCCGTCTCAACTCCTGGCTGAGGCTGGCGTGACTCAGATCGATCGACTCGCGCCAGGCTCGGGCATAGCGTTTGTCAATCAGTTGCGGCACCGGAATCTTCGCAAAATCTGGATCACCAAGAAATTCCGCCCGGTCATAGAAGACCCGGCGAAATGCCTCGACCGTCAGGTGAATAGCAGCCGCTGACCGGTTGCCGAGTTTCGTGAGATCGTATCCTTCGAGGATATTCAGAACCTCGACCAGTGCAATCCCACCGGATGACGGTGGAGGCGCGCTGATGACCTCGTAGCCTCGGTATGTCCCGCGGATCGGCTCCCGTTCTTTGACCTCATACTGGGCGAGGTCCTCCGGAGTGATCAGCCCTCCGCCTTTGTGTACCGCCGTGGCCAATTCTCGGGCCATCGCGCCGTGATAGAAGTCGTCGGGATTCCTCGCAATCCTCTCCAGCGTGCGCGCCAAGCTGGGCTGTCTGAGAACATCGCCGGCACGATAGTAGTCGCCGTTCCGCTGAAAGATGCGCTTCGATTCCGCAAACTTTCCAAGATCCTCGTCGCGAAGGTCCTCTGCGTCTTCCCAGGCGAGCACGAAACCTTCACGCGCCAGACGGATCGCCGGCGCCATCACCTTTTCAAGCGGCAATTTGCCATACTTGCTCAGGGCGTATGTCAGGCCCGCCACGCTGCCGGGAACTCCAATCGCGCGATACCCGATGGTGCTCGCGTCGGGGATCACCTCCCCTTTCGCATCGAGGTACATACTCTCGGTGGCTGCCGCAGGCGCTTTTTCGCGAAAGTCAATGAATCGCAACTCGCCATTCGCCTTGCGCAACAAGAGAAATCCGCCGCCTCCAAGGTTTCCCGCCTGCGGATGCACAACTGCCAGCGCGAACCCGGCCGCCACAGCCGCGTCCACGGCGTTGCCGCCTGCCTGCATCATCTCAACGCCCGCACGCGACGCTAATTCGTGCACACTCACCACCATGGCATGCTGGGCGTGCGCAGGCCGCAATGGAGCCGCGACCAGCGTGCCAGCCAACTGGATGACAACCCAGCAAATGCCCAGGAGTCGGAACTGAATGCGCATCGAGATGGACAACAAGGCGCGGGAGCAGTGAACGCCCGCCCCGAATCGTTCGCCAACGAACCTACGAGGCTAGCCCACGGTGAACGGCAGAGTCAAACACCGGCAGGATCAGGCAAGGATGTCAATGACGCTCTGCTGCACTTCATTGGCGGTTTCGAGAGTCTGCAGGTTCAGAGAGAAATGGTTCTTCGCCGACATCAATGCGACCATCTCTGCGCTGAGATCAACGGAATCGGCATCACCGTTCGCAGAATCGGCGCCAAACGAGGCGATCCGTGTAGCAGCTTTGTCCAGGTTGACTTCGGCCTGCCGCAAGCCTTGCAAAGCGATGGCAGAGAGATCCATATCTGCTTTATCGGCCAGTTCGGCCTCGAACTTAAGGGCAGGTCTAAACCCTGTCGCAAGTGGCCAGTAGCTGGAAGCTTGTAGCTATACTCACACTTGTTCTCGTGCTTCTCCCAGCACCACGCGAACGTCCATCTTTTTCTTCCCTCGATAGATCGTGACCGAAATCGTGTCTCCTGCGCGATGGTTGTTCATCGCCTGCGCCAGATCCTGCTGGTTCTCGATTCTCTCACCATCTACGGCCACGATCAGGTCACCGCCCAGCATGATAGGAATGTTCCCCAGATAGGCTCGCTCGCTGCCGCCTCGCAATCCGGCACGATCCGCCGCTCCGCCCGGCACAGCCTGCACGATCAGGAGTCCGTAGTCCGCCGCCAGACCCATCTCATTTGCCAGTTCCGGCCCGATCGGAATCGTACGTACGCCCAGGGCCGGGCGCCGCACGCGCCCCAGCGTGACCAGGTCGTTCAGTACCGCCTTCGCCGTATTGATTGGAATCGCGAATCCGATACCAGCGCTTTGCCCGACACTCGACGCGATCATCGTGTTGATTCCAATGACCTCTCCGTGCCAGTTCAGCAGTGGCCCACCCGAGTTCCCGGGATTGATAGCAGCATCGGTCTGAATCGCCTCGTCAATCCGACGCCCGTCCGGCTCTTCCACCGAGCGGATCGAACTCACAATGCCTCGCGTCATCGTTCCCGAGAGCCCGAACGGATTGCCAATTGCGTACACTTTCTGCCCTACTTTCAAGTTCTTGGAGTCGCCAAGGACAGCCGGCGTCAGGTCCGGCGCCTTGATCTGAATCACCGCCAGGTCGTGCGACGGGTCGGTTCCGACCACCGTTGCCTTATAGGTTTTTCGATTGTGCAGCGTCGCGCTGACTTGGCGCGCATCGGCGATCACGTGGTAGTTCGTGAGAATGTGTCCTTCTTTGTCAATGACGAATCCCGATCCCTGTCCTTCCTGCGGTACTAGCCCATAGAAGAAATCAAATGTCACCGCTTTTGACGTGATATTCACCACCGCCGGTATGTTCTTCTGATAGACCGACATGTTGTTCTGTTCTTCGGGATCGAGCGATTCGCCGCCGGCGGCCTCGGTGATCTCCACTTTGGGATGGCTGATCCAATTCGCTGGACGCAGCCGGCCGCTGCGGTACGTGGTGAAGTAGAAGAACGCCGCCACGAGAACGATGGCGAATAGGAGTGAGCGGAGAAATCTCATGGTTGGAACTCCAAGCTCAAATTTTATCGGATCGCGGGAGAAAAACATGTTGCTACGCAGTCGATACGCGCTGGCGTGGGTTTTGTTCAATCGGACTTACGTCAGGCCTGACGAATCAAGGCTTGGCTGTTGTGTCCGGCGCACCCCAGCCGCCGCCTCCAGGAGACTCAATGCGGACTCTCTCTCCTGAACGCAAGCGAACACTGGTCTTGCCGCCGATTTCCTCTTCGGAGCCGTCTTGGCGAATTACGACTGTCCTCCCCGCCGCACCGCTGGAGCCGCCCGCCAAGCCATACGGCCCGCGTAACCGGCGGTCGGCAAGCAGTGTGACCTGAGAATCCGCAAGAACCTCAATCTCGCGCACGATTCCCTCTCCCCCGCGGTAACGTCCTGCGCCCCCACTGCCCTGGCGGAACACATAGCGTCGCAATCGCATGGGGTAGGCATACTCCAGTGCCTCGCCGGGAGTATTGAGCGAATTCGTCATGTGTGTGTGCACGCCGGAGACGCCATCCTTGCCGGGACGAGCGCCCATGCCTCCGGCGACGGTTTCGTAGTAGGCGAATGGTTCTCCGCGGGACGGATCGATTCCACCGATCGTCAGATTATTCATCGTTCCGGAGGCTGCCGCCGGGATCCGATCCGGGATCGCTTGCGCCAGCGCTTTCAGAAGCACATCCACGATGCGCTGTGACGTTTCGACATTTCCGCCTGCGACTGCTGCCGGGGGCCTGGCGTTTACCACTGTTCCAGTGGGCGCGATCACTTCAATTGGGCGCAGTAATCCCGCCGTGGCCGGAACCTCTTCGCGCACCAGACAACGAAAGACATAAAAGCAAGCGGACATCGTGATCGCGTCCACGGCGTTGATCGCTCCTGATACCTGCGCGTCGGAACCGTGAAAGTCGACCGTAATGACTGTTTCGTTCTTGTGGGCCTTGCATGACCTCTTCGCATGACTTGCGTGTACATGCACATTCACGGCAATCCGCACAGGCTTCTTCTCGATGCCGTCGTCATCCAGGAAGTCCTCAGCCTGGTAGTCGCCCTGAGGAACGGTGGCCAGAAAACTTCGCATCATCTGCTCAGAGTAGTCGAGCAGTTCATGCGCCGCACGTTTCGCACGGGCAACGCCATAGCGTCGGCAAGTCTCTTCGAGGCGACGCGCCCCGGTTTGACACGCCGCGATCTGGGCCCCAAGGTCACCCTCGCGCTCTTCGGGAGTGCGGACGTTGTTGAGCAGAAGGGCCAGCACGTCCGCAACAACTTCGCCCCCACGCACAATGGTGACCGGAGGAATCCTCAAACCTTCCTGATAAATCTCACGGCATGGGCCCATCGATCCGGGATACGTTCCGCCGACATCGGCGTGATGGGCACGCGATGCGACATAGAAGTCAGGTTTCGTGTGGCGCGGACCAGTCCCGAGACGAAGTCGAGGAAGCCTTCGCCCGCGAGAGCCCAAGACTTTCAGATACACCGGCATGACCAGCGTGATGTCGGGCAAGTGCGTCCCTCCCCAGAAGGGATCGTTGAGCATGACAATGTCGCCGGGCTCCAACCGGCAATGCTCGATCGCTGCAGCCACCGACATCGGCATCGATCCGAGATGCACCGGCATGTGATCGCCCATGGCGATGACTTGCCCTTCAGAATCGAATACCGCGCACGAATAGTCGCGCCGCTCCTTGATGTTGGGAGAAAATGACGTCCGCCGAAGCGTCGCCCCCATCTCCTCCGCAATGGAGTGATAGAGATTCTTGAATACTTCGAGTTCGATGGGATCGCGCAAGGCAGTTAACCAGTAGCCGGTAGCTAGTATCTCAGTTTGCGCCGGCTGCCGGCTACCTACTCCAGCTACCACGGGCCGAGAAACTGCTAAACTCTCACTATGTCTGAACGTCGTTCCCGTGTCTGGCTGTGGCTCTTGATTGGCGGAGGAGCTTTTGCGCTCTTCGTTGTCGCCGTATTTGCACTCGTATATTTGAGCTTTGGCGGCAGCGATGAGGAGTCGTTCTCCGGTTTCGGGGACAAGATCGCGGTGGTGGATCTCGAAGGTGTCATTCTCTCGCCCAAGCAGATCGTTCCCCAGCTCAAGAAGTTCGCGGACGACGATTCAGTCAAGGCCATCATCATTCACGTGAACTCGCCGGGCGGAGGTGTGGCGGCATCCGAAGAGATTTATCGCGAAGTGAAACGGATCCGCGAGGAAAACAAGAAACGGATCGTAGCTTCGATTGAGACGGTTGGCGCCAGCGGAGCCTACTATGTCGCCTCCGCCACCGACAAAATCTATGCCGACAAGGGGAGTGTCGTCGGGTCTATCGGTGTCATCGCGCAGTGGGTCAACTACGGCGAACTGCTCAAATGGGCCAAGTTGAAGGACATCACCATGAAAGCCGGGGAATTCAAGGACACCGGCAATCCGGCTCGTGAAATGACGCCCGCTGAACAGGCGTACCTGCAGAGCCTGATCGACAACATGCACACTCAGTTCATCCAGGCCGTAGCAGAAGGCCGTAAGGCAAAGGAAGGTGACATCCGCGCCATCGCGAACGGCAAAGTCTGGACCGGCGAACAAGCCTACTCGATGAAACTGGTCGACCAGATCGCCGATTTCGAGGAAGCGGTCAAAGACACGGCCAAGGCGGTAGGGATTTCCGGTGAGCCGACGCTGGTACGTCCGGCCAAACAGAAGAAAACAGGCCTTGATCTCCTGTTTGGCGACGTCTCTGACTACCTTCCAACTCGAGAGAAGCTTATGGAGCAGCAGGTCGGTTTCTACTATCTCTGGAAATAGGGTATTTCGCTTCCTACTTGCACAAAACCCCTGAAATTTGAGAAGGTTATAAGCAATTGAAAGATCAGCTCGGGGGCGGACCCTGGGCAGACAATCCCGGCCCCCAAGGGAGTGACGAGGCGTATGACAAAAGCGGACCTGATCGAGGAAGTGTCCCGGTTGGCGGAACTGACGCGGAAAGACAGTGAAGTGATTGTAGAGACGATCTTTGACAGCATCGTGCGTTCGCTGCGCGTGGGTGACAAGATCGAGATTCGCGGCTTCGGAAGCTTCCGCACCCGCCAACGCAAGCCGAGAGTGGGCCGCAACCCGAAGACGGGCGATCGCGTCGAGGTCCCCGCGAAGAAAATCCCGTTCTTCAAGCCCAGCAAGGAGTTGAAGGACCTGGTTAACACGAGTTCGCCGTCCACCGGCACGCCAGCGGCTGCTCCTGCTCCCGCACCCACGCCATAGATGGGCTCAGCGTATTTCAGCCCCCGGCTCTTCCAGTTTCTGGGACAACTGCGCCGCAACAACCGGCGTCCGTGGTTTCTCAAACGCAAGGACGAGTTCGAAGAGGCCGCACGTCAGCCGTGCCTTCGTTTCATCACGGATCTTAGGCTTCCGCTGCGCGAACTCAGTCCGTGGCTGGTGGCGGATCCCAAGCCCATCGGCGGGTCACTGTTCCGCATTTATCGTGACGTTCGCTTCTCCAGCGACAAGAGTCCGTACAAGACCCACATTGGCATGAACTTCTGGCACGCCTCTGCCAGCGAGACGGTTCACGCGCCGGGCCTGTATTTACATCTTGAGCCGAAAGAATGTTTCCTGGCCGGAGGTGTCTGGCGCCCTGACCCGCGCTCGCTGGCGCAGATTCGCGATGCCATCGCATGGAAACCCGACGAGTGGCGTGCAGCAAAACGCGGACTGGAACTCGGCGGCGACACCCTGACGCGCCCACCCCGAGGCTATCCCGCCGATCATACCCTGATCGAAGATCTCAAGCGGAAAGATTTCGTCGCCAGCATCGATCTGTCGCAAGCTCGAGTGTGCAGCGGGAGGTTTATGCAGGACTTCCTGGCATCGGCGCGAAAGATGGTCCCTCTGCTCCGATTCCTCTCCAGTGCAGTGAAGCTGGGGTTTTGAGGGGGCGCTAGAGAGTCGCACCGCGGGCACGGATACTGCGGCCGGCAAGCACTTCCACGGCGGGAATCGAACGGGCCACAGTGAACGTGCGCTCCGGAGGCTGGCTTCCCGTCTCAATGGATTTCATCATCATCTCGATTCCCGTCCCGGCGTTGGCGGGAATGAATACCGTCGCCGTCAGAAGATTGCGGCGCACCCAATCCTGGCCGGTCTTGGGCAGACCGTCGCAGCCCAGGAAAGGAATGTTCTCCCATTGTTCGCGCTTGCTGCCAAGGCATTCTTCGAACGCCTTGCGCGCGCCCAGAGCCATGGAGTCGTCCTGCGCACAAACCGCAACAATTTGAGTATCGCGCGACGTCGACAAGCGAAGCCATGAAGCGACCGCCTTATGCGCGCTGGCCTCAGTCCATTGCGCCTTGAGAACGCGGAGTTGTGCTGTCTCCGGTTTGGTTTCGAGCGTTCCCAGGTAGCGCTGCTTGGCGGCGGAACTTTCACTAGGCCCCTGGATGTAAAGAACGGTACCGCCGCCGGGCAAGAGCGCGACCAGTTGGCGCCCCTGGATGCGGCCGATCTCTTCGTGGTCCGACGTAATCGCAAACACGGGCACGTGGTAGGTGCGGCGCAGTTCCGGAACGTAGTCCGCGTCACGATTCAATACCACCCAGCCGATCCCGGCCGCGGCCGCTGCGCGTGCCACTTGCGGCAGGCCGGTGGAACCGGCCGGCTCAAACAGAATTGCCTCGGGACGCGGTTGCGTCGATGACTGAATCCGGTCCAGCAGTTGTTGGCTCTGCAGTATGCCGTCATTCTTGGCGTCGATGATTTCCACACTCACGCCCAGCTTTGCGGCAGCACTGCGGGCAGCCGAGGCCTGTTCGATCTGATAATCGTTGTCGTCGTTCGTCAGAGAAAGCAGGAAACTCAGCTTCTTCATTTGCGGGGACCCGTGTCTGGTTCATCATAGGGCGGACCCGAAGTTTGCGCGCATGACGCAAGTAACCGACAGCGGCCTTGTCCACAATGGGACCCACGGCCGGGGGTCGAGGACCGCTCCGGGCATTGAATCGCACTCGACAGAATCTTCGTGCGACAATAAACCTTGCAGCGCAGCCCTGCCGCGACACCGGCCGCACTCGGGGGCCCGTAGCTCAACGGTTAGAGCAGCAGACTCATAATCTGTTGGTTCCTGGTTCAAATCCAGGCGGGCCCACCAAGCCATGCAGCGAGAGTCAACCTGAGTTTCGCGGAGCGATCACCAGCAGTCCCCCGGACTTCACCCCGATCTCCACCGGCGTCTCACAGACAAACTCGCCATCCGCATAAACCGGCAGCGGACGATCCGTCTCCAGGCAAACATGCTCCGCTTGCGAGTATTCGACTTCGTGCATCGACCGGTGTCCGCCGAAATACACAGTTGGGAACATGCAAAATAGCTTGACGGGACTCAGAGCGGCGATGCGGCAGACATCGAGTTTGCCATCGGCAGGATCGGCATCCGGGGCGATGCGCATCCCGTCGCCGTAATAGGGTGTGTTCGCAAAAGCCGCCAACAGCGTGAGCCTGGAGTTCTCAGTGTGCTCGGCGCCATTCACCGTTTTCACCGTCAGAAGGAAAGGGGGGAACCTGAGGAGAGTTGGCAGCAGCGCCGCAACGTAGCCGCCATGTCCGCGCAGCCAGCGGGGCATCTTATTGGCAAGTTCAGCCGTAGCGGAATCGAGCCCGCATCCGGCGACGCAGCAGAAGTAGCGCCCGCGCTCGGGTTCGCCGCGCGGCCTGATCACGCCCAGATCGATGGCCCGAGCCCGGATTTCCCCTGCTTCGAAAGTCCGCCAGACACGCACAGCATCCCGGATCGACCGCAGACCCAGCGCCCGCGCAAAGTCATTCCCGCTGCCGACGGGAACGGTCAGGATAGGAAGGCCCAACCGTTCCAGCGCGGGAAGATGCCGGTGAATCGTGCCGTCGCCACCAAAGATCAACACTGCATCTGCCCCTGAGGCAGAGGCGGGAACTCCCTCGCTCCACTCGGTCGGCGACCCCTCGCGAAAGGGACGCAGCTCGGAAGGCGAAGATCCCAGGCCGAAGATGGCAGCGGCGCGCATGAGATCAGGTCCCAGGGGTCACGTCCCGGGTACCAGGAAAGGCGCCGTGTCGGCGGCGGTCACTTGATAGGCGCAAAACTTGAGATCCGACACTCGTGACCCGCCTCACTTCAGGCACTTCTCCATGAAGTCCACGAGGTCCTTCTTCATCTTGCTGTGTTCTGCGCGATCGACGTAAACCATGTGCCCGGCTCCATAGGTCGCGTACGACACGTTCTGCCGGTACCTGGCGTCGAGATTCAGGTGGTCCATGGTCCAGTCCGCGGCGGCAAACGGAGTCGCCAGATCGTAATGCCCTTCCATCACCAGAATCTTCATGTACGGGTTCTTGATCATGGCGCCGCGCAGGCCGCCTGCGGTGCTGGGAAATCCCTCGACCGCATTGCCCCACTCCCACCTCTGAAATCCCACCTCGTCGTAGGCGAACACTCTGTAAGGCATGTCAGTTTTGTAGCCCAGGTCGGTGCGGACATAGTTGTTGAACACGGACGTGTAAGGCGGCAGGATCGCCGAGCCTGTGGGATCGAAGTAAGGACTATCCTCCGGATCGGGGCTGCTGAAACGGCCGTCCAGCCGGCCGACGACCAGCTTCTGATCCCGCAGCAGTTCGTGCGTGAACGTGGGTACGTCGATGCGCAGATTGTTGCTCTCGATCACATCCGGGCGCAGCCCGGTATAGCGGGCCAGTTGGTCGACAACTTTCCTGCGCTCGTCCGGCGACATTGCATCGCCCTTGGCCAGCGCCAGCATGTAGTCGTTGGCAGCCCAGTGCACGACTTCTTCGCGAGTTTTGCCCATGTCCTGCGACAGATCGCCGGACAGCTTGTGGTGATAGCCCGCGATCATGTTGAACGTTGGTAGCAACAGCACATAGGGCAGATCGTTCGACTTGTTCCATTCCAGCGTTTGAAAGTCGATGGCCATCGAAAGCAGCGTCACGCCGTTGAAGGCAACTCCGTGATCGGCGAGATATCCGGCCAGCCCCGCGGCGCGCGTCGTGCCGTAACTCTCGCCCAGCAAAAACAGCGGCGAAGTCCAGCGATCGTACCGCGAAATATAGAGACGGATGAATTCTCCGAAAGCCTGCACATCACCTTTTACGCCAAGAAATTTCTTCGTCAGTTCGGCATTCGCGGCGCGCGAGTACCCGGTCGCCATCGCATCGACCATGACCAGGTCGCTGCGATCGAGAATCGTGTCCGGGTTGTCTTCGATTCGGTATGGCGCTGCGGGCATGAAGCCGTTTTGCTGGAGCACAACCCGTTTCGGCCCGAGCGCGCCCATGTGCAGCCAGATCGAAGCCGATCCCGGGCCGCCATTGAAAGCGAATGTCAGCGGCCGCTTGCTCGCATCCTGCCCGTCGAGTGTGTACGCGACGAAGAACATCTCGGCTTCGATCTTGCCGTCGCCCCGTTTGAGCGGAAGCCGCCCCGCCGTCGCCGTATAGCTGAGCGCCTTGCCGTTGACCGTGACCTGGTGATGCGTAACGACCGGCGCAACCTCGGTGACGTCGAAGTGCTCTTCCTTGTCGGTCGCTTCGCCATCCGACTTTGCGGGTTCGGCGGGCTTGGCGTTTTCCGCGGATTTCTCGGTCGGAGCCGGCGCCGCTTGCGCTGTCTGTGCTTTCTTGTCCTTCTTCTCCTTCGACTGCTTGGTCTTCTCGGCGTTGTCCGCCTGCTGGCTCTGCTGGGCAATTCCCCCAACGACCAGGCATGCGCACACCATCAGCGCAAAAGCAATCCGCATGTGGCTCTCCCCAAAAGAGTGTTGTGTGATTCGACCGGACCGATTATAGCGGTTCACTGCAAGTGCCGGATCATTCGTAGCGCAGGCTCTCGATCGGGTCAAGGCGCGCCGCTCGGATCGCCGGCACCATCCCGCTGACGATCCCCACCAGACTG
>Ga0335069_10007766_pt1 | contig 15450 bp, 11 predicted proteins | sample Lox_Sample_11_FD_206714 | JGI IMG/M metagenome (GOLD analysis project Ga0335069, IMG submission 206714) | Soil microbial communities from Loxahatchee National Wildlife Refuge, Florida, United States - Lox_Sample_1.1 | ecosystem: Environmental > Terrestrial > Soil > Wetlands | place: USA... | reverse complement strand
GCGGGCAGGGGGTGCACCGCGTCCCTACCTCGGCGCTGTAGCGCCGGCGTGACCCTGCCCGGCTGGTTTGGTCAAACTGGGGCATGAGACGATGGCTGGAAAGGCTGCGGCGAAAGCGGCTGGTGCTATTGGGCGCGGGCGTGGGCCTGGCGCTGGCCGCCTGGCTGCTTTCGAGCCTGCTCACCCCGCTTCCGGACCCGTGGCTGGAAGCGCTCCATAAACGGGGCTATCCCGCGTCCGCCGCCGAGTTGGACGCGTGGTATGTGGCGGTGCCCCCGGCCGAGAACGTGGCCCTGTTCTACACGAACGCCTTCAGCTCTCTGAGCAATTCCTCCGGGCCGATCACGAACCTCATGATCAAGAGCTGGCTGCCGCCCATCGGCCAGGGCCTGTCCGCCGAGGACCGCAATGAACTGCAGGCGGTGTTGGCCGACAAGGCGCACGCGTTGCGCTTGCTGCACTCGGCCCCCTCCTCGGGCCGCAGCCGCTACCCGATCAACCTCCAGGACGGGCCGGCGACGCTTGTGCCCCATTTATACAAGATCAAGCAGGGCGTTTCCCTGCTGAGCGCCGAGGGATTGTTGCACGCGACGGATGGCAATGCGGAGGGGGCCACCCGGGCATTCCTGGCTGCGGGCCGATTGGCCGACTCGGTGAGCGAGGAGCCGCTGATCATTTCGCAGCTCGTGCGGTATGCGGCCTGGGCCATCCTGTTGCCACGCCTGGAGCGCGCCTTAAGCCTGACGCCGTTCACCGACGATCAACTGGCCTCGCTGCAGATGCTCATCGCCGAGGCGGAGCGGCCCCGGGCCGCCGCCCGAGGCTGGGCGGGCGATCAGGCCATACACCTGTCTCTGTATACCGATCGCAAGATGCTGCGGGAGGCTCTAAGGACAACAGGGAGTTCGCGGAGCAAGGCCGGCAATTGGCTGGTGCTGGCGGGCGTCGGCCTCTTTCGGGCAAGCGGCTTCATGGAAAAGGACCGGGCCTACTTCTGCGAGCAGATGGGCCGGGGGCAGGCAGCTTTCGAACTGCCTTACCCCGCCCGGTTTGCCGCATGCGAACAGTTGGCGAACCTTACGAATGTGCCGAACCGGCTGTTCTTCTTTTCCAAGGTCCTGCTGCCGGCGGTGGGAAACTACCATCTCCGCGACGCCGATCACGTGGCCCTGGTGCGCGTGGCGGTGACGGCGCTGGCCATCGAGCGATTCCGCCTGGCGCACACCAACGCCCTGCCCGACAGCCTGGAGCAGTTGAGCCCGTCCTGCTGCCGGGCGGTTCCGAGCGATCCTTACAACGGCAAGCCCTTGCGGTATAAGATCCACGGCGCCAGCTATGCCGTGTATAGCGTGGGCAGCGACGGCCAGGACGACGGCGGCGTCACCTGGGCCACGACTTACGCGAAGATCCCTCAGGACATTGCGTTCGTGGTGAAGCACTAGAAGTCACAGTTCGGCGCTCAGGGCGAGCACACGCGGTAGAAACGGCGCGGGTTGGTGGCTGCTTGCGAGTCGGTGAACTGGAAATGGCCGGGCGAGACCTCCGTGGCGCTGCCCAGCATCGTCCAGGTGCACCCGGCCAGCGCCGGGTTGGTCGCCGCCAGGACGGTGAAGCCCAATCCAGGCGTGTTGGTAAAGGTGAACTGGCAGGCGCCGCCCGGCGGCTTGACAGGCTTGGATAAACAGATCGGCGGCAGGGCTGCCGCATCCAGGCGCAGCAAGCTGGAGGCGCTGGGGATGGCATTAACGAATACGGTCGCCATCGCCCAGCCCGGCGCCAACCCGCTGACAGGGGCGGAGGTGAAGGAGTTGGTCTGCCAGTTGGTGCAGGGCAGGAACACGCTCTGTTCGTTGTCCAGCCGCCGCAGTTGCACCACGGGATAGTCCCCGGGCGAATCCTGCCCGCCGTTGCCGCCCGAGCCTTCAGAGACGCCCCGGAAGCCGGAGCCGGTGAGCGTCAGGCAACTGTTGGTCGGCAGCGGCGAGGTGATGGAGGCAATCTGCGGCTGGCTGGCGAGGCTGAACCCCAGTCCTGCGTCATACAGCTCGGCGCTGGATAGATAACAAGGGCTGCCGGTGCCCTGGCCACCTGCAACCAGCACCTTGCCATTGGCCAGCAGCGTCGCCGTGTGCGACTCGCGCACGTTGTTGAGCGGGCCGGTCGTGGTCCAGCTCCCGATGGCGGGATCATACAACTCGGCGCTGGCCAGACCGCTGCTGCTGCTGTTGTAGCCGCCCGCGACCAGCACCTTGCCATTGGGCAGCAATGTCGCCGTGTGCCAATAGCGCGCGGTGTTGAGCGAACCGGTCGTCGTCCAGGTCCCCGCGGCCGCATCATACAGCTCGGCGCTGGCCAAATAGACCGAATTGCCATCGTAATAGTAGCCTGCTGTCACTAGAACCTTGCCATTGGACAGCAGCGTCGCCGTGTGATACCCGCGTCCGGTGTTGAGCGGGCCGGTCGTGGTCCAGGTTGCCGTGGACGGATCGTACAACTCTGCGCTGGACAGATAGCCGGCGCTGTTAGCGCCGCCCGCGACCAGCACTTTGCCACTGGGCAGCAACGTCGCCGTGTGACAATCTCGCGCGGTGTTGAGCGAAGCGGTGGCAGTCCAGGTTGCCGTGGCCGGGTCATACAACTCGGCGCTGGCCAGAAAGCCGCTGGTCTGACCTCCCGCGACCAGCACCTGGCCATTGGGTAGCAACGTCGCCGTGTGTCCGGCGCGCGCGGCGTTGAGCGGCCCGGTCGTAGCCCAGGCCCCGTTGGCCGGGTCATACAACTCGGCGCTGGAAAGATAGCCGCTGCTGCCGTTGTAGCCCCCCGCCACCAGCACCTTGCCATTGGCCAGCAGCGTTAAGGTGGGCGACTCGCGGGCCGTGTTGAGCGAGCCGGTCGGGGTTGAGGTCCCCGTGGCCGGGTCATAGAACTCTGCGCTGGACAGAAAGCCGCCGCTGTTCCGACCTCCCGCGACGATGACCTTGCCATTGGCCAGCAGCGTCGCCGTGTGCCACTCGCGCGCGGTGTTGAGCGGGCCGGTGGTGGCCCAAGCCCCGCTGGCCGGGTCATACAACTCGGCGCTGGACAGATAGTCGAGCGGGTTGGGGAAGTACACACCCCCCGCGACGAGGATCTTGCCATTGGGCAGCAAGGTTGCCGTGTGAGCGTAGCGCGCAGTGTTAAGCGGGCCCGTGTTGGTCCAGGCGCCGCTGGCCGGGTCATACAACTCGGCGCTGCAAACCGAGTAGTTGTTAGTTACGCCCCCCACAACGAGGATCAGCCCGTTGGGTAGCAGCGTCGCGGCATGTATGTAGCGGTAGGTATTGAGCGGGGCGGTCTTGGCCCAGGTGCGGGTGGCAGGGTTATACAACTCGGTGCACGTAAATCCAATGCCGACGGTTAGCCCCCCCGCGACCAGGACTTGGCCGTTGGGCAGCAACGTTGCCGTGTGCTGCTCATGCGCATAGTTGAGCGAGCCAGCGACCACCCAGGCGCCGCTGGCCGGGTCGTATAACTCGGCGCTAGCCAAAGTGCGCAGGGTGGTGTTGTGGCCCCCCGCAACCAGGACCATGCCATCGGGCAGCAACGTCGCCGTGTGATAGGCGCGCGCGATATGGAGCGCACCCATAGTGGACCAGGCACCGGTGGCCGGATCATACAACTCCGCACTGGCGACGTAGCCGCTGGCGATCTGGCCCCCGGCGACCAGCACCCTGCCATTGGGGAGCAACGTCGCCGTGTGAGCGGCTCGCGCGGTGTTGAGCGAGCCGGTGGGTGCCCAGGTGCCGCTGGCCGGGTCATACAACTCGGCGCTGAACAGCTCGCCGCTGTTGGTGTTGTAGCCCCCCGCAACCAGGACTTTGCCATTGGGCAGCAGCGTCGCCGTGTGCCATGCGCGCCCGGTGTTGAGCGGGCCAGTGGGACTCCAGGCGCCACTGGATGGGTCATACAACTCGGCGCTGGAGAGATAGCCGCCGTTGGCGTTATAGCCCCCCACGACCAGGACCTTGCCGTTTGGCAGCAGCGTCGCCGTATGATTACCCCGCCCCGTCGTGAGGGAGCCGGTGCTGACCCAGTTCGTATTCGCCTGCGCGGGTCGAGCCAGGGCCAGACTCAAGGCGAGCGCCGCCAGGGTGAGCAGGAAGTGGTGGCTAGCTGCCATGTCCTATATGTTGGTGATCAGTGAGGAGTGAACGGAGTTGCCTGCCGGGGCCGAATCAGGGTAACGGGGCCAGCCATCCCCGTGCTGCCCGAGGGGGTCAGCGATTTTGCCGCGTTCGGTTGCCACTGCGTTGCCCATAGACGCACCGTGATTCGCCGACCAGAGTAGGCAAACACCAGCCCGCCTGTCAAGGTGGAATGCGGAATCGTGCAGCGGCGGGCGCATCCGGGCACAGCCCCCGCCTCTTAGTAGAGCAAGCCTCCGGCTTGCGGTTGTCCAGCCAACCTTCCAGGTTGGCGCCGCGCCGGCATGCACGCAGCAAGCTGGAAGCTTGCCGGGACCGGCGCAAGCCGGAGGCTTACGCTACTAACCTCAGAACGAAAAGAACCGCAGCACCTGCACTTCCTTCTTGAACACCATGCGGATGGTGTTCTTGTCAAAGCGGATGTCCCGCGGGCACTGGTCCTGGGCATGCTCCCAGATAATGTGGCCGTTGCTCGGGTTGAGCCGCTTGATGGTGATGGTGTCGTGCCGGGCCATGATCGAATCCGCCGTGTATCCCCCCACTCCCTCGTCCTCGTCATCGGTCTGGTACTTGTAAACGCTGTAGATGAACTTGCCCGAGACGTAGTTCACCAGGCCGCCGGGTTCCGCTCGCCAAAGCGTCTTGCCCGTGCGCGGGTCGAGCTTCATCACCACGTTCACATCCTTCCGCCGCACATCAATCTGGTTGGAGTATTTCAGCGACTCCAGGTCGGCGCTCGTCACGTTGACGTACATCATGCCCTGGCCGTCGAAGAACAGGCCGGCGATGCCGGGCGAGGGCAGGCGCCAGCGGGCGTTGCCGGTGGCCAGGTCAAAAGCCGTCAGCACCCCCTGGTCGAAGACGAACAGCGTGTCCTTGTACTCGACGCACGGGCCCTGGCCGCAAGTGCTGGCGTCCTCATCCACGGCGCTCGCGCGCTCAGGCACCTTGAAAGTCAGCGTCGCCTGCCAGAGCTTCTTGTTGGACTTGTCCAGGACGATGAGTTCCTTGCCGGCTGTGAGCACATTGACCGTCTTGAGCGGGATGAGGGTCGGATGGCCGATGACCTCGCCGCTCCAGCTCTCGGGCGCGTCCGCGCGCCGCAGCGTCACCGCGTAACGGCTCTCGTCCTCGCGCGTGACCTCGCCGCCGCGCTCGCGCTGCATGTCGTTGAGCATCTCGTTGGACAAGTCCTGCGTCCCGGAAACCGTCAGGTTGCCGTCGAGCGCCGACTTGGCGGGCGGCGGCTTCATGGCCTCGTGCGCGACGATGCGCTCCTCGACCATGCGCACCGACACCTGCATGATCCCCTCCTTCGAGGGGACCAGGACCAGTTGCTGGCGCGGCAACGGCGCTTCGCCTCTCGGCGCGCGCTGGTCCGGCTGCCCGTCGGCCTCCTTCATGATTCGCTCCTGGTTGCGGGCATTGGCGAGGATGGCGGGCAGGGCGATGCTCCCGGCCAACGAAAGATGCTGCGACTGGGCTGCCACCTTGGCCGGGTCCATCACCCTGCCGGCGTCCTTGCCCGGCATGCCGATGGGCAGGCCCGCCCTTGGCACGGGGCGCGGGCCCCCGGCCCTGGCCAGTTCGGCCGCGTTCGTCAGCGCCGCCGTGGGCGGGCCGAACTCCTCGGTGCGCGCCTCGCATGTATTCAGGTTGATGTGGGTCACCGCCTCCATCCCTGGTTCCATCTCCATCGCCAGCAACTCGTTGCCGCACGGAACCACTCCGCCAGACTCCCGCTCCAGGGGGATGTCCTTCACCACGTTGCCCGTGTCCCAATCGTAGCGCGTGACTTTGCCGGGCGAGGCCACCCAGATGTTGTGGCCCTGCACCCGGAGCACCAGGGCGGCAGCCGCCTCCTTGGTGAGTGTCCGCTTGAGCTTGGCGGCATCGGGCATCTTCAAGTCCAGGTCGGGGTTGGTGCCGGTGGCCTTGTCAATCGCCGCCCGGCTGGCCTTCATCGTCCGGGCCACCTCGGCGTCAATGTCCTTCTCGTCCATCAGTTCGCGGGACCAGATCTGCTTCTTCTGCTTCAAGTCGCCCCGCGCCAGGGTGGACCCATGCAGGAAGATAAGCTGGTCGTTGCCGCTCATCGCCGATGCCCCGGAATAGGCCGGCTGGGAGAACGTCATCGAATACACCACGCGAGGCTGGCCCCCAATCCAGGCGTACCAGAACCAGAACCCCAGAACCAGCAGCAGCACGGTGCCTACGCTGCCGCCCACCAGCGCCACTTTGCGCCACATCCGCGCGTCAGCCGTGGTCCTCTGTCCGGCGTAGGCCGGCACCTGGATGCCGCGGGCCTCGGCTTTGCCCCGGCACAGCGGCGAGCAGACGTAGCCGAACAGCTCCATGCACCTCGGGCAGATCGGCTTGCCGCAAACGCGGCACTTCTCCGTGGCGGCCTGCCCCGGGTGTTTCAGGCAGGGTGTTGGTGTCGGGATGCTGGGAGCGGGCTGCTGGACACCGGCCGCCGGAGGCTCGGGACCAGTGACGCCCATCCTCGCCAACTCCTGCCGCACGAGCTGGTTCACCCCGTCCGAAATGTCCAAGCCGCACTGCGGGCAGACGAACCTTACGGTATTGACGGCCATCTCCGGCGTGACATCAAAGGCGAACTTCGCCCCGCAATGACATTGAATCTTCACCTCTACGGCCTGGGATTCAGCAACACGACCCCCTGAGTGACTCCCAGCGAAAAGGGCAGCAGGGGCGGCGTGGCCTCCACGTGCCCATCCACGAAAAGAAAGTTCCCCCCTGCTTTCCCGTGGTTATTGCCCGGCGGTTTGCCCGTGCTGGAGAAGGCCGGCTCGCCCGCATTCTTCGCGCGCGCATCCACTTGCCGGTCGCTCATCAGCGGCGCCGACGCGTTGGTCGTGTTGCGTCCCATGAAATATGCATAGCTGATCCGCCGCTTCGCGAAGGGCTCGCCTGCCGGCAAAGCCGCGTCCTTGCTTCCGGGACAAGTGAACACCGAGGTGTCCACCGTGTAATGCGGCACCAGTTGCGAGAGGGGCTCCTCCGAACTCCGTGCCTCAGCCACTTCCGGGAACGCGCCGGCGTGGTCATTGGCATAGATTTGCAGCGCCAGGTAGGCCTTCTGCAGGTTGTTCCGGCAGGCTGCCTGTTGCGTGCGCCGGCGGCTGGTGGACATCGGGCCCCAATACATCGTGGCCAGGAGGAGGACCAGGGCGACCACCACCAGCAGTTCGATGAACGAGAAGCCCGCCAGACCTATCGCCGGCGCTCTTGAACTCCTGCGCCAGCCCGCCCCCCGCCAGCGCGCTCGGCTCCGCCTCAGTATCACGCCTAAACCTCTCCCATGCGGCCCCCGCTGGCAATGCCGAATCGACAGACGCCCTGCCCGTTCCCTGTCCGTGACCACACCGTATCCTCCTCGTGACCACACCGTATATTCAATTTGAATATACGGTGTGGTCACGAGGAGGATACGGTGTGGTCACGGACAGGTGAGCGTGGGCATTAGAGGCGGGGGGCAGTTTGCAACGCCAAGGCAACTACTTCCGGGGTCCCGCCAGCGCTCCTTCACCGAAAGCCTCTGGTCTGATCCATTTGCATTCTCCATTCTGCATTCTTCCTTCTGCACTTCCCCTGTCCGCTGCGGGCGAGAACCTTGTCGCTGGGCTTTTCATTACTGCATTTCACTCGCCGCCAGTCGAGCAACCCGCGCTGGGCTGGGGTTGTCAGGCGGGTTGGCGGGCGGTATAATTCGGCTATGAAGTTCCGACTGCTGCTGGACTATGACCCGCAAGCCGGGCGCTGGTCTGCCGTGTTCCCGGACCTGCCCGGGTGCGCAAGCGCAGGCGATACCGAAGAGCAGGCCGTAGCCAATGCCAAAGAGGCTCTGGCTTTGTGGTTTGATTCCACCCCGGTGGACATCCCAAAGAACGGCAAGCTCCTCGAAGTCGCCCTGCCTTGAGTCATCGCTTCCCAGTTTGCAACGCCAACGATGTCGTCCGGGTCCTCCGAAAGCATGGCTTTGCCTGCGTGTGTTCTTGCGCTCCAGGGTTAGGGCTTCGCCAACGGGTGCGCGAGCGGGTTCGATGGTGCAGGTGAATCCCTCGCGCGAAGTGTGGAGGCCGGTGCACCAACCACCGCGTCCGCCCCCTGGCGCGGCGTCCGTTGTAGGGTTTGGTCCTCTTTTACGACTCCTTACCTTGCCGGTCGCAGTTGGCGCAGCTTTGACAGTAGCGCGCGGTCGCGCGGGTCGATCTGCACCTGCGCTCCCGAGTGGGCGAAGTGATACTGTTTGCCGGAAACCGGGCCGACCACAGTCATTCCGGTGCCCAGGTTGTTTACATAAGGCACCGCAGTTTGAGCCGCGGCCGCATTGCGAGTTTGGGCGTTCTTTAATGCGGCGGCTTGTTCAGCCTGGATCCTCATTTGTGTCCGCTTGTTGCCGCAACACATCGTCAATCTCCTCATGCCGCTCTCCTGGTAAAATCAATGGCGCTGCTTCTTGTTTTGTTGTGAGCTTCTGCAGCAGCATCGCCCCGGCCGACAAAGCCGGCCATAGCAGCAGGCGCTCCTTCCAACTTTCGCCGATCCAATACGCCAGTGGCAGCGCCACCCACAGACTCAGGCAGTGGAAGCAATCCATCAGGCTGGCAAAGAATCCCTCTCCTACGGCGCGGCGCAGCCGGACAAACACGTCCCACGGCCCATCTTCTCCGTAGAAGAGATGAGTGATGCGCCACACCGCGAGAACCCCGATCACCAGCCAGAAGAAACGCATTCACGTCGCTTTCCTCGCTGCTGCGCAATCAACTCCGAGGCGGCGCAGCAGGTTTCCGATCCGGATTGCAAAACCACGGCGCTGCCATTTGTCGCTAACCGGACAGCCATAGGTGAGCAGCGATCGGCTACGTCTGCTTGAGCCCTATTTCTTTCCTTTCGCGCGCAAGCAGAAGCCGACGCCCATTTCGTTGTAGTGACCGGAGCACGAGCCGCTGACCAGCGCACGGTCCCAGGCTTGCAACAGGATGGTGTAGCCGCACGGCGTCATCCCCGTCGTATCCAGCGTGAACGTGCCGCTGGTCCCGGCGGTATTGGTGCCGTCGTACTCCACCTCGCTGGTCCCGAGGTTGGCATTCGACAAAATCACCGCGTTTTCCGGCTGCGGAACGCCTGATACCGTGATGGGCACGAGGGCGACTGAAACGCTGCCGAAGAAGTTGTCCGCCACGCTGTAGGCGCCTTTGATGGTGTCCCCAACCACGACGTCACCGCAGTCTCCCGACGGCGCAGTGAGCGTGATGCTCACTTGCGGCCGGAACTCCTCGACCAGGGTTCCCAGCCCAGTCACCTCGGAGTGCGGATAGCCGTTGTACACGTGGATCATCTTGCTCTGCACAGGGACCGGTACGTAGTTGGCGCCATTCCATTTGAATCCCCGGATTTCGATGGTGTAGTCGCCTTCCGTCAGTCCGCCGGCCTCAAACACCGCGATCGTCCGCGGATTGACGGCTTGCAGATCCGATTCCATGTAAACGTAATAGTCGGTGCCAGCGATGCCGCTGGGCACCGGACCTGGAGCCGGTTGCACCGACTGCACCATGAATACGGGCAACAGCGCGTTCGGCGGGTAGAGCTCGATACCAAACGAATTGGTCAACTGGAATGGGCTGCCACCGCTCGGCGTTACCCACGCCTGGTAGATAATGGGCTTGGCGCCAGGTAGCACCATTCCCGTCGTGTGGTCGAATACGTCCACTCTGGGAATGAAGTCACCTTCGGCAATGGTTTCTCCCCCGAACGGGCTGTCGTCTCCCGAGCAATCACCGGCCACTCCCGTCGGATTCGCCAACCCGGTGGCGTTGCCGATGCCGGTGATGGTTACCCTGCCGATGCGCATCAACCGCATCTGCTCGACATCGCTGGGAGCGATCTGTGGCTGCACGTAGGTGTTGACCACGTTGCCCCAATAAGGAACGTAGTCGGGACCGGTCGGCGGAGTCTCCCACGAGAGGATGGCTCGCAGCGGCACGCCTTCAAGATTCTCGCACTTCTCGGATGTCAGGTTGGCCACGCGGAAGACGGCGTAGCTCACAGGCTTCGCGGGACTCACCGCCGCCAGGTCGTGGACCTGCACCTGGGCCGTGCCCAGGCTGTGCCAGGTTCCACCCCAGAATCCGTAGAAGCTGACGTACTCGGTGCTGCCGGCGGTGCATAGCCCGCCGGAGTAACCATTGCTCAGCTTGACCTGGATAACGCCCTCGAGGACGCGGGTTTGGGGATTGTATCCAGCACACGTCAACTGTTCGAAGGTGGTGTCGCCGCTCGTGTCTTGAAGGGCCGCCAGTATGGCGCCCAGTTCTTCGCCTGCGGTCAACACAGACGAAAGGGCCGCCTTGGGCGTAGCTTTCGCAGCGCCAGGAGGCTTCCCTGCGATGGCTGCACCGGCGAGCGCCTTTTCAATCGTCCCTGCCGTCAACTTCGTGGCCGCCGAGAATCCAAAACGGTGGCCTGGAACCTTCTTGTTGGCATAAAGCTCCTTCAACTCGCCATAGCCGAGGGGCTTGGGCGGACCCGCAGGCAAGGGCTGAGTCAGTATCACGTCCTTGAGGATCCCTGGATCAATGGAAATCACCTTCTCGGCCAGCAATTCGCCAAGCGGGACCTGGTAGATCAGCCAGGGTGCAACCTGAACTCTGGCATCCACCACGGTGCCCCACACCGGAATGAAGTTGGGATCGCCCGGAGTCGGCTCCCATCCCCACGACAGGATGGCGCGCACGTTGAGGATGTTCTCCGTCCCGCAGAACTTACGTGCCGCGCTGAAATTGACCGAGGTTGAGTAACTCAGCGGCAGCGGACCGGCAAGGTCGTAAACCTGTACGGTGTCAAGACCCAGGTCGTGCCACCCGCCGCCGTCCTGGACAAAGTACCGCACATATTCCACAGTCCCCGCACCGCATCCGTCGGTCCCGTAACCGGAATGCTGTTTGATGTTGATTACCGCCTCGAGGCGGCTGCTGCTCGGATTTAGCCCAAGGCACTCTAGCTGTTCATAGGCGGTGTCACCGCTGAGGGCTTTGACCACTTTTCCCCCGAACTTGGGGAAAGTGCCGAAGTAGTTCGGATTCCCCAGGATGTAGTCCTTGAAGTTCGCCCGGTGGGCTGGGACGGTGGGGTACTTCGTTGCATTCTGGACGTTTCTTTCCTGTGCCATAGTGTCTTCCTGTTAGCCGGATAAGTGACAGAGTTTTAGCTGATGGGAATCTATATAGACAGCATGGTGAGTGAATACGCCTGGACACCGCTATAGGGTGTTCACCCCATCCCGCTAGCCCAACCGGGAAGCTGGGGCCCGCTTCCGCGCTGCCCGCGCTTCAAGGAATTTCACGCTCAACCCAGGGTAGCTCGTGCCTCGCAACCCTGGGCTGAGTGATGAAATCCCGTTGGGAGTCTGCGCGCCGATTCAGGCCGCGACCGGGGCTGGCTTCCGGGGCGTGGTGGTTTGCCACACCAGCGCAATCTCTGCCGAGGTGAGGGCATAGCCGCCGCAGCGTTTCAGCCTTTAGCATTTAGCCTTCAGCCTTGCTCTTGCGCTCCAGGGTTAGGGCTTCGCCAACGAGTGCGCGAGCGGATTCGATGGTGCAGGTGAATCCGTCGCGCGAAGTGTGGAGGCCGGTGCACCAACCACCGGGTCCGCCCCGTGGCGCGGGGTGCGCGCCCCACCTCCCACCGCTGACTCGGTAGTATCTTCACCCACATGTAATCACGCTCCCCTTGGCGCGGCGTCCGTTGCAGGGTTTGGCTCCTTTTACGACCCCTTACCTTGCCGGTCGCACCCGTTTTTGAGACGGTCGCCGCTTTCATGCGTCCGCAAAGGAACGTTGCCGCCAGCCGCTTCCTTGCCTACTGTTTCACCGCCCGGTAGTAGCGGCTCTTGTTGGTGGCGCCCAGGTCGGTGTACCTGAACGTGCCGTTGGTCGGCGAGTTGGTGGCGAGGGGCATCCAGTTAGGCGCCGCCAGGTTGGTGGCCATCTGGATGGCGTAGTTAATGCCCGGCGTGCCGGTTAAGAGCAACGGGAACTGTGCACCGGCGTGAGGCCCCGCTGGAGCCACACGCGGCCGCGCGGCGCTCGACGCAATGGAGGCGCCGAAGACCTCGCCGCTTTGCTGAGGGTTTTTATCAACGCCCAGAACGCCCAGGGTAGCAGCGATGACGCAGCTCGTGCCGTTAAAAGCCAGATGGCCGAGCGCGAAGAGGGGGACGTTGGTGCCTTGGGCAGCAAAGAGGCTGAACTCGGGCCCCAGCATTGCGGCCGAGCGATCAAGGAAGCAAAAGCGCACGTCGCTATTGGTTTGAAAGGGCCTGCAAGTCCAGGCCATTAGATAGTTCGCTCCGTCGAAGCCAACCGAATTAAGCATGGCGGTCTCGTTGGTGACCAACGCCACTTCGCCGCCAGCAAAAGTGGCGGCAGGCGAAACCAGTCTGCCGCGAAGGCTCCAATTTGCTTGGGGATTTGTGCCCCAGGTCCAAGCCGCCAGAAAGTTCGTCCCATCGAAGGCCAGGGCCGGAGTGCTGCCGTTGGCGGTAAGTTGGTTGATCTGGAAGGGGCTTCCCGCCGAACCGGTGGTGGCCACCGGCGCGCCATAAATGCTGGCCCCCTGGTCTGCCGGGTCATCAACCACCCAGGCGACCAGGTAGTTGGTTTTGCCGAAGGCAGCCGCTGCGTAAACGGTCGGCCCCGAGGCGTCGAGGTTCACTTGGCTGCTGATCACAAACTCCCCACCAGCCAAGACCCCGCCCTGCGTCACCAATTGACCGTAGAGGTAGTTGTTGCCCGTGTCCTGCCACACCACCAGGAAATTGTTGCCATCAAAAGCAACCGTGCTGAGCACCTGGAACCAGTGCGTCCCTTGGGATGCGAGAAGCGGAAAGGCCGAACCAACCTTGGCCCCGCCCTGGGAAATAAACTGGCCGAACATGTCCACGCCCGAACTGACCGAGGCATCGGACCACACGATGAGGTAATTCGTGCGGCCAAATGTGACTGCCGCGGCAGGCAGAACAAGACCCGGACTGGTTCCAACCGTCACCAGCGGGCCGATTGACGCCCCGGTTGGCGCGACCAACTGGCCGCAAACATTGCCGCCCGACATCAGGCCCGCCAGATAGTTCGTGCCGTCACACGCCATCCCGAACCCGACCTGCACTACGGCGGGGTTGGTTGCGACCGGAAAGCACGCCTCGGCTTCCAAATGGCCGCAGAAGCACGTGAGAGCCAGCGGCAACAACGCGAGGCGGGGACTATAGTGTAGTAGGTTCCATATTTTCATGGCTATGTCCTGTCGAGGGTGTATCCGTCTGATCCAAGGGACGTTTGCATGGCATTAGTGTGACAGCAGGTTTCGGGCCGTTTGAATTACTGATAGGAACTTGCCTCTGGCGCGCCCGCATGTACTCAGCGCTGCGCGGGTGAGGGGGAATCTGGTTGAGGTTCCACCAAGCATGGCGCGATGTTGCTCCAAAGCTAGCTCTGGTGTCAACTGACAAGTCTTGCCTGTTTTCGAGTCGCGGTTCCGCGTGGCGGGATGGGCATGCGGGGCGGGGCGGTTTCCTACATGAGGGCGGTCTCGGCGGGGCTGAGGGCGTAGGTCTGGTTGACGAGGTCGCTGACGGTGCGCTCCAGGGTCAGGGCTTCGGCGGCGAGGGGGCGGCCGGGTTCGATGGTGCGGGTCTATTCATCACGCAAGACGTGGAGGCCGGCACAGGACATGGGTTGCTTCTTGCCACAGAGGCGCTTTACTTCGCTGACCCAGGTGTTGCAGTCGAGGTGGGTTATGGCGAGAAGACATAGCGCGTGCGCTGTCAACAGCTATCCCAAAGGGATTGTATCGCTCAGCCCAGGGTTGCGAGGAACGAGCTACCCTGGGAAACCGTGTCCGATATTCACCAACCCCAACGGGGTTGCATCAATGCGCGACGGGACGACGGATGCAACCCCGTTGGGGTAGATGTTGAATTTCACGCTCAACCCAGGGTAGCTCGTGCCTCGCAACCCTGGGCTGAGTGATGGAATCCCGAAAGGATTGTGCGCGCCGATTCAGGTCGCGACCGGGGTTGGCTTCCGGGGCGGGGCGGTTTGCCACAGCAGCGCAATCTCTGCCGAGGTGAAGGCATGGCCGCCGCAGCGTTTCAGGCTTCAACCTTTAGCCTTCAGCCTTGGCCTCGCGCTCCAAGCTTCAGGTTTCGGCGGCGAGGGCGAGGGCGGGTTCGATAGTGCGGGTGTATTCATCACGCAAGGCATGAAGGCCGGCGGAGGACAGCGGCTGCTTCTTGCCGCGGATGCGCTTTACTTACTCTGCTTATCTTGCTTGTCGCACTTGCCGCCAAGAGGTAGGTTCGTGCTGGAATTCGATTATGAGCGTCCTAGAACTAACCGACGAGCAGGTACTCTCCCTCATCGGGCAACTGCCTTCGGCCAAGAAACGTGAGGCGCTGCTGGCGCTGACCCGAGACGCCGGGGTGCGGCGCGAGGAACGTATGGCTCACGCGGAAGCCCAATTGCGCCACCGGGCCCGCGAGCGGGGCCTGGATTGGGACACGCTGGACGATGCTGGCCGTGAGGCTTTGGTCAATCGCCTCTTGCACGAGGCGTAGGTCATGCTTGTCACGGTCGTCTTCGACACGAATATCCTCTTCTCTGCCATCGGCTGGCGCGGCAATCCGTTTCGTTGCGTGGAGTTGGCTCGCGCCGGCCAGATCCGAAACCCACCCAGCCAACGCTTTCCGCCCCTCTCTCACTGAGAGGCAGCTTTAAGGGATAGGGGAAAACATTAGGAAAACGCAATGACCCCCCATTAACACCGTAGCGCTACCGTGGTGCCTCCGTGGCAACACGCATGCCGCAGGGGCGGGGGGCGGACCGGGCGGGCGCGTTGAGATGAAACATGCTCGCGAAATCACGCCCCCTCGAACGTCCCGCTCAGGTCGCTGCCCCGGGTGTGGCTGACTTGGGGCCAGTTCGGACCAGCCTGAGCCCCGCCCCGGCGTCGATGCGGGTGCGCAGCCATCCCGGGCCGTCGTAGGCAAACGAATCGGGGCTCCTCCGGCAGGCGTTAATCACACCAGCAATCTGACAATGTCACGGCCTGACCCCTTCACGTATTCCACTCGGAGCCAGCCCAGCAGCTTGCTGGAGAGATGACATTCTCATGGACCTTCACGATACCGCCTCTGCACCCTCACCTCTCCGTCACCACACCGTATAATCCCCGTGTACACACCGTA
>Ga0335069_10007765_pt1 | contig 15452 bp, 12 predicted proteins | sample Lox_Sample_11_FD_206714 | JGI IMG/M metagenome (GOLD analysis project Ga0335069, IMG submission 206714) | Soil microbial communities from Loxahatchee National Wildlife Refuge, Florida, United States - Lox_Sample_1.1 | ecosystem: Environmental > Terrestrial > Soil > Wetlands | place: USA... | reverse complement strand
AGTGCCGGGCCGGACCGGCGTCCGCAAAGTAGTATGCGAGCCCACCCCGCAGGCGCGCAACCTGCTACAACTGAATCCGAACCCATGTGTGGCCGCTACTATCGCCGCTCCGACAAGCAGAAGATCGCCGAAGCCTTTCGCACCGGCCTGCCCACCACGTTCGAAATCCTCCCCTCCTACAACGTTGCTCCGCAGACCTTCCAGCCGGTTGTGGCCCTCAACCGCAAGACCCTGGAGCGCGAACTGCTCCAGATGCGCTGGGGCCTGGTGCCCTACTGGGCCGGCGACCCCAAGATCGCCTACAGCACCATCAACGCCAAGGCCGAAACTCTGACCACCAGTCCGGTGTTCCGCGAAGCCTTCAAACGCCGCCGGTGCCTCATTCCCGCCGATGGCTTCTACGAGTGGCAGCCCATCGACAGAAAGACGAAACAGCCCTTCGCCTTTGCCCTGAAGGATGTTTCGCTCTTCGCGCTCGCCGGACTGTTCGACGTGTGGAAGGACAAGAAGACCGGCCAGGTGCTCTTCTCCTACTCGGTCATAACCACCGATCCCAACGAACTGCTCGAGCCTTTCCACAACCGCATGCCGGTCATCCTCAAGCCGGGCGATTACGAGCGCTGGATCGCGCCCGCGGAGCCGCATCAGCTTCCGGTCGACCTGCTCCGGGCGTTTCCCGACGAGCTGATGACCGCCTGGAAGGTGTCGGCCGCGGTCGGTAACGTGAAGAACGACGACCCGGGCCTCATCGTGCCGATTCAGGACGAGCCGCGGCAGCCAAGGCTCATTCCCTAGCCTGGTTCGGGTGCAGGTGCCCCACCCTAACTTTATTAGGGTGGGATCGGTCTATCCTGACGTCCAAGTCGCGCCGTTTATACTTCCCACAGGCCCCTTCCCGTTCACCCCACGATCAAAGACCTGTTCGTGCGGAACCCGGTGCGGGGCCTCATTTCGTTTCCCCGCGGAGTTCTGATTGGAACGCAAGCTTTATTCAGCGCGTCTCGAACGCAAGGTCTGCATCTCCGAATCCGCCCAGTGCTACCACTTCAACTTCATCATCGACGAGTTGGAGAGCTTCCCGTTTATCGCCGGCCAGTTCATCTCCACGGTCGCTACTGATCCCAAGGGCAAGCAGCAGACGCGCGCCTATTCCATCGCCTCGGCGGCCAACGGACGACGCTTCGACCTTTGCGTTAACCGCGTCGAAGGCGGTTTTTTCTCCAATCATCTTGCCGACCTCACGGACCTGCCTCCGGGCGGCACGGTGAAGGTCCACGGTCCCCACGGGCACTTTGTTCTTCGCGAGCCCGTCACCGACTCCATCTTCATCTCGACCGGAACCGGCATCGCTCCCATGCGCGCCTATGCGCAGTGGCTGTTCCCCGAGGACGGCCCCGACCGCAGCGACGGCCGTGACATCTGGATGGTCTATGGCACGCGCTACGAGAGCGAGCTCTACTACCGCGATGAATTCGAAGCGCTCGCCGCCCGCAAGCCCAACTTCCACTACATCCCTACCCTCAGCCGCGCCGACGAGAACTGGCACGGCCTGCGCGGTTACGTGCAGGAACACGTCGCCCGCATCGTGGAGAAGCGAGCCGCCAGGCTCGGCCTCAAGCTTCCCCTGGCGCCCATCGATCCTGCCACTCCGCCGCAGGAACTCAACTTCGACATTTACGCCTACATCTGCGGCCTTAATAACATGGTTGCCGGCGTGCGCGAGAAACTCGCCAACTACGGCTGGCACCGCAAGCAGATCGTGTTCGAACGCTACGACTGAGCGAAACACTGTAAGAAGTTGTCATCCTGAGCGGAGGTCGCAGTGCGACCGAAGTCGAAGGATCTGCGGCTGCTCTTGTCACGGCCGTCGGAGAGCGCTTCCACAGCATCCTGCGGTCCGATTCCCAACGCACTCTACAGGTTAAACAGCTCCCGCAGCCTCTTCGTCTGCGACCGGCTCACCGGGATCTCCGTATGCTGCTTGTCGTTCATGCGCAGCTGATAACTCGACTTGAACCACGGCACCACTTCGCGGATGTGGTTGATGTTCACCACGAAACCGCGATGCGCTCGCCAGAACACCGCCGGGTCCAGTTGCTCCAGCAACTCCTCCAGCGTCCGGCATTTCGAATGGCCTTCAAAGGTCTGCGTCACCACGCGGATGACCCCTTCGTCGATGGCCGCAAAACAGATCTCCGCCTGGTCCACCAGCAGCAGCCGGCTCTGCGCCTGCACGATGAGCTTGGCTGGCGCCTGCGCACGCCCGGTTCCCGCGCGTCCCGTTCCCTGGTTCAGCAGACGCAAGAGCGCGTCGATCTGCGCCTCAGCTCCCGCAGCCGCCGCTCCGCCTGACATGCGCGTCTTCGCTCGCTCTACGGCCCGCTCCACCGCCTGCTCCACGCGCTTGCGGTCGAACGGCTTCAGCAGGTAGTCCACGGCGTTCACGTCGAAAGCTCGCACCGCGTACTGGTCGTATGCCGTCGCGAAGATGATCTGGGGCAGATCTTCCGCATCGCCGGGCTGCGTCCGCGCCTTGGCCTCGCTGCGCTCTTTCAGGCGCTTGATGACAGCGAAGCCGTCCAGTCCAGGCATCTGCACATCGAGAAACACCAGGTCGGGATGGTGCTCCTCGATAAGATCGACTGCCTCGATTCCGTTTGTCCCCTGCGCGACAACTTCCACCCCGCCCACCGAATCGAGCAGGTATTTCAGCTCGTCGCGAGCCAACTGTTCGTCGTCAATGATCAGCGCAGAAAGAGACATTCGGAAGATAGATTGTAGAACACCCGCCGCAATCCACCGGCATGCTGCAATTCACTCGAGACACCGAGTTTGCCCGAGTGGCACGCGAGAACGCAAAACTATTTTAGACGCCTGCAACTTCTGTGTCCGGCGCCGGCGGGAGCGTAAAGTGGAACGCTGCGCCGCGCCCGCTGTTGTGAGTGGCCCAGATCCGGCCGCCATGCGACTCAACGATGGACTTGCTGATGGCCAGTCCCATCCCGCTGCCCTGCGGCTTGGTGGTGAAGAAGGCATCGAAGATTTGATCGGCCTTTCCCGGCGGTAGCCCCGGGCCCGTATCTCTTACAGAAATCTCGACCTGGCCGCTCTCAAGCACTTGCGATATGAGCGTGAGTACCCCGCCTGTATCGCTCATAGCTTCGATGCCGTTCAGCATCAGATTCATGAGCACCTGCTGGACCTGCACCCGGTCTGCAATCACGTTTGGAAGGCCGGTGGCGAAATCCGCCCGGACGGAGATTCCGTGCCGCATGGCTTGCCCGCGAAGCAGCTCCACCATGTCGCTGATCACCTCGTTCACCGCGACCGGCTTCCGCGTGGGCGGCTCTTTCTTATAGAGAGATCGCAAACGGTCGATGATCTCTGAGGCGAGGGTGCCCATTTCCATGGTTTTCGTCGTTCGTTCACGAACTTGCGCCAGGTCGGGAGGATTGCGCCCAAGGAATTCGAGCGCGAGGTTGGCATTCATGATCGACGCCGCGATGGGCTGATTCAACTCGTGCGAGATGGAGGCCGCCAGCTCTCCCATGGTGCTGACCCGGCTTACGTGGGCAAGATCCGCCTGGAGTTGTTCGGCACGCTTGCGATCCTCAATGTCGATGGACACGGCGCACCACTTCACAATCTTGCCTCGCTTGTCATAGACAGGGCGGGCGCGAGTCTGGAACCAGCGATAGGCCCCATCGGAACCGCGCCGAACGCGGACTTCGTACTCCAAAAGCTGGCCGGCCTCCTCCGACGTGCGCCATCGCTGCACGACCCGTTTCAAGTCATCGGGGTGAATTGCCTTCTCCCATCCTGACCCGACGGCCTGCTGCCGGCTTAAACCGGTGTATTCCAGCCAGGCCTTGTTCACGAAGGTGCGACCGCCATGCGGCTCATTCACGAAGGCCAAAGCCGGCATGGTTTCTACCGCTTCCCGGAACTTCTTCTCCTGCTCGCGCAACTGGCGAACGCGGAGGTGAAGACCGCCCCAGAGCAGAATGCCGAAGCAGATTACGCTGAGCGCACGGAACCATGTTGTGCTCCACCACGGCGGCGTGATGAGGATGGCCAACGATGTCCCTTCCTGGTTCCACACTCCGTCGCTGTTTGATCCCTGCACGCGGAAGACATATCTCCCCGGATTCAAATTGGTGTAAGTGGCCAGGCTATGATTGCTGTCCACCTCGTTCCAGCCGGGATCAAAATTCTCAAGCTTGAATCGATAACGATTCTTCTGCGAATTTGCATAGCTCAACGCCGCGAATTCAAAAGAGAAGACATTGTCGCGGTAGGAGAGCGTGAGGGAATTCACATAGGGAATGGCTTGTTTGAGTACCCTGCCGCCGATAAGTACAGGGTTATTGAAAATCTTGAGGCTGGTGATCACCACCGGCGGCACGTAGGGATTGTCCCGTACCCGCTCGGGGAAGAACGTGGTAACGCCATTCGTGCCGCAGAACAACATGTCTCCGTTTACGCCCCGCTGTTGGCAACTCCTTGAGAAGTTATTGCTCAGCAGTCCGTCGGAAATGTCGTAGTTCCTGAATGTCTCCGTTCTGGGATCGAACCGGGATATTCCCGTCTTGGTGGAGAGCCATAGCCTCCCCGCGGCATCTTCGAGAATGCCCTGGACGTCATTACTCGGCAGACCCTGGTTTTCCGTGAATCGAGTGAAGATTCCACTTCGCCGGTCATACCGGTAAAGGCCCGTTCCGCAGGCCACCCACAGTCTTCCGGCCCGGTCTTCGTGAATGGCGCCGACGCTGCCGCCCGGAAGCCGGTGAGGATCCTTCGGGTCAGGCGCGTAGCTTACCCACGTGTTTGTCTTTTCTTCGAAGTAGCTCAGCACGCCGCCCCAAGTTCCCAGCCACAGCGTGCGGGAACGATCTCGATGGAAAACAGAGACCGTATACGCCAAGGCAGCTGACTCATCCGGACCAAGCGGGTAGTTGGTGAACTGCTCTGATACCGGATCAAAGCGGCTTACCGCACCATACTGCCCCACCCAAATATGGCCATCCGGGTCTCCATAAACACTGACGACGTTATTCGTCATGAGGCTGTGGGGATCGGCAGGGTTGTGCCGAAAGTGTTTGAACCGGCCGGTGCGTTCATCGAACCGGTCAAGCCCGGCGCCCCAGCCCCCTATCCAGAGATACCCGCGCGCATCTTTGACGATGCAGCTCAGATCGCCGCCCTCGCTGAGGTGATCCGTATCCCCAAAGCCGGGAACAAAGTGCGTGACCTTCCCCGTGTTCCGATCCAGTCGGTCCAGGGCGCGAGGAAACAGGCCTACCCAAAGAACGCCATTGGGTTCCTCGTAGATCGCGGTGGCCGTGCCGGCGGCGAGACTGTTGGGGTCGGCGGAGCGATGCGTGTAATGGCCGAACCGTTCCTGCTGGAAATCGACAACATTCAGGCCGCCGTTCTGAGTTCCGATCCAAAGCAAGCCGGCCCGATCCCGGTAGATCGGAACAACGCTGTTATCGCTCAGGCTATCCGGGTTGGCTTCGTCGCGTTGAAACAGGTGCGTGAAGCTCGCGGTGCGCCGGTCGAAGTAATACAGGCCCAGGTTCGATGGAACCCAGAATCCATTCTCCCCATCATCAAGAAGGGTGGTGCTTTCCAGCCCGGCAGCACCCGGGCCAAACGGATAGGTGGTGAGACGCTGTGCCTGCCGATCGTACTTGACCAGCCCGACCATCGGGGAATGGGCCAGCATCCAGAAAGCGCCCGCGCTGTCTTCGTAGATAAAGTTTGCGGCAATGCGGCCGACTCCGGGAGCGCGGGTAATCTGTCCTGTCTTTACGTCCAGGTGAAACAGGCCAAGCTCGCCGACGAACCAGATCTCCCCATGCCGATCCTCGATAACATGGGTGATCCTCCCCACAAACTGGCCGGTGTTGTCATTTCGGTAGTGGGTGAAGGTTTCCGTCGCCGGGTCAAATCTGTCCAGGCCGGTGTCTTCGGCGAACCACAGATAGCCGTGACTGTCGCGCGTCACTCTCCAAACCGCATCGTTGGCAAGACTGTTGGGGTTCTTAGGGTCGGGAACATAGCGAACACTGCGCTCGGTTCTCGGGTCGAATTTGTTTACTCCAGGATGAGCAACAACCCAAAGATATCCATGATCGTCCTCCACCACGTCCCTAATGGAGTTGTGGCTGAGGGTCCCGGGATCGTCGGGATTGTTCTTGTATACAACGAAGGTCTTGCCATCATAGCGGTCGAGGCCTTCTCCGGTCGCAAACCACATGAACCCCCGATGGTCCTGGAAAATGGCAAAAATGTTGTCTTGAGACAGGCCATCCTTGGTCGTAAGGTGGGCAAATCTGAGGTCCGTCAACCGCGCATCGCCGTCAGCGCCCATGCGCTGGACCCCGCCCCCGACGGTCCGCGCGGCCTGCGACGAAGGCTTGACACCAACGGAGGCATCGAGAGCCGCAGCGCTGGCACACCATGTCAGCAGCAGGCAATATGCGGCCACGGGCCGAAATCGCTTGTGCCCATATTTCACAATGCGGAAATGTTAGCGCATTGCTTTTCGTACCGCATCCTGCCGGTCCATGCGGACTCGCGAACTCAACGCTTTGAACCTCAAAGATGAATAACTTACAACGACCCCATTGGATCCAATTTCACGGCCGAGATGAACAGAACACTGACTGGCCAAACCGCGCCGGATGGCTGTCTGTCTTGCGATCATTGGCACTCAAGAACTGCGGACGGGGACAGCTAATCCGCCATGACGCGCAGCCGCGCCGGTATCTTGTCGTTGGCCAGCTCATGCCCGCAGCGCGTGCAGAACTGGTCCGTGGCTCGAACCGTCCGGAAGCACGTTCCGCAGCTCGCGGTGAGCTGGTAGTCGCATTGCGGGCAGAAGTGAAAATCGCCCTGCACAAACGTGCCGCATGCCGGGCAGCGCGAAACCAGCGGCTGTCTTAGCAGGAAGTAGAGCACCGCGCCGATCCCGCCCGGCATCACAAAGCAGATCAGCATCCAGAACCGGGTGCTCATCGCCCGTCGCGGAGCATCCTTGCTGACGTAGCCCACCATGAGGAAATACAACGCCGCCAGCAGGCCCCACGAAAGGTTGAAGTAGATTCTGAACCCGAGGGGTGGGCCGGGATGATGGCGTTGGTCCGGGAGCACCATCCACATGTAGTACTCGACGGCCACGAAGGCCGAGATAGAAGCGACCACCGACCACCACGGGACCAGCCGGGCGTCTTCGTTCACGGCAATGGATTCAGGATCGCGCATTTCTCAATCCCTCACGATGAGGGCTTAGCAGAAGTTCAAGTGGAGATTAACTTCTTAAGAAGTGACGGCGCAATCGCACCGGAAGTTGCGACCGGGATAAGGCATTTGTAATTTCCGCCCCAGAGAGTGCGGATTGCAGATCATTCCGCGTCGCGGCAGCCCAATGAATGGAGTCCGCTGGAGGCGGACAATTTCGCGTAAGCGATTGACCCAGATAGGTTTGGACGACAAATGAAGTACACCGTCACGTCGCGCCGTTGCGCCAGGAGTGACGCCGCTCGCTACGAGCGGTGCCGCAGCCATCCCGCAACCACGGCCGCGGCCAGAAGCGCCGGGCACACGACACACGCCCAGAGGCTCAGCTGGCAGGCCAGGTCGCCCACCCGTTCGCCGGAGATCAGATTATCGACCGCCCACCAGATCAGCGGGCCAAAGACGAGGAGGAATACGAGGATGGATGCGATGGCAATGGCGCGGACTCGCCTGCGGCCGGCCTTCTGGTCCTTGATCACTCCCAGCGAGGCCATCACCACGCGCCGGACGCTCTGCGCCACTTCGCGCTCCCGGTCGGCGGATTGGCCCGCGAGCACTGCGCTCATGTCACGGTCGCCGGATCCCCTTACACTTCCTGCCACGTTTACTCCGCATCGGGACGGGGCGCGGGCGAGCTTTCCAGCTTGGGCCTGAGCGCCGCCAGGCCCCGGTACAATCTCGACTTCACCGTCGAAAGCGGCGCCCGGGTGACGGTTGCAATCTCCTGCAGCGACATGTCCTCGTGGAACCGCAGCACCAGCACTTCGCGGTAGAGCGTGTCCACCCGCAGCAGCGCTTCCGCTACACGCTGGCGATCCTCGAGGCTGGCGAAGTTGTCGAAGGGAGTGGGATGGGAGTCCGAGACCTCGAAACTCATCGGCCGGTCGTCTTCATGCGCGCCTTCAAACAACTCGTCGAGGCTGGCCACCGTGCGCTTGCGGCGGAAGTCGATCACCAGGTTGCGCGCAATGGTGAAGAGCCACGTGTCAAAGCGGGCCTTGCCGTTGAACTGGCTGCCGCGCACCATAACGCGCATCCAGACCTCCTGGAAGAGGTCCTCGGCCAGTTCGCGGCTGCTGGTCAAAAACAGCAGGTAGCGCAGCAGACGGTGCTGGTAACGGACGATCAGCTCGTCCAGCAGACCGACTTCTTGCCGCTTGAGGCCGGCGGCAATGGCGAGGTTTTCCTGCCGGACCGCCTCGTCCTGGAGCGAAGTCTGGAGCGCAGTCGAATTCTGGGCAAACAACGACTGTACCGATGCGAGCGCCTTCATCTCGTTCCATTAGACGACAAACCGGCGCCAAAAGACGAAAAATGAAGCGATTTAGGCGAAACCGCTGGTTTTTCCGGGACCGTTAAGCCGTTTTGCCAGCTTGAGAGCATCTTCGAGCGCGATCCGCGTCCGGCGTTCCCGCGCTTCCGCGGTCTTGTAATGAAAGATCGACAGCAGGTGATTGCGCCTCCGGGCAGGAGTCATGGCCTCCCAACCTTCACGCGCGGCCGGCTGGCGCTGGAAGCAGACGCGCAGGATGGGCGGCGCTTCGCGTTCGCCGTCCATGGCAAGCAGAAACCACTCGGCGACCTCCTCGGCACGCTTCGTCCGGCTGGCGGTGCTCTTGGGCTCGCCCACATAGCGGCCGATATCGCGGCGCATGGACGGGCTCATGGCGTCGAAATAGCGCCACAGCGCTCGCCCGGCTTTCAGGGCCTTGGCCAGTTCGTCGGGGATCGTGGCTTCGCGCTCCTCCAGGTCCGGCTCCAGGCGGATCTGCACGGTATCGCCAGCCTTCGCCCGGGCTCCCGCCTGCATCTTCCTGTTCACCACGAGAACGTGTCTCTTGCCGCCCGCCTCCGGGAACAGGGCGGTGCGGAACGCAAATCCGTTGATTTCGCCGCGCACGCGGCGGCCCTTGCGCACCGGCCATACCTCCGCTGGATCGAAGGGCACCCGGGCGATCACCCAGCGCAGGACGTCCCCGGCCAGCTCCAGAACCGCGCGGAACGTTTTCGGCTTCGACTTCGCCATACGACGAGTATCCATCCCGCGGCCCGATCTGCAACCGGACCGGAATGTCGACGGCGCGCCGAAAGGTGAACCTTCTAAACTGTTTCTTATGGATGTCCTCTACGGCGTGCATGCGGTTGAGGAGGCTCTGCGGGCCGGCCGGCGGCGGTTTGACCATGTGATGGTCGCCCGCGAGCGCCAGGACGATCGTCTTGCGCGCCTTATCGCCGAGTGCCGCCAGGCCGGCGTCCGCGTCCGGCAGGAGCCGCGCGACCAACTCACCCAACTAGCGGGCACCACCGCGCATCAGGGCGTCGTGGCCATGGTGCGTCCCAAGGAGTTCCTCGCGATCGAAGATCTGCACAACCCCCTGCCTTCCTCCCCGGGCGCCCGGCTTGTGCTTGCCCTGGACGGCGTTGAGGATCCGCAGAACCTTGGCGCTCTGCTGCGTGTCGCGGATGGCGCCGGTGTGGACGGCGTCATCCTTACCGAGCGCCGCTCCGCTCCGCTGAGCCCTGCCGCGGTGAAGGCCAGCGCCGGGGCCGCCGAACATCTGCGCATTGCCCGCGTAGTCAACCTGGTGCGCGCGTTGGAAGGCCTCAAGGCGAACAACCTATGGATCATCGGCCTTGACGAGAGGGGGACCACGGAATACGACCAGTTCGACATGACCGGCGACTGCGTGATCGTCCTGGGCCGGGAGGGTGCCGGGCTGCACGACCTCGTCCGCCGCACCTGCGACCACCTGCTGCGCATTCCCATGGCCGGGGGAGTGAGTTCGCTGAACGTTTCCGCCGCAGGCGCCGTCGTGCTCTATGAAGCATTCCGGCAGCGCCGCGCAGCGTCCCGCATGGCTGGGGCGGGGGCACCCGGGCGCGCTACCGCCGGTCCCATGGCCGCGTCAAAACCGGCAAAACTGAAAGGTCTTGGTTCATGAAGTTTCTTTGCGCGCGGGCGTTGTGCGCGGCTGCGTTTTTGCTGTGCGTACCATCCCTGATTGCTTCGGCTCAAAGCCCGGCGGCCTCTCAGTCCACTTCGCCCAAACCGCAGAACCCCAACGGCAACGTGATCCTCTCGCGCTCCATCGATGAAAACGGCGGGACCACCACACAGGCCGGCTCCGGCAATACTCCGCAGATGGCGGCGGCCCCCATCGCGACGGACAGCGAACGGGAGGCGGTGACTTTCACTTCGTTCGACATGGATGTGCACCTCCGGCCCGAGGTGCACCAGATCGCGGTTCGCGCGCAACTCCGTGTACGGAATGACGGCAAGGCGTCATTGGCGCATCTTCCTCTGCAACTTTCCTCGCAGCTCAACTGGGAGCGCATACGCGTGGATGGCAGGGACACTTCGTTTCAGGTTGCGACGCTCAATGCGGATGCCGATCACACCGGGCAATTGCACGAGGCCGCGGTGACGCTCGCTCAGCCACTGGCGCCGGGGGCGAGCGCTCAACTCGATGTGACATACTCGGGTTCCATTACCCGTTCCGCGCAGCGGCTGATCGCAATCGGAACGCCGGAGGACGTGGCCCTTCATTCCGACTGGGATGCCATCGACACGGACTTCACCGGCCTCCGCGGATTCGGAAACGTCGTCTGGTACCCCGTATCAGCGGTTCCCGTCATTCTGGGCGACGGAGCGCGCCTGTTTGACGAGATCGGAGAACACAAGCTGCGGCTGGCGGGAGCGCGATTCAATCTTCATTTGACCATTGAATTTCCGCACGGCGAGGCTCCGACGGTTGCGCTCATCAACGGACACTCCGCCGATCTTCACGTCACTGACTCTGCTAATCCCGGCGTGGAGATACCCGGGGTTGCCACGGCGCAGCTTGATCAACCTGCGCTCGGCTTCGAGGCCCCCAGCCTCGTGGTGGCCATTCGCAAAGCGTGCGCGGGAACAAACGTCACCGCGTGGGCGCTGCCGGAAAACGAAGTCGCGGTAAAGTCTTGGATTGCCGCCGCGTCAACCGTCACGCCATTCCTGCAGGGCTGGCTGGGACAAAAACCGCGCGCGGAGCTTACCTTGATCGATCTTCCTGATCGGCGGGATGCGGCGTTCGAAACGGGAGCACTGCTGGCGACCAGTCTGCACGAGGCTCCCCAGGACCAGTTGGAAAACATCATGGCGCATGCGCTGACTCATGCGTGGATGCAATCGCCACGCGCCTGGCTCAGTGAAGGGGTTGCGCATTTCGTGGGCACTTTGTGGATTGAAAAACAGCAGGGGCGACCGAAGGCCTTGAGTGCGCTCGAGGCCGGACGTCCGGCGCTGGCACTTGCCGAGCCGGAAAGCCCCGGAGAAAGCGCCGGCCAGCCGCTCGCCCGCGCAATCTCGCCGGTCTTCTACCGCACCAAGGCTACTTACGTTCTCTGGATGCTGAGGGATGTTGCCGGCGATCCGGCCCTTTCTGCCGCGCTGCGTGCATACGATCCAATACAGGATGCGGTGAAGGGATCTGGCAAGGACGCCGGGTCCGGCAGTTTTAAAACATTGGTCGAGCAAGCGGGAGAGCGGCGCGATCTGGCATGGTTTTTCGCCGATTGGGTCGATGCCGACAAGGGGCTTCCCGACCTCTCGATCGAGAGTGTGTTCCCCACTTCGCAACCCGCGGGCAACTGGCTGGTCGCCGTCAACGTGGCTAACAGCGGTTATGCTTCCGCCGAAGTCCCGGTCACGGTGAGGACCGATCTCACCTCCGTCACGCAGCGGGTTCGTGTGCCCGCGCGAAGCAAGGTGGCGCAGCGCATTCTCATCCAGGGCAAGCCCACCCAGGTCCAGGTCAACGACGGCACCGTGCCCGAGACCCAGGCCAGCGTGCATCTCAAAACCCTCGAAGAGCCGGCCTCATCCTCTACGCAGCCGGCCACTGGCGCTTCGCAACCCCGCTAGAGTGTGCAAGGTAACAGAACGGCGCAAGGCCATGTTGTTTGGCGCGAACGTCCTGATGCTGAAGGTAACCGGCCGCTCCGCCGCAGGAATCGTATGATCCGCCTGCCGAAGAGGCTCCGCTTTTCCAGACGCAAATTGAGTTACCGGAGCTTCTCACCCGTGGTGGGAAGGCTGATAACATGCGTTACGCACGGACTTCTGATTGCACAGCTGACGAACTCCCGCGAGGATGGTTTCGGGTCCCGACGGGATTTCCAGATCTGCTGCGCAAGGGTCGAGTCGAGCTTCGAGCGGGCTGATGCAGAGAATCTGCATTTGCGGATTGTAACGCCGCAGCATGTCGGTGAGGGCCATGGCGCGTTGCGGATCTACCGAGCGGCAGATCACCGCGATGCTGAACGATCTCACGTGGGAAACGGATAAAGCTGTGTTGCTCGTGGCGGATTCTATTTCGTAGCCGTCCTTCAGCAGGAGCAACTCCCGGGAGCTGCGCAGCCCGTCATCGTCGCTGATTGAGAGAACTCGTATCGAATGGCTCATGCTCTTCGAATATCTCCTCGTGCATTCTCGGGATGAGGGACAATTATTGGACGCCGATGTGTACAGGTCGAAAGCAGCCCGGCGCGGATTCGGAGCGGAGAACACCCTCAGTTTGATCTGGGGTTGTCCCTGGAAATGAATGGGTCAGTCTCCATTACGGAACAACAGGGGTTTACCCTTCAAATGCCCTGAACCGAAGATGTGGAAATCCGGACTATTTAAGGCAAATACTAATCGAGAAGAGAACCATCATGTAACTGGTAAATCTACTAGTAGACGATAATTAAAAGCTCGTAAGACATTGTTGATATTCAACTTACAATCCTACCAAAAATGGGATAACGCGCCGGTTGCGCCCCGGTGCGCACTCCCGCTTTGTCAATAACGCTGTTGTAATGACCCTTCAAAAAGGAAGGACGATGCCCCTGCGGACACTCGTGGTTGTACGGCTGATGCGCCTGGCTACGTGCTGGTGGTTACTGTTCGCGGGCGGCTCCGTCGGCCATACACGCGCCGCCGCAGCACGGCCCGCCCATGCCGCACGGTGGCGGTGCGTAACTGGATGCCTGCGAGCTGCCCTTCGTGATTGCGCCGGCACCACCGCTGATCAAGCGTTTTACGTGGCCTCCGCACTCCGGGCAGACTTCCAAGGCACGGTCTGACATTTTCTGTCGTCGCTCGAACCGGGCATGGCAAAGGTCGCATTGGTATTCATAGGCCGGCATCGCTTCACTCCAGTGTCTTTCAGTATATTTCCAGTATACGGGGACCGGATTGCGGTTACGACGCGCACTGCGGCCGGCCGTCATGCCGCGATCGCGCAGTTTCACCCGGTCCTCGCCCGGAAAACCACGACGCTAAAGAAATGAGAACGGATCACAACGCTTCCCCCCACGAATTCCTGCGCTCTCATCATGAGCCGAGCACGGCTGCGGGATGGCATGGAAGAGCTCAGAGGCCGGTTTCTAGGGTAGACTCGTGGTAGCGACGCCCCCGACCACGCTGACAGGCAATGAAAAAGAGCAGACTTCCGACTCTTAGCGAAGTAGCACGGCAGGCCGGCGTGGGTAACACCACCGTCTCGCGTGTCATCAATGGCGGCGATCGCGTCAGCCCCAAAACCCTGGCGCGCGTACGCCGCGTGATCGAGCAGCTGGGCTACAGGCCCAACCAGGCCGCCCGGGTTCTCAAGGGCGACCGGACCAAGACCATCGGCCTCATCATTCCGAGCATGGCCGATCCATTCTTTTCGAGTTGCGCCGAGGCGGTCCAGGCGGTGGCGCGCGCCAACGATTCTTTGCTCATTGTGACGGCCACTCAGAACGATCCCCACACCGAGATCGAAAACCTGAATGTGCTGATCAGCCACCGGGTGGATGGGCTGCTGATTGCGCCGGCGAACTCGCATAGCCACGCGCTCTGCGCTCTCGTCAACCGGCTCTCGGTTCCCATTGTCTCCATCGATCGGCCTATCTTCAACTGTTCTGTATCGTCAGTTCTTTCCGACAACTTCAAGGGAGCGCGCGCGGCTACTCAGCACCTCATCGAGCACGGCTACCAGCGAATCGCCTGCCTTACGGGCGAAAGCACGTTGTTCACCATCCAGGAGCGCATCCGGGGTTATCGCTCGGCCGTCAGCTCGGCCGGCCTCTCCTGCACGCTGAATGCTTCCATCAAGGATTATCGATCCGCCGAATACGTGATCGAGAGCCTGCTTGCCGGCCCCAATTGCCCGGACGCGCTCTTTACTCTGAAGAACAGCACCACGATTTACGCGTTCGAGGTCCTGCAGAAACTCAATGTCTCCATGCCCAAGCCCATCGCGCTGCTGGGCTTCGACGACTTTGAACTCGCCACTACGCTTCGGCCGTCGGTCAGCGTCGTCCAGCAGCCCGTGGAGGACATCGGGCGCGCCGCCGCTGAGCTGCTGTTTGAGAAATTCCTCGGTTCCCAAAACGGCGCAGCCGCCCGCGCCGGCCGGACCCGGCGTATCCAGCTCGAGACCCGGCTGATTCGCCGCAGTTCCTGCGGCTGCGCGCCGCCTTCCTCCTAGAAGCGCGCAGCCAGATCCCGACGGGCGCGGCACGTCAACGTGTAAAATGAATTTCGGCTTCGGCGCGAGCCCTTGCGATCAGTTTCCCTGACCCTGTAGCGCCCGCAAGCGAATCCAAACAGCGGTTGTGTTTACCTTGGGGAGAAATTGTCTGGCGCAGTCCCGCAAATTGTCTGCTTGCGGGTTTGTTATTGCTGCGCTTATCTGCGTCCTGCAACCCCCGGTGCCGCAAGCGCAATCCGCGGGCAATTCCGCTATGGGGCCTGTATCTGATGCGCCTGCCTCCGTAAGCGTAAACGCTCATAAGGCCGCGACGACCGAAAACGCGCATAAAATCGCGACCACAGAGGACAGCTTTGCCGATTCCGGCCCCGTTGTTTTCCAGGACATCGCCAAGGCCGCAGGCCTCGCGGGCTGGAATCACACCATGGGTGCGGCGGACAAGGGATTGATTTGTGATGTGAATGGTTCCGGGATAGGCCTGATCGACTACGACAACGACGGCTGGCTCGACATCTTCCTGGTCAACGGTTCCAACTTCAATGCGCTCGCTGGCAGACAGGAGCCGCCTCACGCGGCGCTTTTTCACAATAACCACGACGGGACATTTACCGACGTAGCAGCCAAGGCCGGCGTCACCAACGATCGCTGGGG
>Ga0335069_10007764_pt1 | contig 15454 bp, 16 predicted proteins | sample Lox_Sample_11_FD_206714 | JGI IMG/M metagenome (GOLD analysis project Ga0335069, IMG submission 206714) | Soil microbial communities from Loxahatchee National Wildlife Refuge, Florida, United States - Lox_Sample_1.1 | ecosystem: Environmental > Terrestrial > Soil > Wetlands | place: USA... | reverse complement strand
CGCGCTGGCCGCCGTAGAGGATCGCCGGAACACGTCCCGCGTGACGCAGGCGGCGGCTCGCACCCTTCCCCTGGTCATCGCGGAATTCCGCGATCAGTTCAAAAGAGGTCTTCATCATCGTCTCCTTGCAGTAAGGCCCGCAACGGCCCGCGACCAAGCCCGTTGCGGCTCCGTTTTCCCGCGGCACCGCGCCGCGGGCTCGAATCTCAATCGATGTACAGCGAACTCACCGATTCCTCGTCCCGGATGCGGCGCATCGTCTCGGCCAGCAGGCCCGCGACCGACAGCTGGCGGATCTTGGCGCAGGCGCGGGCCGCGGCGCTCAGCGGGATCGTGTCGGTGACGACCAGTTCGTCGAGCACCGAGGCCGAGATGCGATCGACCGCGCTGCCCGACAGCACCGGGTGGGTGATGTAGGCGACGACGCGGATCGCGCCCTCGTCCTTGAGCGCCTGCGCCGCCTGGCACAGCGTGCCGGCGGTGTCGACCATGTCGTCGACCAGCACGCAGCTCTTGCCCTCGACGTCGCCGATGATGTTCATCACCTTCGACTCGTTGGGCCGCGGACGGCGCTTGTCGATGATCGCGAGGTCCGCGTCGTCGAGGCGCTTGGCGAGCGCGCGCGCCCGCACGACGCCGCCGACGTCGGGCGAGACGACGATCATGTTCTCGTACTTCTGCTTCCAGGCATCGCCGAGCAGCACCGGCGATGCGTAGACGTTGTCGACCGGCAGGTCGAAGAAGCCCTGGATCTGGTCGGCGTGCAGGTCGATCGTCAGCACCCGGTTGACACCGGCGGTCGCAATCATGTTGGCGACGAGCTTGGCGGTGATCGCGACCCGCGTCGCGCGCGGCCGCCGGTCCTGGCGCGCGTAGCCGAAGTACGGGATCACGGCCGTGATGCGCCCGGCGCTGGCGCGCCGGCAGGCGTCGGCCATGACGAGGAGCTCCATCAGGTGGTCGTTGGCCGGCGGGCTGGTCGGCTGCACGATGAAGACGTCGCGGCCGCGCACGTTCTCCATGAGCTCGACCGTCGCCTCGCCGTCGCTGAAGCGGCCGACGTGCGCGCGGCCGAGCGGCAACATCAGGTGCCGCGCGATCTCGTGCGCGAGCGCCGGGTTCGAGTTCCCGGCGAACACAGACATCTGCGACTCGGACACTGGGCGCTCCCCACTTCGTCGACGTCTTGGCACTTCAACTCAAGATGGCTGGGGCGGAAGGATTCGAACCTTCGCATGGCGGAATCAAAATCCGCTGCCGTACCACTTGGCTACGCCCCACCCGCAACCCTAGCGGCCCTCCGGCAGCGCCCGCGCGCCCCGCTCCGCGGCGAGGCGCGCAACGAGCGGCGAGCGATCGAGCCCCCGCGCGACGAAGCCAGTCCAGCCCGCCGGCAGCCCGGCCAGCGCCGCGCTCGCCGCGCGCCGGTCACCGAACGCCGCAAAGACACTCGCACCCGACCCCGTCAGCCGCGCCGGTGCCCGCGCCCCGAGCCAGCTAAGCGCCGCGCGCACTTCGGGGTGCCGCGCCGCGACCACCGGCTCGAGATCGTTGCGTCCCGGAAGCTGCACCCCGTCCCCTGCAGGCAACGGAGAGCCGGGTATTGTGATGGCCTTAGAATTCCTTGTCAATTCAGGTGCCTGGAAGGCCTCGGCGGTCGAGACCGACACCCCCGGGAAGACGATCGCGTACCAGCGGGAGGGCACGGTGACGGGCTCGAGGCGCTCGCCGACGCCCCGCCCGACCGCCGTTTCTCCACGGACGAACACCGGGACGTCGGCGCCGAGCGCGACACCCGCCTCGGCGAGGCGCTCAGGCGCAAGACCAAGGCCCCAAAGCGCGTTGAGCGCAACGAGCACGGTCGCCGCATCCGAACTCCCGCCGCCGAGCCCGCCGCCGACCGGGATGCGCTTCGTGAGCTCAAGATCGGCGCCGAGGCGCTCGTTGCCGGCGAGCGCGCGCAGGCGCCGCGCGGCGCGCACCGCGAGATCGTCGTCGGGCGCGACACCCGGGGGACCCCCGCGGCGGGCGATCACGCCGTCGGCGCGTGGCCGGATCCGGAGTGAATCGCTGAGGTCGATCAGCTGGAACAGCGTCTCGAGCTCGTGGTAGCCGTCGGGCCGCCGCCCGGTCACGTGCAGGAAGAGGTTCAGCTTCGCCGGGGCCGGCCAAGCCTCCTCGCTCACGACCCGGCCCCCACCTGCCAACGGTCGATGACGACGCGGATCCGGGTCGACTCCCGGACGAGCAGCAGCCGGCCCGGCAGCGGGCCGGGCGCGCCCGGGACCGCCTGGAACTCACTCGGCGACACGAGCCAGCCGTCCTGGCGGAATTCCCCGCCGTCCCCGTCCGCCGGCTGGCCGGGTTCGGGGACGCCGAGCACCCAGAAACGCAGCGACTGCAGCGGCAGCGGGAAGCCGAGCCGGGCGATCAGTTCGGGCTCGAGCGCATCGAACGGAGCCGGAACCTCGAGCGGCGGTCCGTTCCCGGAGTCGATGACGACCGCGGCACTGCTGCGGGTGATCCGTACCGCGCCCGCGCCGAAGGGTCCGTGCACGCCGAGCTCGCCGCGCCCGCCCTGCTCGCGCCAGTCAAAGCTCGCGCTGAAGCCCTGGTCGGCGGAGCGCACCGCGACGCGCCCGCTCGCGTGCCAGTCGCTCAAGGTCGCGAGCGTCGCGCGCGCCGCGGCATCGGGCGCCGGCGGGGCCGGCAACGTACGGCAGCCGCCGAGCGCGACGACGAGCGCGAGCGCGGCCCATCGCCCGCTCATGAGCCGGCGCCGTGGTTCCGCTCGATCGCCTTCTTGACGTGCGGGTCGCCGGGGTTCTTCTCGAGCGCCTCGCGCCAGGTGCGTTCGGCGCCGGTGCGGTCGCCGAGCCGCCACTCGACCTCCCCGAGATGCGCGGCGATTTCGGGGTCGGGATCGACGCTGTAGGCGCGCTTGAGCCAGTCGAGCCCTTCGGCGCCGTGGCCGCGCCGGTAGAGCACCCAGCCGAGCGAGTCCTTGATCGCAGCGCTGTCGGGGCGCTCATCGAGCGCGAGGCGTATGCGCCGCTCCGCCTCGGGCAGCTCGCGATTGTGGTCGGCGAGCGTGAAGCCGAGGGCGTTCTGCGCCGTCGGGTCCTCGGGCCGCTCGCGGGCCACGGCCCTGAGCTCGGCGAGCGCGGGCCCGAGGGACCCGGACTGCTCGAGCACCGTTGCGCGCGCGTAACGGAGCTCCACGCGGTCCGGGTACGCGGCCCCGGCGCGCGCGAGGAGTGCGAGTGCCTCCGGCACACGGCCGAGCTCGGCCATGATCTGCGCGCGCCCGGCGGTCGCCTCGACGCGGTGCTCGGCCGAGCCCGCGACGAAGTCGTCGAGCCGGCGCGCCGCGCCCTGCACGTCGCCTTGCTCGAGCCCGAGCCGGTAGGCGCGCAGCTGCGCGGCGACCGCGCGCGGCCCGGCGTTGACGCGCGCATAGAGGCGTAGTGCCCGCTCGCGCTCGCCCTTGCGGTCGGCGACCACCGCGAGCCCGAAGAAGGCGCGGTCGGTGTTGCGGCCGGTCGCCAGCATCTCCGTGTAACGGCTCGTCGCCTCGTCCCAGCGCCGCTCCTCGACGTCGAGTCCCGCAAGTCCCTCGAGCGCCTCGGCCTTGACCGTGCGGCCGCGCGCCAGATCCGCGAAGTAAGGCTGCGCCTCGGCGCCGCGGTCGCAGGCCGTCAGCAGCCACGCGTACACCAGCCGGTCGGTGTCGGTCGACTCCGCCGCGAGCGTGCTCGCCTCCTTGAGGCCCCCGTCGCAGTCGCCGCCCGCAATCCGCGCCCGGGCGCGCAGCCAGCGCGCCTCGCGCCAGTCGGGCTTGAGGGCGAGCGCGCGCCCGACGGAGGCGAGGGCCGAGGGTGAGTCGCTCGCACCGAGCGCGAGCGAGGCGGCCGCGAACTGCGCCTCGGCGACGTCCGGGTAGCGGGCGGCGAGGCGCCCGACCGTGCGCGCGACGCCGGTGTCGTTGCGCAGCGCCGACAGCGATTCCCCGAGCGCCGTGAACGCGTCGGCGGGCGAGTCGTACGCGGTGGCGACCAGGTCGGCGAGCGTGCGCTCGGCCGCCTTGCGATCATCGAGCTCGAGCTCGGCGACGGCGAGGAAGCGCCGCGGCGCCTCGTCCTTCGGGACCCGCGCCTGCCAGGCCGCGGCGGTGCGTTCGAGCTCGCGGTCCTGGGTGTTGTCGAAGGCGACGCGTGCGGCGCGCTCGGCGATCGCCTCGTCGCCGCTGTCCGCGGCCGCGCGCCGGTATTCGCTCGCCGCGGCGGCGTACTCGCCGCGCTCGAGGGCGACCTCGGCCAGCAGCATCCGCTCGCCGGGGGGCAGCGAGGCGAGCCCGGTGCAACCGCCGAGCAGCGCCGCGCCGCCGACGAGCGCCGTCGCGATGTACCGGGAGGCCGCCTGGGTCATCTCTTCACTATATCCCATGGGCCCGGGCCGGCCCCGCGGCCGGTGGCGGCCGGTGGCGGCCGGCTTGCCCTGCCCCGGCCGCGTACCCGACAATCGCGCGCCACCCGACCCCTCAGGCTCCTCATGCCCCTCGTCGTCGTCGGGATCAACCATCGCACGGCACCGCTCGAGGTGCGTGAGAAGGTGGTCTTCGACCCCAGCCACCTGCCGGACGCGCTGCGCGCACTCGCCACCTCCGCCGCGCGCGAGAACGTCATCGTCTCGACCTGCAACCGGACCGAGCTCTATTGCGTGACGGATGCGCCCGAGGAGCTCGGTCGCTGGCTGCAGGCCTACCACGGCGTCGGCTACGACCTCAAGGAGAGCCTGTACGAGCATCACGAGGCGACCGCGATCGAGCACGCCTTCGCCGTCGCCTCCGGCCTCGACTCGATGGTGCTCGGCGAGCCGCAGATCCTCGGCCAGCTCAAGGACGCCTACCGCGCCGCGCAGCAGGCGGGCACGGTCGGGCCGCTGCTCAACCGGCTGTTCCAGGCGACGTTCTCGGTCGCCAAGCGCGTGCGCACCGAGACCAAGATCGGCGCCAACGCGGTCTCGGTCGCCTACGCGGCCGTGAGCCTCGCGCGGCAGATCTTCGCGGGCTTCACCCAGCACACGGCGCTGCTGGTCGGCGCCGGCGAGACGATCGCGCTCGCGGCCCGCCACCTGCACGCGCAGGGGCTGAAGCGCATGATCATCGCCAACCGCAGCCTCGACCGGGCGCAGCTGCTCGCGGGCGAGTTCAACGCCTCGGCGATCACGCTCGATGCGCTGCCGAACCACCTCGCGGACGCCGACATCGTCGTCAGCTCGACGGCCAGCCCGACGGTCGTGATCACGGCCGCCGACGTCGAGAGCGCACTCGCGGCGCGCCGCCACCGGCCGATGTTCATGGTCGACATTGCCGTGCCGCGCGACATCGAGCCCGCGGTCGCCGACTTCGAGGACGTGTACCTGTACTCGATCGACGACCTGCAGAGCTTCGTCACCCAGAACCTGAAGGCGCGCGAGGACGAGGCGCGCGAGGCGCGGATCCTGATCGAGGAGGAGGTGGCGCGCTTCATGTCGGGCCTGCGCGGGCAGCACGCGGTGCCGACGATCCGCGAGCTGCGCACGACCGCCGAGCAGGTCCGCGCCCAGACGCTCGAGCAGGCGCTGAGGCTCGTCGGCTCGGGCCGCTCGACCGAGGATGCGCTCGCCTACCTCGCCGACACGCTGACCCACCGGCTGATCCACGCGCCGACCCATGCGCTGCGCCAGGCCGGCGAGTCCGGCGACGAGGCGCTGGTGTCGGCGGCGCGGCGCCTCTTCCAGCTCGACGCGGACAGCGAATGAAGGACTCGATCCGTCGACGCCTCGAGCGGCTCGCCGAGCGCTACGAGGAGGTGGGCCGCATGCTGTCGGACCCGCAGCTGCAGGGGCGCAGCGAGCGGTTCCGGGAGCTGTCGATGGAGTACGCGCGCCTCGAGCCGCTGGCGCAGCGGCAGAAGGCGTACGCGGCGCTCGAGCACGAGGCGCGGGCCGCGGCCGAACTCGCCGCCGACGCCGATCCGGAGATGCGCGACCTCGCGGCCCGCGAGCAGCGCCTGCTCGGCGCGCGCCTCGAGGCGGCGGAGGCGGAGCTCCTGCACCTGCTGATCCCCAAGGACCCGCACGACGACGGCAACATCTTCCTCGAGATCCGCGCCGGCGCCGGCGGCGACGAGGCCGCGATCTTCGCCGGCGACCTCTTCCGGATGTACTCGCGCTACGCCGACGCGCAGGGCTGGAAGGTCGAGGTGCTGTCGGAGAGCCGCGGCGAGCACGGCGGGTTCCGCGAGATCATCTGCCGGATCGTCGGGCGCGGCGCCTACTCGCGGCTGAAGTTCGAGTCGGGCACGCACCGCGTCCAGCGCGTGCCCGCCACCGAGGCGCAGGGGCGCATCCACACCTCGACCTGCACCGTCGCGATCCTGCCCGAGCTCGCCGCGGTCGAGGACGTCGCGATCGCCGAATCGGACCTGCGCGTCGACACCTACCGCTCCTCCGGCGCCGGCGGCCAGCACGTCAACAAGACCGACTCGGCGGTGCGCATCACGCACCTGCCGACCGGCATCGTGGTCGAGTGCCAGGACGAGCGTTCGCAGCACAAGAACCGCTCGCGGGCGATGTCGTTGCTGAAGGCGCGGCTGCTGCAGGCCGAGCGCGAGCGCCAGGTCTCGCAGCAGGCGGCGAGCCGCAAGCTCCAGGTCGGGACGGGCGATCGCTCGGAGCGGATCCGTACCTACAACTTCCCGCAGGGCCGCCTGACGGACCACCGCATCGAACTGACGCTGTACAAGCTCGAGGACATCGTCGGCGGCGACCTCGACGAGGTGCTGACGCCGCTGGCGCGCGAGTTCGAGGCCGAGCAGCTCGCGGAACTCGAATGATCGCGCGGGCGCTCGAGCGCGCGGCGCGCGAGCTTGGGGCCGCAACTCCCACGCCGCGCCTCGACGCCGAGGTGCTGCTGGCGCACGTGCTCGGCGTCGAGCGCGGCCGGCTCGCCGCCCTCGACGCCCGGGCGCTCACCGCCGAGGAGCGCTCCGCGTACGCGGCGCTGATCGGGCGCCGGGCCGCGGGCGAGCCGGTCGCGTACCTGACGGGGACGCGCGAGTTCTGGACGCTGACGCTCAGCGTCGGACCGGAGGTGCTGGTGCCGCGGCCCGAGACCGAGCTCCTGGTCGAGCTCGGGCTCGCGCACCTCAAGGGCCGGCGCGCGCCGCGGGTCCTCGACCTCGGCACCGGCAGCGGCGCGCTCGGCCTCGCACTCGCCGCCGAGCGCCCCGACGCCGCGGTCGACCTCGTCGACGCGAGCGCCGCGGCTCTGGCGGTGGCCGAGCGCAACCGGGCGGCGCTCGGCCTCGGCAACGTCCGGTTGGAGCGCGGCGAGTGGTTCGCGCCGCTCGCCGGCCGCCGCTACGACCTGATCGTCTCGAACCCGCCCTACGTCGCGGCGCGCGACCCGTGCCTCGAGCTGCTGCGCCACGAGCCCCCGCTCGCGCTGGTCGCGGGGCCGACCGGCCTCGAGGCGCTGAGCGCGATCGTCGCGGGCGCGAGCGCGCACCTCGTGCCCGGCGGCCGCCTGCTGCTCGAGCACGGTGCCGAACAGGGCGAGTCGGTGCGTCGGCTGCTGCGCGCTGCGGGCTTCGGCGCGATCGAGAGCTGCGCGGACCTCGCCGGCCACGAGCGCGCGACGGGCGGCACGCGAGGCGACTAGAATCGCGGCGCGGCGGATCGCTTTCCCGCCGGGAGATGCCCTCGTGCTCAAGTTTCAGACCTCGCTCGGCAGCTTCGTCATCGAACTCGCGACCGACGATGCGCCGATCACCTGCAAGAACTTCCTCGACTACGCCGAAGCCGGGCACTTCAATGGCACGGTGTTCCACCGCGTGATCCCCGGCTTCGTGATCCAGGGTGGCGGGCTGACCGCCGACCTGCAGCAGAAGAAGACCCGCGCGCCGATCAAGAACGAGGCCGCGAACGGGCTCAAGAACCGGCGCGGCACGCTGTCGATGGCGCGCACCAACGACCCGCACAGCGCGACCTCGCAGTTCTTCGTGAACCTCAAGGACAACGCGTCGCTCGACGCCGGGCGGGGCAGCGCCGGCTACGCGGTCTTCGGACACGTCGCCGAGGGCATGGACGTCGTCGACAAAATCGCCGCGGTCGAGACGCGCACGCGAGGCCACTACGAGGACGTGCCGGTCGAGCCGGTCGTCATCGAGTCGGTGACCGTGGTCGAGCGCTGACCGCGCGCCGATGGCCGCGCGGGGCGGCGTGCTGCGCAGGCTCGCGGCGCTTCTCGCCTGGACCGCCGGCGGGCTGGTGCTGGCCTCGGTGCTTGCCGTGCTCGCGCTGCGCTGGGTGGCGCCGCCGTCGAGCGCGTTCATGGTCAACGGCTACCTGCAGGCGCGGCTCGCGCACGATGCGAGCTGGCACCTCGACTACCGGTGGACCCCGTACGAGCGGATCTCGCGCAACGTCAAGCTCGCGGTAATCGCCTCGGAGGACCAGAAGTTCGCGTTCCATCCGGGCTTCGACTTCGAGGCGATCGACGCCGCGATCAAGGAGCGCGAACGCGGCAAGCGGCTGCGCGGCGCCAGCACGATCACGCAGCAGGTCGCCAAGAACCTGTTCCTGTGGCCGGGACCGAGCTTCGTGCGCAAGGGCCTCGAGGCCTACCTGACGATGCTGATCGAGCTGTGCTGGCCGAAGCAGCGCATCCTCGAGGTCTACCTGAACATCGCCGAGTTCGGCCCCGGAATCTACGGCGTCGGCGCCGCCGCGCCGCGTTTCTTCCACACCGACGCCTCGCGCCTCAACCGCGACGAGAGCGCGCTGCTCGCGGCGGTGTTGCCGAACCCGCACAAGCTGCGCGTCGACCACCCGAGCGCCTATGTCAACCGCCGGCAGCAGTGGATCATCGAGCAGATGTATGCGCTCGGCGGCAGCGCCTATATCCACGACGTGGACGCCGGCCGGCGCTGAGCGCCGGCGCGCCGGGCGTGCGGTTTTACTTTGTTATGCAAAGTACTTGACGATCGTCGGAACAATCCCCTAGCATCGGCGTGCATGGGCAGCCCGCGTCCCGCCGGACCCGCCGACCTGAGCGATCGTGCCGCGCGCGACCTGCGCTACATCCGCGACACGATGGCGCGGGCCGGTGCCTTCACCGCACTGTCGGGCTGGGGCTTCGTCGCCGTCGGTGCCGGCGCGATCGCCACCGGTGCGCTCGCGATCGCGAACCCCGACCCGATCGCACGCGCCCGGCTGTGGCTCATCGACGCGGCCGTCTCGGTCGCGGTCGGGCTCGGCGCGACGCTCTTCAAGGCGCACCGCTCCGGGCAGTCGCTGCGCACCGGCCCTTTCCGCAAGTTCGTGCTCGGCTTCGGCCCGGCGGTCGCGGCCGGCGCGGTGCTGACGCTCGCGATGCTGCGCGACGATCATGCCGCGTACCTGCCGACCAGCTGGCTCCTCCTCTACGGCGTCGGGCTGATCGGCGGCGGGGCCTATTCGGTCGCCGTCGTGCCGTTGATGGGCGGCGGGTTCCTGGCGCTCGGCGCCATCGCGGCCGTCGCGCCGGCCGCCTGGGGCGAGCCACTGATGATCGCCGGGTTCGGCGGCGCGCACCTCCTCTTCGGCGCGCTGATCGCCCGGAGCCACGGTGGCTAACGCACCGCGCCGCCGGGGCGGTGCGCGCGACTGGGCCAAGGCCCCGGCGCGCGCGACGCCGCCGCTGACGGTGCTGCCGGGAGGCGCCGTGAACGCCCACGCCGCAGAGCCCGATGCGCTCCTGCACCATCACATCCGGCTCGGCATCGTCAGCGCGCTTGCCGGCACCGAGACGCTCAGCTTCGTCGAGCTGCGGGCGCTGCTCGAGACCACCGACGGGAACCTGAGCGTCCACGCGCGCAAGCTCGAGGACGCCGGCTACATCGCCTGCGACAAGCATTTCGCCGAGCGCCGGCCGCGCAGCGACTACCGGCTGACCGCCACCGGACGGCGGGCGCTCGAGCGCTACCTCGCGCACATGGAAGCGCTGATCGCCGCGACGCGCAGCACGCTCGCGCGCTGAATTCCCCGACGACCGAACCCTGAGCCAACACTGCGAGCAACAACTTTATGAATCAAAGTACTTATGCCGGCGTCGCCCCCCAGCCGCTGCGCGCGCTGCGACCGCCCCGTCCGACGGCCCTCGCCTGGCTCGGCGCACTGCTGGTCGCGACGCTCGCGACGCTGACGGTGTACGACGCGAGCCCCGGACTGAACTGGGCCGTCGTGTGCTGGTCGCTCGCGGCGGGCTTCGCACTGCTCGACGCCTATCCGCTCGCCGAGCGCCGCGCGCTGCTCGGGCTCTCGGCGGCACTCGCCGGCGTCGTCGCGATCAGCGCGGACCGCTCCGTGCAGCTGCCACTCGCGCTCGCGAGCGCCTGGGTCGGCGCCGTCGCGGTGCTCAGCGACGGCGTGGCGCCGCCCGGCGGGCTCGAGCTCTCGCGTGCCCCGTGGCGCGCCTCGCGGCGCGTGCTCGGCGAAGCCGGCGAGCGGCTCGGCGACGGCGTCCGTGGCGCGAGCGGCGAGCGGGGCCTGCCGATCGTGCGCGGCTCGGCGCTCGCGGTGCCGGTCGTCGCGGCGTTCTTCGCGCTGCTCGCCGAGGCCGACCCGACGCTCGCGGCGTGGCGCTCGCAGCTGGTCGCCGCCATCCGCGACCTGTCGCTGCTCGGCCGGATCGCGTTCTTCGCCTGCGCCGCAACCGGCGCGCTCGGACTCTACGGCGCGGCGTTGCGCGCGTATCGGCGCATCCCGCGGGACGCCGGATCGGGTGCGCAGGTCCCCCGGCTGCTGACGCCGGTCGACCAGGGCATCGTCCTTGGCGCGGTCGCGACGCTGTTCGCGCTCTTCCTGCTGCTGCAGCTGTCGTACCTCTTCGGCGATCCGGGCGGCCGGGCGGGCAGCGGCGTGAGCTACGCCGAGGCGGTCCACCGCGGCTTCGTCGAGATCACGCTCGTCGTGACGCTGTGCGCCGCGCTCGTGCTCGCGCTTGAGCGGCGCACGGCGCCTTCCCACGCCTGGTCCGGGCGCGCGCTCGGCCTCGCGCTCACCGGCGAGTGCCTGCTGCTGCTCCTCTCCGCGGCGCATCGGCTCGCGCTCTACGCCGCCGCGTACGGCTACACGCGGCTGCGGCTCTACGTCGCGGCCTACATCGTCGTCGTCGCCTGCGCGCTGCTCGCGCTCGCGCTCGAGCTTGCGACGCGCGTCGATCGCACCCGCCTGACGCGGCGCGCCGCGCTGGCGGCGCTCGGCGCTGCGCTCGTGCTCGGCTACTGGAATCACGCGGCGTGGATCGTCGACAGGAACCTCGAGCGCTACGCGCGCACCGGCGCCGTCGACCTCACGTACCTCACCGACGGCGCCGGAGTCGACGGGCTGCCGGCGCTCGTCCACGCACTGCCGGGACTCGATGCGCGAACGCAGAGCTGCGTGCTGAACGCGCTGTCCTCCCATTACCGGGACACGCTCGGTCCGGCCGCGCCGCGACCCGCGTGGTACGAATGGACGCTGCGCGGCGCTGCGGCGCGCGCGGCGCTCGCGAAGCTCGAACTGCCCGCCGTGCCCGGAGGCCGCGATGCGTGCCGCTAGACACTGGAGCGTGCGCCTCGTCGTCACGCTCGAGGAGCCGCGGCCGGCTCGCGCCGCAATCGAGCTCAAGCTCGCGTGCTGGCTCGAGCGTGTCGCGACGCTGATCGCGCGCCGCGACACGCCCTGCGATGCGCCGCCCGCCGCGGTGCGCGACGCGCCGGGCGCAGCGCCGCGCTAGTCGGTCAACCGAAACACCACGCGCAGGCTGGTCCAGCTCTCGATCGGGCCCGAACCCGAGGACGCGGGCGCGAACCGCCAGCGTCGCACCGAGGCGAGCGCGGCGTTGTCGAGGCGCGGCGAGCCGCTCGAGGTCGCGACCTCGGCGCGCGCGACCGTGCCGTCGATGCCGACCAGCACACGCACGACGACGACACCCTGCTCCCCGAGCCGGCGCGCGGCCGCCGGATAGGGCGGCTCATCGGAGTGCAGCAGGCGTGGACCGGTCGTCGCGACCGGCCCCTGCCCATCGGCGCGCGCTATGGGCGGCGCGGGCTCGACCTGGGTGACCGCGTTTCCCGGGAGCTGCGGCAGCGGGACGCCCGGATCGGTCGGCGGCAGCACCAAATGGATGTTCCAGTCCGGTCCGGTCAGCGAGACGCGCTCCACCGGTGGGTCCTGGCGCGGCGGCGGATGAACCGGGTTGGGCAGCAGCGTCACCGGGATCGGCAACTGCACCATCAGCCCCGTGATCAGCGCGGCCCCGAGCAGCACGTGCACGCAGATCGCGACGGCCGCGGCTGTGCCGCGGCGACCGAGCGGTACGGGGAACGAGTACACGAGGGATGCGGACGGCATGGCTGTCCTCCGTGGGGTTCGACGAACACTCACAGGACTTCGGCGTCGGCACGCCGAGTCTACGCATATGAACGGGAGACGGACAAGGACGGGGTCGACACCCCGGGGCCGGCTACTGCAAGGCCCGCGGACCCGTGACCGAGCCGCCGTCGGCAAAGAGCCCCGCGACGTCGACCGCGTCGTACTGCCAGGCGCGGTTGCAGAACTCGCAGCGCACCTCGACCGAGCCGCGCTCGGCCAGGATGTCGCGGACCTCGCTTTCGCCGAGCGAGCGCAAAATGCCGCTGACGCGCTCGCGCGAGCAGGTGCACTGGAAATAGACGGGCCCGGGCTCGAAGAGCCGCACGTCCTCCTCGTGGAAGAGCCGCCGCAAGAGCTCGCCGGCCGGCAGCGCCGCGAGCTCGGGCGCCGTCAGCGTCGAGGCGAGGTGCAGCACGCGATTCCAGTTCTCGTCGCCCGCGAGCGAGGAGTGCTCGAGCTCCTCGGCGGAGGCGCTCGCGCCGCTCGGCAGGCGCTGCAGCAGCAGTCCCGCGGCGCGCTCCGGCGTCGCCGCGAGCCACAGCCGCGTCGGCAGCTGCTCGGAGCGCGCGAAGTAGGCCTCGAAGCAGTCGGCGAGCCGTTCGCCGGCGAGCGGCACGATGCCCTGGTAACGCGCGTTGCGGTCGGCGTTCTCCACGGTGACCGTCAGCTGCCCGCCGCCCGACAGCGCCTCGAGGCTCGGCCGCGTGGCCGGCAGCTCGCCGCGCCAGCGCGCGACGCCGCGCACGCCCATCCGGTGCGTCGCCTGCACGACGAGCAGGTGCATCGGCCCCGGGCCCTGCATCTGCAGCGTCAGGAGGCCGTCGAACTTGAGCGTTGCCGCGAGCAGCATCGTCGCCGCGACCGCCTCGCCGAGCGTGTCGCGCACGAGTACGGGGTAGTCGTGATGCTCAACGAGCGCGCGCCACGAGGCATCGAGGTGCACGACGTAGCCGCGCACCGGAAAGCGCTCGAAGATGAACCGCCGCAGCGTATCGCCGTCGTGCAATGGAGCTCAGGGACCGGCCAGTTTCTTCTTCAGGAGCTCGTTGAGCTGGGCCGGGTTGGCCTTGCCCTGCGTCGCCTTCATCGTCTGGCCGACGAAGAAGCCGAACAGCTTGTCCTTGCCGGAACGGTACTCGGCGAGCTGCTTGGGGTTCGCGGCCATCACCGCCTCGATCGCCGACTCGATCGCGCCGCTGTCGGTGATCTGCTTCAGTCCCTTGGCCTCGATCACCGCGTCGGCGGACGCCGCGTCCGCCCACATGAGCTCGAAGACCTCCTTGGCGATCTTGCCGGAGATCGTCTCGTCCTGGATCCGGCGCAGCAGCCCGGCGAGCGCCGCCGCCGGCACGCGCGCCGAGCCGACCTCGAGGCCGTCCCGGTTCAGGAACGCCGCGAAGTCGCCCATGACCCAGTTGGCGGCGAGCTTGGCGCTCGCGCCGCCGCCGCCGACCTCGCGCACCGCGGTCTCGTAGTAGTCGGCGAGCTCGCGGCTCGCGGTCAGCACGCCCGCGTCGTAGGCCGAGAGTCCGTAGTGCAGCATGAATCGCGCCGCCTTCTCGTCCGGCAGCTCCGGGAGCGTCGCCCGCACCGCGTCGATGAGCGCGGCGTCGATCGCGAGCGGCAAGAGGTCCGGGTCCGGGAAGTAGCGGTAGTCGTTGGCCTCCTCCTTGGAGCGCATCGAGCGCGTCTCGTCCTTCGCCGAGTCGTAGAGCCGCGTCTCCTGGACGATCGAGCCGCCGCCCTCGAGCACGTCGATCTGGCGCTCGACCTCGTAGTTGATCGCCTTCTCGACGAAGCGGAACGAGTTGACGTTCTTGATCTCGCAGCGCGTGCCGAACTCGGTCTTGCCGAGGCGGCGCACGGAGACGTTGGCGTCGCAGCGGAACGAGCCTTCCTGCATGTTGCCGTCGCAGATCTCGAGGTAGCGCACCAGCGTGTGCACCTTCTTCAGGTACGCGATCGCCTCCTTCGCCGAGCGCAGGTCCGGCTCCGAGACGATCTCGAGGAGCGGCGTGCCGGCGCGGTTGAGGTCGATGCCGCTCGAGTTCGCGAGGCCCTCGTGCAGCGACTTGCCGGCGTCCTCCTCGAGGTGCGCGCGCGTGATGCCGATCGTCTTCTTGGTGCCGTCGTCGAGCAGGATCTCGATCGAGCCGTCCTCGACGACCGGACGCTCGTACTGGCTGATCTGGTAGCCCTTCGGCAGGTCGGGATAGAAGTAGTTCTTGCGCGCGAAGATCGAGCGCGGCGCGATCGTCGCCCCGGTCGCGAGGCCGAACTTGACCGCCATCCGCACCGCCTCGCGGTTCAGCACCGGAAGCGTGCCCGGGTAGCCGAGGTCGACGAGGCTCGCCTGGGTGTTCGGCGCCGCGCCGTAGGCGGTGGCGGAGCCCGAGAAGATCTTGGATTTGGTCGCGAGCTGGGCGTGGATCTCGAGGCCGATGACGACCTCCCAGCCTGCGCGAACGCCAGCCTCGCTCATCGCAGCCACCTCAGGCGTAGGCCGCCGGCACGCGGCGGTGAAAGTCGGTCTCGCGCTGGTAGGCGTGTGCCGCCGTCAGGAGCCGCGCCTCGCCGAAGTGCGGGCCGATCAGCTGCAGGCCGACCGGCAGGCCGCCGACGAAGCCGCACGGCACCGACATCGCCGGGAGCCCCGCGAGGTTGGCGCCGATCGTGTAGATGTCGTTCAGGTACATCGTGATCGGATCGTCGACCTTGGCGCCGATGGCGAAAGCCGGCGTCGGCGACGTGGGGCCCGCGAGCAGGTCGACCTCGGCGAATGCGCGGCGAAAGTCGGCGGTGATCAGGCTGCGCACCTTCTGCGCCTTCAGGTAGTACGCGTCGTAGTAGCCCGCCGACAGCACGTAGGTGCCGGTCATGATGCGACGCTTGACCTCGGCGCCGAAGCCCTCGCCGCGCGAGCGCTTGTAGAGGTCCATCAGGTCGCGCGGCCGCTCGCAGCGGTGGCCGAAGCGCACGCCGTCGAAACGCGACAGGTTCGAGGAGCACTCGG
>Ga0335069_10007762_pt1 | contig 15456 bp, 11 predicted proteins | sample Lox_Sample_11_FD_206714 | JGI IMG/M metagenome (GOLD analysis project Ga0335069, IMG submission 206714) | Soil microbial communities from Loxahatchee National Wildlife Refuge, Florida, United States - Lox_Sample_1.1 | ecosystem: Environmental > Terrestrial > Soil > Wetlands | place: USA... | reverse complement strand
GCTGGACGACATCCTGGAGGAGCACATCCGCGCGCTGGGGATCGCGTGCGAAGGGCGGCGGCCGGGCCCCTGGGCTCCGCGCGAAGCGGTCCCGGGGATCGGCGAGCTGTCCTCGGACCGGCTCGCCGCGGTCCTGGGCGTCCCCCTGACCTCATCGCCGGAGGGTGCCTCCGCGGAGCCCGCCCAGCTCCCCTCGCGACCGCCCGTACTGTGCCCGTCGTGTCCTCACCGCGGGATCTTCTACGCCCTGGGGAAGTTCAACGTCGCGGTGACCGGCGATATCGGGTGCTACTCCCTGGGCGCGCTTCCGCCGCTGAAGCGCATCGACACCATCCTGTGCATGGGCGGCGGGGTGTCCATGGCGCACGGCATGCAGGTGGCAGAGAGCCGTCGACCGTCGCCCGCAGCCGGCGAGCGCGCCCGCCAGAAGATCGTGGGGATGGTCGGAGACTCCACGTTTTTCCACTCCGGCATCACGGGGCTGCTGGACATCGTCTACAACAAGGGGGCGGCGGTGGTCATCGTGGTGGACAATCGCACCACGGCCATGACCGGCCACCAGGAGCACCCGGGAACGGGCCGCACGCTGATGGGGGAGCCGACCTTCTCCGCGTCCGTGGAAGAGTTCGGCCGCGCCTGCGGCATGAAGAACATCGCCACCGTGGACCCTTACGACCTGGCGCCGACCATCGAGACGCTGCGGAAGGCGCTGGATTCCGAGGAGCCGTGGCTCATCGTCTCGCGGTCCCCGTGCCCGCTGTATACCCGGGAAGCGGTGGGCCCGGCGCGCCAGGTGGACCAGGAGCGGTGCCGCAAGTGCAAGCTGTGCCTGAAGCTCGGCTGCCCGGCCATCGAGTACGTGAACGACGAGATCCACGTGAACGAGACCCTCTGCGGAGGCTGCGCGTTGTGCGAGAAGGTGTGCAGGGACGGCGCGTTCACGCTGGCAAAGGGGGCGTGCAATGAGTAGGGCAGCCTCGAACCCGACCACGGGGACCGCGGCCCCGGGGCCGGCAACGCGCGTCGCCACCACCAGCATCGTGATGGTCGGCGTGGGAGGGCAGGGCATCCTGCTGGGCACGCAGATCGCGGCGCGGGCGGCGCTGGCCGCCGGCCACGACGTGAAGACCAACGAGGTCCACGGCATGGCCCAGCGCGGGGGCTCGGTGGTGGCCCAGATCCGCTACGGGGAGCACGTCTTCAGCCCGCTGGTGCCGCTGGGCTCCGCGCAGGTGCTGGCATCCCTGGAGCGGATCGAGGCGCTGCGGTTCGCCTCCTACCTGGCGCCGGATGGGCTGGCCGTGGTTTCCACGCAGGCCATCGTGCCGGTCACCGTTTCGTCGGGCCAGGCAGTCTACCCCGCGGACGCGGAGGCGCGGCTGCGGGCGGCGTTCCCGCGGCTGGTCTACGTGGATGCCATCAGCGTGGCGGAGAGGCTCTGCGACGCCCGCGTGGCAAACGTCATCCTGCTCGGCGCAATGTCTTCGGCGCTGGACCTGCCGCGTGAATGCTGGACCGAGGCGATCTCCCAGTGCGTGAAGCCGAAGTTCCGGGACCTCAACCTGCGCGCGTTCGACGAGGGCGTTGCCCTGGCGCGCCGCTGAGCGCTGCCGGCCGTCCGCCGCCGGGCGCTACGTCCTCCAGGTCTCCATTACCGAAAGAAAGCGCGCGAACTCCTCCCGGGGGAAGGCCTGCTCGCCGATGACCTCTGCCCGGCCCGAGGTGGCGCGCAGCCTGACCCGGGCGGCACCGGGGAACCGCCGCACCTCCAGCCCCAGGAGATCGCTCCGCAGGAGCGAGCGGGGACGGAGGTCCGCGCCGCGGTAAATCGTGAGAAGCTCCTCCTCGACGGTCACCGTGCGAACGCCGCGGCGAAACCACGCGGCCACGTCGGCCGCGAGCCCCAGGACCAGCGCCGCGGTCAACAACCAGAACGCCAGTGGAGACACGAGCACGCGCGCGCCACGGATGCCCACCAGCAGTGCCTCCACGAGGATGAGAACCGCGGAGTCGGTGACGATGAGGAAGCGCGGATGGGCATGCAGGGTCATGGCTGTCACGCGGAGCGTAGCGCATCCCCGCTCGTCTTGACAGAGGGTGGCCGCGCCGCTACCGTGAATACCACCGCGCATAATTATGCACGGGTTCCGAGGAGACGTGGCAAAAGCCGTACTGCTTCTTGAAGACGGGTTCGAGCTGGAGGGGGAGGGCTTCGGCGCCGAGGGTGAGGCGTTCGGAGAGGTCGTTTTCAACACGTCCCTCAGCGGCTACCAGGAAGTCCTGACCGATCCTTCCTACCGCGGCCAGATCGTGACCATGACCTATCCCTTGATCGGCAACTACGGGGTCAACCCGGAGGACGGGGAGTCTTCCCGCGCCTGGCTGGCCGGTTTCGTGGTGCGCGAGGTGAGCGACCTGCGCTCCAACTGGCGCTCTACCGCGGACCTGGGCACGTGGCTCGCCGAACAGCGCGTCGTGGGCATCCAGGGAATCGACACGCGCGCGCTCACCCGGCACCTGCGCATGGAAGGTGCCAGGCACGGGGTCATCTCGAGCGCCGACCTTGACCGCAGGTCTCTTGCAAAGAAGCTGGCGTCCTCTGCAAGAATCGTGGGAGTGGACCTGGTCCAGGAAGTGAGCTGCCCGGCGCCCTACCCGTGGACCGAGGGGCTGCCCGGAGCTGCACCGGTGACGCCGCTCCGCCATGTCGTGGTGATGGACTGCGGCGTCAAGCGCAACATCCTGCGCCACCTCGTGTCGTCGGCCAACCGCGTCACGGTGGTGCCGGCGCGGTTCACCGCGCAGCAGATCATGAAGCTCGCGCCGGACGGCGTGGTCATCTCCAACGGGCCGGGAGACCCCGAGCCGGTCCACTACGTCGTCCAGGCGGTCCGCGAATTGATCGGGAAGGTCCCGCTTTTCGGCATCTGCCTGGGCCAGCAGATGCTGGGTATCGCCATGGGCGGGCGCACGTACAAGCTGAAGTTCGGCCACCACGGCGCCAATCACCCCGTGAAGGACCTGCGGACCGGGCGCATCGCCATTACGTCCCAGAACCATGGCTTCAACGTGGACATGAAGACGCTCCCGGGTGCAGACCCGGGTGCAGACCCGGTCGCAAACCCGGCCGCACCTGCGGGCGCGGGAACGGGCGGCGCGCAAGGCCCGTCCGACGGCTACGGCACCTGCACCACGCACGTGAACCTCTACGACGGGACCGCGGAGGGCCTGGAAAACCGTGGCTTGGACCTGTTCAGCGTCCAGTACCACCCCGAGGCGAGCCCCGGGCCGCACGAGTCGGGATATCTTTTCGCGCGATTTGCGGAGCTGATGGACCACAGGCGAAACCGTGCCCAGAAGAACTGACCTGAAATCGATCCTCATCATCGGGAACGGGCCCATCGTGATCGGTCAGGCCTGCGAGTTCGACTACTCCGGCACCCAGGCGTGCAAGGCCCTGCGGGAAGAGGGGATGCGCGTCATCCTGGTGAACTCCAACCCCGCCACCATCATGACCGACCCCGAAATGGCGGATGCCACTTACATCGAGCCCATCACGGTCCCGATGCTGGAGAAGATCATCGAGGCCGAGCGGCCGGATGCGCTTCTTCCCACGCTGGGCGGGCAGACGGGGTTGAACATCGCCATCCAGCTCGCGGAGCACGGCATCCTGGACCGGTACGGGGTAGCGATGATCGGCGCGGATCGCCGGGCCATACGCAAGGCAGAAGATCGGCATCTGTTCAAGGAATCCATGCAGCGCATCGGGATCGACCTGCCGAGAAGCGGCCTGGCCCACACCCTGGCGGAGGCCTGGGCCACCGCCGAACAGATCGGCTTCCCGCTCATCATACGTCCGGCCTTCACCCTGGGCGGCACGGGTGGCGGGGTGGTCACCGACCCGGACCGGTTCGAGGAGATGGCACTGCGCGGCCTGGAAGCCAGCATGATCTCCGAGGTATTGATCGAAGAGTCCATCGTGGGGTGGAAGGAGTTCGAGCTGGAGGTGATGCGCGACCGCGCGGACAACGTGGTCATCGTCTGCTCCATAGAGAACCTGGACCCCATGGGCATCCACACCGGGGACTCCATCACCGTGGCCCCGCAGCAGACACTGACGGACCGCGAGTACCAGCACATGCGAGATGCGGCGATGGCCTGCATCCGCGAGATCGGCGTGGAGACCGGCGGGTCCAACATCCAGTTCGCCGTGAATCCCCGCAACGGGCGCATGGTGGTCATCGAGATGAACCCGCGCGTGTCCCGCTCCTCGGCGCTCGCCTCCAAGGCCACCGGCTTTCCCATTGCCAGGATCGCGGCCAAGCTGGCCGTGGGCTACACGCTGGACGAGATCCCCAACGACATCACGCGCAGCACGCCGGCCTCCTACGAGCCGTCCATCGACTACTGCGTGGTGAAGATCCCGCGCTTCGCGTTCGAGAAGTTTCCCTCCGCCGATCCCACGCTGACCATCCAGATGAAGTCGGTGGGCGAGGTGATGGCCATCGGGCGGACGTTCAAGGAAGCGCTGCAGAAGGGCATCCGCGGCCTGGAGATCAAGCGCCCGGGCCTCACCGGCATGCCCGAGGCCACGGAGAGCGAGCTGAAGGATCGCCTGGTCCGACCCAACGCGGAGCGCCTGTTCTACATCGCGGAGGCGGTGCACCGCGGGTGGACCATCGAGCAGCTGCACCAGGCCACGTTGATCGACCCGTGGTTCCTCTCCAATATCCGCCAGCTGGTGCAGTTCGAGCACGGGATCTCGGAAGAGAGCCTCCCCGCCGCCAAGCGCATGGGCTTCAGCGACGTGCAGGTCGCCGCGCGGCTGGGCTCGGACGAGGAGCAGGTGCGCGCGCTCCGCGCGCGAAAGGGCATTGTCCCCGGCTACAAGCTGGTGGACACCTGCGCGGCGGAGTTCGAGGCGTACACGCCGTACTACTACTCCACCTACGACGGGGAGGACGAGTCCCGGCCTTCCGACCGGAAGAAGATCATGATCCTGGGCGGCGGGCCCAACCGCATCGGGCAGGGCATCGAGTTCGACTACTGCTGCGTGCACGCCGCGTTCGCGCTGCGCGAGATCGGCTTCGAGACGATCATGGTCAACTCCAACCCCGAGACGGTCTCCACGGACTACGACACCTCCGACAAGCTGTACTTCGAGCCGCTCACCCGGGAGGACGTGCTGGCCATCGTGGCGCGGGAGAAGCCCGTCGGGGTGATCGTGCAGCTGGGCGGGCAGACCCCCCTCAACCTCGCGGTCGGCCTCGAGAAGGCGGGCGTTCCCATCATCGGGACCAGCCCGGACTCCATCGACCGCGCGGAAGACCGCAAGCGCTTCTCCGAGCTGGTCCAGAAGCTCGGCCTGCGCCAGCCCGACAACGGAACGGCCGTGGAACAGAAGGGCGCACTGGCCGCCGCGCATCGCATTGGCTACCCCGTGCTGGTGCGCCCCAGCTACGTGCTGGGCGGCCGCGCCATGGAGATCGTCTACGACGACGCCAGCCTGGTGCACTACATGCAGCGGGCGGTCTGGGCGTCTCCCGAACGGCCCGTGCTGATCGACCGCTTCATAGAAGACGCCATCGAGGTGGACGTGGACATGGTCTCGGACGGCCGCACCTCGGTGATCGGCGGGATCCTGGAGCACATCGAGGAGGCCGGCGTGCACTCGGGAGACGCGGCCATGGTGCTCCCGCCGCACACGCTCCCGCACTGGATGCTGGAGGAGATCCGCCGCTACACCCTGCGCCTGGCCGAGGAGCTGCACGTCATCGGCCTCATGAACGTGCAGTACGCCGTGCGCGGCAAGGAGCTGTACATCATCGAGGTGAATCCCCGCGCCTCGCGCACGGTCCCGTTCGTCTCCAAGGCCATCGGCGTTCCGCTGGCCAAGGTGGCGGCCAAGGCCATGGCGGGAATGAGCCTGCAGGAGATCGGGTTCACGAAAGAGGTGACGCCGCGGCACATCTGCGTGAAGGAGTCCGTGCTGCCCTTCGCGCGGTTCCACGGCGTGGACACCATCCTGGGCCCCGAGATGAAGTCCACCGGGGAGGTGATGGGCATCGACTCGGACTTCGGCCGCGCTTACTGCAAGAGCCAGCTCGGCGCGCTGCAGCAGGTGCCGCTGAAGGGCAGCGTCTTCATCAGTGTAAAGGACCCGGACAAGACGCAGCAGGTCGTCTCGGTGGCCTACCAGCTTTCCAACCTGGGGTTCGCGCTCCTCAGCACCACGGGGACCGCGGCATTCCTGCGGCAGAACGGCGTGCACGCGGAAGTGGTGAAGCGTGTGTCGGAGGGCGGCAGCGACCTTTCCGAGCGCATCCGGTCCGGCGGGATCCAGCTCATCATCAACACGCCCTCCGGCCAGGGGCCCCGCACGGACGAGTTCTCCATCCGCGCCCTGGCGAACAGCCGCGGCATCCCCGTGGTGACCACCATGCCGGGGGCGGATGCGTACGTGCAGGGCATCCGTGCCCTGATCCGCGGGGAGCTCGGGGTAACGCCCATCCAGCGGTACCACGCGGACCTGGTCGGGGTGAGGTAGGGGGAGCGCCCGGGCGGGCGCATGGGCCGCTTGGATTCTGCCCGGCGGCGCCTGAGGCGCGGGCTCAGTTTACTCTGATGCCGCCAGGCCGTTGCGAATGGCAAAGCGCACCAGGCCGGGCAGGTCGTGGATGCCCAATCGTTCCATGATCCTTGCGCGGTGGTTCTCCGCGGTCTTGGAGCTGAGCTTCAACGCCCGGGCCACTTCCTTCGTGGTGAATCCCTCCGCAAGCAGCTGGAGCACTTCTCTCTGGCGCGACGTGAGGCGGCTCAATGGATGCTCGGCCTCCCCTGCCCCGTCCCGGTACTGCGCCACGACGTGCTGCGTGATCGGCGGGCTGAGATACGTCCTGCCCTGCGCGACGGCATTGATCGCGATTTCCAGCTCGGAGGGGGCCGACTGCTTGAGCAGGTAGCCCGCGACGCCGGCCTTCAGCGCCTGGTAGACGTGCTCCTCCGTTGAATACATGGAAAGGATGATGGTGCGTACCTGTGGGAGCTCTCTGCCGATGCGCAGCGCGGCGTCGATCCCGTTGAGCTGCGGCATTGCGATGTCCGCGATGAGGATGTCAGGCCGGTGCTTCCGTACCAACTCCACGGCTTCACTCCCGTCCTTCGCTTCCGCGACGATCTGAACGTCCGGGATCCGCTCAATCATCAGCCGGATCCCGGCGCGCACCATGGCGTGGTCCTCTGCCAGGACGATGGTCGTGGGCTTCATGGGGCACTCCCCGTCCTGCGGGCCCGCAGCGGCACGTGGACTTCGATCTCGGTCCCCCGGTCCGGCCGGGAGGCGATCTCCACCCGCGCGCCGACCGAGGATGCGCGCTCTTCCATGCTGAGGATCCCCAGGCTTTCACCCTTCAGGGCAGCGGAGCGCGCCGACACCAGGTCGAATCCCTTCCCGTCGTCGCGGATGGTGACTCGAAGCTCGTGCGCTTTCCTTGCCAGGGTGATCTCGATGCGCGATGCACCCGCGTGTTTGAGCGCGTTCGTGGCGGCTTCCTGGGCGATGCGGAAGAACGCGGACTCGATTTCCGGCCGGAAGCGCTCGCCGTCCGTGTTCGTGTGGAAGGACCACCGCGGCTTCTCCATCCTCGCCTGCCGCTTGACGTACCACCGCAGCGCGGAGGCGAGCCCGAACTCGTCCAACAGGGATGGTCGCAGGTCCAGGGCAAACGTGTGAATCCGGCCAAGGATCTCGTCCACCATCCTGGTGACCACGTTGAGACGGTCTGGGCCGCCTGCGTCTCCATTGCGGGTTCTAAGGTTTTCCAGCGCGAACTTGACCGCCGTGAGCTCCTGCCCCAGTCCGTCGTGGAGCTCCCGGGCGATGGAGCGGCGCTCTCTCTCCTGCGCTTCCACCATGCGGGCACCGAGGCGCTGAAGCTGTCTGCGTTGTTCCAGCGCGGTCCTCAGGAGCTGGGCGTTGACGATTGCCTGCGCGCCCTGGTCGGTGATTGCCTTGAGCAGCGCCAGCTCCTCCGGGCTGATCTCCCGTACCCGGCCGTTCACGCCTACCGTGAGCGCGCCAAGGAGCTCCTCGTGGCGCCGCATGACCACCGTCACAACCGTGCGGACGTCGAGTCGCCGAATGAAGTCCTTGTTCGGCACATCCAGGTCCTGGATGTCCGGGACCACCATCACGGGGCCCAGCCCCCGGATGAACGACTCGAATTGAGCACGGCCGATGGGCTCGATCCGGCGGGCATACTCGGCAGGAATGTTGAATCCGCCGGCGTGGACCAGCAGGTCCGTCCCGAGGTCCAGCAGGCTGATGCTCGCCTGGGATGCGCACAGCGCGCCTACGGCTTCTTCGCAGATCGCGAAGACCACCGCGCTCAAATCGAGGCGTTCGTTGAGCCTTGCCGCGATCCGTGCCAGGGTCTCGGCTCGTTCGGTCTGTTTATGGATTTCGTGCTCCGCCCGCTTGCGGTCTGTCACATCCGCGTTCGTGCCGAACACGCGCACCGGGTTTCCGTTCGCGTCGCGCAGCACTCGCCGCAAGCCGCGGATGACGCGGGCCTCTCCCCCCGGCAGGACGACGCGGTACTCCATCTCCGGCGGGCTGCCGGACCGCAGGAACTGCTCGTACTCCTGTCTCACCCGCTGTCGGTCATCGGGGTGGATGGCCTCCATGTAGTCATCCACGCGGTTCCCGAGTGCGGCGTTGTCTCCGAAGAACAGCCGCCGGTTTCCTTCGGTCGCAATGACTTCTCCGGTTGCAGGATCGACCTCCCAGCTCCCGAAGCTCCCGATCAGCTCCGCGTCCAACAGCAGTCGCGCAGGGCCGCGCAGGTCACTCTCCCGAGTGGGCCGGACGTGCAGCGCATTCTCTTCAGCGTAGGCCATGATCCGTTCCTCGCGGGCCGGAGAGCCGGTTCGCCTGGCCGGGCTCGCACATCATCTGCGGATCGACGGGTTTGCTGATGGAATCGTTCATCCTCGCATCGAGGTCCTTCTGACGGTCCGTCGCCAGGGCCTGGGCAGTCATCGCGATGATCAGCAGTCCGCGCGTGGCCGGGTGCCGGCCCGCCGGACCAGATCGAGGGCAGTGGCAGGCACTTCGGAAAAGAGAACCGGCAGGATGGCCGACTTGAACGCAACGCTCCACCGAAGGTTCATATCGACGGGTCTCCTCTCGGACGGGCGCGGTTGCCTGGATCCACGCGTCCACACTGGCGCCTCAATCCGCACTATCAACCGGCCTCCGACGGTGATCTTGCTCAAGCCGAGGTATCGGGGCACGGCGCCGATATCGCGCAAGACCGTTGTAAGTATATTCACGCCGCAACCGTAAGACCACCGCGGCGCCGGAGTCGCGGGGCGCACCGCGCACCGCGCGCGCCATGTTCGGAAGCCCGGAGGTTGGGAGATGGAAACGAAGGCAGCGAGGGCAAGGATCCTGGTCGCCGCCGACGAGCCTGCAAACCTGGCGGTGATGCGGCGCATGGACGGGTACGAAGTGCTCAAGGCGTTGCGTGCAATCCCCCGGACCCGCACCGCCGAGGTCGGGTTCGTCACCGGCAGAAACGCGGTAGAGGACGAGACGCAGGCATTCGTGGACTATTGGCCGCGCGGCGCAGACGCGGAGCCGCAAAAGGCTAGGTGAAATTTAACCACCGCATGGGGGATTTTCCCTACGCAAGTCTTCGCGGGTCCTGCTTAGAATTCACATCCGAGATCTTTTTGAGAAGTGCGTGAAGCGGAGGTTGGAAATGGGGGACGAGGCGGGTTCCATCAAGCAGCCGACGATCCTGATTGTCGACGACTCGCCGGAGAACATCGCGCTGATCAGCTCCCTGCTCAAGTCCTCGTTCAGGATCCGGGTGGCAACGGACGGCCAGACCGCACTTCGACTTGTCTCCGCAGCGGCCCTCCCTGACCTCGTGCTGCTGGACGTGGAGATGCCCGGGCTGGACGGCTACGAGGTGTGCCGCCGCCTCAAGGGCGACCCGAGGACGTCCGAGGTTCCGGTCATCTTCCTCACCGCCCGCTCCGACGTGGATGATGAAAAAACCGGCTTCGAGCTCGGGGCCGTGGACTACATCACCAAGCCCATCAGCCCCGCCATCGTCTCCGCGCGCATCCGTACCCAGCTCCAGCTCAAGGCGTCACGGGACTTCCTCAGGAGCAAGAGCGAGTTCCTGGAGCAGGAGGTGCAGCGCAGGACCCGCGAGATCAGCGTCATCCAGGATGCCGCGATGGTCGCCATGGGTTCCCTGGCGGAGACCAGGGACAATGAGACCGGCAACCACATCCGCCGGACCCAGCACTACCTGAGGAGGCTGGCCATGAAGCTTCGGGAGCACCCGCGCTTCGCGGCGCAGCTGCCCCCGGAGGAAATCGGGCTCCTCTACAAATCGGCGCCGCTGCACGACATCGGGAAGGTCGGCATTCCGGACCACATTCTCCTCAAGCCCGGCAAGCTCACCCCGGAGGAGTTCGAGGTAATGAAGACGCACACCACCCTGGGCCGCAACGCCATCATCGCGGCGGAGGATCTGCTCGACTCGCCAACCTCGTTCCTTCAGTACGCGCGGGAAATCGCGTGGACGCACCACGAACGCTGGGACGGAAGCGGCTACCCGCGAGGACTTCGCGGCGAGGAGATCCCGCTCTGCGGCCGTTTGATGGCGGTAGTCGACGTCTACGATGCCCTCATCAGCCGCCGCGTGTACAAGCCTGCCATGCCCCATGACGAGGCGCTGGCGATGATACGGGAGCAGGCGGGCCGGCATTTCGACTCGGACATGGTGGATGCGTTCGCGGAGATTGCACCGTCCCTGGTGGAGATTTCCCGCCGTTTCACCGAGGCGGCATAGCCGAAGGTGAGGCGGCGGTGGAACGGCCTACCGTGCTCATCATCGACGATTCTCCCACGGACCTCGCCATCCAGGAAGAGGCCCTCCGCGGGGACTACCGGGTCATCTGCGTGAAGGACCCCGAGGAGGCGTTCACGCTCATCCGGTCCGGCACCCGGCCCGACCTCGTCCTGCTGGACATCCTGATGCCCGGGGCGGATGGCCGCGATGTCTGCCGCCGGCTGAAGGCGGACGCCGCCACGGCGACTGTGCCGGTGATCTTCGTAACGTCCCGCGACGCATCGGATGAGGAAGAGGCCGGGTTCGCCGCCGGCGCCGTCGACTACGTGGCCAAGCCCGTCAATCCTCGACTCCTGGTCGCGCGCGTGCAGGCCCACGTCGAGCTCAAGCGGTCCCGCGAGGCCCTCGAACGGCAGAATGACGCCTTGAAAGAGACCGCCCGCATGCGGGAGGAAGTGGAGCAGATCAATCGCCACGACCTCAAGAACCCCCTCATGGTCATCCTCAACGTCCCCTCCATCCTGCGGCATCAACCCGACCTTACCGCGGAACAGTCCCGGTGGCTGGGCGTGGTGGAGACGGAGGCGCGGAGGATGATCGAGATGATCAACCGGTCGATCGATCTCCTCAAGATGGAGAAGGGGATCTACCCGCTGAAGCCTGAGCGCGTGGATGCCCTGGCCGTCGCGCGTGCAGTGACCGACGGCCTTGCGCATTCCGCGGGCGACGGCGGGGTGACCGTCCGCGTTCTGCTGGACGGGAAGCCGTCCGGCCCATCGGACACATTCCCGGTCCAGGGGGAGGAACCGCTCCTGTATTCGATGATGGCCAACCTGGTCAAGAACGCGATCGAGGCAGCTCCCGCGGGCTCCACGGTGTCCGTGACGTTCCGCAACGGGGGAGCGTCCACGTTCTCAGTCCACAACGAGGGAGTGGTGCCCGAGTCCATTCGCGGCCGCTTCTTTGAGAAGTTCGTGACGGCAGGAAAGCCCGGCGGGACGGGCCTCGGGGCGTACTCCGCCCGCCTGATCGCGACGACGCTCGGCGGAAGCATTTCCTGCGCAAGCTCTTCCAGAGAGGGGACTACCCTGACGGTGACCCTGCCGAGGCACACCGGGTGATCGCCTGGCGGAGGCCGGTTCTCGCGGTGGCCGTGGCTGCAGTCCTCGCGCTCACCTCCTGCGGGACGGAACGCCGCCTCGACGCGATCTCGGTCGGCGTGCCGGCGCTGGAGCAGAACGCACTGCTGTACGTCGCGCAGGACCGCGGTTACTTCTCCCGCCGCGGCGTGGCGGTCACGGTAAAAGACTTCGACGCCGGCCCGCCCGCGGTGGCCGCACTGATGAGCGGAACAGTGGACGTGGCGGAAACGGCCGAGTTCCCGTTCGTGGTCAGCTCCATGGGCGGTCAGCGGATGCGCATCCTGGCAGCGAACGACCGCTTCGAGAACGACTATCTGGTGGCACGCCGCGCCCGCGGCATCTCCCGCGTGTCGGACCTGAACGGCAAGCGCATCGGCGTGACGATGGGGGCGATCACGGAGTTCTACCTCTCCCGATTCCTGACGCTCCACGGGATCCGGCGTGACTCGGTCACCCTGGTGAACGTCGCGGCCCGCGACTTCGCCTCATCGATTGAAGACAACCGCGTGGACGCGGTCGTGGCCTGGCAGCCCTTCGTCCACCGCATGGTCGATCGCGCTCCGAACCTCTTTCACGTCTGGCCGGTCCAGAGCGGCCAGGCGGTCTACGGGATCCTCGTCTGCGAGCAGGACTGGCTCGACTCGAACCATGGTGCGGTGAGCAGTTTCCTGGAGGGGCTCGCGGACGCGGAGAACCTCCTGGGAGAGCACCCGGCGCAGGCGCAGGGTATCGTCGCCCGTCGCCTCGGCTACAGCGGAACCTACCTCGCATCGGTCTGGCCGCTGCATCGCTTCTCGATCACGCTCGATTTTTCCCTGGTGGCGGCGATGGAGGACGAGGCACGGTGGGTGGCGGACCACCACCTGGCCTCTGCGGGGCAGGACCTGGACTTTGGGGACCTGGTCTATCGGGATGGCCTCGCGGGCATCCGCCCCGAGGGCGTGAACCTGATGCCATAGAGGAGGCTCATGCGCATTCGCAGACAGCTCCAGCTCACGGTGATTGTCTTCGTCGTCGTCCTTGGTGCGGCGCTCGTCACCGGCGTAACGACCACCCGGCGGCTGTCCCTGGCCCGTGAACGGCAGGCGGCCGCGAACCAGGTGGGGCAGTCCGCCAACGACCTGGCGTTTCTGTCCACCGACTTCCTCATGCACCCCGAGCCGCGGGGCCTGGGCCGCTGGCAGCGGGCGTATGAAAACTTCTCCCGGGCAGTCCAGGACCTCCGCGGCGGCACGGGCCAGCAGCAGACGATGGTCCAGCAGCTCATCCTCAACGGCCAGCGGCTGCAAGAGGTATTCGAGGACGTGGGCGAAAGTGCGCTCGGGCCGAATCGCACCGGCTCACCCGTGCTCGCGCCGGACTTTCTCCTGCTGGCGTGGAGTCGCCTGGCGGTGCAGAGCCGCAGCCTGGTGTCCGACGCACTGCGGCTCTCCCGGCTCGCGCGGGAAGAGGCGGACCGCCTGAGGCGGCTGGAAGTGGCGGTGATCGCGGCCCTGATTGCGCTCCTGCTGTGCTACTTCCTGGTGTCTCATCTTCTCCTTCAACGGCGAACGCTCGGCTCTCTGGCCGCGCTCCAGCGGGGGACCGGCGTGGTGGCCTCCGGCGACCTGGACTACCGCATCCCGGAAACCGGGAAGGACGAGATCGGCGACCTGGCGCGGGCGTTCAACCGGATGACCGAACAGCTGCTCGCGGACGTACGCAAGCGCGAGCTCGCGGAGCGCCGTCTCCAGGAACACTACGACAGCCTGGAGCGGACGGTGCAGGAGCGCACCGAGGACCTCCGCCGGGCCAAGGAAGAGGCGGAGGATGCCAACCGGCTCAAGAGCAGCTTCCTGGCCAACATGAGCCACGAGATCCGTACCCCGATGAACGCCGTGATCGGGTTCGCAAACCTCGCCTTGAAGACCGAGCTGACCGCGCAGCAGCGGGACTACGCCTCCAAGATCCACAACGCGGGAGTCTCGCTCCTCGGCGTGATCAACGACATCCTGGACTTCTCCAAGATCGAGGCCGGCCGCCTGGATATGGAGGAGATCGACTTCAGCCTGCAGGAGGTCATTGAGACGGTGAGCTCATTCGCCGCGCAGACCGCCTACAAGAAGAACCTCGAGCTGCTGCTGAGCTTTGCGCCGGGGATCCCGAACGGCCTGGTGGGAGACCCCCACCGGCTGAGCCAGATCCTGCTCAACCTCGTGGGCAACGCCGTGAAGTTCACCGAGCACGGAGAAATCGAGATCCGCTCCGCGATGACCGAGCACACGGGGGAGATGGTCAAGCTGCAATTCTCCGTCCGTGACACCGGCATCGGCATGGACGACGCGCAGCAGGCACGGTTGTTCAAGCCGTTCTCGCAGGCCGACAGCTCCACGACGCGGAAGTACGGGGGAACCGGGCTCGGCCTGAGCATCTCGCATCGCCTGGTGGAGATGATGGGCGGCCAGATGTGGGTGGAGACCGCTCCCGGAAAGGGGAGCATGTTCACATTCACGGCGTGGTTCCGTGTTTCCGGCAAGGAGATCACCTCTCACCACGGGGTGCCGCCACAGCTGATCGGGATGCGGGTGCTCGTGGTGGACGACAACCACACCGCCCAGGAGGTGCTCCGCGAGATGCTCACCTCGCTGCGCTTCCGCGTGGAGATCGCGGGTGACGGCGCCGAAGCCGTCGAAGCGGTGCTGGCCGCGGATGCAGACGATCCCTTCGGGCTCATCCTCATGGATTGGAAGATGCCGGAGATGGACGGCATCACCGCGGCGAGGGCCATTCGCGCCGACCCACGGATCCGAAACCAGTGTCCGATTGTCCTCATGAGCGCATCGGGTGGTGCGTCCGGCGAGCGCCAGGCAGCACTGGAGGCGGGCGCCAAGGACTTTCTCCCCAAGCCGCTCACCTCCAGCACGGTGATCGACTCCATCATCCGTATCTACGCTCCGGAGATGATCGCCGCGATCAGCCGCGCGGCGGGGCCCGCGGACAGCGAACGGCCTCTCCATGGCGTCCGCATCCTGCTGGCGGAGGACAACGAGATCAACCAGCAGATCGCGCAGGAGCTCCTGGAGGATGCAGGGGCCATCATCACCATCGCGGAGACCGGTCGGCGTGCGCTGGACGAGCTGGCACGGGAAGGCGCCCAGTTCGATCTGGTGCTCATGGATATCCAGATGCCGGAGATGGACGGCTACGAGGCGGCCACGCGCATCCGCGCCCAGCGGCGCTTCCGTGACCTTCCCATCATCGCGATGACCGCACACGCCATGGCGTCCGAGCGGCGGAAGGCCCTGGAAGTGGGGATGACCGACCACATCTCGAAGCCCATTGACCCGGCGGCGATGTTCGCCACGCTGGCCAGGCACCTGGGTGCCGGTCGGCGGGCCGCCGAGGAGTGGCGCCGCGCGAGCCAGGGACGCGCCCTCGTGAACGAACCGTCCGGCCGCGCGGCC
>Ga0335069_10007761_pt1 | contig 15457 bp, 13 predicted proteins | sample Lox_Sample_11_FD_206714 | JGI IMG/M metagenome (GOLD analysis project Ga0335069, IMG submission 206714) | Soil microbial communities from Loxahatchee National Wildlife Refuge, Florida, United States - Lox_Sample_1.1 | ecosystem: Environmental > Terrestrial > Soil > Wetlands | place: USA... | reverse complement strand
GCGAGACCGTGTGGACTGTAGGCGCACATTTGCTCAGCGATCGCGAGCGCGGTGGGCCGCACATCGGCATCCGGGACGATACGCGAGACCAGCCCGAGCCGCAGCGCTTCATCGGCCTTCACCTCGCGACCGCTGAGGATGATGTCCCACGCGTGTGCGGCACCGAGCAAGCGCGGCAAAATCCAGCTGATTCCCAATTCGGTGCCCGTCAGTCCGTTGTTGATCCCCGCGTTGCGAAAGGTCGCGGACGCGCCAGCGATTCGGATGTCGGCCCCGAGCGAGAGACACATCCCGCCACCGTACGCGGGGCCGTTGACGGCGGCAATCACCGGCTGCGGCATCGCCCGCAGCGCGGGCACGAGATTCGACACGAATTCCATGGCGCGGATGGCGATGCGCGACATCGGCAGTCCGTCGCAATTCGGCGGCATGCCATGATCTTCGAGGTCCAATCCCGAGCAGAAGCCGCGGCCGGCACCAGTCACGATCGCGACCCACGTGTCGTTGTCGGCCCCCACCCGCTTGATCGCCTCGGCGAGCGGCACAACGGTATCGAACGACATCGCGTTGAGTCGTTCGGGTCGATTCATCACGATCACACTGACATGCGGCTGCGGCTTCTCGATGAGGACGTACGACATTGCGGCCTCGCTTCCCAAACCGGATTGACGATGTCAAGACGGCGATGGCAGTTGCGACGCGCCGCACCAGCGCGTACATCGGTGAACCACCGATGCGTTGCCTTGTTCACTCGCGCCCCGCCGCACGACTGTTGGCCTATTCGTGGTCCGTCTTCGCGTTGTTGATGGCTTGCACGGCAAGCGCTTCCTGTGTCGGCGACTGCGACGGCGACGGGCGCGTCACCGTCGATGAACTGGTCCACGCCGTGAATATCGCTCTCGGCATCCAACCCGCCGATGATTGCACTGCGGCCGATCGGGACAGAGACGGTCGTGTGACCGTCGAAGAACTAGTCGCCGCGGTGAACAGCGCGTTGGATGGTTGCCCACCGAGCTCTCCGACGGTCACCATGACGGCGACTGACAGCCCGACCGCAACGGCTAGCGCGATCGCCAGCGACACGCCGTCCCCGCCGCCCACTGCGTCCGAAACTGCAGCGGCGACGCCTTCCGCGACGGACTCGCCGACGGTTCTGACGCCAGCGAGCGCGACCCCGACAGATCGCGCCACCGAGACTGCCAGCGTAACCGAGACGGTTGCGCCGACGCACTCGCCGACCGCGACGCCGGTTGGTTTGAGTACGGAGTCGCCTTCGCCCGCAATATCGCCAACACCAACCTCAACTGCGACGCAGTCCGCCTCTGCATCCGCGACTGTCACAGATGTCTTCACCGTCACCCGAACCCCCACGCCAACCGGCACCGCCAGCGCGACGGCTTCGCCGAGTCACGCGGTTTCCGCGACGGCCGCATTTACGGCCTCGTCGTCCGCAACATCGACGCCAACCAGCACATCCACGCAGACCGTCACGATGAGCGCGAGTCCAACGCCGACAGCGAGTGCGACTGCGTCTCGTTCTCCAACCGCGGTGTCGACGCCGTCGGCGAGCCGAACCGACACGCCTTCATCTACAAACACCCCAACCGTCATCACCGCGACAAGCACACCGTCGACGACGATATCGCCGACACTCACAGTGACGCCGGCGTTGCCGACGATCTCAACGACGCGAACCCCAACCTCAACCCCTACGGCGACGGCGTCAGACACTCTCACGGCTACGTCGACGCCTACGCTCACACCGAGCGTCACAACGACGGCGACGATGACGATCCCCCTCATCGCATCGCCGACCGCGACCGCAACCCTGACGCACTCGGCAACGGTCACTAGCACTCTCGTCACCACCGCCACGCCAACGCGAACGCCAACGTTCACCGCGACGGTCCCGTCGACATCTACGCTCACGTCCACAGCAACGCCGACGCTCACTCGGAGCGCCACGCCGACGCACACGCCGGCGCCGACCGCCACGGGCACGCGAACGCCGACTGCTTCGCCAACTCAGACTTTCACCGTGACTCGGACGCCGACGATGACGCCAAGTCCCACTCCCGTCGTCAACGTGTGCGGCGGCCCGATCACTTCGCTGCCGCAGCTCTGTGCCTTGAGTGTAATGCCCAATCCCGTGGCACAAGGTGGGTCGATCACGGTGCACTACGGCGTTTCCGATCTCGAAGGCGACATCGACCAGTTCTGCGTCAGCTTCGCGGTGGCTGGCTCGCCGCCCGATTTTACCTGCTACGAGCTTCAGCCGACCGGTGCCACGATCAACGAGTTCGTCGATCGTGGACCGATTGCCCTGCCGTCGGTACTCGGAGCCGGCGACTACACGCTGACCCTCGAAGTCAGCGACCAGGTAGGGCACATCAGTGCCGATGTCGCGACGACCTTCGCGATTGAGTGAGTAAGCGTGGCGCTCGACGCAGCGGGCGCACTTGGTCAGGCCGGAGGGATAGCACCTCGGCGGCTGACTCGCGCAGGGCGTCGAGGAAATGCGGCAGATCGCTCATCGCCAGCGGATCGACATCCAGTCCGACACACACGCGGTCGCCATAGCTATACAGCGCGATCGCGACTGGGTGGTCGCCGACCAGCGGCGCGTACGGATACATCCGCTCGATCCGCTGACCCGCCAGGTAGCAGGTCTGTCGCGGTCCGGGCACGTTGGTGCATACAAAGTTGGTCCGCTGGGTCTGCTGCCGGACGACTTGCTCGGCCACAACCAGCGGCAGAGTGAGAATGATGCGCGCGACGATCGGATACAGGCTCGCCCGGCGATCACCTTTTACGTGTCCCATCCTCTCCTGAATGATGCGCAGGCGACGCAGCGGGTTGGGTTCACCGGTCGGCAGCGCGACGGCGAGCAGTGCCAGGCGATTGCCGGCACTGCTCTCGTTCGCGTCGCGCAAATTGACCGGCACCAGCGCGCGCAGCTGGCGCACGTCGAAGCCGCGTGAGCTGTGCCACCGGTGCATCGCCCCGGCGACGATGGTGAGGATGATGTCGTTGTTGGTCGCACCCAGAGCCGCCCGCGCCGCGTCGATCTCGGCGAGCGACAAGTCGAACGTGGTGAGCTGGCGCGACAAGCTTCGGTGCTGGTGCAGCGGACTCTCGGCGCGCATCGTCGTCAACTCTTGGCCGAACCCGAACGCCGACTGCGTCCAGCGACGGATCTCGCTCAACACGGCAGCGGGATGTGTGAGAGCCCCGATCGCGGCCGCGGCGACATCGGTGCCGAATTGCGCGGCCTCACCGATGTTGTATCCGATCGCACGCCACAGCAGAGCTGCCGTGCTGGTCGAGCGCTTGCGCGGCTGGGGCAACGGCCGCGGCGGGTTGGCAGCGGCACCGGAACTCAACAGTTCGCCGAACAATCGCGAACCGCCGACGCCATCGACCAGGCAGTGGTGCATCTTGAAGAACACGGCGCCGCGACCGCCCATCAATCCGCCGGCGAGGTAGGCTTCCCACAGCGGACGATCACGATCCAACGAGGTCGCGTACAGCGGGCTCAACTCCGCGAGGAGTTCAGCCAGTCCACCCGGCGGTGGCACCATGACGTGACGCAGGTGGTAGTCGAGGTCGAACTGGCGATCGTCGAGCCATTCGGGCGGCGCCAGACCGCCGGGAACCTCGACCACTCGCTGGTACATTCGCGGGAGTGCGGCGCTAATCCGCAACAACTCAGCGGCGATCCGCTCGCGATCAGGGACACCGTCGAGTATCAACAGAGCGCCGATCGTCGACCGCAGCTCCGGGATCTTGTCCATGGTCCAGAACAGCGCATCGGTCGGGTTCATCCGATCGGGCCACACATCGGCTGCCGTTGACATGGCTTCCTCACCCGTGCGACGCAGGACGTCGAAGCGCGCCGCGCGATTACGCGAGCGCAGAATCCATGCCCGGAGTGTTGTCCTGACCCCAACGCGAAGATTCCGTCGCGCCGTCCAAGCGCTGAGAAGCCGGTTTCCGCGACTGCTGCAAGAGTGAAACAGCTCGGTCGCAATGAGGCACCACATCTACCTGATTCCCGGATTCTTCGGCTTCGCAAACGTGGGCCGACTGCGGTACTTCCTCCACGTCCGAACCTTCCTCCTCCAAGAACTTGGCGCCCGCGGGATCGACGCGGAGGTGCACGTCGTCAAGACGTACCCAACTGCGTCGTTGCCGAAACGAACCGCGCGGGCGATCGAGACCATCGCCGGTACCATCGGCGACCAAGACGTCGCGCACCTCATCGGGCATTCGACCGGCGGACTCGATGCGCGCCTTGCCGTGGCACCAAACGTCTCGCTGCCTACCCCGCGTCCGGTCGAAGCTCTGGCGCAGCGCGTGCGTACCGTCATCAGCGTCGCGACGCCTCACTTCGGCAGCCCGCTGGCATCGTTTCTCGCCGGGATGCGTGGTCAGAAGTTGCTGGAACTGCTCTCGGTCACGACCACGTATGTCCTGCGCTTCGGAAGCTTGCCGCTTGCGGTTCTGCTCAGTCTCGCTTCGCTGTTCACCGACGCCGACGCTCGCGGGCGCAATCCGACGCTGATCGACGAGTTATTCCATCAACTGCTCGCCGATTTCTCGGTCGGGCGGCGCCGTGCCGTGCAACGATTGCTTGCGGACGTCGCCAAAGACCAGGCGCTGCTGGTGCAACTCACGCCCGAAGGCATGGACGTGTTTAACGCCACCGTCCGCGATCGCGCTGAGATCCGCTACGGCTCGGTCGTGACCCGCGCAACGCCGCCGGGCGTCGGCTCGACGCTCGCGACCGGCCTCGACGCCGCCGCGCAGGCGAATCACACGCTGTACCACGGGCTCCACCGGCTCGCGGCGCAGATGCCGCGCGGGCGACAGCCGCCGCTGAGCGCCGCCGCCCGCGAGACACTACGGCGTGCGTATCGCCGTCTGCCGAGTCTCAAGGCCAACGACGGTATCGTCCCTACCCGGGCACAAGTGTGGGGCGAGGTCATCCAGGCGGTCCAGGCGGATCACTTGGACATCATCGGTCATTTTGGCGATCCGACCCGCAGCCCACCGCACTATGATTGGCTGGCGACTCGCACCGGTTTCACCCGCGCTAAGTTCGAGGACCTCTGGCGGCAGGTGATGGGCTTCATGCTTGAGCCCAAGCGGTCGGGCTGATCGCCGTTCAATCGAGGACGCAACGGACACCGTTGCGATCCATTTCGGCAACGCATTTGTTGCACGAGGTGCAGCGCGAGCGGGGCGCCTCGCCGCGCTGCATGCGCCCGATCAGGTCGGGATCGGCGATCAACGCGCGGCCCATCGCTACGAAGTCAAAGCCTTCGCGCATCGCCGTTTCCAGGTTTTCGAGCGACAGCGCACCGCCCAGCAGTACCAGCGGCATACGCACGGCCTGACGCACGCGACGGGCGAGATCGAGGAAGTACAACTCCTGGAAGGGATATTCCTTGATCACCCGTGCGCCGAACAGCCGCAAAGTAAGCTTCTGCAATCGACTCTTTTCGACCTCGATCATCTCGCGCAGCGGGCGTTTGCCGCGAAACAGGTAGAACGGATTCCTACTGGTGAAGCCGCCGCTGAGCACGACGGCGTCGATCCCCGCCCCTTCGAGTCGCTCGACCACGCCGATTGCTTCCTCGATTTCGAGGCCGCCGCGAAAGCCATCGCGCAGATTGGTCTTCGCCACGATCGGGAAGGTTGCACCGACGCGGTCGCGAACCCGTGCCAGCACCGCCAGCGGCAAACGCATGCGGTTGTCGAGACTGCCGCCCCAGCGGTCGCGTCGCCGATTGGTTGCCGGACTGATGAACTGGCTTAGCAGGTAGCCGTGGCCGAGATGAATTTCGACGGCGTCGAAGCCCGCGTCGCGCGCCATCGCGGCCGCGGTACCGAATTCTTCGATGACCTTGGTCAGATCGTCTTCCGTCATTGCGCGGGCGAACGGCATGCCGGCCATCATCCCGTACTGATTGACGGTGAACGATGGGGCGATGGGTCGCCGACCCGCCAGTTCCGAGTTCTTGCTGAAGAACCCGCAATGCCCGAGTTGAATCGAGACGGCCGCCCCTTCGCCGTGCACCGCGTCGGTGAGTTGACGGAGTGCGGGAATGATCTCGGCATGCATGTACATCTGTTCGGCAAACGTTCTGCCGTGAGGCGATACCGAACAGTACGCCACCGTGGTCATCCCGACGCCGCCGCTCGCGAGGTCGCGATGGTGCTTGATGAGCGCCGGCGACGGTATTCCGCCGGGGCTCATGCCTTCGTACGTCGCCGTCTTGACGATGCGGTTGCGCAGCCGCAGGCCGCCCAAATCGGCGGGCGAAAATAGCTTGGCGCGTAGCTCAGCGCTCGCCGCACGACTCGCTTCAGACATTGGGTGACGACGGATGACGCCGGACGAATCCTATTTCACCGGCGTGAACGCATGCCCAAACACGTAGTCGGCCACCTGGCGCCCTTGCGCGATACCCTGATTCTTGTCGAAGGCCCAGTGAATGCCGAGATAGATCCGGCTCTGTCCGTTCTCCTCTTCGGCGTCCGACAACGATGAAAAGCTGCGCGGTGCCAGCGGCCGAACCGCACCCGACGCATCCTTGGTCACGCCGTTGAACTCATCCGAGACGAAGGTGAAGGCGATCGCGTCGGTCCCGTAGAACTTGCGCAGCGTCTCGAACAGTGCGCCGCCGAACCCTGCATGTCCCGACGGATACGACGGGAATGGCGGCGTGAAGTTCGGGCCGTTGAGATTGCTCGCCGGTGCGCCGAGCGGCATGAAGCTCGGGTCTCCCGCGGTGCCCGAATTGCCGTCGCCGAGCCCAGTCGGTCCGGTGCCGAGGTCGGACTCGCGAATACCGGTGACCGGCCGCCAGAATTGGTAGTAGTACTTCGATTCCCAGATCGCGATCCCGGCATCCGCCATCGCGACGTTGGCCAGAGCCAGCAGGCGAGCCAGTTGCACGATGTCCGATTTCTGCTGCTCGGCGATGTGCACGATGATCTGATTGTAAAGTCGCGGCGGCGCGCACAAGCTTGGCGTGCCGTCATACGCCCAAAAGATGCCTGTCATGGTCTCCTGCTCGCTGCGCACCGTCGGCGTCACCACACCGTCGCCGCCCAACGCCTTCACCTCGTCGAAGGCGGTCGCATACTCGACGCTGTCGAGCGCCGGCGGCGGCGGGATGCGGAGTTGCGATCCCGATTGCAAAACGAACGGCCGCACCTCGCCCCAATAAGCGCCGAGCGCGATGGTCTTCTGGCTCACCGGGTCCTCGCGCCACTTGCCGGGTGCGTCGCTGGTGACAAAGTCGACGCCGATGTTCGGCTCGGCGCGGTCTGAACCGTCATCCGCTCGTAAAGCCAGGATGGCGGCTGCGGCCTGCTTGCCCGAGACCACGCCGTCGGTTTTGGCTTTTCCGTTCGCGATTGCAGCAAGATCGGCGGCCAGGTTCTGATCGAACGTCGGCGCCTGTGATGGGAACAGCGCCGCGAGCGCGTCGTGCGCCGCTTGCGCGATCGCGGCCTTCATCGACGTGCCGGTGGGGGCGGATGGAATGCCGGTGTAGCTCTGGTAGCCGCCGACGATTGCGTTGACGGCGTCGAATATCGCGATGTGCACGATCGCGATCGCTCGGCTGGCGCGAGTCGGACCGAATTGCTCGCCGAAGACGCGATTCTCCCCCGCTTTCACCGGCGTATGATCGAGTCCGCTGGCGTCGATGGCAATTTGGTTCCAGTGATGCACCCAACTGGTCGAACCCGGTGTGCTCGCCGTGCTGGTTGAATCGTCGCCGCCGCAGCCGCTGGTCACCAATGTGAACGCAACAATCGCGCTTGCCACTTGCTTCGACAGCCGACCGCGCGCGGCCGCAAAACGTACGAATCCGGAACTGTGATTCGCCATGCTTATGGTCCCTCCATGCAACTCCGTGACGAAATCGAGGGGCGCGACTCTACCACAGCGAGTCATGCTGTGCACATGACACTCGTGCGGTAAAACTCTGCGCAAATGTTGGTTCGTTGCGGAATTCTATTGCGGCGTCGGAGGTGGCGCGGCCGGTTCCGTGAACAGCGAGAGATACTCGCCGTATCCCTCCTGCTGAAGCTTGTCGACCGGAATGAACCGCAACGCCGCAGAGTTCATGCAATAGCGCAGACCAGTGGGCGGCGGGCCGTCGTCGAAGACGTGTCCGAGATGGGAGTCGGCGCGAGCCGAGCGGACTTCGGTTCGCGGCCACAGCAACTTGTAGTCGGTCTTCGTCCGTACACTATCGGGTTCGATCGGCTTGATGAAGCTCGGCCATCCGGTGCCCGAGTCGAACTTGTCGAGCGAGCTGAACAGCGGCTCACCGGATACGACGTCGACGTAGATGCCGGCGCGGTGATTGTCCCAATACTCGTTGTGAAACGCCGGCTCCGTGGCTTCTTCCTGCGTCACCCGATACTGCATGGGCGTCAACGTACGCTTGAGCGCATCGTCGTCCGGTTTGCGAAACGTGGTTGCTTCCCAAGCCAACGACGCGGCGGCGAGGGCCATGGCCACTGCCAGCACGGACGCGAGCGGCATTGAAAGCCGGCAGCGGCGGTAGCTCACGGCGCCTCGCTCATCCCGCCCTTCGGCACCATGCCCCATAGCTCTTTGAGGCGGCGATCTCGTCCGCAGTTCCAGCGGTAGTACTTGTACCGAATCGGATTTTTCTGATGATATTTCTGGTGATACTCTTCCGCGGGATAGAAATCCGACGCGGCAACGATTTCTGTGACGATCGGACTACTGAAGCGCTTCGACTCGTCGAGTTGCCGCTTCGACGCTTCGGCTAACTCCCGCTGTTTCTCGTCGTGATAGAAGATCGCGCTGCGATATTGGCGGCCGTGATCGCAAAACTGTGCGTTGGGCGTGACAGGATCGATATTGTGCCAGAACACGTCGAGCAATTTCTCGTAGCTGATCTTGACGGGGTCGTACGTGACTTGGACCGATTCGGCGTGACCGGTTCCGCCCTCGGATACCTCGTCGTAGGTCGGGTTTTTCTTGTGTCCGCCAGTGTAGCCGACCGTGACGTCAGTCACGCCCTCCAACTGTTCGAACGGCGGTTCCATACACCAGAAGCAGCCACCGGCGAATGTTGCCGTGGCCGTCTGCACGCCGGACACAGTGTCCCCGCCGCTGGCTCTGCTCGCTCCCAATGCCAGGGCTAAAGCGAGCACGCTCGCCGATCGCATCCACAACCCGCAATCCTTCGACATTCCGACCGATCCTCCAGGCAACTTACACCGCTCGTCGCTGAGATGCCGCGGTGCGCCTTCGGTTTCAGTCACATCGAACGACCAGCCGCGGTTATGGACGCTCGCGCCCACCGCCTCATTCGACGGTCACGGTCGCGTCTTCGATGATGACGTCGTAGTGGTAGCCGAACCCCAGATCCTTGTCGGTCCCGAGTTTACCTCGCACCAGCACGGTCTTGCCCACGGCCGCTTCACCGCTGGTCGACACTGCCAGATCGTTGGTGCCAGCGCTCCCGCTGCCATCGGCGAGATGCAGCCAGTTCTTTCCCATCACGGAGGGCGTGTACTTGATGACGCGCCCGCGAACGCGCACTTCTTTGCCGACAAGCGTCGCCTTGTTGGCGAACAACTCTGCGATCGTTTGCCCGCCGTCGGCCTTCTGGATGTTCGTCAGATCAACGCTGCCGGCCGACGCCTTGGTGTGATCGGACAAATCCGGCGCGGTCATTCCGCTGAGGTCGCCGTGCGGAGATCCGTCCGCCTGAGCATGAGCCGAGGCTGGACCCGGTCCGGCGCTTTTGCCGGCCACCTCGATGCTGTCGACGAAATAGATTCGATCAAAGGTCCGGCCCAACGTCTTGCTCTGGAAATGTTCCATCACCATGCCCGAAGGAATCGACACCTCGTCGCCCACGGCCACGTTGGACTGCGGCCCGGCGGCCCAGATCTTTTTTCCACCGTCATCGAGCTGAATGTACGTGTACGAGCCGGCGTTCATTGTTTCGGTGACCTTCCCGTGCATTGCCGGCGACGACACCGCGTCGCCCATCGCCGCTCCTGCGGTCGCACCACCGCCGCCAGTTGGCGCGTCGGCAGCAGAGGCCACGCGACCTAGGGCAACGACGACAACGACAGCTCGCAATAGGCTCTTGCTCATGATGCGATCCTCCCTCGCTACGCCGTACCCTCCTACACCAGCACCGTGAACGTGGATAGTGTCTGCGGCCAACCGCTCCATCCTGGCAAATGTCAATGCGGACACGCGGCAATGTCATCTCCGGTCCCTCGCCGGCTGAGCGCAAACGGGCATGGATGTGCTAGAAGATCCGGCGTGGACCGTCCGATCATCTTCAGCCTCGGGAGGGAGTTATGAGCGCAATCACTGGCGGCGAACTGCTTGCGCGGTGCCTGGCAAACGAGGGAATCAAATTTGTCTTCGGCCTGCCGTCCCCTGAAATCGATCCGCTACTCGCCCAGCTCGCCGAACACGACATTCGCTTGTTTCCGGTGCGGCACGAAGCCGCCGGTGTGCACATGGCCGAGGGCTTGTACAAAACCACGGGTCGCGTCGCGGTCGTTCTCGGCAACCCCGGTCCCGGCTCGGCCAACCTGTTGCCCGGCGTCATCACCGCCCGACATGAAGGCGTTCCCGTGCTCGCGATTACGTCGCAGCATCGGCTCGGGATCGTGTACCCGTCCCCGCCTTCGACCTTTCAAGGGCAGGATCAGCTCGATGTTTTCAAGCCGGCAGTCAAATGGGGCGGGCCGATTCTGTCGTGGGACCGCATTCCGGAGGTTGTTCGCCTGGCGTTTCGAGAGATGTGGACCGGGCGCCCGGGTCCGGTTCACATCGAGCTACCTGCGCCGGTGCTGTACGCAACCGGTGACGATCAAAGCGTTCGGGTTTTACCTCCGCATGCGTACCGGCCTCCTCGCCCGCAAGCCTCCGACGCACAGTTGCAGGAAGCGGCCGACTTGCTCGCCAACGCACAGCGGCCGCTGGTCGTCGCCGGATCGGGAGTCGACCGCGCCGACGCCAACGCGGCACTGCTTGAGCTGGTCACGCTGCTCAACGCGCCGGTGATCACCACGATGGCCGGCCGCTCAGTGGTGCCGCTCGATCATCCGAACTACATCTTCGGCTTCGGCCGCGGTGCCGACGTGATGAAGCGAGAGGCCGACGTGGTGGCGGTCGCCGGCTCCCGCCTCGGCAACCTGGACTTGCCCTTCGACAAGTACTGGGGCGATCCCGCACACCAGCGCTTGATCCAGATCGATATCGATCCGCGCAACATGGGTGTCACGCGACCGTTGACCGTTGGCATCGTTGCCGACGTGAAGCAGGCGCTCGAACAGCTCGTCGCGGTGCTGCGTGCACGCGGCGTGCGCGCTCGCGACGGCAAAGATCTCGCCCGCTATCGCCACGCCGCGCAGATGTGGTGGGATGAACAGTTGGTTGCGGTCAAGGCCTGGAACGGCCCCGGTCTACATCCGGCGCACGCGATGCAAGTCATCGGCGCAGTGTTCGGTCGCGATGCCGTCTACGTCACCGACGGCGGCAACACCTCGTTGTGGGCCAACGCGTGTCTGCCGCCAACCAACCCGCGCTCGTACCACAACATCCTCGAGCTGGGCATGCTCGGCACTGGCATTCCGTCGGCGATCGGGTCGAAGCTCGGCGCGCCCGACCGCGAAGTGGTCTGTGTGACCGGCGACGGCGCCGCCGGCTTCAATTTCATGGAGATGCAGTCGGCGGCGCGCGACGGCGTCAAGATCACCACCATCGTCTTCGCGGAAGGCTCGTGGACCATGGAAGAGCCAAACGAACGGATGCTGTACGGCAAGACCTTTGGGACCGCGCAGGGCACGATCCGCTGGGATCGGGCGGCGGAAGGTCTCGGCTGTCACGGTGAATACGTCGAACGGCTTGCAGAGATCGAGCCGGCGCTGCGCCGTGCGAAGGCCGCAAGCGGGCCGGCGGTCGTGTGCCTGCGCACAGACCGCGACGCCAACCTGGCGATCCCGATGGAGATGCTTCTGCGCTTCACCGAGGTGTATCAGGGTCCGATGGGGTGACGGGCGCCGCGCTGGCGCTTCGGGCGACGGGTGGCATAGTCTCGGCACATGCTGCTGCCTGCGACCGCCACTCGCGATGCGACCAGGCTGGTGATCGGGCGCGCGCTGCGCGGTCTCGCCGACGGCTTCGTCAGTGTTTATCTCGCGGCGTACCTGCAGCTCTTAGGCTTCTCCGCGTTTCAAGTCGGTGCCATCGTCACCTCCACGTTGCTCGGCTCGGCGGCGCTCACGCTGGCGGTGGGTTTGGTCGCCCATCGGCTGGCCGCGCGCGCTGTGCTGTTCGCTGCGACCGCCCTGATGCTCGCGACGGGAGTCGGCTTCGCGTCGCTCACCACTTTCTGGCCGCTGCTGCTCGTCGGATTCTTTGGAACCTTGAACCCGAGTTCGGGCGACGTCAGCGTCTTCTTGCCGACCGAGCAGTCGATTCTTTCGGGCGAGGCGGACGCAGCCGATCGCACCGCGCTGTTTGCAATGTATTCGCTCGGCGGCACGCTGCTCGCCGCGGTCGGAGCCTTGATGAGCGGACTTCCGACCACTGCGGCGCGCGCGCTCGGAACCAGTCTCGTAAGCGCGTTCCGCGCCGGCTTTGTTTTCTACGGACTGGTCGCGGTCGTCATCTTAGCGGTCTACCGCAGGCTGCAGCACGGCACCGCGCCGACGGCCACGGCGCCGCGTGCGCCGCTGAAGCGCTCGCGTACCATCGTCCTCAAGCTCACGGCGCTGTTTTCACTCGATTCCTTCGGCGGCGGATTCGCGGTCGATTCGCTGCTCGCCCTGTGGCTGTTTTTGCGTTTCGACCTCACGCTCCAGACGACCGCAAGTGTCTTCTTCGCCGCCCGCCTACTCTCTGCGCTGTCGCAGCTTGTGTCGCCGCGTCTTGCCGCCCGTATCGGATTGATCGAAACAATGGTCTTCACCCATATTCCGGCGAATCTGTTTTTGGTGCTGGCCGCGTTCATGCCGACTGCGACGCTGGCGGTGACGTGTCTGCTGCTCCGCATGGCGCTATCGCAGATGGACGTGCCGGCGCGTCAATCGTATGTGATGGCGGTGGTGCCGCCGGAGGAACGAGCCGCCGCAGCCAGCGTCACCAATGTTCCGCGCAGCCTTGCCAGCGCGCTGTCCCCGCTGCTCGCCGGTGCGCTCTTGGAGCGGTCCTCATTCGGCTGGCCGCTCGTCGCGGGCGGCGTGATCAAAATTGCGTACGACCTGCTCCTGCTGGTCCAGTTCCGTCACGTTCGGCCGCGCGACTAACGTCGAAGCACGGGGATCGCTAGGGGCAATGCATGCATCGCCCGGACGGGATCTCTTTGCTTACGGCAACGCTGCACCGCCTCTGCTTAGATCGTGCGCAGCGCTGCTTGATGCGGAGGCGGCGGTGCACGCATGCAGATCGCGCAACTCATCTCATCGTTCTTGAAAATCCTGGCGTGCAGATTGCTCTTCGCACTGGTTGGAAGAGTTTGCGTCCGACCTTGAAGCATGGAGAAGCCAGCGGGTGAACCAGTGAGCCACCGATGATTGGACTCGTGTTGACCGCCGGCGGTGCCCGCGGCGCCTATCAAGCGGGCGTACTCAAGCGTATCGGCGAGTTGCCCGCCTTTCGTCGCGGCGCGTCGCCGTTTCGCATCATCGCGGGCGCTTCGGCGGGTGCGATCAACGGCGCGACGCTGGCATGCATCGGCAACCTCTACACGGCAACGCGGACGTTGGCCCAGTTGTGGTCGGAGTTGCGCGTGTCGGACGTCTTCCGTACCGACGCCGCGTCGCTGTCTCTCAACGGACTGCGGATTCTGCAAGACGTGGTGTTGGGTGGGCGGCTCGGCAACGCGGGTGTGCAGTCACTGCTAAATACCACGCCGCTGCGCGCCTTCTTGGACCCACGGCTGTCGCTCAGCGGCATCGGTGAGGCGATTCGTAAAGGGTATCTCTACGCGTTGGCGGTCACGGCCACCAGCTATCACTCGGGCAAGTCGTTCACCTTCATTCAAGGCCGGCCCGGCCACCCCGTGTGGCGCAAGGCACGACGGGTGGCGTTGCCGGTCGAATTGACGCTGGATCACATCTTGGCATCGGCCGCGATCCCGATCGTATTTCAGCCGGTCCGTCTGCGCACCGCCGCCGGCGAGTTCTGGTTCGGTGACGGCGGCTTGCGCCTGGTCACGCCGCTGAGCCCCGCCATCCGCCTCGGCGCGTCGAAGGTCTTCGCCGTCGGCATTCGCTGCCAACGGTCCGCCGACGACCTGTCGCAAACCGAACTCGACGGCACCGGCGAGGGCAAACCGGTGATGCCGCAGCCGCCGTTGTCGCAGATTTGCGGCGTTTTCCTAAACGCGATCTTCCTCGATCACCTCGATACGGACCTTGACCATTTGAAGCGAATGAACGAGTTGATCGTGGCGCATACCAACGGCAGCACGCCGAACCCATCGCCAGGCGGCGGCCCCGTACCGACCGAGCCGATGCGCACGATCGAGTCGCTGGTGGTCAATCCGTCGGAGGACCTCGCGATCGTGGCGCGTCACCTTTCGCATCGGATGCCGCGGATGGTTCGCTACCTGCTCGAAGGTCTCGGTACTCCCGACGCGCAAAGCGCCGATTTGATGAGCTACCTCCTGTTCGACTCCGCCTACACCAAGGCTCTGGTCGACATCGGCTACCGCGATGCCGGCGCTCGCATCGACGCGATCGAAAACTTCTTGACGGCAGAGCCGTCGTCGACCCCGGCGCGGGCGCGCACCGCGGCGTCCCCGGCTCGTTATTCGTAGGCCTGGGCTGACTGCGCCTCGACGTTGAGGCGGACCATATCAACCGCCACCTCGGGTACATGGGCGCCGCCGCCGAAGATGACCCCCTTGAGCGGTGTCACGTCCCCGTAATCGCGTCCCCACGCGGTGGTGACGTGGCGTTCGGGCGGCGTGAGATTGGTTGTCGGATCGAAATCGACCCAGCCCAGATCGGGAACGAAGACGGCAAACCACGCGTGCGAGACATCCGCGCCCCGCACCCGCGGCTGGCCCGGGGGTGGAATCGTCTCGAGGTAGCCGCTCACGTAGCGGGTTGGGATGCCCTTCGATCGCAGGCACGCGATTGCAAGGTGGGCGAAGTCCTGGCACACGCCTCCGCGTTGCGCCAGCACCTCCGACGGCGGTGTCGCGACCGTCGTGCTGCTGGCATCGAAGGTGAAGTCGTCGTGAATGTGCTGGCTCATGGCGGCGACGGCGTCGAGTAGCGGGCGCCCGGGGCCGAACCAGGGCTGCGCCCACTCGGCGACCTCGGACGACACCGCGGCGAACGGCGAGTCCAGCGCAAACTGACGGGCGTCACGCGCGGCCTCGTCGCGGTCAACGCGAATGCGCGCGACCGACTCTTC
>Ga0335069_10007760_pt1 | contig 15458 bp, 8 predicted proteins | sample Lox_Sample_11_FD_206714 | JGI IMG/M metagenome (GOLD analysis project Ga0335069, IMG submission 206714) | Soil microbial communities from Loxahatchee National Wildlife Refuge, Florida, United States - Lox_Sample_1.1 | ecosystem: Environmental > Terrestrial > Soil > Wetlands | place: USA: Florida... | reverse complement strand
GGGCGATCGGGGTGGCGCTGGCGAGCGCCGCGAAGGAGGTCATCATGATCGGCCGGAAGCGCACGAGGCAGGCGCCGACGATCGCCTTCTCGGCCGACGTCTCGCCCTGCGCCCGCGCCGCGAGCGCGAAGTCGATCATCATGATCGCGTTCTTCTTCACGATGCCGACGAGCAGGATGATGCCCACGTAGCCCATGATGTTGAGCTCCTGGCGGAAGGCCCAGAGGGTGAAGAGCGCCCCGAAGCTCGCCGCCGGCAGGCCGGAGAGGATCGTCAGCGGGTGGACGAAGTTCTCGTAGAGGATGCCGAGCACGATGTAGATGACGAGCACCGCCATCACCAGCAGCAGCCCGAGCCCGCGCGTCGACGACGCGAACGCCTGGGCGGCGCCGACGAAGCTGTAGCTGATCGTCGGCGGCAGGTCGCGGCGCGCGATGGCGTCGATCGCGCCCGTCGCCTCGCTCAGCGCCACGCCGGGGCGCAGGTTGAAGGAGACCGTGACCGCCGGCACCTGGCCGAGGTGGTTGACGGACAGCGGGCCGACGTCGGGGCGCAGCGTGGCGAGGGCGTCGAGCGGCACGAGCCGGCCGTTGCGCGCCGGCAGGTAGACGAACGGCAGCGCCGAGGCGTCGCGCTGGAACGGCGGCGCCATCTCCATGATGACGTAGTACTGGTTGGTCGGCGTGTAGATGGTCGACACCTGCCGGGTGCCGAACGCGCTGTAGAGCGCGTCCTCGATCTGCTCGGGTGTGATGCCGAGCGCGGCCGCCCGGTCGCGCTGGATGTCGACCCGCACCTGCGGGCTCGTGATCTGCAGGTCGGTGTTGACGTCGACCAGCTGCGGCAGCGCGCGGAATCGCGCCTCGACGTCGTGCGCCACGCGGTAGAGCTCCCCGAGGTTCGAGCCGTAGAGCGAGAACTGGTACAGCGCCTTGCTCATCTGGCCGCCGATGCGGATGGTCGGCGGCTGCTGCGGGTAGGCCGCCAGCCCGGGGATGGCCGCGAGCTGCTGGCGCAGCTGCTGCACCACCACCGGCGCCGGCGGGCGCTGCCCGCGCGGCTTCAGGCGCACGATCATGCGGCCGTAGTTCAACGTCGACGCGCCGCCGCCGGCCCCGATGGCCGACATGAAGGCGTCGACTGCGGGATGTTTCGCCAGCACCGCCGCCGCCGCCTGCTGGTGCCGCGCCATCTCGTCGAAGGAGATGTCCTGCGACGCCTCGGTGTAGACGCTGATCAGCCCGGTGTCGTCGGTGGGGATGAACCCCTGCGGCAGCACCCGGGCCACAAGCACCGTCAGCACGACCATGAGGACGGCGACGCCGACGGTGGCGAGGCGGTGGCGCAGGCAGGCCTGCAGCGTGCGCTCGTAGGCCACCCGCATGGCGTCGAACGCCCGCTCCGACGCCGCGTAGAGCCGCCCGTGCGGGCGGTGCCCCCCGCCCGCGCCGTTCGGGTGCAGGAAGCGGCTGCACAGCATGGGCGTGAGCGTCAGCGACACGAGGCCCGACACCAGGATCGCGGCCGTGATCGTCACGGCGAACTCGTGCAGCAGCCGGCCGAGGATGCCGCCCATGAAGAGCACGGGCAGGAAGACCGCGACGAGCGACAGCGTCATCGAGAGGATGGTGAAGCCGACCTCGCGCGAGCCGCGGAAGGCGGCGTCGCGCACCGGCTGGCCCGCCTCGATGTGGCGCACGATGTTCTCGAGCATGACGATGGCGTCGTCGACCACGAACCCCACCGAGAGCGTGAGGGCGAGCAGCGAGAGGTTGTCCAGGGTGTAGCCGCAGAAATACATCACCACGAACGTGCCGAGCAGCGCCATGGGGATGGCGACGCCCGGGATGACGGTCGCCGGCACCGTGCGCAGGAACAGGAAGATCACCAGGATCACCAGCGCGACCGCCAGCAGCAGGGTGAACCGCACGTCGGCGACGGATTCGCGCACGGCGGTCGACTGGTCGCGCAGGATGTCGAGCGCGATGGACTCGGGCAGCTGCTTCTGGATCGCCGGCAGCAGGGCGCGCACCCGGTCGACCACCTCGACGGTGTTGGTGCCGGGCTGCTTCTGGATCGCGAGGACGACGGCGCGCGCGCCGTGGCCGCCCTGGTAGTACCAGCTCGCGACCCGCCGGTCCTGCACGCTGTCGATCACCTGCGCGAGCTCGCCGAGGCGCACGGGCGCGCCGTTGCGGTAGGCGACGACGATCTGGCGGAACGCCGCGACGTTGGCCAGCTGCCCGGTGGCGACAACGGTCACCGCCTGGTGGGGCCCGTCGAGCTGGCCGGTGGGCAGGTTGACGTTGTGCGCGTCCAGCGCCGCCTGCACGTCGCGGAGCGCGATGCCGCGGCTGGCGAGCAGGTGGGGGTCGAGCCACGCGCGCAACGCGTACTTCTGCGCCCCGTAGACCTGGACCTGGGACACGCCGTCGACCATGGAGATGCGCTGGGCGAGGTTGGTCTCGGCGTACTCGTCCACGGCCGAGAGCGGCAGGGTGGGCGAGCTCAGCGAGAGGAACAGCACCGGCTGGTCGGCGGGATTCGTCTTCCGGAAGGAGGGGGGCGCCGGCATCTCGTTCGGCAGGCGGCGCTGCACGGCGGCGATCGCCGACTGCACGTCCTGCGCCGCGGCGTCGATGTTGCGCTCGAGCGTGAACTGCAGCGTGATTTGCGTGCTGCCGAGCGTGCTCGTTGAGGTCATCGAATCGATGCCGGCAATGGTGGAGAACTGCTGTTCCAGCACCGTGGCCACGGCGGAGGCCATCGTTTCCGGCGTCGCGCCCGGCAGGCTGGCGTTCACCACGATGGTGGGAAAGTCGACGTTGGGCAGGTCGCTCACCGGCAGCAGCCGGTAGGCCATGGCGCCGAACACGCACAACGCCGCGCTCAGCAGCGTCGTCATGACCGGCCGGCGGATGCAGAGCTCGGGCAGGTTCATGGCGCGGTCAGGAGCCGCCAGCGGCCGCGGCCGCCGCGGGGACGGCGGCGACGCCGTCGTCCGGGCCGGCGAGCGTCCGGGGCTCGACCCGCGCGCCGGGCACGAGGCGCACCTGGCCGTCGGTCACCACCGTCTCGCCCGCCTGCACGCCGGCGCGGATGACGGTCAGGCCGTTGGCCGAGGGCCCGGTCGTCACCGGGCGCAGCTCGACCGTGCGGTCGGGCTTCATGACAAAGACCTGGCTGCCCTGCTGGCCGGTCTGCACCGCGGCCGCCGGCACCAGCACGATGTCGGCCTCCTCGCCGATCCGCGTCACGATGTCGACAAACTGCCCGGGCCAGAGGGCGTGGTCGGCATTGGCGAAAACGGCCTTGAGCAGGATCGTGCCCGTGGCGGGGTCGACCGCGTTGTCGATGAAGTCGAGCCGGCCCGCGACGGAACGGCCCGCGCCGTCGTGCGGGGTCGCCGTGACAGCGACCGGCCCCGCCGCGAGGGCGGCGCGCAGGCCGGCCAGCGAGCCCTCGGGCACGGCGTAGGCCACGGCGATCGGCGCCACCTGGTTGATCGTGACGAGGGGGAAGGCGGCGTCGTTGGCCTTGACCAGCGCGCCCTCGTGGAGGCAGAGCTGGCCGGTGCGGCCGGCAATGGGGGCGCGAATCTCCGTGTAGCTGAGCTGGAGCTCGGCGTTCGCGACCGCGGCCTCCCGGGACTGCACCTGCGCCTTGGTGGTCTCGACGTCGGTGAGGAGCTGGGCGAGCTGCTCCTTGGAGATCGCCTGCTGCCGGTCGAGCCGCTGGTAGCGCTCGGCCTCCACCTGGGCGTTGGCGGCCTGGGCGCGGGCATTGGCGAGGTCCGCCCGCGCCATCCGCAGCGCGTTTTCAAACGGCCGGTGGTCGAGCGCCGCCAGCAGGTCGCCCGCCTGGACGTCCTGGCCCTCGCGGAAGTGGATCGACTCGATCACGCCGTCGACCTGCGACTTCACCGTCACCGTGCGCAGCGTCTGCACCGTGCCGATGGCGGCCTGGGTGATGGGCAGCGTCTGGCGCACCGCGCGGCCGATCTGGACCGGTACCGCCGGGGGGCCCAGCCCGACCCCGGTGCGGGAGCGGCCGCAGCCGGCGGCCAGCAGCAGGAAGGCGAGGGCGGCGGGGCCGGCGGCGCGCCGTGCGCGCCTGAGGACCACCGCCAGCTGGAAGCGGGGTGGGGGCAGCATTGAATCCGGCATCGTAGAGCAGCGCCGACCCGGCAGGCGAGCCGGTAAGCACCCCAGGGCGTGCGGAGCGTCAGATTCCGCCCGGCGCCGCCCGGGCTTGCGGCGGCGACTGCCGGAGGCAGACTTCCGCCATGGCCGGTTACGTGCTCGCCCTCGACCAGGGCACCACCTCGTCGCGCGCCATCGTCTTCGACCGGCGGGGCCGGGCGCGGGCGGCGGTGCAACAGGAGATTCCGCAGCATTATCCGCGGCCGGGGTGGGTCGAGCACGACCCCGCGGACCTGTGGGCGAGCACGCGGCGCGTGGCGCTGGCCGCGCTGGCGGAGGCCAACCTGACCGGCGCCGCGATCGCCGCCGTGGGCGTCACCAACCAGCGGGAGACCACCCTGCTGTGGGAGCGCCGCTCCGGCCGGCCGCTCGCGCGGGCCATCGTCTGGCAGGACCGGCGCACCGCCGACCGGTGCGCGCAACTCCGGGCGCGCGGCCTCGAGCCGTGGGTGCGGCGTCGCACCGGGCTCGTCCTCGATCCGTATTTCTCGGGCACCAAGCTCGCGTGGCTGCTCGACCACCTGCCCGGCGCCCGCCGGCGCGCGGAGCGCGGCGAGCTCGCGTTCGGCACCGTCGACACCTGGCTGGTCTGGCAGCTCACCGGCGGCCGGGTGCACGCCACCGACGCCTCCAACGCCTCGCGCACGCTGCTCTGCAACCTCCGGACGGGCGACTGGGACGGCGAGCTCCTGCGGCTGCTGCGAATCCCGCGCGAGGTCCTGCCGGAGGTGCGCGCCAGCAGCGGCGACTTCGGCGAGGTGTCAACCCTGCGGGCGCTGCGCGGCGTGCCGATCGCGGGCGTGGCGGGGGACCAGCAGGCCGCGCTGTTCGGCCAGGCCTGCTTCCGCCCCGGCATGGCCAAGAACACCTACGGCACCGGTTGTTTTCTCCTCCTGCACACCGGCGGCCGGCCGGTGGCGTCGCGCCACCACCTGCTCACGACGGTCGCGTGGCGCCTCGGCGGCCGCACCGAGTACGCCCTCGAGGGCAGCGTGTTCATCGGCGGCGCGGTCGTGCAGTGGCTGCGCGACGGCCTGGGCCTGATCGCCACGTCGGGCGGGGTGGAGGCGCTCGCGGCGCGGGTGCCCGACAACGGCGGCGTCTACCTCGTGCCCGCCTTCGCGGGGCTGGGGGCGCCGCACTGGGACGCGGCCGCGCGCGGCGCGATCGTGGGCCTGACCCGCGGCACCACCGCGGCCCATGTCGCCCGCGCGGCGCTGGAGAGCATCGCCTTCCAGAGCGCGGACCTGCTCGGGGCGATGGAGGCCGACGCCGGGCTGCGCTTGCGCGAGCTGCGGGTGGACGGCGGGGCGACGGTGAACGCCGGCCTGATGCAGTTCCAGTGCGACCTGCTGCGCGTGCCGGTGGTGCGGCCGCGCACGACCGAGACGACGGCGCTCGGCGCCGCCTACCTCGCCGGGCTGGCGGTCGGCTTCTGGCGGGACCGCAACGAGATCGCCGCGCTCTGGCGGGCGGAGCACGCCTTCCGGCCGCGCGCGGCGGCGGCGGCGATGCGGGGGCTCCAGGGCCAGTGGCGGCGCGCGGTCGACCGGGCGCGGGGCTGGGCGTCTTAGCCTCCCGGATCGCGCCGGCGCTTCCTTTGTTGCCACGGTTCGCCGGAGGCGCAGGATCACGGGCGGTCCCCAGTTTCCTCCCATGAAACCGCGCATGCTTGTCCGTGCCCTGCGGGGCTTGCTGTTGTTGGCCGGTTTGGCGCTGGGCGGCGTCGGGTGGGCGGCGGATGCCGCGGTCGCCGCGCTGCAGACGAAGGCCGAGAACGGCAACGCCATCGCCCAGTACAACCTCGGCCTGATGTACGTCGACGGCCAGGGCGTGGCCCGCGATCCGATCGAGGCCTATGTCTGGCTGAGCCTCGCGGCCGAGAACGGCGCCACCGGGCGGGCGCTGCGCAACCTGTCGGATACGCTGACCGCGGAGCAGCTGGCCCCGGCCCGGGCCCGGCTGGCGGAGCGGCGCGCCTCGATTCCCAGCGTGGTGACGCTCCGTCCGGCGCCCGCCGCCGCGGCGCCTGCGCCGGTGGCGACCATGACGTCGGCGCCGCCGGCTCCGGCCGCGGCGACCGTCGGCCCGGCGGCCATCCCCTCGCCGGCGCCCGGCGGGGCCGAACTGCCCGCGCCAACCGGCCCGGCGGCGGCCGTGGCGCCGCCGGCCGCCGGTGCCGGGGACCAGTTGACCGCCCTGCAGGCCGACAAGGCGCGGCTCACCGAGGCGCTGGCGGCCGCGGACCAGCGCGCCCGGCAGGCCGAGGCTTCCGCCGGCCAGCACACCAAGGAATTGATCGTGCTCCAGACCGAGCGCGAGCAGCTGCGCCAGTCGCTGGCGGCCGCCCAGGGCGCCAACGCCGACCTCACGGACCGCAACGAAAAGCTCGCCGCGGACCAGGCGGCGCTGACCAAGCAGCTGGCCGCCGCCGGCGACGCCGCCCGCACCATCGACCTGCTGCAGGCGAAGCTCGCGCAGGGTGCGACCGACCTCGACGCCCTGCGGGCGCGCAACGCCGAGCTCGTGGCGGTGAACCAGAAGCTCGACGACCAGGCCCGGACGGCCGCGAAGCAGGCCGACGAGAAATCGGCCGCCGCGCTGACCAGGGCCGAAACCCGGCAGCGCGCCGCCGAGGATCGGGCCGCCGGCCTCGACCGGCAGGTCGCCGCGCTGACGGCCGAGCGCGACCAGCTCCGCCAGCAGGCCGCGGCGGCCACGGGCGCCGCCCAAACCGACACCGGCCGCCTGCAGACCCAGGTCGCCGACCTCACCCGGCAGCTCGACGCCGCGCGGGGCGAAGTGGCCGCGGCGAAGAACTCCGCGGTGGATTTGACCGGGCAGGTGCAGAAACTCACCGCGCAAAACGCCGCCCTGACCCAGGCCGGGGCCGGCCGCGAGGCGATGGCCGCACAGGCTGCGGAGCAGGCAAAGCAGCTTTCCGCCGTGACCGGGGAGCGCGACGGCCTGGCCGCGCAGGTCAAGGCGCTGACGGCCGACAAGGCCGCACTGTCCCACGCCGACGAGCAGCGGCAGACGCTGGCGGCCCAAGCCGCCGACCAGGCGAAACAGATCACGGCGCTCACCACCGAGCGCGACCAGCTCCGGCAGGAGGCGGCCGTCACCCGGCAGGACCTCGAGGCCGCCCGGTCCAAGGCGCCGGATATCGCCGCCGTCCAGCAGGAGCGCGACACCCTCGCCCACCGCCTCGCCACCGCCGATGCGGACATGCATTCGCTGCACGACCGGCTCACCGCGCTGGAGGCGGACAAGGCGAAGCTGCAGCAGGCCGCCGCCGGCGCCACGGCGGGCCAGCAGGAACGCGACCGGCTCGCCGAACGCCTCGCCACCGCCAACACCGACATGCAGTCGCTGCACGATCGGTTGACCAAGCTCGAGGCCGAGAACGACACCCTCCGCCAAAACACCGCCGCCGGGAACGCCGCCGATAGCAAGCTCGCCGACCAGACCCAGAAACTCGCCGCGGCCACCGCGGAGCTCGACCGTGCCCATCAGGACCTGGCCGCGGCCGCGACCGCGCGGACCGCCGCCGCGGGGCTGCAGGAACAGGTCGACAGCCTGACCGGCCAGCTGACTGCCGCCCGGAACGCCAACACCGGGCTCACGGCCCAAAATGGGAAGCTCGCCGCCGACGAGGCGGCGCTGAGGAAACAGCTCGCGGCGGGCGGCGACGCCACGCGCACCGTCGCCATGCAGCAGGCGAAGCTCGCCCAGAACGACACCGACCTCGCCGCCCTGCGGGCGCGCAACGCCGAGCTCGTGGCGGCGAACCAGAAGCTCGACGACCAGGCGCGGGCGGCCGCAAAGCAGGCCGACGAGAAATCGGCCGCCGCGCTGACCAGAGCCGAGACGCAGCAGCGCGCCGCCGAGGACCGGGCCGCCGGCCTCGACCGGCAGGTCGCCGCGCTGACCGCCGAGCGCGACCAGCTCCGCCAGCAGGCCGCGGCGGCCACGGGCGCCGCCCAAACCGATACCGGCCGCCTGCAGACGCAGGTCGCCGATCTCACCCGGCAGCTCGACGCCGCGCGGGGCGACGTGACCGCGGCGAAGAACTCCGCGGCGGATTTGACCGGGCAGGTGCAGAAACTCACGGCGCAAAACGCGGCGCTCACCCAGGCCGGGGCCGGCCGCGAGGCGCAGGCCGCCGACGCGGCGAAACAACTTTCCGCCCTGACCGCGGAGCGCGACGGGCTCGCGGCACAGGTGAAGACCCTGACGGCGGACAAGGCCGCGCTGTCCCACGCCGACGAGCAACGCCAGACGCTCGCGGGGCAGACCGCGGACCAGGCGAAGCAAATCGCGGCGCTCACCACCGAGCGCGACCAGCTCCGGCAGCAGAACACCGCCCTGGCCGGCGCCGAGCAGGCGCGGCAGGCCGCCGAAACCAGGGCGGCCGGCCTGGAGGAGGCGCTGGTGGCGCTGCGGCAGCACAACGCCGAGCTCGCCCAGTCGTGGGACAAGCTGCAGGCGCAGGTGCGGGCCAATAATCAGCGGCGCGACGCCGAACAATCCGAGCTCAACAACCGCCTCACCGACGCGGCCCAGCGCGTGGCCGCCTTGGAAAAGACCGCGGCGGACAGTGCGCAACAACTGCGCGACAGCCAGGCGAAGCTCGACCGGACGCAGACTGACCTCGCCGCCGCCCGCCAGGGGGCCGCCGCCGGACAGACCCAGGCGCAGGACGTCGCACAGCTCACCTCCCGGGTCGCGGCGCTGCAGCAGGACCTGACCGCCGCCCAAGGCGCGCGCGACACGCTGGCCGCGCAGGTGAAGACCCTGACCGACGAAAAGACGGCGCTCGCCCAGGCCGGCGAGCAACGCCAGATCCTCGCCGGGCAGGCCGCCGACGCGGCGAAACAGGTCGCGGCGCTGACCGCCGAGCGCGATCAGCTTCGCGAACGCCTCGCCGCGACCGCGGATTCGGCCAAGTCCGACGCCGCGCGCCTGCAGGGCCAGGCGGCCGATCTCTCCGCGCAGCTGGAAACGGCGCGCCGCGACCTCGCGGCCGCGAAGGCCGCCGCCGCCGGGCTCTCGGCCCAGGTGCAGAAGTTGAACGAGCAGAACGCCGCGCTCAGCCAGCAGGCCGGGCCGGCCGCGCGCCAGGTCGCCACGCTCCAGGCGCGGGTCGCGCAGAACGAGACCGACCTGGCCGCGCTCCGCTCCCGCAACAGCGAGCTGGTGGCGGCCAACCAGAAGCTCGACGAGCAGGCGCGGACCGCGTCCCAGCAGGCCGGCGCCAAATCCGCGGCCGCCCAGGACGCCACCCAACAACAGCAGAAGAATCTCGAATCCGAACTGGCCAAGGAGGGCCGCCAGATTGTTGCCCTGGAGAAGGAGCGCGACGACCTGCGCACGCAGCTCAACGGCGCCGAGACCTCGAAGGCCGACGCCGCCAAGGCCGCGGTCGAGTCTGTCGCCAAGATCGCCGTCGCGGCCGCCGAGACGGCGCGGTTGCAGGCCGCCGTGGCCGCGATGGAGCTGCGCGCCAAGCAGGCCGAAGGCGCGCTCGGGCAGCGCGGCAAGGACATGATCGTGCTGCAAACGTCGCTGCAGAACGCCAAGGATGAACGCGACGGCCTGGTCGCGCAGGTCAAGAGCCTGACCGCGGACAAGGCCGCGCTCGCCCAGGCCGGCGAGCAGCGCCAGGCGCTGGAGGGCCGGACCGCCGACCAGGCGAAGCAGATTACCGCGCTCACGACGGAGCGCGACGGCCTCGCGGCACAGGTGAAGAGCCTGACCGCGGACAAGGCCGCGCTCGCCCAGGCGGACGAGCACCGGCAGACGCTCGAGGCCCAGATCACCGATCAGGCGAAGCAAATCGCCGCGTTGACCGCCGAGCGCGACCAGCTCCGGCAGCAGACGGCGGCCCTGACGACCAACAGCGCCGATGCCGGCGCGCTGCAGCAGCAGGCGGCCGGTCTCAGCCGCGACCTCGCGGCCGCGCGCGCCGAACTCGCGTCCGCGAAAAGCTCCACCGCCGATCTCGGCGCCCAGGTGACCAGACTGACCGCGGAGAAGGACGCCCTCAGCGGACAACTGGCGCAACAGCGCGACACCGCGCAGCGGCTCACCGCCGCCACCGGCCGGGCGGACCAGGCCGGCAAGGACCTGCTCGCCGCCAACGTCGCCAACGCCCGGCTGAGCCAGGATCGCAACCAGCTGGCTGGTCAGGTCGCCGACCTGCAGACCCAGCTCCGGAACGGTGGCGCGGAGCTCGCGCAGCTGCAGCAGCAAAACCAATCCCTGACCGAGACCAATCAGCGCCTGACCGCCGGCGCGCAGGGTCAGACCGACAGTGCGCGCCAGCTCGCCGAGGCACAGGCGGCGGCCACCCGCCTGCAGCAGGAGAACGCCGACCTGAAATCCGAGCGCACCACGTTGACCGCGCGCCTGGCCCAGGCCGCCGCCGCGCCCGCGCCGGCTCCGGTTGCGTCGCCGGAGGAAGCAGCCCAGCTCAAGCAGCAGCTGGCGGATGCGAACCTCAAGCTCGACGCGGCCCTCCGCAGTTTCACGCAGGCCCAGCAGGAGAATGACCGGCTCAAGGCCCAGGGCGCCCAGGCCGAGGACGCGGGCAAGCGCGCCGCGGACACCGAGGCGGCGCTGGCGAAGGCCCAGCAGGATCTCACCGCGGCCCGCGCGGCGGCGGACCGCAGCGCCGGCGAGGCCGAGACGCTGCGCACGCAACTCGCCAGCGCGACCCAGGGCGGCCAGAGCAGCAGCGCCGAGATCGCCCGGCTGAACGCGGCCCTGGCCGAGGCGCGCGACGCCGAGAACAAGGCCGAGCTGCAGGCCGCCTCCTTCCGCGACAGCCTGCGGACCGGCCAGAACACCACCGCGAACCTGGCGGCGGAAAACGCGCGCCTGCGGACGGCGCTCGCCCTCGCCAGCCCGGCGCCGCCGACCGGCGGCGTCTCGGCGCCCACGCGGCCGGCGGCGGTCGTGGCGGCCGCGCTGGCCCCCGCCACCCCGCCTCCCTCCGCGGCCCCGCCCGCGCCGCGGACGCACCGGGTGGTGTCCGGCGACACCCTGACCCGGATCAGCAGCCGTTATTACGGCACCGCGACGCGCTGGCAGGATATCTACAACGCCAACCGCGAGAAGCTGCGCAGTCCCGACGTGCTGCCGCTGGGCGTGGAATTGCGGATCCCGTAGCCCAAGGCGGAGCCGGTTGCGACCGGCCTTGACCTGCGTCAAGGCGGCCGCGGCGGCGCGATGCTAGGGTGGAGCCCAGAAAGGCACCACTCATGACCATCGCCCCCACGGAGTCCTCCCCGACCGTAACCACGGTCGTCCTCGATGTGCGCGGCCTGCCGCCGCCGGAACCGATGCAGCACGTGCTGGAGGCCCTCGCCGGGCTGCCGGCCGGCGCGACGCTCCTCGTGCACATCCACCGCGAGCCGATGTTGCTCTACCAGATGATCGAGGCCGACGGCTGGTCGCACTCGAGCCGCCAGCTGGGGACGAACCGCTGGGAGATCGGCATCTGGCGCCTGGAGGAGGGCGACGAGGCATGAATCCGACCGCCGGCGCGGACCATTCGCCGCCGCCCGCCCTGGTCTTCCTGCATTTCGGCCTCGCGGGCGCGTTCCTGCTGCTCGCCTGCGGCGCGGCGCTGCTGGGGGCGGACGCGGCCGGCGGATTCTATGCGCAGCCGCGGCTGCTGGCGGTGACGCACCTGCTCGTGCTCGGCTGGATCAACCTCGTGGCGTTCGGCGTGCTGGTGCAGATGGTGCCGGTGATCTTCCACGCGCCGCTGCGCTGGCCGGCGCTGGCGTGGGCCCATCTCGCGGCGGCGGCCGGCGGGGCGGCCGGGCTGGCGGCGGCCTTCTGGACCGGCCGACTGGATGCGCCGCTGATCGCGGCCGGCGTCCTGGTCTGGCTTGGTGTGCTGGCGCTTGCGGTCAATCTCCTTGCCACGATGGCGCGGGCCGGGACGCGCGACGCCTCGGCCTGGATCATCGCCGGCGCGCTCGTCAACCTGCTCGCGACCGCGACCCTCGGCGTGGCGCTGGCCGTGAATTTCACCCACCCGTGGCTGCCCCGGGTCCACCTCGATTATCTCAAGCTCCACGCCCACCTCGGCTTCGCCGGCTGGCTGCTCGGCCTGATCATCGGCGCGGGCCGGCGCCTGCTGCCGATGTTCCTGGTGGCGCCCGAGCCGCCGCCGGGCCGGTCGCTGGCGGCGTTCGGGGCGGTCGAGGCGGGGCTCGTCCTGTGGGCGGCGGGCCTGGCGTTCGCGCCGGCGACCGCCGGCTGGTTCGTGCCGGCGGCCGCGGGCCTGCTCGCCCCCGGGGCGGGTCTGTGGCTGTACGACGCGGCGCTGGTTTTCCACCATCGTGCCCGCCGCGAACTGGATCCGGCGCTGCGCACGGCCGGGATCGCGCTGATCGTGCTCGCGACGGCGGCGGGAGCAGCGGTGGCGGTGGCGGGTTGGACCGCGCCCGCCGATGGCGCCGTGGCGGCCTACGGCGCGCTCGCGCTCCTCGGGGCGGTGAGCCTGCTCGTGCAGGCGTTCCTCTACAAGATCGTGCCGTTTCTCGTGTGGCTGCACCGCTGGAGTCCGCTCGTCGGCCGCCAGCCGGTGCCCACCCTGCGCGAGCTGGCGGCCCGGGCGTGGATCCGCACCCAGCTCGGCCTGTTCGCCGCCGGCGTCGCGCTCGTCGTGGCCGGGTTGCTCGCGGCCGCCCCGCCGCTGGTGCGGGCGGGCGCCGCGGCCTTGGCTGGCTCCACCGTGCTGCTGGCGGTGAATCTTCTCCGACTCGGCCTCACCCGACCCGGACCGGCGCGCGCCCCGGCCGCCGTCCCGCGTCCCACCTTCGCCCAATGAAAACCATCCTCACCCGCGACGAAATCCTGGCGCTCCTGGCCACGGTGGAAGACCCGGAGATCGGGCTCAACATCGTGGACCTCGGCCTCGTGTACGCCCTCGACGTTTCCGACACGCAGATCGCGCTCCGCCTGCTTTTCACCGCCCAGGCCTGCCCGCTGCGCCAGCTCATCGCGCAGTGGACGCTCGACCTGCTCACGGCCCGCGCCGCCCAGACGGTGGCGATCGCCATCGAGGAGGAGGCGGTCTGGACCCCCGACCGGCTCACGCCGGCCGGCCGCGAGGCGCTGGGCTACGCCGCGCCAGCGACGACCCCCGTTTGATTCCCATGAACCCGAATCCATCCACCCCCGCCATGATTCCCGCCGAAAAGATTCTCGACGGCGTCACGCTGCCATGCTCGATCAAGCACCGCTTGATCCTCGATCGCTGGCACGCGCTGCCCGTCGGCGACTACTTCGTGCTCCGGAACGACCACGACCCGGTGCCGCTGTACTACCAGTTCTCGGCGCTGTTCGACGGCTACTTCACGTGGGACTACCTCGAGCACGGACCCGAGGTGTTCGCGGTGCGCATCGGCCGGGTGCGGGAGGTGCCCGCCGCCGCGCCCGCCGCGCAGTCGTGAATGCCGGCCGCACGACGTCGCCGCTCGCGGCGGCAGGGCGGCTGATCCTGCCCAAGGAACACGGCAGCTGGTCGCTGGCGCTGGAACCGGTGGTCCTGGGCCTGGTCGCGGCGCCCTCGGCGGCCGGCGCGGGTGTGGCGTTGGCCGCGCTGGCCGGGATGCTCCTGCGGCGCCCGGTGAAGTTGCTGGCGGGGGAGCGCACGGATGAGCGGCGGCCAGTGGCGGGCGGAACCGTCCTGATCCTGGGCCTGGCCGCGGTGACCGGCCTGGGCGCGGCCGGGTGGGCCGCCGGGGCGGCGCGGCTCTGGCCGTTGCTGCTGGCGGTGCCGCCGGGGCTGCTGTTCCTGTGGCTGGACGCGCGCGGCGAGGCGCGGGTCGCGGCCGCGGAACTGGCGGGAGCGACCGCGTTTTCCCTGGTGCCGGCGGCGATCGCCGCGGTGGCGGGCTGGCCGGCGGCCCGGGTCCTGGCGCTGGCGGCGGTCATGGCCGGGCGCTCGCTTCCGACCGTGATGACCATCCGGACCTTCCTGCGGCGCCGGAAGGGGGCGGCCGTCGCGGCCGGACCCGCCGTGGCGGCGGGCCTCGCGGCGGTGGCGGTGGCCGGATGGCTGGCGTGGTCGGGGCTGGCCCCATGGGTCGCGCCGGCGGTCATGGCGCTGCTGTTGGGTCGGACGGTCTTTCTGCTGCTGCGGCCGGCGCTGACCGTGTCCGCCACGCGGGTGGGGGTCGCCGAATCGGCGGTTGGAGGTATATTAGTGCTGGTTCTTGCACTTAGTTGGTCCGGTTGAAGCCCGGCCGGCTTGATCCAGGTCAAGGCGCCGGGAGACCGGGGCGGCTATGCTCCAGCCGCCATCCGAAAGATATGCCCTCAATTCCGATGACGATGACCAAGAAATCCCGGTTCACCTACACTCTGGCGAATTCCCTCCTGGCACTCGGCGCCGGCGTGCTCGGCTATGCGCCGGTGCGCGCGTTGCTGGCGGGCGCGGGCCCGGTCGCCGCCGCCGCCGCGCTCGCCGATCCCCCGGCCGCGGACGCGGCCCCCGTGACCACCGCGGCCCCCGCCGCCCCGGCGGCCGAGGCCCCCGCGGGCGGCGACATCGGCACCGCCCGCGGCGTCGTGCCGGACACCGGCCTGCCGGTGGAGCAGGCGGTCCTGGGCGTGCCGCCCAACGTCCCGCCGCCGATCACCCGCGATTACTCCGCCCGCGTCGTGGTGCACCTGGAGGTGCGCGAGGTCGTGAAGCGGCTGGCGGACGGCGTCGACTACCTCTTCTGGACCTTCGGCGGCACGGTGCCGGGCAGCTTCATCCGGGTGCGCGAGGGCGACCTGGTGGAATTCCACCTCGAGAACAGCCCGGACTCGAAGATGCCGCACAACATCGACCTCCACGCGGTCACCGGCCCCGGCGGCGGCGCCGCCTCGGCGTTCACCGCGCCCGGCCACAGCTCGCAGTTCTCCTTCACCGCCCTCAAGCCCGGCCTGTACGTCTACCACTGCGCCACCGCGCCGGTCGGCATGCACATCGCGAACGGCATGTACGGGCTGATCCTGGTGCAGCCGAAGGAGGGACTGCCCAAGGTCGACCACGAGTACTACGTCATGCAGGGCGAGGTCTACACCGCCGGCGCCTACGGCGACGAGGGGCTGCAGTCCTTCGACATGGCCAAAGCGATCGACGAGCGCCCGCCGTACGTGGTGTTCAACGGCGCGGTCGGCTCGCTCACCGGCGACGGCGCGCTGGCGGCCAAGGTGGGCGAGACGGTGCGCATCTTCTTCGGC
>Ga0335069_10007759_pt1 | contig 15458 bp, 11 predicted proteins | sample Lox_Sample_11_FD_206714 | JGI IMG/M metagenome (GOLD analysis project Ga0335069, IMG submission 206714) | Soil microbial communities from Loxahatchee National Wildlife Refuge, Florida, United States - Lox_Sample_1.1 | ecosystem: Environmental > Terrestrial > Soil > Wetlands | place: USA... | reverse complement strand
CGGCGGTGGCGGCGGCCTCCCTGGTCCTCCTGGCCATCGGGGCCAGCCCCGCCACCACCTTCGCCACCATCTTCACCGGCCCGCTCCGGGACCTCTTCGGCGCCTCGGAGATCCTGGTGCGGGCGGTCCCGCTCACCCTGGTGGCGCTGGGCGTCACCATCTCCTTCCGCAGCGGCATCCTCAACATCGGGGCCGAGGGGCAGATGCAGGTGGGCATCCTCGCCTCCACGGCGATGGCGCTGGCCTTCCCCTCCTGGCCCAAGCCGGCCCTGTTGCCGATGGCCCTCCTGGCCGGCGCCGTCGCCGGGGCGCTCTGGGGCGGCGTGGCCGGGTGGCTGCGGGCCAGGCTGGAGGTGAACGAGATCCTCTCCACGGTGATGCTCAACTACATCGCCGCCCAGCTCTACACCTTCCTCCTGCGCGGCCCGATGATCGACCCCGACGAGCTCATGACCGGCTCGGGGACGCCGCAGTCGATGCGGCTCCCCCGCGCCGCCTGGCTCGACCGGCTGGTCCCCGGCACCCGGCTCCACTCCGGCCTGGTGCTGGCCCTGATCCTCGCCTTCCTGGTGTGGCTCCTGCTGTGGCGGACCACCTTCGGCTTCCGGCTCCGGGCCGCGGGCGCCGAGCAGCGGGCGGCGCGCTACGCCGGCGTGGGGGTGGAGCGCTCCCTGGTGACCGCCATGCTCCTCGCCGGTGGCTTCGCCGGCCTGGCCGGCGGGGTGGAGGTGGCCGGGGTGCACCACCGCGCCATCGAGGCCATCACCGCCGGCTACGGCTTCGCCGGCATCGTGGTGGCCCTCTTCGGCGGCCTCCACCCGGCCGGCATCGTGCCGGCGGCGGCCTTCTTCGGCCTCATGCTGGTGGGAGCGGACATGACCCAGCGCTCGGCCGGCGTGCCGGCCAACATGGTGCTGGTGCTGGAGGGGGTGATCATCCTGGCCATCGTCTCGGCGGGGATGGTCATGAACAACCCGTACGCCCAGGAGCGGGCCGCCCGGTTCGTCCGCCGGCTCCTCGGGGCGGGGGGCCCCGGAGCCGCGTCCGCCGGCTCCGGCCCGGGACCGGCCAGCGAGGGCTCGCCTTGATCCTCCGCATGGTCCACGACGTCCTGGCCCTGGGCGTGCCCTTCTCGGTGGCCCTGCTCCTCGCCGCGCTGGGCGAGATGTTCAACCAGCGGGCCGGGGTCTTCAACCTGGGGTGCGAGGGGATCATGAGCATGGGGGCCTTCCTCGCCTTCCTGCCCTCCTACCTCCTGGCGCAGGGGGGGCTCGCGCCCTGGGCACCGATCTTGGGCTTTGCCCTCGCCGCCCTGGCCGGCGTCCTCCTCGGGGCCCTCTTCGCCCTGGTGACCGTGACCTTCCGCGCGCCCCAGGGGATCGCCGGCATCGGCCTGCAGATGCTGGGCTGGGGCACCGCCGGCGTCGTCTTCCGCCACTTCATCGGCGGGGTGACCGGCGTCCCGGGCGTCTCCGCCTGGCCCGTCCCCTGCCTGTCGCGCATCCCCTTCCTGGGCGACGTGCTCTTCCGCCACGACCCGGTCGTCTACCTGGCCTACCTGGCCGTGCCCGCCTGCGCCTTCGTGCTCTACCGGACGCCCTGGGGGCTCCGGGTGCGGGCGGTGGGGACCTACCCGCGCGCGGCCGACACCATGGGCATCCGCGTCAACCGGGTCCGCTACCAGGCGCTCATGCTGGGCGGGGCCATGGCCGGCCTGGGCGGCGGGTACCTCTCGCTCTGCCAGGCCAAGATGTTCGCCGACGACCTGGTGGCCGGGCGCGGCTTCATCGCGGTGGCGCTGGTCTACTTCGGGCGGTGGACGCCCCTGGGGATCGCCGGCGGCGCCCTCCTCTTCAGCCTGGCCCAGGCGTTCCAGCTCGCCATCCAGGTGGCCGGCATCAAGTTCCCCTACGAGTTCGCGGTCATGCTCCCCTACGCGCTGGTCATCCTGGTGCTGGCCCTGGCGCGGCGATCGCGCCTGCTGGGCCCGGCGGCACTGGGCAAGCCCTACGACCGCGAGGTCCGGGTGTGAGGCCTTCGGCCGGCGCCGAGCCCCCGCGTCCCGCGGTCGTCCCCGCCCCCGTCGCCGGCCCGCACCCCATCGGGGCCGTTGCGCGCGGTGAAGCCGCGGTGCCAAGGTCCCGTTTCAGTAATTCGGTTTAGTAAACCAGGTTCAGTCACCGGAGCGGGGCTCCGGACGGGAGCGAGCTTGAGCGCCCTCTCGACGAGCGAGCCGGCGGGCGAGGCCGCGCCCCTGCTGTCGATGGCCGGCATCTCCAAGGCGTTCTCGGGGGTGGAGGTGCTCCGCGACGTGCGCTTCGACCTCCGCCCCGGCGAGGTCCACGTCCTGGCCGGCGAGAACGGGGCCGGCAAGAGCACGCTCATCAAGATCGCCGCCGGCGTCCACTCCGAGTACGAGGGGAGCATTCACCTTCACGGCCAGCTCACCCGCTTCACCTCGCCCCACGACGCCGCCGTCCGGGGCATCTCGGTGATTCACCAGGAGATGTCGCTCATCGACGCCATGTCGGTGGTGGACAACATGTTCCTGGGGCGCGAGCTGAGCCGGCCGGGGTCGGGCGGCCAGTGGCTGGACCGCGCCGCCCAGCTCCGCAGGGCCCGCCAGTTCTGCGACCAGCTGGGGCTGGGGGACATCGACCTCCTTCGGCCGGTCGAGGACTACTCGCTCTCGGTGAAGAACCGGATCGAGATCGCCAAGGCGCTGGCCTGGAGCGCGCGCATCTTCGTGATGGACGAGCCCACCAGCGCCCTCTCCGAGCCGGAGGTGGTGCGGCTCTTCGAGATCATCGGCCAGCTCAAGGCCCAGGGCTGCGGGATCATCTACATCTCCCACCGGATGGAAGAGATCTACCGGCTGGCCACCCGGATCACGGTCCTGCGCGACGGTCGGTACATCGGCACCGAGGAGGCGGCGCGGCTCCCCGCCCCGGAGCTGATCCGCTGGATGATCGGCCGGGAGCTCAAGACCCATTTCCCGCCCCGCCGGGCCAAGCTGGGGGCCGAGCGGCTGCGGGTGGAGGGGCTGTCCCTGCTGGCGCCGGGGTCCACCTCCACCGGCTCGCGCCGCTGGCTGGTGCGCGACGTGTCGCTTTCGGTGCGGGCCGGGGAGATCGTGGGCCTGGCCGGGCTGCAGGGCTCGGGCAACAGCGACCTGTTCCGGGGGATCTTCGGGGCGCTGGGACCGCCCGCCCAGGGCCGGGTCCTGGTCGACGGCCAGCCTTTCCGGGTGCGCTCGCCGCGCCACTCGGTGAGGCAGGGGCTGGCCTACCTCACCAGCGACCGCAAGGGGACGGGGCTGGTGCTGTCCATGGACCTGGCCCGCAACGTGACCCTGGCCTCGGTCCCGGCAATCTCTCCCGGCGGCTGGGTCCAGGAGTCGCGCGAGCGCCGCATCGCCGCCGAGCACACCCAGGCCCTGAGCATCCGGGCCACCGGCCCGACCCAGGAGGTCTCCACCCTCTCCGGCGGCAACCAGCAGAAGGTGGCGCTGGCCAAGTGGATCGAGACCCGGCCGCGCGTGCTCCTGCTCGACGAGCCGACCCGCGGCGTGGACGTCGGCGCCAAGCACGAGATCTACGAGCTGATGAACCAGTGGACCGAGCAAGGCCACGCCATCGTGCTCATCACCTCCGAGATGCCGGAGCTGCTTGGGCTCTCGGACCGGATCGTCGCCATGCACCGGGGCCGCGTGACGGCGGAGTTCACGCGGGCCGAGGCGACGCAGGAGAAGGTCCTCGAGGCAGCCATGGCGGACAGCGCACCATGAGAGAGACGCTGGAGACGCAGCACGAGGCGGAGCTGGCGGAGGTGGAGCGGCGGCGGGACGGCCTGAAGCCGCTCCTGAATTTCCTGCAGCGGCCCTGGGTCCGGGCGCTGGCGCCTCTGGTGCTGGTGCTGATCATCGGGGTCGTCTTCAACGCGCACCGGGCCTTCTACGCCTGGGGCACGCACCGGGACATGCTCCGGCAGGTCTCGGTCTACGGCATCCTGGCCTGCGGCCTTACCCTGGTGATCATCACCGGCGGCATCGACCTCTCGGTGGGCAGCCTGCTGGGCTTCACCGCGGTGCTCTTCGCCCAGGTCTCCATCCACCAGGCCTGGCCGGCCCTGCCCGCGGTGCTGGTGGTGCTCGTGGCCGGGAGCGCCTGTGGGCTGGTGTCGGGCGAGCTCATCTCGCGATTCCGGATGCAGCCCTTCATCGCCACCCTGGCCATGATGGTCTTCGCCCGGGGCCTGGCCAAGACGATCTCCGGCGGCGAGAAGGTCTCGCAGGCAGTGCTCCTCCCCGACGGCTCGCCCAAGTACCTGGACCTGCCCCGCGTCTTCTCGGTCATCGACAGCAAGGTCCTGGGGGGCCACCTGGCGGTGGTGAGCATCATCTTCTTCGCCTGCGTGGCCGTGTGCTGGGTGCTCCTGGGCAAGCTGCGCTGGGGCCGGTACCTGTACGCAACCGGCGGCAACGAGGACTCGGCCCGCCTCTCGGGCATCCCCATCCACCGGGTGAAGCTGCTGGCCTACGGCCTCTCCGGCCTGATGGCCGCCGTGGCCGGCATCTGCCAGGCGGTGCAGGAGCAGCAGGGCGACCCCGAGGCCGGCAACGGCTACGAGCTCACCGCCATCGCCATCGTGGTCATGGGGGGGACCAGCCTGAACGGCGGCCGCGGCGGGATGCTCTTCACCCTGCTCGGCGCCGCCATCATCGGCTACCTGGAGAAGATCCTCAGCATCAACGCCGTACCCGAGGCATTCCGCCTCATGTTGACGGGAGGGATCGTCGTCGCAGCAGTGCTGTTCCAGAAGGTCCGCAAGTAGCACCGACCGCAGTGAACCCACCGCAGAAGGGAAGAGCCATGAAGAAGCTCCTGGTGATGCTGGTGGCCTTGGGCCTGGCCGCCACCGCCCGCGCCGCCGACAAGAAGTACGTGATCGGCATGAGCCAGTGCAACCTGGGCGAGCCCTGGCGTGTGCAGATGAACGCCGACGTGAAGCGCGCCGCCGAGAAGCACCCCAACATCGAGGTCATCTACAAGGACGCGCAGAACGACACGCTCAAGCAGGTCTCGCAGATCCGCGAGTTCATCGCCTCCAAGGTCGACCTGCTCATCGTCTCCCCCAAGGAGGCCGTGCCGCTCACGCCGCCGGTGTCCGAGGCCTACAAGGCGGGCATCCCGGTGATCGTCCTCGACCGCAAGGTCACCGGCTCCGACTTCACCGAGTTCATCGGCGCCGACAACAAGAAGATCGGCCGCCACCTGGGCCAGTGGGTGGTGAAGACCCTGGGCGGGAAGGGCAACGTGGTGGAGCTGAAGGGGCTCATGACCTCCACCCCGGGCCAGGACCGCGACTCCGGCTTCCGCGAGGGCATCAAGGGCTCGGACATCAAGATCGTCTTCGAGGCGGACATGAAGTGGCTCGAGCCCAACGCCCGCAAGGAGATGGAGTCGGCGCTGGCCACCAACCCCCACATCGACCTGGTCTACGGCCACAACGACCCGGGCGCGCACGGCGCCTACCTGGCGGCCAAGGCGGCTGGGCGGGAGGGCGAGATGAAGTTCGTGGGTATCGACGGGCTGCCGCAGGAGGGGCAGGCCTACGTGCGCCAGGGCATCCTCTCCGCCAGCTTCGAGTACCCCACCGGCGGCGACGTGGCCATCGAGAAGGCGCTGGAGGTCCTCTCCGGCAAGCAGATCCCGAAGGAGATCGTGCTCGACTCGCGGGTGTTCACCAAGGACAACGTCGACAGCGGAGGGGAGTGGCTGAAGTAGCCGGCCTCCGTGCCATCGGCGCCGGCGGCGGCTTCTCTGGACGCCGCCGGCGCCCCTCTCCGAGGGAGCGCATGCCCAGGAAGTCCAGCAGGTCGCCCGGCCCCACCCCGCGCGTCTCCATGAAGGAGATCGCGCGCATGACCGGGTTCTCCCCGACCACCGTCTCGCTGGTGCTGAACGGCCGCTCCCAGCGCTTCAACATCTCGCAGGAGACCCAGGACCTCATCCGCAGCGTGGCCAAGCAGCACAACTACTACCCCAACCTCCACGCCCGCGGCCTGCGCAGCCGCACCACCAACATCGTCGGCCTCACCGTCCCCACCCTCTACAATCCGTTCTTCGGCGAGATGGCCGAGACCTTCGAGAGCCTGGCCCGCTCCAGCAAGAAGCTCCCCCTCATCACCGTCACCCACTATGACCCGCAGGAGGAGCGGGAGACCATCCACTACTTCCTCTCGCAGAAGGTGGAGTGCGTCTTCACCGCCAACCTGACCGCCCTGGACGAGATCTCCCAGCTGTGCAGCCGGGCCGGCATCCGGCAGATCCTCCTCGACTCGCAGGAGAGCGGGAAGCCCACCGTCACCACCGACAACGTCGAGGCGGCACGGGTCCTCACCCGCAACCTGCTCAGCGCCGTGGCCGCCGCCGGCCGTCGGGGCCGGGTCTACTTCGTGGGGGGGATGCCCAGCCACGCCATCACCATGCAGCGCCTGGCGGGCTTCAAGGCCGCCCTCCGCGAGAGCGGTGCGCCCTTCGGCGAGGCCCAGTTCCTCCGGACCGAGTTCGACGCCGAGGCCGCCTACCGCGAGCTGCGCGCGCTCCTCCGCTCCAGCGCCGAGGTGGCCGGGATCTTCCTCAACGCCGTGCCAGCCCTGGAGGGCCTGGTCCGCCTCTACCCGGAGGCGCCCCATCGCTGCCGTCAGACCCCCTGCGCCGTCTTCGACTACCACCCCTTCATGAGCTTGCTCGCCGACCTGCGGCTGCTCATCGTCCGCCAGAGCCCGCGGCAGATGATGAACCGGGCCTACGAGCTCTTCGCCAGCCCAAAGCCCGGGCAGGACCGGGTCCACTTCACCCCCTACGAGCTGCTGCTCCCGCCAGGGATGTCCGCCCTGCCCTCGCGCCGCGGCAGGGAGTCGCTGTAGCTTGACGGCGCGCCCGACCGACTCCCCCCGTGCGTGCGACCGCTAGGGACTCTCCGGGCCGCACCCCGGCGCCGCCAGGAACGCACGCGCCTCGGCTCGCGACCGCGGCGGCAGCAGGAACTGCGAACGGCCGCCGACGACGAGCCGGGCGCTGCCGGCGGCCCGGCCGTCTTCCCGGTAGGCGTACACGTCGGTGTGCTGGCGCCGGCGGATCACCACCAGGATGGGGTCGCCCTTGGCGTCGACGAGCCCAGCCGCGAGGACGCTGCCATCCGGGCAGCTCGCCGTGGCCGACCGCAGGCGCAGCTGGCCCGTTCGCCAGCGGTCCTGGGCATCCTGGGCGGCGGCGGTGAGCGAGTCCTCCGGTCCGCGGACCTCCCCGGGGGCGGCCACGAGGGAGAGCGCCTCGCGAAGCTGGGCTTCCTCCGCCCGACGGGGGGCCTCGACGCGGAACACCAAGAGCACCGAGGCCGCGACCGCCAGGGCAGCGATCCCGGGATAGAGCCACGGTCGCCGCGGCGGCGCGGCCCGGGCCGACGCTGCCCGAGCGGCCGAGAGGACCCGCTCCTCGATGGCTGCCGGCACCGGGGCCAGGACCCCTCCCTCCCGCAGGGCACGGCCTGCGGCCCCAGAGGCACGGTGGGCCGCGACGAGCCGCTCCAGGTGCCTCGCGCACCGATCGCACTCCTCGAGGTGCGCCCGGAGGGCCTGGAGGTCGCGCTCGGCGAGCGCCCCTTCCGCGTAGTCGAGCCAGAGCTCCTCGGCGGCGGCGTGCTCCACTAGGCCTCCTCATCCAGGTCTGCGTGCGCGACACCGGCGGCGCTCAGGGCCTCGGCGAGGAACTCGGTCGCGAGCCGGACCCGGGTCTTGGCGGTGCCGAGCGGCGACGCCATCGCCTCCGCGATCTCCTCGAAGGTGAGCTCCTCGACGTACTTCAGCGTCCAGGCGATCTTCTGGACCTCAGGCAGGCGCTGGACGATCTCGAGCACCATCCTCGCCCCCTCGCGCGCCTGCGACCGGTCGGCCGGCCCCGACTCGGAGGTCGACAGGCCTGGCTCGTCGTCCACGCTGCTCGCCTCCCTCGCCGACGACGAGGCGAGCCGATCGAGCGCCTTGCGCGTCGCCACGGTGCGGACGAACCCGCGGAAGCTCCCCGGCCTGTAGCTCTCGGCGCGCGCCACCTCGAGCCAGGCATCCTGGAAGACCTCGTCGGCGAGCGAGGGGTGGCGGCTCAGGATCCGGCCCACCGCCGCGCGGGTGGCCGGGGCGTTCCGCTCCCAGAGCAGCTCGAAGGCCGCCTGCTCGCCGCGCCCCATTCGGCGGGACTCGACCCACAGAGCCATGAGTTCCTCGTCCGTTCGCCCCCTGAGGAGCAGCTTCTTGAGCGACCCGGGCAGTCGGCCTCCCGCCGATCCCGAAACAAGTGAACGGGGAAGCGAGCTCGCGGGATCTTGTCGAGCTTAGCCCAGCGCGCCTCCGCTCCGTAGACCATCTGGGGTAATCCTGTCAGGGCCCCGGATGCTAGGATCCACCCGGTCCCGCTGACCGTTTCTGGAGCCAGATGCGAAGCGTACGCGTCCTGGTGGTCCTGGCAGCCCTGCTCGCGGCTCGCGCCGGGCTGGCCCAGGCCCGGCGAGCGCTGCTCGTGGGCATACGGCGCTATCCCGAGCTCGCGGAGCGCGGTCCCCGCGGCGGGTGGCCGGCGGTCGAGGGCGCCGACAACGACGTGTTGGCCGTACGAGAGATCCTCGTCGCCCGCTACGGGTTTCGCCGCGAGGACGTGACCGTCCTCATGGACGAGGCCGCCACGCGGGGGGCGATCCTCGGCGAGCTCCGGCGCGTGCTCATCGCCCCCTCCCGGGAGGGAGACGTGGGCGTCTTCTTCTTCGCGGGCCACGGCTCCTGGCAGAGGAACTCCTTGAGCCGCGAGCCTGATCGCCGGGACCGGACCATCGTCCCCGTCGACGGGGAGGACATCCGGAGCAAGGAGCTGGCCCGACTCCTGGCGGAGGCGGCCTCCCGCGGGGCCGTGGTGACGGCGCTCTTCGACAGCTGCCACTCCGGCTCCATCGCCCGTGGCGTCTCGGTCCCCCGGGGGGTCCGCGCCTTGCCGCCCCGGCCCGGGCCCGACGCGCTGGACCCGAACCCGGCGCCCACGCCGGTGCAGAGCGGCGTGCTGGTCATGAGCGCAGCACAGGACGACCAGGGGGCGGCCGAGTTGAAGGACGAGGATGGGGTCCTCCACGGGGCCTTCACCGCCGCCCTGATCCGGGTACTCCGGGTGGCGTCGGTCGATGCCGACGCAGAGTCGGTGTTCCTGCGGACTCGGGCGCTGTTGCAGGCGAGCGGAGCGACCCAGGATCCGGTGCTCGACGCCCCCCCGCACCGGTGGCGGGAGCCGCTCTTCGGGCCGTCGCCCTCCCGGCAGGGCGGTGGGCGCCTGACCGTGGCCGCCGGAGCGGTCGACGGCGACCGCGTCGAGCTCCTCGCCGGGCTGGCGGTGGGGCTCGCCCCTGGAGCGATCCTGGTTCGCGAGGGCAACGGACCGCGGGTATGCTTGCGCGTCGAGGAGGTCCGGGACCTGCTGCACAGCCTCGGCCGCCCGGCCACCGCCACGGACGCCGCCGCACCCATCGCCCCGGGGGACCTCTTCTCGGTGGAGGAGTGGGCCGCGCAAAGCCGCAGCCCCATTCGCGTGTTCCTCGGACCGGCGCTCCCCGCCGCCGAGGTTCGGGAGGCGGCGCGGCGGCTCGCCCCCCTCCGCCGCGACCGGAGGATCGAGTGGGTCTCGGACCCATCGGCGCTCGCCCCGACGCACGTCCTCTTCCGGGCTGCCTCGGGGTGGCGGCTTCGCGGACCCGACGGGCGCGAGGAGGAGGCCGGGGAGAGGCCCAGCGCGCAGTCGATCTCCCGCCTCATGGCCAAGAGCACGGGCGAGGCGGGGAGGGAAAGGCCCTGCGACGCTCGCCCGTGCCTCTTCGTCCGGCTGCCGGTCCCCGCCGAGCTGGTGGAGAGGCTGCTGGGTCCCTCCTCCGTGGGTCGGACCATCGTCCCCACCGAGGAGGCGGATGCGCTCTACCTGCTCGCCGGCCGCCTGGCTGCCGGGGGAGCACCCCAGTTCGCATGGATCCTGGGGTCGGGGCCGCCCCGGGGAGCCGATGGGCCCGCCTCGCCGCTGCCCAGGCGAAGCGCCTGGCGCAGCGGCCCGCTCTCCGATCCCTCCGGCGCAGCGACGGCCCTCGAGGACGCGATGGTCCGGATCTCGAGGATCCGCACCTGGCTCACGCTGGAGGCCCCCGCTCCCGGCGAGGAGAACTTCCCCTATCACCTGGCGCTCGGCAATGCCGACGCCGTCCCCGTCCCCATGGGGGTGGACCTCCATCGCGGAGACGTTCTCGAGCCCATCCTGGTCGCCGATCGATCGGCCCTGGCCCAGGGCAGCGCGGTGCGGAACGTCTACCTCCTGGTGGTCGACTCGGAGGGCCGGGTCCGCGTCCTCTTCCCCGCGGACCTGGTGAGCCTGGACAACCGCTTCCCGGCCGTCGAGCCCGGCCAGCCGCTGCCCTCGCGGATCCCCCTGGAGAGCGGCCGCTTCCGCGTGGTCGAGCCCCTCGGGGTGGATACCTACGTGCTCCTCGCGACCGAGAGGCCCATCCCCGACCTGGCCCAGGTGGAGCAAGCCCCCGTCCTCCGCGGCCCCCCCGGCGACCGAGACTTCCTCCTCGACCTGCTCGCTGGCTCGCCGACGCGGGGGTCCACCGCTCCCGCGCTCGGCGCCTGGAGCATCGACCGCGTCGTGGAGCGGAGCGTCCGGTGACCACGCCCGCCCTGGGCGAGCGCGGGTTCCCGGGCGAGGGGGAAGGGGGCCGGACAGCAGGGGTGCCGGGTACCGCGATCCTGCCGGGCTCGCGCCCGCCGATCGCGGCCGCTCACCCTTGACCCGCTCCCCGGGCCTCTTGCGGCGGCGACCCGCAGGCGGGCCGGAGATCCAGGCGGGGGCCCGATCCGTTCGGTCGAGATGAAAGCCCGGAGACCTGTCACGCGCCCGCTGCGGGGCGGACGGGGCCCGCGAGCCTGTCGGTCCGGCCAGGAGAGAGCCATGGCGCGACTCCCGGAAGCGATGCGGTCCCGTCGTTCGATGCCCTCGCCGGCTGCCCGCGGCTCGAGCCCCACATTCGCCGCTGACCCCGGGGACTCCCCGGGGGGAACCGTGGTGAGGTCTCGAGCTCCAGCCGCCTTCACCTCTTCCGACCCCCCCCGGCGGCCCGGGGCGTGCCCTGCCCTGCTGCTGCTCGCCTTGAGCCTGGGCGCGTGCGGTCCTTCTTCGCCCGGGGGAAAGGGGGAACCCGTCATCGGCCTGTCCGCCTCCAGCCTGCACTTCTCCGCGACGGCAGGAGCCTCCGACCCTCCCGCCCAGACCGTGCTCGTGAGCGACCTGGGAAGCGGGACGCTCGCCGAGCCGACGACCTCCATCACCTACGACGGCGGCAGCGGATGGCTCACCGCCGGCGTCTCGGGAACGGCTGCTCCCTACACCGTCACGGTGGGGACCAGCATCGCCGGCCTTGCCCCGGGGACCTACGGTGCCACGGTGTCCGTGGACAGCGTCGGCGCAAGCAACGCTCCGCAGGCCCTCTCCGTGGAGCTCACGGTGCACGCGGCCCCGCCGGCCATCCAGCTCGCCCCCACCGGCTTGGCCTTCTCCGCCACGCAGGGAGAGCTGAACCCGCTATGGCAGACCGTCACCGTGAGCAACTCCGGCGGAGGTACGCTGGCGCCTCCCGACGTGACCATCAGCTACGGCAGCGGCAGCGGGTGGCTCTCGGCGACCTCCTCCGGCTCCGCGGCACCCTACCCCATCACCGTCCAGCCCATGGTGGGCGGCCTGGCACCGGGTACCTACGGTGCCACCGTGTCGGTAGCCTGCGAGGGTGCGAGCAACAGCCCCCAGAGCATCGCCGTGGCGTTCACCGTCCAATCGGCCGGCACCTCCTCGCTGCTGGTGACCACCTCGTCTGCGATCCTGGAGTACGACGCCTCCAGCGGCTCGTTCACCCAGGCGTTGGTGTCGGGAGGGACGAGCTTCTTCTCGACGGTGCTGGGCCCGGATGGCGACCTCTACGTGGCCGACTTCAGCGCCAAGACCGTGTCCCGGTACAACGCCCAGACCGGCGCGGCCCTGGGAGTCTTCGCGCAGCCCGCCTGCTCGCCCTACCAGGTGGCCTTCGGACCCGATCTCAACCTCTACGTCGGGTGCAACGGCGGCGCCATCACCCGCTTCGACGGGACCACCGGGGCGTCGATGGGCACCTTCATCGAGCCTCCCGCGGCCTCGGCCGACTTCGGCGGCATGGCCTTCTTCGACGGCTCCTTGTTCGTCACCTACATCGACACCGCCGGCTCCCTGTACCAGTACGACGCGTCGACGGGGAGCCTCATCGCCCCGCTCTATAGCGCCTTCGCCTCCAATGGACCGCGCACACCGGTGTTTGGCCCAGACGGCAGCCTGTACGTTCCCATCTGGCAGACCCGGTACGTGGACCACTTCGCCGCCGGCACCTACGACTACCTCGGCCACTTCATCCTCGACATCTCCCTCGATCCGCTCAGCCTCGCCTTCGCACCGGACGGCAGCGTGCTGGTCATGAACGATCCCGGCAGCAACGACACGGTGAGGCGCTACGATGGAAGCACGGGCGCGTTCCTGAGCACGCTCGTCTCGGCTGGCTCCGGGGGGCTCGCGCGCGGGGGGGCGATCCTCCTCCTCTCCAGCCACTGAGACCCGCGGCGGCGGGCGAGGTGCTCCACCAGCACCTCGCCCACGTCGTTGGGGACCGCCGGGGCCGCCGACCACTGGGCCGGCTGCACGCCTCCGTCCGTGACCTGCCGGCCACCTCCGCTCGGAGGCCGAACCGGGTCCGAGCCCCGAACGAGCCCCGCCCGCCAGCGTAGAATGGTGACGGGAGAGCGCGAGATGGGCGACATCCTGGTGCGGGGCGGAACGGTGGTCACCGCCGAGGGCCGGCGGCGGGCCGACCTGTTGGTGCAGGGAGAGCGGATCGCCTCCGTGGGCGAGGGCCTGGTGGCCTCCGGTGCGGAGGTGATCGACGCCGGCGGCTGCTTCGTGCTGCCCGGCGGCGTCGACCCGCATACCCACATGCAGCTGCCCACCATGGGCACCGTGGTCGCCGACGACTTCCTCTCCGGCACCGCCGCGGCGGCCGCCGGCGGGACCACGACCATCCTCGACTTCGCCGGGCCCGACAGGGGCGAGTCGCCGCTGGAGGCGCTCGCCCGCTGGCAGGGCTGGGCCGCCCGCGCGGCGGTGGACTACGGCCTGCACATGACCGTGTCCTGGTGGGGGGCGCGCTTCGCGGCCGAGATGGAGCCGCTGGTCAAGGAGCGGGGGGTGACCAGCTTCAAGTTCTTCACCGCCTACAAGGGCGGGCTGATGCTCCCCGACGAGGACCTCATCCGGGGCTTCCTCCGTTGCCGGGAGCTGGGCGCGCTGCCCCAGGTCCACGCCGAGAACGGCGACCTCATCGCCCACCTGCAGGCCAAGCTCGCGGCCGAGGGGGTCCTGGGCCCGCGCGCCCACGTCCTCTCCCGCCCGCCCGCCTGCGAGGAGGAGGCCACCTTCCGTTGCCTCACCATGGCCGAGGTGCTGGACGTGCCGCTCTACGTGGTCCATGTCTCGGCGGGCGGCGCCGCCGAGGCCATCGCCCGCGCCCGCCGGCGGGGCGTGCGGGTGGTGGGCGAGACCCTGCCCAACTTCCTGGCGGTGGACGCCTCGGTCTACGACAGCCCCGATTTCGACCGGGCCGCCGGCCACGTCATGAGCCCGCCCTACCGCCCCAAGGAGCACCAGGCAGCGCTGTGGAAGGCGCTCCAGGAGGGAGGCCTCTCCACCACCGGCACCGACCACTGCTGCTTCACCCGGGAGCAGAAGCGGGCCGGCCAGGGCGACTTCCGCAGGATCCCCAACGGCTGCGGCGGGGTCGAGCAGCGGCTCGAGGCGCTGTGGCATCTGGGGGTCGGCGCCGGCCAAATCACCCCGGAGCGGTTCGTGGCGCTCACCTCGACCAACGCCGCCCTGGCCTTCCACCTCTGGCCGGCAAAGGGATCGCTCCAGGTCGGGGCCGACGCCGACGTGGTGGTGCTCGACCCCTCGAAGACCCGCCGCCTCTCGGCCGGCACCCAGCACCAGCGCACCGACTTCTCGGTCTGGGAGGGGATGGAGGTCAAGGGCGCGGTGGTCCACACCCTGGCCCGCGGCCACCACGTGTGGCGGGACGGAGACCTCCGGGCCGAGCCGGGCCGCGGGAGGTTCCTCTCGCGCCAGCCCTTCGGGCCGGTCTACGCCGGGGTGCTGTAGAATCGGGCGATGAAGGAGCCGCCCAGCCCGCTGGTCCAGGCGCGCCTGGCGGACGCCTACGGCCAGCTGCCGGCGGCACAGCGGGCCGTCGCCGACGTCATCATGAGCGACCCGCTGCTCGGGGCCCTGTGGGGCATCGAGGAGCTGGCCGAGCGGGCCGGGGTCAGCGTCGGCTCGGTGATCCGCCTTTCCCGGCGGCTGGGCTACCCGGGGTTCTCGGACCTGCGCGACGCCCTGCGGGCGACGGCCTCCACCCGCTCCGGCGAGGCGGCCCTCGCCCATCCCGAGCCCCCCACCGACCTGCTGGGCACGCTGGGCGAGGTGGTCCGCCGCGACGGCGAGGGGCTCGCCCGGCTGCTCAAGGCCGTCGACCCGGCCCTGCTCGAGTCGGCCTCGCGGCTCCTGGTCGCCGCCGACCACCGGGTGATCCTGGGGCGCGGTCTCGGGCACGTGATGGGGACCATCCTCGCCTTCCACCTCACCCAGGCCGGCGTCCCCTGCATCGCCGCCATCCCCTCCGACTTCTCCAACCAGGTGGCGAATCTCGGGCCGCGCGACCTCCTGGTGGTGCTCTCCTTTCCCCCCTACAGCCGGGAGACGGTCGACGCCGCCGCCTTCGCACGGGAGAACAGGATCCCGGTCCTGGCCTTCTCCGACCGCAAGGACTCGCCGCTGGCCACCTACGCCGAGGTGCTCCTGCCGGTGCCCAGCGAGAACCTGCTCTTCAGCTTCAGCCTGACCTCCTTCGCGGCCCTTTCGCACGCCTTCGCCATCGTCCTCGCCGCCCGCGACCAGAAGGGGACGCTCAAGCGCCTTCAGGCCGCCGACCGGGTGGCCCAGCCGCTCTTCGTCGATCGCTGGCTGCCCATGCAGCCGGGTGCGATGCGCAGGGACCGGCGGCAGCGCTAGGAGCTCGCCCGGCTTCCCCCGGGCGGCGCCGGACGGACCGGGGCGGATCGTCGGGCTGCCCCAGGCGCGCCTTGCCTGCGCCTGGGCCTCCTGGAGGACCTAGAGATGCGATCACTTAACCCGTTCGGATCGTAGGGATCGACTTTCCCGAGAGTCCTTGATCTCTTGGCGCCCGGGGGGCGTGAGGAGGTCAGGGATGCGGTGGACGTTGCGGCGGGAGTTAGACGCGGGAGAGGCGAGGGT
>Ga0335069_10007758_pt1 | contig 15459 bp, 12 predicted proteins | sample Lox_Sample_11_FD_206714 | JGI IMG/M metagenome (GOLD analysis project Ga0335069, IMG submission 206714) | Soil microbial communities from Loxahatchee National Wildlife Refuge, Florida, United States - Lox_Sample_1.1 | ecosystem: Environmental > Terrestrial > Soil > Wetlands | place: USA... | reverse complement strand
AATGCTCGACGGAGCAATGGTTTTGTGGTCTCCCGGCTCGAGCGACGAAAGTGATTCCGTTGCCACTCTAATCAATCTTCTAGAGCGTTTCTCCGAAGGTTCTTCTGATTTAAGCGCTCGGTTGATTCGGGCATCTCGAAAATAACCAACAAGAAACAGATCCAGGAACGGATTCACCACGGCGAAGATTCGGACTTCGAGAAGGTTCGTGTGCGCGCGGCGAGCGTCCCAGCGCCGGCACGAATCAACTCATCTCAAAGATGTGGTTGCAGCATTCCGCAAGTACAAGGCCGAAGAGTTTTCCTAACCTGCCGGAGATTCTTGCGGTGGATCTGGCGCGATTCAGGTGCTGCAAGAGCCGAGCCCTGCGAAGATAATCATGGAAACACCGCAATTGCATCCGATAGTATGTGAAGGTGCTCGTCCATCCCGATTGCTCCACAAAGACCCGATCTTCAAAGAAGATATGGCTTGAGCCGGTTTCGTTCGAGGGCGTCTTCGAGACGGGAGCGCAGGGGGAATGATGCTGACAGCACTTCTGGTCGTCGCGGCGCTGCTCGTGATCGCATACTTTTTCCGCCACGCTGTCGTCCGGATTGTGCACGCGCCCGTCTTTTTGCTCGCCCACTACTTTTACTATCGCGACGAGGTCTGGACGGAGAATACATGGATGGGCCACAAACTGATGAAACTGCCCTTCGATCTGTGGACGTACCAGGAGATCATCTACCGGACCAAGCCGGACGTGATTGTCGAGACCGGTACGTTTGAAGGGGGAAGTGCTCAGTACTTTGCCGGGCTCTTCGACCTGATGGGCGCGGGCAAGGTCATCACGGTGGACATCGCCGCGCGGGCCCAACCAGCGCATCCCAGGATTGAATACCTCTCGGGTTCGTCAACCTCCCCTGAGATCTTCGCCGCCGTGAAATCCAGGATTCCCGCCGGCGCGCGTGTCATGGTTGTGCTCGATTCCGATCATTCCGAAAAGCACGTTCGCGAGGAATTGGCGCTTTACGCCGCACTGGTGACTCCGGGCTGTTATCTCATTGTCGAAGATACTAACGTCAACGGGCACCCGGTTTCGAGAAGTCACGGACCCGGACCTATGGAAGCACTGCGGGCCTTCATGCCCGACGATCGGTTCGCCACCGATGAAAGATGCGAACGTCACGGGTTCAGCTTCTACCCAAGCGGGTGGCTCGTCCGTCTGCCTCGCAGATAGATCGAGCGGTTCGCTCTTTCCTGAAGTAGCGGTCTTTCCCGGGGTAGTGAGATATTCTAAACTGGGTAACTATTGTAACTTCTGTCACTAGAGGCTAACGTTAACAGTTAACGGACCAATCGTGGCGGGACCGTATCAGATGTTTGCGGGGCCGGAACCATCGGTCTGTGCGACGGCAACAGCCCAGAGCGCTTCACCGGTCACCTCGGGCGAGCAACTCCCGTTCCGATCGGGGCCGGTGACCGCTGATGCTGGCAAGTCGCCCAGCACGTCTAAGACCTGATGAAGGCCGCCTGAACCATTCAGTAGCATGAATTCCCAAAACGCGGCTGTAGACCTCGCACGGGGCATTCCGCTGACCAAATCAGCGTCGTAGCATCTTTCCATGGCGGCAGTTGTCGCCGGATCGTGAACCGCATGGTCCAAATGTAACTTCGAGAATTCAACCTGAGGATGGGGCACTCAGCATCGGCCTAGCCCTTCGCTCACCGGTTACACTCGCGATTGACAATCCCAAGACGGCCCAATACAGACCAAATGAAACGTGACCTAATATTGCACTGTTGATGAAACTTGCCGGAAACAAATAGACGTGGAACGCCAAGGTTGCGATTGGAAACGCCCGTTGTTTGGAGTCTGCGCGCAAAACGTGCTTGGCGACAGGAATCAGCATCAACACTAGCACGACGAAGAACACAATGGCGACCGGTACACCGAACTCCAGCATGAGGATCCACCAGGCTCCATCGGTGATGATCGCGTTCTCCGGGCCAACAGAATTTCCTTGAGTGCCAACCCCGACACCGGTCAAGGGATGCGCAGCGATGGTTTCCCGCGCGTCTTGAATGCTCATCAGGTGTTCAAGGGTGGATCCCTGCGTGCCCTCACTTGAGCTAGTTAATACCTGCACGATCAAGAGATCTGTTGCAGTGAAGAGTAGAAATGCGGCAGCAGCTGTTACCAGCACAACGCTGAACAACGCCACGAGAACCTGTCTGCGGCGAAATCTGTGGTGCAAAAGCCATACCACGACCAGCACCGGTGCTAGCAAAGCAAGCGAAGCCCTCGAAAATGTTAGATAGTTGGCCACGAACGAACAAAGCAGCGCAAACAAGAATCGAGAGCCGCGCCTTTCCAGCCATAGGGCGAAGAAAAGTGCCGAAGCAAAAACGAGAACGGAGGAGAAGATAATCGGATTTCCTGTCAAGCCAGTCGGGCGCCATTGATCTTCGGCGACCGAAAAAGGTGCGTCTCCACGTAGCAGGAATAGGTTTTCAGGAAGAGAACTGCCGAGGGTCCCCTGAACGATTCCGAAGACGCAGAGGCAAAACAGGCCGATACCCAGCGTCTGAATAAAACGTTCACGAGTTTTGGAGTCATCAACTTGAAGGAAGAAAAGGAACGGCCACCCGCCTAGAAAATAGATTCCCAACTCCTGTACCCGCTGGCTTAGCGGATTGCTATCGATGGCGGCCTTGAGCACCACCAGAACAGTGACTGCGAATGTGGCAAACGTCGCCAGCGCGATGATTCTCGGCAGAGGATTGAGCAGTTGCACCAGGGCGAGGAGCGACAGTAAGAATGCGAGAGAAAACAACAGAAGAGTGCCCGTGTTGAAGGTAATAACCGGGATGAAATTTGTGACAAAACCAGCAAGGAAAAGCGTGATCAGATAAGCAATGCCGGCTCTTGACACAATCCGTCGCGAGAGTACGAAGGCTTGGTAGGTGGTGGCCACGATAATACGCTTATGATCCCTGGCTGTATCGGATGCCGCTCGCCTGCCTTGATGAACGGGATGCTCTGCAGTAGTCCTTGATACCCGCCCACACGCTTCTGCAACCTGAGAAGTTAAGAGTCAGGACACGACGTGCCATCCGCACAGTCAGGAAGGATGCCATCGCCAAGCTGGGAGCGGGCGAGTGCAGCCGCAGAATACGCAGGCCGGAAGCAGTGAAATACCGATCGCGGAACGGGCTCGTCCCGGAACTCGCACCAGCTTTATGCAGCACAATGGAGTCGGGTGCTGCCGCAATGCGCCAACCCTTCTTGCGCAACCGTAGACAGAACTCGGTCTCTTCACAATAGAGAAAGAAACCGGGATCCAGTAAGCCAGCATCTTTCAGGGCTGCACATCGGATTAACATGCTGGCTCCGTACAGCGCATCAAACCAATCATCCTCCTTCGGTTTGGTCGCGTTGCGCGAGTATAAACACCAAAGGTTGACGCGAGCTCCTCCCCATACCTGAACGCTAGCGGGGGAGTCCGCGTAGTAGCAGATCGAGGCAACAGCACCGATCTGCTCGTCGGCATTGGCCTTAGCCACAAGAGCAGACAGCGCATCCGGAGCTGGCTTGGTGTCATTGTTTAAGAGCCAGACGCACTCCGAACCGTGGTCAAGTGCATAACGTATGCCAATGTTATTACCCCCTGCGAAGCCAAGGTTTTTATCACTTTTCAGGAGCGTGACCTTCGTAAACGAGGTGCATATTCGCAAGACCGAGTCGTCGGTGGAACCATTGTCCACGACAACGATTCTCAATTCCGGATAAGTACATTGTTGCAACGCATGAAGACACTCGAGAGTATCCTTCCACCCATTCCAGTTCAGTACGATACAGGTTACCTTGGGGCTGCGGACGTGATCTGTCTCTGTTCTCACAGGTTCTCTCGCTTCCCCATTCTACCGACCACCCCATCCCATGTTCCAAGCAGAAAATTGCGGAACTTCCGCGCTCGATCCCCCTCAGCCAGGAAAAATTTGGCAGTCTCCCGCAGAGTCGCGTAAGCGTATTGCACAACGAAGGCTGGGAGCACGTGAAAATACCTGCGATAGACCACGATCCGGTTTCGCGAGATGTAATAGCGCCGAGCGGCGTTGTGATGTGTTGGCGAAAAGCTGAATCCCATGATGCTCACGCTTTCGGGTCGCCCAGGTGAGTGCAGAAGGATAGCTTCTTTTGAGTCCGCGACGTAGTAGCCCGACGCCCGAAGGCGAAAGCAGAACTCGATGTCAACGCAATCGATAAAGAAATCGGAAGCAAAATAGCCGATTCGGTCAAAGATCCATGTCGGTATCAGAGACCCTGACGTCAACGAGGTAATCGGACCGCCGTCATCCTTCGCACGTTGAATCGGTGCCTCAACGCCAGTGACACGATCCCTGTATCGGGGATGAATCGACCCGACGCGTTCGCGTCGCGGATGTGATTCCCAGGTCGCAAACATCTGGAGCACAAATCCGTTCGTGATGGTGCTGTCCTGATCGAATAGAATCACCCATGGGTAGCCATGGGATTTTGCCCACGCGATGCCCTGATTCAGAGCTTCCGCGATCCCACGGTTTTCCTGGTTCTCGATGAGTTGAAACCCCCAGGCGTGGCTTGACTTACGCAGCAAAGCAATCTCTCCGGCCGCAGACCCGTTATCCACAACGACCAATGCTTGTACCTGGGGCAAGACGAGCCTGATGTTTTCGAGCGCCTCAGCGCCGGCATGGTAGGTGACCATGACTGCGCAAACGGACCGTGCGGCCCCGGCTTCGGCGCTTGCGACGGGAGGCGAGACAGTTTCTGCATCCGTGTGGATCAGAGTTCTCTGCTGACTGTAGATGTTCACCATGCCATCCTGCCTATTGGTAGTGAGGCTCCGACTCAGAAATCAACTGAAACAGTTCTTTCGCCTATTGTACTGAGTCTCGCCAGTCACCTTGTGACAAGTCGGGATTTTTTATCAATAATCAATTAGAATCGTTATTCTGCGCTTCGACCCGAGGTTGCGTCGGCGCAGATCCAAGATTGATGAAGTTAAGAGATACAGTCAAGCGACTGGCGGGGCCACGAGGGCGACGGCTCATACGTCGTCTTCGCGCCATGCGACTTGAGTTCGTCAAGGAATACAGTACTGCTCTTCGAGGAATGCGAGCTCTGGAGATTGGAGGTCCAACCGACATGCTTGCATCTGAAGGGGCATTCCCCATTTATCCCAGATTAGCATCGATCGACAACTGCAATTTCGCAAGGGACACAATTTGGTCCAGCGATGCAGTTCGATACGAGAAATCTTTCATTTCCGAGGCGACCGCTCTAAAAGTAGAACCTGACACTTATGACTGCCTCATTGCGTCGCACTCTCTGGAACACTAGCAAATCCAATCAGAGCTTTATTAGAGTGGAAGGGTGTTCTGCGCCCAAACGGGCTTATGTTGCTGATCCTTCCCAACCGTGACTATACCCTTGATTGGCGACGACCTATTACGACGCTGGAGCATGAGAAGGGACTACGAATTAAGCACTCCCGAATCTGACCTGACCACTTAGAAGAGATTCTCTCGCTTCACGACCTCTGTCGTGATCCTGGTGCTGGCACATACGAGCATTTTCACCAGCGATGTTGCGAAAATCTTAGGTTCAGAGCTATGCACCATCACGTGTTTTCGCCCCAATCAGCGATCGAAATCCTGCGACATGCCGATTTCGGGATAGTCCGACAAGGCGTGTTTCAAATTAACATCTTCACCCTTGGGAGGAAAAGGCTGAGTTGATCGAATCCCGATGCGGACAGGCTGGTCATGCCCGAGGGCTGTGTGTCTTTTCTCCGCCACCTTACCTTGAACTCCCTGGTTTGGGAGAACTCACATTCTAGACGGTCCAGTTTTTGGGGGCTGGGTCACTGGCGAGCCGTCCGGGATGAAATACCTCGAATTCGCAAGGCTTCATCTAATCCCGAGTGGGTCTGGTCCTTGCGACTCCCCAGCTTAGTGTTGGATATCCCGCAGCCCTGTCGAGGCGGTTGATCACTCGCGTTAAGAAAAACCAGGCCGCGGAAAGATAGTAAGGAAGCACCGCCACCGGGTATGCGAATATCCAGTACCGTGGATTATCAGCGAACAGGGGAGTCAGTACCTTCTGCGGATCTTTTTGGTCAGTGAAATAGTCGGCGGAGTAGTTTCTACACTCGAATAACATCGATGGCCAGTATCTCTGGACTGTTCCGTTGATTACGATTTGGCCCAACATCTTAGATTCCACCCAGTTTTTCGTGATCGCTACGAGATTGTGCCCTAAGACCTCGGAGACACTAAGGCCGCCGCTGTTGTTGATTCGGCCAGCGACCAACTTCTCGCAAATGTAGAGTCCGCGCGAAAATCGGCTTAGGGCCGTATATGTCCAACCGAGTTGAACTAGGCCAGTTCCGATCAACTCAGAAAATGGCTTCGGCCCGGCCGCCAGGACGGTATCCTTATTGATAATGTTGCTGGTGATAAAAGTGAAAAAGGCGTGGATGCGTTTGGCATACTCTTTCGGATCGGAGATATCGATTGCATCGTGGAGCGCGCTGGCCGACAGCTTCGTATGAGTTTCTTCGAAGGGGTAGACGCTCAGCCAAATTAGGTCATAATCTGCTAGCTCGCAATACGTGACAATCTTGGCAATTCCACCCGGAACGAGCAAGTCGTCATCGCTGAAAAGCCAAACGTACTTCCCCCGAGCCTGTTCAAAACACTGCAGGAAGTTCGCATCCGGCCCGATGTTCGTAGCGTTGCGAATATAACGAACTTCCAATCCGCGGGCGACAAAGTCTTTCACCACTGCTGGTGTCTCGTCCGGTGAGGCATTGTCAGAGATGATCAACTCAACCCTCGACTCGTTCTTCAGTTGATCGATGAGACCTGACAAAAGCTCGCGAAGACATCTCGCTCTGTTGTAAGTGGGAATCGCGATTGTAAGGAGAGGCCTGATAGAGCGCGCAGGCAATGATGAGTTAAGCATAAACCTTGTAATGCTTCCTGGGTCGGGTGTCTCGCAGCTGCCATGTACTTGCCAGTTTATCAAAACATCTTACACGGCGGGCAGCGAACGGCGGCCGCTGTGCTCCGCTCGTCAACGGGAAGGCTTTGGCAGTACAAATTTCGTTGCAGATTGTCCCAGTGGCGATTTATTCTGCTCAGTCCCCCGAAATTCAGTCGCCATAGCACGGCCCAAACTATATGCGAGAGTACATTGCTGGGAGCCCTCTCCAACGTGCAGTTCCAGACATCCCGTTCCGCCGGTTGACCGATAGGCGTACCTTCCTGAAGGCGGGCATCATGACCGCCGCATCCGCTTTTGGGTCTAGTTTAATCGGCTGTGACTCGGCTGGATTCTCCATCCCCTGCCTCGGCTCCGCGCCCCCACCGACCCCGGTTCCGGGCATGACGTACATCCGCGCTTCGGAGATCGGCTGCGCCTTGGATTGTGATTTGAGAAATGGACGCAACAAATACACCGGCGGATTCGCCACTGATGACGGCCCCCGGATCAATTCGGCGATGGCTGCCGCCACGGCAAACAACCCCATCACTCTCATTATCGACGGAAGTGCGCTCATCTCCGGGCTCTTTTTACCGGCCGGTGGATACTGGAGTATCGCTGGATTGGGGTGTGGGACCGGATTCTTCGTGAAGAGAGGTACAAACAATGATGGCATCCATAATGGCCCCGTCAATGCGGCCATACCATTTACCCCAGGGCCACCCGCGCCAGCCAGGGGAGCGAACATTTCACTCAGCAACTTCACCCTTAACGGCAATCAAGGCGACGGCCACGACGGAGACTCGACGAGTGGAGTGCGGCAGGGCATATTTACAGAAGTGTGGTATTGCGGTATCAACTTAATGAACCTGAACAACATCAGAATCGAGAACGTGGTGGTGGTTAATACACCAGCTTTCCATATACGATTGTCGAACGTTGGAAGTGTTACGGTCTCCGGGTGTGTATTTAAGAGTCATGGCTTAAGTACGGATGGGCTCCATTTCAATGGTCCAGCAAATGACATTGCAATTTCAAATTGCGATTTCACATGCGGGGATGACTCGGTCGCTCTCAACTGCCCCGAAGGGTGCTCTGGGAACATCTCGGCAGTTACTGTTGATAATTGCACGTTCAACAGCTATTCACTGATGCGGCTCTACACCGCTATTGGTCCCAATAAGTTCAACATTGATTCGGTAAGCGTCAGCCGTTGCACTGGAAAGCTGACTGAGGCCGCTTTCCTGATAGGTGTCGGCCCGAGCAATCCGAGCTCCGTGGACCATCTCAGCATCAGCGATTGCAACCTAACCGCTCCTACAGTGTTGGGACTCGCCGAGAATTTCGGGAGCATTGCCCTCAAGAATGTTACCTTTCGGCCCTGGCGCGCGAGGACCGATTGGGAGGCGCCGCAGGCCAACCGCATTTGTGCTTTTCTGCGCCCCTCGCCTCTATACGGTAATGTCAATTTTTCTGGAGCCAATCTAACATTCGAGAATTGCCAGATCTGCCACTATGGTGACTTAATCCCTGGTGTAATTCTCGAGAATGAATCCAGGATCGAGAATTTGACTTTCAATGGCTTCCATCTGCTGGAAGCGGGTCCAGCGGAGCCAGTGGCGGGTCTTGTCGAGCTTGGCTCCGGATCCATTGGTCAGCTTGTTCTGAATTCGGTCAACAGCGACAACATAATTGCGCCTATTGCGGCGAACGAATTTTCTGGTGTCGGAGCGGTCTCCGGAACGGGAGTTTTGGCTACCGGATGGGAGTTTCCCGATACGGTTATGGCAGATGGAGTTCCCTACATCTCCGCAAGTACAGGGCGACCTTCGATCAAGATCAACGGTGTCGTCGGTCCTTATACAGGGTGAGTCGAACGGATTTGATTGTGACCCCAAAACCAAAAACTGTACCAAGGAGATTAGAGTTGCCTCAGGCAGGACAGTTCTGGGGAGCATAAGGACCGGAGGAAAACTCATGCGGAGGAGTAGATCTTGGTTAGCGTGGTAGTTTGCAAGAGGGAGAAGCGCGCGAGAGGCTGGCAGACACCTCCAACAAGGTAGCGATTCAACGAGCGGATGCTGGTAATCGGGCATTGCAGAATCTTGCGGTACTGGAATAGCAAACACCGCCCAACTTCTTTGGAGCCTGCCTCAGGAAGGAAAGAATTCAATCTAACGGCTGGTGTCGTTGGGATTCATTGACAATTATGGCGGCAGCGTGCCGGAGATCCTCTGCTACAAAATCTGCCGTTTTTTGCATTGGCTGTTCTTTCCCATATCCCGTCAGTACGAGTATCGTGACCGCATTTGCTCGCTTACCCATTTCAATGTCGCTGCACTTATCACCGATTACAAACGATTCCCGTGGATTGAAGTTCAGGTCTGCGGCCGCCTGATAGATCATCGTTGGACTTGGCTTACGGCAGCTGCAATTCTGTTCAGGGGAGTGGGGACAATAATAGATGCCATCCAGCTTGACTCCTTGTCGCTGGAGCAATTCTCTGAGTCGTGCGTTAACGGACTCAACGACATCCCTGCTAACAATTCCGCGGCCGATACCTGACTGGTTTGATATTACCACCAGTCCGAAGCCGTGCTTCTGGAGCAGCCTGAGGCCTTCGGCCACTCCCGGGACAAGCTCAAGCTCAGCTGGGTCGTCAAGATATCGTTTTTCCACATTCAACGTTCCATCTCGATCCAACACGACATATCTGCTCGATTGTTTTGGCACGCGCTCCTTCACTTGGCGAGCCTGGTCAATAGTTTCGTCGTACTGTGCCCTTCCACCAATGGAATAAGGGCAACCCTGCCTCCCCAACTCCGAACATCGGATCCGCCGACAACTTGGTGCTCTGTGTAGTCAGCTCCCTTGACCAATACATCAGGTCGGATAGTTCGAATCAGGTTCAGGGGTGTCTCGTCATCAAAGATGACCACCGCATCTACAGAGGACAGCGATGCCAGCATTTGTGCGCGCTCAATCTCCCCGAGGACCGGACGATCTGGCCCTTTGAGATGGCGTACTGATTTATCGCTGTTCAGTCCAACCACCAGGCGATCCCCTTCCAGTTTCGCAGATTCGAGAAGCTTGACATGTCCCAGGTGCAAGAGATCGAAACAACCATTCGTGAAGACTACGAGCTGCCCGTCCGCACGCCACACTGCGAGCGTTTCCCTCATTTGTTCTAGCGAGCATACTTTGTCAGACACCGGGGTCAGACTTTGCTTTGAGATCGTCGCCAAGAGTTCTTCCCGCGATATCGTCACGGTCCCAACTCTCCCAATCACTATCCCGGCAGCAGCGTTGGCTAATTGAGCACAATCATAAAGATCGAGGCCGGCAGAAAAGGACGCAGCTAAAATAGCAATGACTGTGTCACCGGCGCCCGAAACATCAAAGACTTCCCGCGCTTTCGCAGCACACTGATTGATGGATCCAGCTTGGAACATTGCCATGCCCAACTCACTCAAAGTCAAAGCAATGAACTCAATGCCCAGACTACTCCTAAGTTCCTCAGTTTTGGCAAAGAGAAGGCTCAGGTCATCGGGCGAGGTCCCCGTCGCCATTGCGACCTCAGATCGGTTAGGACAGATCATGGTGGCCCCGGTGTATTTTCGATAGCTGAGACCTTTCGGATCGACAAAGACCGGAATCGATGCTTTTTTGGCCTCGGAGATCAGCCGTTGGCAGACGTCCTCGCCGAGGACTCCCTTCGCATAATCTGAGAGTACTAGTGCCGAATACTTGCAGACTTTTGGCAAGAGAGGATCTAGTAGCCGCCCATATTCGCCGAGGGTTAAGACCGAGCGATCCTCGGAATCGATGCGCAACATCTGCTGATGTCCCCCTACCACCCGCGTCTTTACCGTTGTTGGGCGGGCTATTCCTATTTGGACCGCGGACGCATCCACATCAAAATTAGCGAGAGTCTCTAGCAAGTCTCGGCCGTCAGCGTCGTCGCCAATGATGCCTGCCAAAGACACCTGACAACCGAGTCTGGCAAGATTGCAGGCGACATTCGCTGCGCCTCCCGGTGCATGTAATCGATGTTCCAGATGAACGACTGGAACAGGCGCTTCTGGAGAAATGCGCTCTACCCGACCTCGGAGGTATCGATCCAGTATCAAATCACCAACAACCAAGATCTTAGGACGCCCGAATTCTCGTTTTACTGCTTCAATCGTTCTGTCTAGTTCTTTGAACACCCATTCCCCTCACATGCAGATCGAGACTCGCCAGGTGGACCTTGGGTTCGCGAAAGTCTCGATTTCCCCCATGCAGTCTTCTCATCGAAATTGCAGGGGCCATACTCTAAGGAATTATTCTGCATTCGCGCATCATTCGTCCGATACCAGCAAGGGACTTGGATACAGAGCTCTTCCCAGCAGGGCGTCACAAGCCTGAACCACACACTCGAGGCTAATGGATTCCATGCAAGGCGGTGGATTCTTGGGATACTCCCACCCTAGATTGAGATAGCCGCACCCCTTTAACGTCGAATCAAGTGCGATGGTCCTTCGACCCACTGGGCCCCATCGCTTGGAAGAGGTTGGTCCCTGCAAACCTACGACGGAACTACCTAACGCTGCCGCCATGTGCATGATCCCAGTGTTCACGCTGACCACCAGGCGTGCCCCAGCCAATACAGCCGCCGTTTTCGACAAATCAAGGCCTGCTGTGTTGTGAACGTTGTGAAGCACATCGTTCGGAAGGCCAGTCATCAACTCTTCGTTGCGCTCACGATCGGCTAGGCACCCGGTCAGCAGAACCTCGAAATGCCTGCGCCTTAGCTCGCCCAGAAGTTGTCTCCAATTGCTTAGCGGCCACTCCTTAAGACCGCTGCCTATCCCGCCTGGCCAGAGATGACAGACCACATAGCTTCTTTGCGCAAAAGGGTTAGTTTCAAGGGCTCTAAGATGAGGCATGCTTTCTGTTTCTACGCCCAGCGTCCTCACCAAACTGCGGTAGTTTTCCAACTCATGGGACTCAGACGAGTGCTCGACGGCGATATCGTACCCATAGTGCCGGTGCTGTGCGACTGTTCGGAACCCCACCGTGAATGCAGTCGGGTTACCGAGAGTTAGGAGTGCTTCCGTTCGGGACCATTGGCCGAAATCAAATATCACATTCGCCGGTATGGATCGCACGACTTTCAGAGCTGCCAAGGGATTTCCTATTGGCACTCTGACGACGTTGGTTAAGCCCTCAAGCATACAAGCGATTTCGTAGTTGCTTTCTCCAGAGAACAAAACGAGCGCGGCGTGCGGAAATGCGCGTCGCAGGTCCGCGATGACAGCGCTCATTAGTACTGTGTCTCCGATCGCTGCACTTTTCAACAAACCAATACAGCCTATCGATGTTGGGAACTTCCGTCGACGCCGGAGGGCTCCACAGAGGGCTATTGCTGGGATCCCTGCATAGCGGTCCACAAAACGTAGCTTCGGATTTCCACGGAATTTGATCACACGTTATTCATCTCTAGTGGGACGTTTCGAATTCCCAGACGAGTTTGCGACGCTAAACGGGACTGGCTTTGTTGTTCAACGGCCGAAACCCCAGGAAGAGCCAAGATCGTACAAGCAATGCGATGTTTTCAGTGAAATCAACTCTCCAATTGGGCGAGCGACGTATCGAAAATCGTCGACCATTCCCGACCTGAGAGAACACGATTACACGAATAGCCATCGCCGTACGACGTTATCGTATTTCATGCGTGCTTTTAGAGCACTTTGAAAGAATACACGAAAATTTGGACGAACATGCGCGCAGAGTGCTCCGAACGCGCAATCACATCCATGTAGATCTCCGACAGCAAGATCACTAACCTCGTCGCGCAGCGGCTTCGAGCGTTTTTGGGATGAGATGCTCTTGAAAACTCCCAGCATGTGGACTGAAACGTCGGACTGCAAACTATAGTTTGCTTGGCTTGCTGCCTCAGCCGTTTTTGTAGCGAAAGGTAAATGCTGACATCTTGAGGAAGATCGCCCCGCTGCATTCGCGGGACTAGAATCGGAACAATCTTCCTAATAGCAATTCGTCTCAATATTCGTTGGCGCCAGTAAACGCTACGAATGCTGTGCGAAAAATGATCTGCAAATCTAGCCCGAAGCTCCAATTGCGCATGTAGTACAGATCGTACTGCAGCCGATCCGATATGGACGTATCTCCTCGCAGTCCGTTAACTTGCGCCCATCCCGTAATGCCTACATGGCAGCGATGCCGCATGTTGTACTTGTCGAAGTCCTCCCCGAATTTTGCTACATAGTAGGGACGTTCTGGGCGAGGGCCAACCAGACTCATCTCACCGCGAACCACATTGAGTAACTGAGGCAGTTCATCCAAGCTGAATCGGCGCAATACTGCTCCGGCGACCGTGCAGCGGGGATCGTTTCTGGTTGTCCATAGTACGTCGCTTTCGGTCTTGCTGCTACAGTGCATCGTTCGAAATTTCAACAAAGTGAACGATTTTCCATGACGGCCGATTCGCTCTTGACGGAACAATACCGGGCCCGGAGAGCTGAATTTCACCAGAGCAGCAATGGCAAGAAACACCGGGCTAAGGATGATGAGGCCCAATGTAGCAGCAATCAGATCGAAAGCCCTCTTGACCACCGTGTAGGCAAAACTCTCCACCGGCGATATGGCCAGATTCATCATCTGCAGTCTGCCGGCCTGGAAAAGTTTGCTTCCAAACGAGAGCCGTGGGCCAAGGTCGAACACTGCGCGGATCGGTTTTCCGAGATCCTCCAGACTTTCGAGCGCGGTGGAAAGGTCCGGATATGAGGAGGGTGGGACGGCGACGACTACTTCGTCGATGTTCAATACCTTTGGGTTTAGACGACCAGTGACGCTAATCACGGGTGCGTCCGCTACCAGCACCGCCTGTCCAGGGAGCTGCAAGTAGGCCTCGACGGTGCAGTCGAAAAAAGGAATCCGCCGCAGAAGTTTCACGTAACGCTTGGCGTATTGGTCGGTTCCGACAATCAGGAGTTTTTCACATTTCCTGGGCCAGATTGTCGAAGCCGAGGTCAGACGAAAGAAGTTTCTGGCGACCACAACCGATAGAAACAGGATTAGATTGCTGACGAACAGGAACGTTCGCGAAATCACCAATTGGCGAACAAAAACCAGCAGCCCTGTTTGTAGTAACAACGTAGTGAAACATGCAAAAAAAGCAGCTCGAATTCCGGTGTGCTCCCAGAAGAGGTCCGCAACCGTCGATATTTTGGAGTAGTCGGCTGCCGCAATCCAGGCAATCTCAGTAAAGAGAAACAGAATCAGATAGTGCGGCCTGCCGGGGATGTTGAGGCTGAACGTGCCAAACTTGAGGTAGCCGCAGATCGCAAACGAAAACAAAGGAAGCACGTATACCAGAACGCGCAGTGATAGGTTGTAAACGTACACACGCGACATCATTCACACAATCCCCAGATTTGCGACCAACTGCCATTGGTCGATCCTCGCAACTCACCAGCCCCTGCAACAATGCTTGGTATAACCCGATACTCGTCGAAAGGTTTCCCAAGAATCTTGTTCAAGCAGCCACGTTCTTCCTTGGCGACAATACGCAGTCGATTCATTAAGCAGCCCTAGAGGTTGGACGGAAAGAATAGAACTGGCCCACAAGACTATGGGATCTAAAACTAGAATTTAGGCGCGTCTCCTGAAGCGACTCACGACACTGATTCGCATACGCTGGATGACGAGATCCAAGCCCCCTTCTTACTTCCGAGGGGAAGTCAGCAAATCGTGCCGCGTTCTCCTTTCGACCACCGTTCAGACACACGCCCGCAGTCAAAACATTCAGCTCCCGGTAAGCACAGGGCGGTACGGGAGGGGAAGCACATCCGCGCTCGCGGTTGCTTCGAGGACCGCTGTCTGAGCATCACCGAACGTGGAATTCTATGACCTTCCAACGGATTTCCGCAAGTGGTTTTCTGTATTCGATGGCATGATGCAAAAATTAAGGTACGGATTGGATCTTTTGAAATCCCCATGCCTTGTGCGTTTGAGTAGAATGGAATTTACGAGGCAAGCGACAGCCGGCCGAGAAGCATAATTCTAGGCTTCCGTTTTCTGTGTCGGCTGAAGTGCCGAAGGTAGGTGATTGCCTGGAGGTGGCTGAGGCAGGGCATCACCTCGAGGTATAGCATTTACTCCGTTTTGCTGTTGATCGTGTGTTACTGGTTCCTTTTCCAATATGTATTGACCCATCCGGCTCTCATGAGCCCGAAGCGCTTCTACACGATCGCAATTGTTGCCACGGCTTTTTTGTATTCTGCGACCAACGTCCGTGCGTACATCCACCTCCGGCAGAGGCGGGAGATTGTCCTTTCGGGCATGAGAAATTATTGCGCCAATCCCGCGGTGAATTCCCCACTACTCGGAAAGTACTACAAGCTGCACCTCAGGAATCGGAGTTCGAACGGGTCACGCTGACC
>Ga0335069_10007757_pt1 | contig 15459 bp, 3 predicted proteins | sample Lox_Sample_11_FD_206714 | JGI IMG/M metagenome (GOLD analysis project Ga0335069, IMG submission 206714) | Soil microbial communities from Loxahatchee National Wildlife Refuge, Florida, United States - Lox_Sample_1.1 | ecosystem: Environmental > Terrestrial > Soil > Wetlands | place: USA: Florida... | reverse complement strand
GGAATGGGTCGGGAGCCGGTTTCTTGACACCGACCCGGTCATAGGTTACCATGCAGTCAAAGAACGAGGTGAGGCCGCATTTGCCCAGCCGGAGCATAGCATCCGGATGTTCGGCGTCGGTCACCACTGCCATTGTATACCCTTTTCTGCGGATTTCTGCGAGGGTCTTCGTTACACCAGGGTAGGGGGAGATATTCCGGAGTTTTTCGTTCGCATAGATCCGGCAGGCCTGTTCAAACATGCCGTTTGTAGGGATCCGGCGTTCTTCCATATACTGCCGGATATTCTCTGTTGACTCAAAGCCATGGGAACCCGTAAGGAAGTAGAGAAAGAGATCGTCTCCATCAGCATGGCCGAGATGGTGCACCACGCTCTCGCAGGCAGCGATCTGTGCCCCGACAAGATCAAAGAGGGTATTATCCATATCAAACAGGAGCGCGCGGGCCGGTCGTTTGCGCTCGTCACCCCATAGAGATACCTGATCCACGCAGGTACCTTCCGTGCCACAAGACCAAAATAGGATCGGTAGGGGTAAAGATACCCGAACCGCTCAGGCGTTATCTGAACAAGGCTTCTCCGCATTAAAACGGCAGATCCCGTTATTTCCGTGCCACGATGGCGCGTGCTTTGGGATCCACCCGGTAGGATTTCGGGCGATCCAGAAGATCCAAGGCATTGATCTTCATGTCGATCAGCTCTGAATAATTAAACGATTCAGAAACTTTTTCCCCGTTCTCCTGCCAGAACACAACGATACCGTTCTCCATCTTCTTGCTGCTGACAATATCGTGCATGGTATTCGATCAGGAATATCAGGTAATGAATCTTACGAACGCGGACAGCATCTCTCCATTGGCTTTGGAGAAATTATTGGTCAGTGCATGCGTCCTGAGAATGTACCTGATGGTAACCGGCTGACCCCCAGACCCCTGATGGCTGCCCACATCGGTTTCTTTTCCACCCTCCGGCCCGTGTGCTGCCTTCAGGTAACCTGTCGTCCTGTCAGACCGTTTACCGCGGAACTTTATGGCAAGGGCTGTTCGCGATCTGTCGCCTTTTTCCGCTCATTTGCCAGTGTCTCTGCAAGTGCCGTTGTGCCGGTAACTGCCCCAAGGTTCATGGATTCCAGAGCAGTTGCCGGTACAAGAACGATGGTGGCATTTCCTGTCTTGAGCCCTTCATAGAGCATGTTCATCGCCCGCAAGTGGAGGGCAGTAGGATTGTTCTGGTAACTCCTTGCCGCCTGCTCGAACTTTTCGGCAATCTGGCGTTCCGAGTCCCCGAGGATGACCCGTGCCTGCCGTTCCCGTTCGGCCTGTGCCTGCATGGACATGGCGTCCTGAAGGGCACCGGGAATCACCACATCCCGGATCTCCACGGATAGAATCTTGATCCCCCAGCCGCTCACCCGGCCGCCGATCATATTCTGGAGCTCGGCATCGATCGCCTCTCTGCCGGTGAGCATATCCGAGAGGATGGTCTTGCCGATGACGTCCCGTAGCGCGGTCTGGGAGGCTAGGGAGATGGCATCGCGGTAGTCCTTGACCTCGAGGGCGGCCTTCTCCACGTCCACAACCTGCCAGAACAGTACTGCGTCCACATTGACCGGGACTGTATCCTTGGTGAGGGTCTGTTCGGCATTGAACGAGGTGGTGATCACCCGGAGATCGATCCAGTACGCAACCCGGGAGAGAAACGGGACAATCAGAAACAGACCCGGTCCCTTAATCCCGACAAACCTCCCGAGGAACAGGACAACCGCCCGCTCCCACTGGTTGGCGACCTTAATTCCCATGGCGCAGAATGCAACCACGATTATCAGGATTACGATCCCGGCGAGTCCATAAAACGATGTAAAGTCCATACGCTGCAACCTTCCAGTTCACGATCCTGCTATACAGAAAGATATCTGCCGGACCTTTTATGCATGGTGATTGAAAATGTCAAAAGTCTAAAAAACAAATGCCATCCTGATAATTAGGGTCACTGATCCAAAAATCCCATAAAAATGATGAGATTTGCCGGTTTACCCAATGAGGGAAAAAAGGATTTACAATGCCTTCTCGTAACAGATCTGGGCTTCCTCATGCTTGCCCAGTTTGTCGAGGGTTGAACCCACATCGTTCCAGACTTCTTTTCGCGAGGGATCGATCTCAAGGGCATGTTTGAATGAGGTAAGGGCTTCCTGGTATTTCTCCAGTTCTTGGAGCGCCCGGCCTTCATGGATCCATGCATCCACAAAATCCGGCTGGAGCGAGATCATTGCATGGAAGGACTCTGCCGCATCCTCGAACTGCCCGAGTGCCTCGAAAGCACTGCCCCGGGTAAAGTACGCGATGGAGAATGAGGGATCGATGGCGAGGGCCCGGTCATAGGATTCAATTGCGGTCTTGTGATCGTTCATCCCGGCAAAAGTCATTCCCCGGCGGGTCCAGCCAACCGCGTTCTCCGGATCGCGCCTGAGGCCTTCATCATAGGCATCACGCGCTTCGGTAAACCGCCCGAGGTCATAGAGAACATTCCCCTTGCCAAACCAGGATGCAGCGATCGTCGGGTCCTTTTCGAGAGCCTTCTCAAATGCCTCAAGCGCGTCACGGTACATGCCAAGTTCGGCAAGCGACGCACCCTTATGGGAGAACGCATCGGCACCATGAGTGTCAAGCTCCAGAGCCCGGTCATAGGACTGGATTGCCTCGCGGTACTGTTCGATTGCCGCATAGGCAAGCCCGCGGTCCCGGTACAGCTCAGCCGAATCCGGCTTTATCCCGATTGCCCGGTCATATTCGGTGATCGCTGCATCATAACTGCCTTCGTCATACAGGGTCCTGGCCTTCCAGTGATGGGCCTGGTAACACGAGGGGTTGACTTCGAGGGCACGGTCGAATGCCCGGATCGCCCCGTCCGGGTTGTGGAGTGCGATATAGGTCCGTCCCTTCTGGAATATGGCCTCTGCGTATCCGGGATTTGCAGACAAGGCCTGATCGTAGACCGTAAGCGCATCTTTGTATTTTTCCAGATGGAAGAGGGCCTGGCCTTTCTCGTAGAGGGCTTCGGGATAATCGTTCCTGATCCGCAGGGCTGCATCAAAAGCTGCCACCGCTTCCTCGTACTGCCCTTTTCCTGAGAGTGCAACCCCCTTGTAATAGTGTGCCTCGGCAAACTGGCGATTGATCGCAAGGGCGCGGTTGAACGCCTCTATCGCCTCATCAACCTGCTTCCGCCTCAGGTGGGCCCGCCCTTTGTAATAGAACGCATCTGATGATTCCGGCTGAAGGGTGAGTACTTTTTCCAGGATTGCGAGCGCTTCACCGGTACGCTCCAGGTGCATGAGTGCCCGTCCCTCGTTGAGCAGGGCGGGAGCATAATTTGGATTCAGGGCCAGGGCACGGTTATAGCAGTCCAGGGCTTCCTCAAACTGATCCAGATTTGCCTGTGCAATCCCGCGATGGAGCCATGCCTCCGGATACTGGGCCTCTTCTGCAATAGCCCGGTCGAAAGACGAAATGGCCTCGTGGAACATGGACACTCCGCAGAGTGCCCGACCCTTGGCATAGAATGCTCGTGCACATTTCGGGTACTGGACAAGGGCCGCATCGAAGCTCTTGATCGCCTCCTGGTACCTGCCCAGTGCCAATAGGGACAGACCTGACTGGTAGGAGGCACGTGCGTCTTTCCTGTCAAGGCTCGTTGCCTTGGTGTAACATGCTATGGCGTCCTTGTGCCTGTCAAGCGCGGCAAGGGCCATCCCTTTCCCGGTCCAGATATGCGCGAAATTCGGCCGGAGCCGCAGGGCCTGATCAAACGCAGAGACTGCATCCCCGGCTTTTTGCGACCGGAGAAGGGCCCGGCCTTTATAGTACAGTGCCTCATCGTGCTTGGGGCGCAGAACCAGCGTACTGTCAAAGGCGGCAACAGATTCACTATACTGGGCCATGTCAAAGAGGGTCCGGCCTTTGTAGTAATAGGCTTCGGCAAAGCCGTCCTGGAGATCCAGTGCCCGATCAAATGCTGCAATAGCATCATCAAAGGTCTGGAGCGCAAAATGCGCCTTTCCCATCAGGTACCAGGCATTTGCATTGCGGGGCGCGATCTCCAGGGTCTTTTTGTATGACTCTATGGCATCCCGGTATCTGCCGAGATCAAAGAGCACCATACCCCGATGGAGCCATCCCTCCACAGAGTCAGGATCGGAAGCAATGACGTGATCGAATGCCTCTATTGCGGTCTCCAGTTTACCGGTAGCAGCAAGGGAGATCCCCTTGCGGTAGAATGCTTCTGTATTGCCTGCATCGAGATCGATATTCTTGTTGAATGCAAGGATCGCCTCGTCATGTCTTCCCAGTTCAGCCAGAGCAAGCCCCTTGTGGAAGTAGACACCGGCATAATTTTTATCGATTAACAGGGTTTTATCGAAGGTCTTGACCGCTTCACGGAACATTCCAAGCGCAAAGAGTGCTCGGCCTTTCTCGAAAAGGGCATCTGAAAAGACAGCATCGGTCTCCAGTGCTGCGTCAAAGGTCTTTACGGCAGACTCAAAATGACCGCTCCGGGATAGTGCAACTCCCAGGTAATAGTGGGCTTTGGCATCAGATGGGCGGAGTGCGAGCGCCGTCGTGTAGCAGTCTATGGCATCCTGATACCGCTGGAGTTTATCGAATGAACGAGCTTTCTGGAACAGCGCATCGAAGTGCTCGGGTACAAGAGCAAGGACACGATCGAAGGCGGTTATAGCCTCGTCATAGTGCCGCAGGCGGGCGAGGACACAGCCCTGTTCATACCAGGCATCAGCGTTCTCTGGTGTGTATACTAAAAGGCGCTCGAAGGATTCCGCCGCTTCAGCATACCGCTCCAGTGCCGCAAGCGAAGCGGCTTTGAAGTACAGGGCACCAGGATTTTTGGGATCGCCGGAAAGAGCTGAATCAAGGGCAGTAACGGCGGCCTCATACTTCATCGCATAATAGAGTGCACGCCCACGTTCGAAACTTGCCACAGGGTCGGAGGGTTCAATCTCAAGGACACGATCGAACGATTCAATAGCTTCCTCGTTTTTCTGGAGGGCTGCCAGAGCCCGGCCCCGTTCCAGGTATGCCGTGGCATCATCCGGCCTGAGCGCGACAGCCCGGTCAAAAGCGGATACGGCCCCTTCATACTGGCCGGAGTGTACCAGCGCCTCTCCTTTGCTGACCCAGATTTCAGGCAGGCCCGGGTTCAATGCAAGAGCAGCATCGAAGGCCATGTCGGCCTCATCAAAACGTTCGAGCACGAGAAGCGAGAGACCGCGGAGGTATGCCGGTTCGTAATTATCGGTCATCTGGGTGAATGCAAGACGGAAGGTTTCCTGTGCCTCTTCATGACGCCCCAGTGCTGCCAGCGCCTTTGCCTTCTCAAAGAGTACCCCGCTATTTCCGGGTTCCCTGCCAAGAGCGATGTCAAACAGATGGATGGATTCATCAAACTGACCGAGGCGGGACCATGCCTTCCCTTCATTAAAGAGGAGATCAAGATCGTGGGAATCAATCTGCCGGGCTTTCTCAAATGCCTGGACAGCGTCATTATCGCGTCCCAGCTGCACGGCTGCAAGACCGCTGTGGTACCATGCCCCAAAATGATCCGGCTTCTGGGCCACCATCTGTCCGTAGGCAGAGATTGCATCGGTAAACCGGTTAAGCTGTTCAAGTGCGAGGCCAAGGAAATAGGCCGCATCCTCAAATGTTGCGTCAAGCTCCAGAGACCGGCTAAAAGCCCCGACTGCATCCTCGTAGCGCCCAAGTTCCAGAAGGGCCCGCCCTTTCTCGTAATTTCCTTCTACTTTCCTGTCATCGCGGGAGAGGGCCTCGGTAAATGCATCAACCGCCGCTTCGTAATCCTGCTTATGTGCCAATGCCACTCCCTTTTCGCACCAGACCTGGTACTGGCTTCCATCCAGCGCAAGCGCGTGATCAAACGCATCAATGGCCTCATCGTACTGGCGCAGTCGTGAGTGTGCAGACCCTTTGGCAAACCAAGCATCATAATTTTCGGGGTCTAGCCTGAGTGCGGCATCGAAAGCAGCGATTGCATCGGCGAATTTTTTCAGATTTGCCAGTGCCAGTCCCTTATTAAGGAATACTGGCACGCTGGTGGTATCGATGGACAGTGCGGCATCAAATGCAGCTACTGCTTCCTTGTTTTTGGAGAGCCGTGCAAGGGCAAGTCCTTTTTCAAAATACGCAAGGGAGAACGTTGGATCCACCGATGAGGCCAGCTCAAATGCCTCTATTGCCTGCCGATCGCGTCCAAGACGGGCAAGTGCACAGCCCTTGTCATAATAGGCACTGGTATATTTCCGGTTGAGGGAGAGTGCCCGGTCATAGGACGGGATAGCCTCTTCATACCGCCCGAGCCCTGATAATGCCACTGCGCGGTCATACCAGCCATTGGCATTGTCAGGACGGAGTTCAAGCGCTTTGGTGAGAGCATCAATAGCGGTCTTGAGATCCCCTTCTGAAAGAAGGGCGCTGCCTTTCCTGAACCAGGCCTGATAGCACCCGGGATCAGCAGAGATGACACGGTCGAGGCATTCAATCGCATCCGGATAGCGGTGGAGACCGGCAAAGGTCTTGCCCTTGCGGTACCATGCTGTGGTATCGTCCGGTGTCAGGGCAAGGGTACGGTCGAATGCTTCAAGAGCATCGTCAAGCTGCTCACGTTCAAGAAGGATGCTCCCTTTAAGGAGCCAGACATCGGAGACATTGTTTTCGATAGCAAGGGATGCGTCAAGTGCTGCGAGAGCATCCTCCGCGCGGGCCAGTTTTGCAAGCATCCTGCCCTTCTGGTAAAGTACTCCGGCATTTTGCGGTTCTGTTTCAAGAATCGAATCAAATGCAGATAACGCAGGGGAATACCGGCTCAACCCGGCATACGCTAGGCCGGTATGGAACAGTGCATCGGATATTGTTGGATCATGTTCGAGCGCATGGCTAAAAGAGCGGATTGCTTTTTCATACTTGCCCTGGGCAAAAAGGGCCAGGCCTTTCCGGTAATGCGCCTGAGCATGGGCAGGAACTAGCTGGATAGCCTGATCAAATGCATCTATAGCACGGGGATAATTCTTCAAACGGGCAAGGGCGAGCCCTTTTTTAAACGCTGCCTCCGGGTAGGTGGGTTCAAGACCGAGAACCATGTCATAGGATCTGACGGCCTCATCCTCATTCCCGAGTAAAGAGTGTGATTCCCCCTTAAGGAATGCCGCATCCACGGATTTAGGATCAATCTGTAATGCCTGATCGAATGCCAGAACTGCTGCTGCGGCATCATTTTGGGCAAGCAGGACGCTCCCCTTGGCAATCCAGATGAATACATTTTCCGGTTCAAGGGATATTGCCCGGTTAAACGAATCGAGAGCCTGCGTCCGGTCATCAATCTCCTTAAGCGCTCGGCCACGGTAATACAGGAGAACCGCGGTCTCCGGACCGAGAGTCAGGGCCAGATCAAACGCGTGAGCTGCATCCTGGTACCTCTCAAGCATGAAAAGTGCAAGCGCCTTCCGGAACGCGTAATCCTGGATGACGGGGGCGAGATCTAGGGCCCGTTCAAATGCCGGTAACGCCTCATCGAAATGCTCTTTTTCAAAAAGAACCAGCCCTTTCTGATACCATGCTATTGCACACTCCCCATCCAGAGTAAGAGCCTGCTCAAATGATTCCTGCGCCTCATTATGCAGTCCCATGTGCGAATACGCGATACCTTTGTAATACCATGCGGCAGTATTTTTCCCGTCGAGCGCCAGCAGCTTGTCAAAGATTGCAATTCCCTCTTCCCACTTTCCGGTATGTAGGAGGGATTTGCCCCGGTACATCAGGGTAAAAGGATCGTTTGCTTTTCGCTTTTGCGCTTTTGCAAAGGATTCTGCGGCCTCTTTGAACCGGTTGAGCCGGTACAGGGCATACCCCTTACAGGCATAGGCCTGTGCATTTGCGGAATCAACTTCGATGGCCCGATCGAGCGAGATCACAGCATCTTCGTACCTGGCGAGGCGGACAAGCACCGTACCCATGACAAAATGGGCTATGACGTTTTCAGGATCCAGGGCAATAACCCGCTCAAACTGAGTAACGGACTCTTCATACCGCCGGAGCTTGGCAAGTGACTGCCCCTTTTTGACGAGTGCACCGATATGGTTACTGTCCAGTTCCAGTGTCCCGTCAAAGGAGGCGATAGCCTCATCGAACTTATCAAGGGCGTAGTATGCACACCCCTTTTCGTAAAGGATAACAGGGCTTTGTTTCCCAAGATTCAGATACCGGCCAAAGATCTCAACGGCATCCGCATACTTCCCCAGGCGTGAAAGGACGAGTCCTGCCTGTTCCAGTGCTTCAGCATGGTCGGGATTTATCTTGAGGGTTTTTGCAAAGGCGCCAATGGCCTTGTCATCCCGGTGAAGTTCGACGTATGCAAGACCGAGGGAATAGAAGTTACCGGCTTCCCCGGGATCGGCCACGCATGCATCTTCGAACACCGCCGCTGCGTCTTTGAACCGTTTCAGGGATTCAAGGGCATGGCCTTTTGCTGCGAGTGTGATCGCATTACCGGGAGTGATGGCAAGAGCGCTATCAAAAGCAAGAACGGCATCTTCGTACTTTCCGCCCGCAGCAAGGGCCTGCCCTTTATGGAAGTATGCCGGCGGGTAATCTGAGACCAACCCAAGAACACGGTCAAATGCGGCAACTGCTTCATCGTACCGCTGAAGCTCGATCAAATCGATGCCCATATCAAACCACGCATGCGTATTGGTGGCATCAAGTTCAAGGGAACGGGAGAGAGCCGGCACGGCTTCCGGAAATTTTTTCAGCGACGAGAGGGCAACGCCCTTATAATACCAGGCTTCGGCAAAATCCGGCTGGATGCCGAGGGCCAGATCCGAAGCACGGACTGATTCATCGTCCTGTCGCAGGCTGTGCAGCGCTATTGCTTTGTTGAGCGCGGACTCCGCACTCTTTGGATCGTACTGGAGTGCTTTCTCAAACGAGGTGATAGACTCCGGATACTTTCCCTGGGCCGCGAGCGCAACACCCCGCAGATGCCATACAGCAGCATGTTCTGGCGCAAGGGTCAATGCCCGGTCAAATGCCTGTATCGCTTCACCATATTGTTCGAGTTTTAACAACGCTGCCCCGCGATGATATACGACCTCTTCGAGATGTGAATCGATACGCTCTACAAGTGTCAGGGATTCAATGGCTTCATCGTACCTGCCGAGTTCATACTGGGCCAACCCCTTGTACTGCAGGGCATCCGCGGAGGATCCTTTCAGTTTTAACACATGATCGCAGGCATCAATGACATCAGTATAATCACTCAGGGTGAAGTGTGCCCTGCCTTTCAGGAGCCAGGCCTCGGCATTATCGGGATGTTCGAGAAGGATCTTTTTGAATTCTTTTATTGCATCCCGGAATCTGCCCAGGGTCGAGAGGACATCTCCTTTGTGCATACGTGCCTGGACACATCCCGGCTGCAGAGAGAGTGCCCGGTCATACGAGAGAATTGCATTCTCCGGCTGCCTGATCACCTCAAATGCACGGCCTTTCAGATAATGGATCTGCGCATTCTCCGGATCTCCCGCAAGCGCCCGGTCCAGCGCGCCGATCGCCTCCTGGTGCCGCCCCAGATGCACCAGGAACAGCCCCTGATATCTCCAGGCATCAGGGAAATCCTGACGGATTTCTGTTGCCCTGACGGCAGCTGCAAGGGCATCCTCATCCTGCCCGAGGTTATGCAAGGACATTGCCTTGTTAAGGGCTGATTCGGCGCTTTTCGGATCACATTCCATGGCACGATCGTACGCATAGATGGAATCCTGATACAGACCCTGGGCTCCAAGGGCAACACCCCGAAGGTGATGGGCTGGGGCGAACCGGGGCATGAGCGCAAGGGTGGCATCGAATGCCTGTACTGCTTCATGATATCGTTCGAGTTTCAGGAGCGAGGCACCGCGGTAATAGAAGGCGAGATCGAGATGGGGATCATTTTCGAGAGCCTGGTCGAACGAGAGGATAGACTCCTCATACCTCCCCAGTTCGTAGAGTGCCAAGCCTTTATGATACAGTGCATCCGGATAGGTTGACTCGATCTCAAGGGCATGATCATAGGCTTCGATCGCGTCAAGATACCTGGCAGAGTCAAAGAGTGCCCGGCCTTTCTGGTACCAAGCGTGGAAATTATGGGGATTCTCGGCAATCGTGCGATCAAAATCCCGTATGGCATCTGCAAATCTGCCTAAGTTATAAAGGGAGATCCCCTTGCGCATCCGGGCCTCGGAATACCTTGGTTTGAGGGAAAGGGTTTTTTCGAAGGCGGTAACCGCCTCCTGATGTCTCTCGAGACCGTCCAGCGCCCGCCCTTTCTGGAAATAGACAAGGGCATTTTCCGGGTCATAGATCAGTGCACGGTCAAAGGCTTCAAGGGCATCCTGATACCGTCCGAGTTTGGAAAGCGCGACGCCCTTGAAATAATAACCGGGAGAGTTACTGGTGTCTTTTTCAAGATTCTTTTCAAACGCTTCGATCGCTTCCGGGAACCTCCCGATTTTGGAGAGAGCTACACCCTTGGAGTAGTAGACTTCGGTGTATGCCGGCTCCTTCTCAAGGGCCTGATCGAATGCAACAATCGCATCCTGGTATTTCCCAAGGTCCAGGAGCATTTTTCCCTTGTTGTACCATGCAGGTGCAAAGGATTCCTGTATTTTCAGGGTAGCATCGAATGCTGCCAGGGCATCCTTGGACCGACCTGAGCTTGCCAGGGCAAGCCCCATATGGTAGTGGGCTTCGTTGTTATGGGGATCGATTTCCAGAAGCACCTCAAACACATGGAGCGCTTCCTCAACCCGGTTCATTTTCTCAAATGCCAGTCCCTTATACAGGAAGGCAATCGTGCTCCTCTGGTTGAGAGCCACCGCATTATCAAAAGCATCAACAGCATCCTGGTACCTTCCCAGATCAAAAAGGGCCCGGCCGTCTTTTATCCAGCCTTCTTCCTGATCGGGATCGATTTTAAGCGCCTCTCCATAAGAATCCGCTGCCTCCCCGGTCCGTCCCAGCATACCAAGGGCATCTCCCTTACGCATCCAGATCCCGGCATGGCCCGGGTTGATCTCAAGGGATTTGTTAAAGGCTGTGACAGCATCAGGGATACGGCCGAGATCAAAGAGCAGGTTTCCCTTCCGGGCCCATGCTTCCGCATTGGCCGGGCTGATCTCGAGAACCTTTGTATACACCGCAAGTGCATCCTGCTTTTTTACCAGATGGTCAAGTGCAGCCCCTTTCTGCATCCAGATACCGATGATATTCGGGTTCAGTGACAAGACGCGGTCGAATGTTTCTACAGCTTCGGCATACCGCTGGAGTACCATGAGGGATTCCCCGCGGCAGAGAAGGGCCTCCATCTGTGACGGGTTTGCAGCAAGGCTCCGGTTGAGTGCGGCAACAGCCTCATCATGGCGCCCGAGCCGGGCAAGGGCGATACCCAGGTACATGAACGCATCGGTCTGCGAGGGGTTCATCGTTATGGCTGTGTTGAGTGCTGCTATCGATTCCTCATACCGGCGAGACTGCAGATAGGCAATACCCTGATAATAGTACGTTGCGGCATTTGTTGTATCGAGGGCCAGTGCATCAGAAAATGCCTGTATGGCATCATCATACCGGTCACACTCAGCCAGAGCTATTCCCCGGTAATGGTGTGCGGGCGCGTTTGCTGGGTTAAACTCGAGAGAGTGGTCAAACGCTACGATAGCCTCGTCGTACCGTTCCTTCCCCGCATACGCGATGCCGAGGTAATAGAAGGCCTGGGCATTCTCCGGTTCAAGGCTGACAAAACGTTCGAACGTTTTTATGGCCTCGTCATACCGTTCGCGCTGGGCTAGGGCTACGCCCTTCTGATACAGGATTTGGGTATTATCAGGTTCAATCTCCAGCGCCTGATCATAGGAGATAACTGCTTCAAGCTGCTTGCCGAGCCGGGCAAGAGCATTGCCTTTCTCAAAGAACGCTTTGGCACACCGGCGGTTGAGCTCAAGAACCCGCTCGAATGCCCGCACGGCTTCCTCAAAACGCGAGAGTTCGGCAAGCGAGATCCCCTTGTAATACCAGGCCTGATCGTCCCGAGGTACTGCTTCGAGGGCGCGGTTGAGGGTAGTAATGGCATCTTCAAACCTGCCAAGAGCAACAAGTGCGGTCCCCTTCCTGACAAGAGCCCGGCTGTTTTTGGGAGCGAGTTCAATAACACGGTCGTAGGCTTCCAGTGCCTCGTGCGCTAAACCGAGTTTTGCATAGCACATTCCTGCAGAGAGCCATGCATCGGCAAGGGTTGGATCCTGTTCCACTGCTGCTTCAAAGGAGTGGCTCGCATCTTTCCAGCGCAAAATCTGCATAAGGGCCATGCCTTTTTCATACAGGGCCGATGAATTCTGCGGCGAGAGAGAGAGTACAGCATCATATGCTGCAATAGCGTCAGAGTAGCAGCCCTGCTTGAGGAGAATTTCGCCCCGCTGGTACATCGCAAGGGTGTGAGTGGGATCGATCGCTACTGCATGATCAAATGCAATAAGCGCATCGTCAAGCATTCCCTGTTTTACAAGGGCAATCCCTTTGTTATAGTACGCATTGACGTAATTGGGATATAGGTCAGTAGCCAGGTTGAACGCCTCAATGGCAGGTCCGAACTGATCGGACTTTAAGAGGGCGGTGCCTTTATCATAGTAGACCTGGGCATTATCCGGTTTCAGGGCAATACTCTTATCGAAGGCATCGAGTGCGTCTTCGATCCTGCCGGTCCTGACGAGAAGCTGACCTTTCTGGTGATATGCCTGCGCGTTCCCCGGGTTTTCGTTCAGGGTTCGTTCGAACTCAAGGAGAGCATCTTCACTTTTCCCGAGTTTTGCAAGGGCAAAACCCTTATGGTACACCGCTTCGGAGTAGTCCGGCCGGATCTTCAGTGCCCGGTCATATGCAGCCACAGCGTCCTCAAAGCGGCCAAGGCTGGCTTCTGCAAGACCTATCTGGTAAGCCGCTGAAGCACAGCCGGGGTCAATGGCAAGAGTATGTTCAAAGGCGCTGACTGCCTCATCCTGCCGGCCAAGGCGGGACAGAACGATACCCCGGAAATAGGAGGCGCCGGCATGATCCCTCCGCGTTGCGAGGATCCGGTCAAACGAGCCAAGTGCATCTTCATACCGGCTCAGGTGGATGCAAGAGATACCACGATTGTAGATGACATCGGCATTTTCCGGCTCTTTTGCAAGTACCCGGTCATAATCTGCTACGGCCTCACGGAACCTGCCAAGATGCTGGTTCGCCCTGCCCCGGAAAAAATTGATCCTGCTGTTCTGGGGTGAGAGCTCTGCCGCCTTGTCCAGCGCATATCGTGCATCCTCGTAACGTTCCTGTTCAAAAAGCGCAAAACCCTTGTAGATCCAGGCATCCGCGGTCAGGGGATTCTGCTCGATGGCCCGATCAAATGAGGTGACTGCCTCGTCAAACCTCTTCAAGCGGTACTGGGCGATTCCCCGGATGACCCATATGTCAGCATGATCAGGTTCAGCTGCGAGGAATTGTGCGGCTGCATCGGCAGCTCCGGAATAGTCTTCCTGTTTTGCAAGTATAAACGAGCGGTAATACCAGATCCAGGGATCCGAGGGATCGAGAGTGTGTGCCTGCTCAAAGGCACCGAGAGCCTCCTCGTATCGTCCGATCTCGTACAGGGATATCCCCATATTATAGAATGCCTTGGCATATTCGGGTACAAATTCGATTGCCTTTCCGTAAGCAACAATCGCATCCTCGTGTCTGCCGAGATCGGCAAGAGCGATTCCCTTGTTGTAATAGACTTTGGCATGCGTGGGATCGATCGTCAACGCATGGTCATATGCGGATATTGCATCCTGATAACGGCCCAGTTCATAGAGCGAAATCCCTTTGAGGATCCATGCTTCCGCATTGTCAAACTTCAGGGCGATCAAGCGGTCACAGGCGTCTAGCGCCTCCTTGTTCCTGCCTATCTGTGCGAGGGTTGCGGCTTTGTTGTACCATGCGTTGATGTCGGAGGGGTCGAGAGCAAGGGCATTATCATAGGAATCGATAGCGGCATCGTACCTGCCAAGATCGTACAGGGCAATACCCTTGAAATAATGGGCCTTGGGCAGTCTGGGGTAAAGAGTAAGTGCCCGGTCAAACATAACCACGGCTTCCTGGTGCCTGCCAAGATCATAGAGTTCGATACCCTGTCGCATCAGTGCTTCAGCATCACTCCTGCTCATGGATTGTTGTCGCCCCTCTCGTAGACAATAAATATTTTTTCGCGCCGCTTGACGTATATACGCGTGGGAAAACGCGGCTTATACCCTTTCCGGTATATATATGTACATCTCCCCTTATGAATACTATTTTTAAAGCCCCCCTTAAAGAGCACTATCAGCGGGGAACAGTATCTACCTGCAGAGGGCCCGGATAACCACACCCAGCTTCCTGATCCCTTCAACAATCCGTTCCGGATCGTTGTTGGAGAAGTTCAACCGGAGAGTATCCGTTCCGCTGCCGTCCACATAGAAGGGAACACCCGGAAGAACGGCCACCTGTTTTTTGAGCGCTTGGCTGAAAACATCCATCGAAGAACAGCCCGCAGGCAGGGTAATCCAGATAAACATACCCCCTTTGGGTTGCGTCCATTTCACCCCAGACGGCATTTCTTCCTGCAGTGACGCAATCATGCTCCCGGCCTGGCTGCTGTACGCAGATCGTATTTTTGCTATATGAGCGTCGAGATCATTTTCCTCAAGGTAGCGCGATGCAATCCTCTGCGAGAGATAATTGGAATGGAGATCTGAAGCCTGCTTTGCAACAACAAGCTGTTCCATCATCGGTCGGGGAGCGCAGACCCAGCCAAGGCGCATGCCGGGAGCCATAATTTTCGAGAAAGAACCGGTCAGGAGTGTCTGCTCGGGCAGATAGTATTTGAGGGGAGGAGGTGTATTTCCCGAGAACTGGAGTTCCCCGTAGGCGTCGTCCTCAACCACGACAGTACAATTTTCCTGAAGGATTTCGACACAAGCCTTCCGGTGTTCTTTTGAGTAAGTTATCCCGGAGGGGTTCTGGGAATTCGGGATACCATAGAAGAGTTTCGGCGTATATTTTGAAATGGCAGTCCCGAAAGATTCCATGTCGGGCCCTTCCGGGCCGAGGTCAACCGGCACAAAGACCGGTTCATAGAGCGAGAAAACCTGGATGGCACCCAGGTATCCCGGGCGTTCGATAACAACATTATTTCCGGGATCAATCAGGATCTTTCCGATAAGATCGAGACATTGCTGCGAACCATTGGTGATAAGGATCTGGTCCGGGGAAACCGTAAGGCCGAGACGTTTTTTGTACCGTTCCGCGATGAACCGGCGGAGCGGGTAGTAGCCTTCAGTAGTGGAATATTGAAGAG